>TARA_R110002073_G_scaffold206775_1_pt1 | contig 312843 bp, 240 predicted proteins | sample TARA_R110002073 | Tara Oceans TARA_R110002073 (sample SAMEA4397174) | marine metagenome | biome: Polar Biome; feature: [DCM] deep chlorophyll maximum layer (ENVO:01000326); material: water (ENVO:00002006), including particulate matter (ENVO:01000060) such as... | depth 40 m
TCCATGCGTACCGGTCTTGCTTGAGAGGGGATGGTGCCATATCGACGAGTATGAAACGGTTCATGAGTAGGGCATAGTAGGGGGCCAGCGAGTCTTTGCGGCATACTTGAGGCATTGTGTTCAGCTGTAGTGTGCACAAAGTAATTGATGAGTAAGAGCGGGTTTGTCGCTGTGAGTTCATAGATATCGATTTGCTTGGTGTTCAAAAACTCTATCCGCGACTTGATGAGTGCGTTGGCTGGACTCGATGGATTGATCTGAGCCCGGCGCCGCGACGGATAACGATTCGTTTGTCATTGTATCAGGTTGGGCGTACGAGTACCAGATGCGATCTCGGTCGCATCATCGCTTCCTTTGCACTTCAATAAATCAAGCCGCTCGGTGATAATGCCGGAGAATTCCGCCGAGTCGAGTGTCGCATTTAATCACGCCCTCGGATGATAGTGGGGTGGTTCGTTTAATCACTCTGTTTCCGAGACCCTGATGCGGCCGTTCAAAATGGTAGTGTTCGACATACTCACCGATGATGTGATCAAGATGATTCGTACCGACGGGGATGAAGTGATCGAGGCACTCGACCTTAAGTGACTTGATCCAGCGCTCGATGTGCGCATTCATCAAAGGCGATTGAAGAGGAAGTTTGTACGGAGTGATACCTTCGGCTTTGAGTAAGTCATCAAATTCTCTAGTGAACTTTGTGTCGTTGTCTCGCACAAGGATCCCAGGTGGATCGAGTCCGAGCTGTTTCACCATCGAGGGAAAGCATTCTGCGACTTTGCACATCCATTCGTTGTTTGGATGCTCAGTAGCGCCAGCCACGATCACTTTTCTGCTCGCGATATGCATGAAGACAAGCACTGATTGATGCTTGATACCTCTCCATGTGAGCACAGGTTTGGTCAGAAAATCGCATGACCAGAGCGTTGAAGAATGCCGCTTGAGGAACTGGTCCCATGTGGGTTCAGACCGGTCGGGGGATGGCTCGATTCCCTGTTCATTGAGGATGTTCCGGATCGTTGTTCGAGAAACTGACATGATCCCGAGTTTGCGAAGTTCACCCAAGATCCGTGTATAGCCCCAGCCTGGAGACTTCGTCATCTCAAGCACCAGTTTCCGTATCTCCGCGGATGTACGCGGTCTGCCTCCACGCTTCTTCGTCTTCTTCTTGTGCTTGGGTGCACGGAGCCATTTCTGAAATGTGCTATACTGCACAATCGAGATGATGTGCCGCAGCTCATCTCCAACAGCTTTGCCAAACTGGATCAGTCTCCGGCGTTCCTTCGGGCTCAGAGACAATCGCTTTGGGAGCTTCGATCGAAGGATCTGATTCTCGATCGTGAGGTATTGGATCTGGGCGATGAGCTGATCATGGTCGGATCGACCCAAAGCCAGCATTTTCGGCAAGCGTGCGGCATTCATCCCCAATCAAAGGCGCAGATAGGGTTTTTGCACCCCTGGGAACGCAGATTTCTCGTGAAATCAAGGCTCAGAACGAGAGACAGTTTGCCATATCTTTGAGCACACTCCGGTAATCGATCTCAGTCCGCGAGCAACCTGCAACTGATCCTCTCTCATCTGTCGATCCCCACTTTGTGTAATCGATCTCAGTCCGCGAGCAACCTGCAACTTCTCCACAGCGAGGCCGATCTTCGTTACGAGTGTAATCGATCTCAGTCCGCGAGCAACCTGCAACTGTGGAGTTATCGACGAGCTGCACGAACATAGTGTAATCGATCTCAGTCCGCGAGCAACCTGCAACTACAGAAGTTCAACACCAACGGCGATGAAGAGTGTAATCGATCTCAGTCCGCGAGCAACCTGCAACACCATAAGCAAGCCCTTGTGCAACAATCGGAGTGTAATCGATCTCAGTCCGCGAGCAACCTGCAACTGGATTCCGCTTCGTCCGGAATGAGCTCGCAGTGTAATCGATCTCAGTCCGCGAGCAACCTGCAACCCAAAGTGTATAACTCAAGGTGCGTTTTCAAGTGTAATCGATCTCAGTCCGCGAGCAACCTGCAACTCATACACGAACATGTAGACCGTCGGATCAAGTGTAATCGATCTCAGTCCGCGAGCAACCTGCAACGGATCAGTCTTTCCCCAAAAAATCAGTTGAAGTGTAATCGATCTCAGTCCGCGAGCAACCTGCAACACCGCGTCCGATGTCGTGTACGAAACCTCAGTGTAATCGATCTCAGTCCGCGAGCAACCTGCAACGGCGACACCAAGCACAACTCGAGCGAGGCAAGTGTAATCGATCTCAGTCCGCGAGCAACCTGCAACGGTGAGCGTTGAGTACGCGCACGACCCCTGAGTGTAATCGATCTCAGTCCGCGAGCAACCTGCAACGGGATCGGAGTCGCTGTCAACAGCGAAAAAAGTGTAATCGATCTCAGTCCGCGAGCAACCTGCAACAGGGGAATGTATCACCTAAACGGTTGTTGGAGTGTAATCGATCTCAGTCCGCGAGCAACCTGCAACGTGCGCCAGAACATGCAGCGATCGAGTTCGAGTGTAATCGATCTCAGTCCGCGAGCAACCTGCAACGCCGTGGAATAAAGACATTGTGTCGTGCCTAGTGTAATCGATCTCAGTCCGCGAGCAACCTGCAACAGTCGAAGGCCACGCCGGAGCTGGTGAGCTAGTGTAATCGATCTCAGTCCGCGAGCAACCTGCAACTCCAAACCGACGCACCAGCTGACGGGGAAAGTGTAATCGATCTCAGTCCGCGAGCAACCTGCAACGGACGGGACCGCGTCAGCAGCTCACAAGCGAGTGTAATCGATCTCAGTCCGCGAGCAACCTGCAACTCGAACCTAAGAACTCGGCGGACTGTCCGAGTGTAATCGATCTCAGTCCGCGAGCAACCTGCAACTTCAGGACTCCGTGTCATCCCTTCGCTTCCAGTGTAATCGATCTCAGTCCGCGAGCAACCTGCAACGATCGCGCTGAGCAAGATGCGGCCGGGGTAAGTGTAATCGATCTCAGTCCGCGAGCAACCTGCAACTCATTCCCTTTCGTTGTTGCAACCTCATACAGTGTAATCGATCTCAGCCCGCGAGCAACCTGCAATCTCGGTCGTTCAATCGTGGTCATGGGGTGTAGTGTAATCGATCTCAGCCAACAAACGACATGCAACGTGATAGGGCAGGGGGGGCAGGAGATTATGAAATTCCTAAGTATGAGAGCTTTACGTAACCGCTTCTTAGAGGACTGAGTCTAGTGAGAATGCTAACTGACGCAAATTACACCAGTCAAGGGGAATATTTTGACGGATCTGCTTGTTGCCAGGGGTTCAGGGGTACTAGATGCCATTTGATTTGTGTACTGCATACAGTTAGAGTTGCCAGAATGATCCGCCTAATGACCATCTTGATCCTCATGCTCGCGGGAATCCCGCGAGTTGGTGTCGGGATGATCGGTGGACCGGTTGGGGCTGGTTGCAGTGATATGGTCTGCCAGCAGGTTATGGACGAATCGAGTTGCTGCGAAGAATCAGCACCTGTTCTTGATATGGACGAGTTTTGTCCGATGTCGGGCGGACCTTGCCGGTGCGGGATCACTCCTGGTGATAATCGCAATCCATCTCCGAAGGCTCCGCTGCAACGAAGTGAAACTCAGATCACTCTCGGGCTCTTTGCTGAACCACGCCAACTCTGCATCTGGACAGTGGCCAGTGATGAGCATCCCGCGCCCATGATCGGGCTTGTCGGGAACCTTCACGCACTACGAACACATTCCGAAACACAAGCCATTCTGGGTATCTGGAGAACTTAGATCGGGGTCTCTTCGGGGCAGTACGCGCTGAGCGTGTGCAGTTCCGCCGTGATCCATCGTTCTTGTTCACCTTGATATCAAGGAGAGTGCTATGGCCTTTCGCCAATACGTGGACGCATTGAGTGCCGCCTTGGGGTATGTGTCCCCTGCCGAATATCCACAAATCCGGACCACGCTTTCAAGTTTCTACCTGAGGCGTTGGGCACAGGCAGTGGTTCTGACCTCATGATCACGATAACGATCCCAACCGTTGGTGGGTTGGCTATGTCGTCACTCACTTTGTTCATCGTTTCGATCCTGTACTGCTGGGCGCAGGAACGGAAACTTCGCGTATCACCATTGCCCACACTAGTAACCTAAATGAAGGAGATTCATATGAATCGTTTACCAATCACAGTTGCATGCGCTTGTTGCGCTTTCCTCTCAACCCCTGTTCTTGCTCAATCCGGACACGCGGATCATGGCGATCACGCCCACGGGGAAACAGAGGCTTCAAAGCCGGTCAATGCGATGTGCCCCATCGGGAATGAAACAGTCGAAGCAGACGGGGGAAGCACTGTGTATAAGGGCAAGACCATCGGGTTCTGTTGTCCTGGTTGTATCGACAAGTTCAATGCTTGGGACGAGGCCAAGAAGGATGAGTTTGTATCGATGTCGATGATGGGCGTTCAACCTGGAATTAAGAACCATCATGAAACCAAGGCCGACATGCACGCATCGAAAACCACCGAGCGTGTCGGGGATCCGTACGTGCTCAACACCTGCCCGATCTCAGGCGAAGAACTCGGGGGGATGGGCGATCCGATTGTCAAGCTGTATGACGGGCGCGAAGTAAAGTTCTGCTGCAAGATGTGCGTGCCTAAGTTTGAGAAGGATCTCAAAGCCTCGTTTGCCAAACTCGATCAGCAGATCATTGATTCTCAACTCCCGTTCTACCCAACAACCACTTGCATCGTCTCGGGTGAACAGCTCAGCGGCACCAATGAGGCTGGCGAGGCTATGGAGCCGATCAACTATGTGTACAACAACCGACTGGTTCAGTTCTGCTGCAAGATGTGCAAGGGCGATTTCAAGAAAGATCCCCAGGCGTACATCGCCAAACTCGACGCCGCGGTCATCGCGCAGCAGAGCGAGCATTACCCATTGACGACTTGTCCGATCTCGGGTGAAGAACTCGAAGGCGAGATGGGCGAATCAATCGACATCGTTTATGGTGGACGATTGGTCAAGTTCTGCTGTACCAAGTGTGTAGAAAAGTTTGAAGGCAACCCTATGCCAACCATCGAGAAGATTGATGCTGCGTGGATGTCGATGCACGGCAACGATCACGGCAAAGATGCTCATCACGACGGCTAACTCAAGGAGGTTTCCGATGATCCGTTTGAACAACATCAAGTTTTTCGGCGCGATGGGAGCGCTGGTTCTGGTCTTCTCTGTGCCCAATGCACTTGCTCAACACGAGCACGATGCTCCGGATTCAGTGCAAACTGCTGTGGCCGGGGAACCAATCAACACGAAGTGTCCAGTGACAACCGATGAAGAAGTCGATCCGGCGTTTACGGTTGTGTATGAAGGGCAAACCATTGGGTTCTGTTGTCGAAAATGCCGAACGCGCTTTGAAATAGATCCCAAAGCGTATCTCTCTGAGTTACCGATGTTGCAAGCTGTTTCGCAGGTCGTTCAAACGGATCCGATGCATGAGGATCTCGACGGGCATGATCATGCCCACGAGGAGATCGTTGAAGACGCTCACGAACATGCTGAGGGCGAGCAACACGATCACGCGACGGATCACGACAAGGGTGATTCGGGGTTGTCCAAGTTGATTGCATGGATCGGAAAATTTCATCCACCGGCCACGCACCTCCCGATCGGCTTACTGATCGGGGCGGCGTTGGCCGAGGGATTATTTATCGTCACCAAACGAGAATCATTTAAGAACGCCACCGCGTTCTGTATTGGATTTGGTGTGGTTGGTGTGCTTACTGCGGCGACTCTTGGCTGGTTCAACGGCGGGTTCGTGCTTGTCGATGACGACTGGGTGCAACTCACGCATCGTTGGCTTGGGACCGGAACGACGCTGATGACCTTGGTCGCAACCACACTCTTGCTCAAAGCTTCACGTAAAGGTACTGGAACAGGTTCTAGGAAAGGTTTTCGAGTTGCGTTATTCACAACCACAATCCTTGTTGGCGCTACCGGATTCTTCGGCGGCGCCCTTGTCTATGGGATCAATCATTATGCATGGTAATAACACGACCAGCACCCGCCGGCTGGCTTATCAAGCCCCTGTATTTCTCGGCTTGGTCACCCTGTTGGTGAGCGGATGTGTGCGGACGCGAACCATTGCTCCCGTTGGAGTCGGTCACTCCGCGTCACCACAAAGCGCATCAGTGGTGTTTATCAAACCGGAGAATCCATTCCTTCAACCAATCGATCCATCAACGGGACATGCAGCAAATGATTCGTCAATGGATTCGATGCCTGGGATGGGGCAGAGCAGTACCGGACTCATCATCTATTCGTGTCCGATGCACGCAGATATGAGATCAGATCGCCCTGGGAACTGCCCAAAGTGTGGCATGACCCTCAAGCCAATGGAGATTCCATCCAGCGAGAAGCCGCAACATAGACATGGAGGTATGCCATGAGAAGAGTACTATGTGCAATCGGGTTGTACCCACTGATCATCACGCTTTCCGGGTGTTCAACGGTATCGGTAGATCGGAATATCGGAGTTGTGCAAGATGAGGTGTCCGTCCGAACAGGTGCATCACCGGCATGGCCAACGACCCCCGAGGCGAGAGCGAAGATTGATCGACGAGTCGCGGAGTTGCTGCAGGAGCCGATTGATTCCGATCGTGCCGTTACGATCGCTTTGCTCAATAACCGGATGCTCCGGGTCGAACTCGCCCAACTTGGCTTTGCCGAATCGGATTATATCAAAGCGGGTCTACTCGAAAATCCAAGCCTCACAGCAGGAACTGGCTTCCCGGATCGACCACCAAGCGCGACCGAACTCGATTTCGGATTGACGATGAACCTGCTGAGGGTGCTCGTGATGCCCGCGAGTAAAGAGATTGCTCAGGTTCGACTGGATTCTGAGACACTCAATGTTGCCGACGCAGCGATGCAGACCGTTGCTGAGACACGCGGTCTCTTTCTCGAGTTGCAAGCCTCAACGAACATGATGGCGGTTCTGAGAGAGATCGCATTGGCGGCAGAGATCTCTGCGGAGTTTGCTCAGCGGACCTACAAGGCGGGGAACCTGAGTGAACTCGCACTTGCCAACGAGAAGGCGCTCTATGAACAAACCCGAATGGAGTACGCGAGGAGCCTTGCAGAGGTTGCCGAGAACCGGGAACGACTCAATGTCCAACTCGGTCTTTGGGGCGAGCAAACAGCTTGGACGATCGTGGATCGACTTCCAGAACTCCCACAGAACGAACCCAATCTCGAAGAACTCGAGAGTTTGGCGGTACACCAACGGCTGGACCTCGCCGCGGCGGCCAAAGAAGTGGAAATGATCGCAAAGGCCGCGGGACTCCAACGGGATTGGCGATACTTGCTTACGAGTGAAGTTGGATTCAATGCGGTTCGATCCTCGGATAGCCAGTGGGTGTATGGGCCAGCAATATCAGTTGAGATTCCTCTCTTTGATCAACGGCAATCCGAAATCATGAGGCTTGATACCGTTCTACTCGAATCAGAGGCAAAGCTCGAAGCAATCGCGATCAAAGCGAGGTCTGATGTTCGTAGACTCAGAGGTAAGCTGTACGCGACACGCTACCAAGCAGAACATCTTCGTGACACAATCATCCCACTTCGGGAACAGATCACGGAGCTGACTCAACAGCAATACAACTTCATGTTGTCGGATACATTTGATCTGCTTGCCGCCAAGCGCGACGGGATCGCGGCGTACCGAGACTACCTGAGCAGCGTTCGAAATTACTGGGCGGTGCGCGTAGATCTCGAGCGTGCAGTCGGAGGCCGACTCCCATCCATTGAGGGTGAATCGGATATGTCAAAGCCACAAATGGAACCCCAAACACAATCAACCGAGATGAATCAACCATCGCACGATCATGGAGGTCACTGAAATGCTTACTCGACGAGAAATTTTAGCTTCGGGAGCCGCCGTAGGCGCGAGTACCTTTCTCATTCGTCGAGCGAGAGCGGGTGAAGCACCCCCGATAATGCGGCCAAAGCTGGATGCTCCTAGACCGACGAATCACTCGGGAGGTCACGCACCCATCATCACACCCAATGGATCCTCGATGCCATTCCGTGCCGTTGATGGTGTCAAGGAGTTTCATCTCGTTGCTGAACCCGTCGAGCGTGAGTTTGCAGATGGGATGACGGTCAAGTGCTGGGGATACAACGGACAGACCCCAGGGCCGACGATCGAGGTGACGCAGGGTGATCGAGTACGGCTGTTTGTCACCAACCGCCTTCCTGAACGCACTAGTGTTCATTGGCATGGACTCTTCATCCCGTGCGGGATGGACGGGGTAACGGGATTGACACAACCCGGGATTCAGGTTGGTGAAACCTGGGTCTACGAGTTTACGATTCCAGATCAGCACGGCTCATTCATGTACCACCCCCATGCAGACGAGATGACCCAGATGGCGTTTGGGATGATGGGGTTCTTCATCGTTCATCCCAAGGAAGCGAGATCAAACCCGATCGATCGTGATTTCGCGATCATGCTTCACAACTGGGCGGTCCATCCTGGCACCTATCGACCTGATCCAGCGGTCATGGTTGACTTTAACATGTGGACCTTTAACAGCCGAGTATTCCCAGGGACCGAGCACCTTGTTGTACGGACAGGGGATCGGGTCCGCGTTCGATTCGGGAACCTGAGTATGTGGAATCACCCCATCCATGTTCATGGACACGCATGGAAAGTGGTCGCGACAGATGGCGGGCAGATTCATGAACACGGGCAATGGCCAGAAACGACGGTGCTTGTCCCGGTAGGCACAACGCGTGATGTCGAGTTCATTGCTGACAACCCTGGGGATTGGGCACTCCATTGTCATATGTCGCACCACACCATGAACGCGATGGCCCACGATATCGTGAACACGGTTGGTGTTGATCAGAGCGGCGTTGAAGACAAAATCCGATCACTGCTCCCCGGCTACATGGCAATGGGCCGCGATGGGATGGAAGAAATGCAAGACATGGCCGCCAACATGCCCGGCCCAGAAAACACACTTCCCATGATGATGGGTGATGGGCAGTTTGGAAACATTGAAATGGGAGGAATGTTCACGGTTCTCAAAGTACGCGACGATGTCGAGAACTATGAAGATCCAGGGTGGTACAAGTTCCCAGATGGTTCGATCGCTCGAAAAACTGACATCTGATCTGAAGCGATTCATGTATCTCTGTAAAGATCCCGTACAGTGAGTCCGGGTACAAGTCCATGAACTATGCTATTGGAGTCTCAAAGCCGATGATTCGACAAACCATTCATACAGTGAGATCATGCTTCCAACGGGCGCGTCTTCGGACTCAACTGATAATTACGATCAATATCTTTGTTGCGGTCCTGTTGGCAGGGTACCTGTATACAGATTATAACGAGAGTGTTCGTTCTCGTCTTGCGGATAAAGCTGTTTCCCTGAGCGACGAAGCAAGGACAATTCAAGCGGCTGTTCAAGAACTTCGTGTATTTGGCGATGAGGTCATCCAGCGGCATATTAACACTGTGTGTGCGACGATGAACTCTGGAGATTCGCCTGGGCACACTATTGAAGTGATCGTTGATGGTGACAGAATCGTCTCAGAAGCTACAGAGCACCTTCATGATCATTCATCACCCTGGTCAGAACTCGTTATTGGATCGTTCACGAATGATGATATAGCGGTTCGAGTTGGTGAGAGAAGGAAACCTCTGGTTGCAAAGGTTCGGGGTGAATCACTGGAAGGCCTTGGAGTGCTGGTGAGCGTATCGGCTCTCGTCGCCTTGATATTGAACTTGCTTTTAGTCAGGCTTGTGACTCGGCCGCTTGAGTACGCCGTCGCTGCCGTGCGTGATGTAGGGCGTGGAAAACTGGGTACCACCGTGGGCGTGAATGCGAATTTCGAGTTGTCACAGTTGGCAAATGAAGTGTCACAGATGAGCCTAGAACTTGCTCGAAGAGACGGTGATCGGAATGCTCAGCTTGATCGTGCTCGACGGCTACAGACTCACCTTGTCCCAAATATTTTAAGCAAGGCTGGTATTGCAATTGCTATTGAGTTTCACCCAGCAGAAGAGATTGCCGGTGATTATGTTGATGTCATCGAATGTCCAAATGGTGACATTTTGTTCTGTGTTGCGGATGTTGTAGGGCATGGCATCCATGCTGCGATGGGCTCATCTGTACTCAAGGCTCTGCTGCTTGCTGTTGATATTGTGGATTTGTCGCCATCAGCGATGCTCGCTTGGATCAATCAACGATTCTGTTCAGCCAGCCTCCCAGAGGACTTCGCATCCATGATGTTGCTACGGCTTTCAGCGGACAGAAAGCGACTGGTATACGCCAGTGCTGGCCATGAACTTGGATATCTTCGGCACGCAGATGGAAAGATTCAGGAGCTGAACTCAACAGGTATGGTGCTGGGGATTTCAAATGATGCTGAATTCGATGACATAGAGTATCAGCTCTATCTGGATGATTTCGTAGTGCTACTTTCAGATGGTGTCAGCGAGGCATTCGATTCTAGTCGTACGATACTGGGTCGAGATAAAGTCGTTTCGGTGATCCGGGATCCAGCTCACTCAGAAGCAAATAGTATGGCTAGTGAAATCATATCGGTGGCTTCCAAGCATCGGGGTGAGTCGCCAACGCTCGATGATATGACGGTGCTCATTCTGAACATAACGCATCAAGCTGAGGTTTCGGTGCAGCCCGTCCAACGAAGCTCAATTCTGGCATAATCACTTCTGCCACCGTGAACAAAGAAGAAATAGGGGATGTCGCCATGAAGGAACACTCAAATAATAATACTCATCAATCGGAAAATCGTGCTGTTGATCTCGTCTGTGGCATGAAGATAAATCCAGATGATGCTGCTGATGTTGTTGACTATCAGTCACGCCAGTACCATTTTTGCAGCTCATCATGCGCACAAAAATTCAAGAACGACCCGAATGAGTACCTACTGCCATTAATGAATCGCGCTACTCCAGATTCACCCAAAAACGCGATCTATACCTGCCCTATGCATCCGGAGATCCAGCAGGTAGGCCCGGGCTCATGTCCCAAATGCGGGATGGCGCTTGAGCCGATGGATTCAAGTGTCGAGCAGGATGATGGTGAACTACGAGATATGACTCGGAGATTCTTCGTTTCTGCGATACTCACATTGCCATTGCTTTTTATCGCAATGGGGAATCTGATCCCCGGACAACCAGTTGACAAACTCATGGGTCACACAGCCGCACGATGGGCGGAGCTACTGCTCGCTACCCCGGTGATCGTGTATTGCGCTTGGCCATTCTTTGAACGAGCTGTGCAATCAGTGAAACACAAGAGCCCGAACATGTTCACACTTGTCGGGATGGGTGTGGGTGTGGCCTATGTATTTAGTATGGTTGCCACATTAACACCTGGAATATTTCCTGAGGCATTCCGAAATGAATCAGGATTCGTCGCGGTGTACTATGAAGCAGCAGCATTCATCACAATGCTCGTTCTTCTTGGACAGGTCCTCGAACTGCGAGCAAGATCGCAGACAGGATCGGCGATAAGCGAACTCTTAGAATTAGCTCCACCAACAGCATTACTCATCGATACGGATGGAAATGATCGGGAAGTGCCGATCGAGCAACTCAAGGTCGGAGATCGTGTCCGTGTCCGTCCGGGAGACAAGATACCGATCGATGGTGTAGTTATTGAAGGTCGATCAACGGTCGATGAATCGATGATTACAGGTGAACCCGTTCCGGTAGTGAAAGAAGCAAGTGTTCAGGTTACAGGAGGCACAGTCAACACTACTGGGTCATTTGTTATGAAAGTCGAGCGGGTGGGTTCGGAGACCATGCTCGCACAGATTGTGCAGATGGTTGGGGACGCGCAGCGTTCACGCGCTCCTATTCAAAAATTGGTAGATGCCATCGCGGCATGGTTTGTCCCAGCGGTTATTGTAATAGCAGTGATTTCTTTCGTGCTCTGGTCTCTCTTCGGGCCTTCACCCGCAATGGCGTACGGCTTGATCGCTGCGATTTCGGTACTCATCATTGCGTGTCCTTGTGCTCTTGGCCTTGCAACACCCATGTCAATCATGGTGGCGGCGGGGAAAGGGGCCAAGAGCGGTGTTCTGATCAAGGATGCGGAAGCGTTGGAAATATTCGGGAAGATCTCCACCATTGTCGTTGACAAAACGGGAACACTGACCGAGGGCAGGCCCAAACTTGTAGAAGTCCATTCAGTTGAAGGCGTGGATCAACGACGGATGCTGTCGCTGATTGCTGCTGCTGAGCGATCCAGTGAGCATCCGCTGGCCAGCGCGATCGTTGAAGGGGCAACAGAGCGTGGCGTTGATCCAATGGAAGTAAGCGAGTTCGAGTCGATCACCGGCAAGGGCATCAAAGCGGTGGTCGAAGGTGTTCAGGTAGGTATTGGATCTCCCAAGATGATGCTCGCAATGGAGATCGATCCATCTCCTCTTGCCTCGGTTGCGGATGATGCGAGAAAGCAGGGGCAGACCGCGATGATGATCGGTATTGACGGCCATCTTGCAGGGATGATTTCTGTTGCAGATCCGATCAAGGAATCAACACCAGGTGCCATTAAAGCGATGCACAACCTTGGGTTGCGCGTTGTGATGCTCACAGGAGATAACGAAACGACCGCGAGAGCGATCGCAGCGAAGTTAGACATTGATGAAGTGAAGGCGGATGTATTGCCCCAAGAAAAAGCAGCGATTGTCAAAGGGTTTCAAGACCAAGGCGAACGCGTTGCGATGGCTGGCGACGGAGTCAATGACGCTCCCGCACTCGCTCAAGCTGATATCGGCATCGCGATGGGAACCGGGTCTGGGGTCGCCATTGAGAGCGCCGGGATCACACTCATCGGTGGTGATCTACGAGGGCTGGTGCGGGCACGGAAGCTGAGTACATCAACCATGCGGAATATCCGTCAGAACTTGTTCTTTGCCTTTGTGTATAACGCCGCAGGAGTACCCGTGGCCGCAGGCGTGCTGTACCCAATGTTCGGAGAACGGGCATTACTCAGCCCGCTCATCGCAGCGGTTGCCATGAGTCTGAGTTCAGTATCAGTGATAGCCAACGCACTGCGTCTACGGCGTGTTCAACTCTAACCTATTCATACTTCGAGGTAATCAATGGATAACGCAGTCACTCTCGTTCAAGCATACCTCAGGCTCAATGGGTATTTTACGATCACCGAGTTTCCAATTGTTGAAGCGATCAAATATGGCGGGCATCGCACGGCCACCGACATCGATGTCATGGCTGTTCGTTTTCCAGGTGCTGGACGGCTCGTCACCCAATCCGGAAAGCGATCGCGTCATGATCGGCTTATCACCGGTGTAGATCCAGCGCTCGGAGTTTCACTTGATGATGCCGACATGATTATTGGTGAGGTCAAGGAGGGAAAGGCGCAGATCAACCAAGGCGGGCGAGAGCCATCGGTTCTCCGGACGGCTCTGGTGAGGTTTGGATGTTGTCATGAGGAGAAAGTTAGCGGGATGGTGGATTCGCTCATCCAGCACGGTCATGCACAAACCCATCATGGGCACAAAATTCGGTTGGTTGCCTTTGGTTCGATCCTGCCAGAATCCAATCCAGGCTACCTCACTATTGGGCTTGGCCACATCATTGATTATGTAAAGGGATATCTCGAGGAGAACTGGGATGTATTCCGTGTCACGGAGTTAAAGGATCCTGCCTTAGGATTTTTATCAACCATGATCAAATCATCGAGGGTGCCTTCGTGAAACCAAGAAAAACAACATACCTCGCACACCGATGGATCGGGCTCATCATTTCAATGCAGCTACTCGCATGGAGTGTGGGCGGATTCATATTCAGCGTGCTTGATATTGATGCAGTCCACGGCGACCACGAGTCACGAATACACCAACCGAGCGATTTTAGCCCCGGCATGTTTCCGATTAAGATCCAGAATGCGTTGCAAGAACAGGGCATCGATTCGATCAGTACCGCGCTGCTCATCAATCGTGGGCTGGGCCCATTCTGGGAGATCAACAGTTCTGACGCGGGCTGGTTCGGACGGGTTGATCAAGAAGGAAACATCGCGGGTCTAATTTCAGCTGAGCAAGCGCAAAGAATCGCATCGGATGATTTTATCCCTATAGCTGACATATCCAGCATCAGCCTCATCGAGAATAATCCGCCGAGCGAGTACCGCGGCGGGAAGCTCCCGGCGTATCAGGTCACGATGGATCACCCAAAAGAGACGCATATTTATATCGATGCGGCGACGGGGAGAATCATGGCTCGTAGGAACAAATCGTGGCGAGTATTCGACTTCTTCTGGATGCTTCACACGATGGACTACAAAGGCCGAGACAATTTTAACCATCCTTTGCTCACGATTGCAAGTGTGCTTGCGATCACTACATCGGGTTCTGGTCTCGCACTCTGGGGTTGGAGAATAATTCCGAAGTTCAGACGAAAACTCATGGGAAACAAAAGGAGTTACTCATGACTGAGTTTTTGATCATGATTGGAATTGGTACCCTAGCGGTAACAGGTGGAGCCGGGATGCTGCATGGTGTAGCAATGATGGGAGTCTTTGGACGATCGGCTATGGAGTTCTTCCGAAAGGCACCCGGTTTGGATCTGGTGGTGGCATGGTTTACAGTTGGACCTGCAGTTGCAGGGCTGATCGTGTTTGGATGGAGTGGATTACTCGGTGGGATTGCTGGCCAGATGATCGGACTGACGGTTTGGGGGTGGGGGCACGAACTCGCACATCGAAACTCGGTAAAGGGGCCAAGGATTGTCAAGGTGCTCAACAAACTTGTCGGGCGATGGCGCAATCATGGTGCGCTGTGGGTATCGGCGCTGGCGGTTCCTGTGTTCTGGGGTGTTCGGATTGGTGAGTTGGTAATTTATCCTCTCTTGATATGGTTGCTCCGATTTCCAAAGCACAAACAAGGGGAATGGGTGAATGTCTCTCGCCACAAGTTTGATGGGTTAGTGGGACACGACCTTGTCTGGTGTCTTTATTGTGATTGGATGACGGGTGTCTGGTCGCTGGGCTCTGAGATGCTCCGCAATGTTGAATCGTTCTGGTGCCCGATCAGATTCTCGGATGTGAGCAAATGCGCAAACTGCTCGGTGGACTTTCCAGATATCTGGAAGTGGACCGCTGCCGACGGGAAGATGGAGGATGTCACCAGACTGTTGGAGGAGAAATACGGGATCGGAAAGGAAGCTGGGGTCCGGCCTGATCGGAACACCTGGTTCGGGCATCAAGATCGAGTGCAGTTAACAGTGAATTCAGAATCGATCGAGTCTGCAGGACATACTTCAGGGCGTGATCAATGTGGTAGTACTTTGGGTGAAGGCGAATCATGAGCATGCAAGGAGTTATGCAGTTTGTGCATTGTGTTTCAGCACCAAGTTTCCTCAATTGGAGTAGAGTATGAAAAATTCAGACCATCCGAGCGAATCGCACAATCATTCCGATGAGTATTCAAAGAGCAGCCTTTCTTTGACGGGTTCAATTGCGATGGGGACCGGGGTGATGATCGGGGCAGGCATATTTGCGCTCACGGGACAGGTTGCTGAGTTGGCTGGAGGATTGTTCCCGATCGCATTTCTGGCTGCTGCGGTGGTCGTTGCATTCAGTTCATATTCTTATATTAAAGTATGCAACAAATACCCATCCGCAGGTGGGATAGCGATGATACTACAAAAATCGTACGGACCGGGCGTGGTCACGGCTGGTTTTTCATTGCTCATGTATTTTTCGATGGTGATCAACGAAAGCTTGGTTGCTCGGACTTTCGGAACCTACACGATGAGGATCTTTGGAGAGGGCTTAGACTCGTGGTTTGTTCCCGTCCTTGGTGTAGGTCTGATTGTCATCGCCTTTGTGATCAATCTGCTTGGAAATAAACTCATTGGCGGTCTCAGTAAAATCACAGCAGCCATCAAAATATTAGGTATAGCCGCCTTTGCGGGGATTGGTCTCTGGGTATCAGGCCTGTCGTTCAATACTCTCAAAGGCGGAGAATCGGTACCAGGGAGTTCTTCATCTGGATCGGTTCAGGGGTTTCTCGCTGCGGTGGCGCTCTCAATTCTTGCGTACAAGGGTTTCACAACGATCACGAACAGCGGCGATGAGATCCAGGAACCAAAGAAAAATGTAAGCCGATCAATTATTGCCAGTCTCTTCATCTGCACCGCGTTGTATCTGATGGTGACGCTTGCAGTAGCAAGTAGTTTGAGTGTGGATGAGATCATCGCAGCGCGAGACTCATCACTCGCTGAGGCAGCACGTCCGGTCATGGGTCAGTGGGGAGAGTGGTTAACAATCGCGCTCGCTGTTGTTGCAACAATCTCTGGTCTTATCGCGAGTATGTTTGCCGTCTCAAGGATGTTGGCGATGCTGACGAATATGGAGCTCGTCCCGCATCGCCATTTTTGGATGCCCGGACGGATTCAGAAGCACACACTGGTCTACACCGCATTCATTGCAATCGTATTGACAGCGTTCTTTGATCTTGGTCGAATTGCCTCGCTTGGGGCGATCTTCTACCTACTCACGGACATTGCGATCCATTGGGGTGTGTATCGGCATCTTCGCAGCGAAGTCGGAGCGAGGGGGTCGATCCTGTTATTGGCAGTATTCCTTGATACAGTTGTACTCGGAGCGTTTATGTATTCGAAGTCTCAATCAGATCCACTTGTGCTTGTCACTTCTGCCATTGGCTTGGTGGCAATCTTCGGCTCAGAGTGGTGGTATCTGCGGTATAAAAATGTTGACCTGTAGGAACTGATCCATGCGATGGCCATTGATGGTGCAATTGTTCATGATACCAAAGGTATTTCTCTTAGCCAAGTGGATCAAAATTTCAGTCTATGTGTAGCTTTGTATGACGTGAGTATTGATTCACCAAGAGATCATGTGTCCTATACTGGAGCCAGATGAAGCGGTCAACTCTCACACAATTGATCTCATTGCTGTGCCTCCTGTCCTTTGGGATGCACGCTGCCCTCCATATTGGACCTGCGTTTTCATGGAAATTTGGACATGCGGGTCATGGCAACGGCCATTCGCTCGTCAGCTATGGTGATTCGAATACCTCGACCCATGGTTTTGCAGAGTTTGACGCCAGTTTATTGTTCGCAGAGCAGCTAGGAACGAGCAATCACAGTCATCATACACCTTCCGAACACAGTCCTGAGCCAGAAAATCATGATCCATCACATCATCTGACAATCCAGTACAGATCTACGAATCAAAACTCTTCGCTTCCCTTTGCCTCCTTTGCGCAACATCGACTCTTTCCTGAATCCAGCTCAACAATTACTCTACAGAGAGTCGTGTGGACAAGTCGAAATGCGGCTGTCGATTTTAATCCGTTTGTCAAATACATTCGATTGACTTTGTAAACTGTTGATTTTTCGATTGACTTCAGAGTCCCATTAAACAAACTAGATTCAGCCCTGTGTATCCAATGTGCACATGGTCAGCTATGCACGTTTCTAGAGCATCGCTTGACCATGCACCATGCTGCCATGGCGCAGAATCGGTTTCAAACCAATTTAGGAATCGTCTATGCAACTTAGTAAAATTGTATTCTCCTATCGGTATACAGCGATCGTCATGCTCTTTATGGCACTCTCGCCGGAAGTATTTGCCCACGGTGTCACCGCCGGTGACAAGGGGTACATCCAAGAATCCTCAGGCATGATGCCAATCCCGTTCATGTACCTCGGCGCCAAACACATGATGACCGGGTACGACCACCTCCTCTTCCTCTTCGGCGTCATCTTCTTCCTCTACAAACTCAAAGATGTCTCAATCTATGTCACGCTCTTTGCAGTGGGTCATGTGATCACGCTGCTCTCAGGTGTGCTCTTTGAGATCTCAGTCAGTGCATACATCATCGACGCCATCATCGGATTCTCAATTGTGTACAAAGCACTCGACAACATGGGCGCGTACCAACGATGGTTCGGGTTCCAGCCAAGCACCAAAGCCGCAACCCTCATCTTCGGCTTATTCCACGGCTTCGGTCTCGCAACCAAAATATTGGAATACGAAATCACACCCGATGGACTCCTGATGAACCTCATCTCGTTCAACATCGGGGTCGAGATCGGACAAATCCTCGCGCTCGCCGCCATCCTCATCATCATGGGATACTGGAGAAAATCAAGCGGATTTATGAAGCATGCCTATTCAGCAAACACCGTCCTCATGACCGCAGGATTCGTCCTCGTCGGCTATCAACTCGCCGGCTACTTCGTCGCCTAACCAAACATCATTACAGAAAGTACATACCAATGCATAACGCAAATATCCCAGATTACACAGAACTCCCATCGAACAAAAGACTGTTCAAATCTACAATCATCGCCATCGTGTCCGCCGCGATCATCCTCGTCACCATCGTCCTCCCCGCAGAGTTCGGTATCGATCCCACCGGCGTTGGATCACTCACCGGACTCAAACGCATGGGAGAAATCAAAACCGCGCTCGCCGAAGAACTCAAAGCCGATCAACAGAATCAATCTTCAACAACCGACACAACCCCAATCACCAATCCAGTGATCAATCAGACCGACGAAGCACCAAGAACCGACACCATGTCCGTCACGATCGACGCAAACAAGAGCACCGAAATCAAACTGACTATGCGGAAGGGTGCCACTGTAGAGTTCACTTGGTCCACAGATGCAGGCCCTTCCTTCTACGACCTCCACGGTGATTCCAAAGAGGTTAACTACCATATTTATGAGAAGGGCACAGAGACCTCGAAGCAAGGTACGCTTGTTGCATCGTTCGACGGGAATCATGGTTGGTATTGGAAAAATCGTTCCGCTGCACCAATCAAAATCACGCTGAAAACGAACGGAGATTATCAAGATATCAATGAGATGAACTAATGGGTATCGCATTGGCTTGGCTCGCTCTGGGATCCTCTTTGAGTCCAGTCGTATTCATCACCAACCTTCAAAATCGTTGTGTGCAGAAACTATTTGGCAAAGATGATGATTGATCGTTGTAGATTTTGAAGAGAGTGCGATTTGCCAGGGGTTCAGAAACTCTATCCGAGTTTCGAATGGACCGGAGATGGGCAATGACTCGGAGGAATGTACGGAGCCCGTTGGCCTACCAATCAAGTTGCTCAAGGGACGGCCAGAGTATTCAATAAACGGCGTATGGAAATCAATCACGAATTCTTGTTTCTTCGTGATTCAACTCTCTGAAATGTGAATGAGTCAGGCCGCCCGATGGTAATGCCGGAGCAATCCACCAAGCCGAGTCTCGCAATTGATCTTGCCACCAGTAGTAGGGAAGCAGTCATTCATGACCGGTCGATTCCCAATCCCCTGGTGCGGGCGTTCGTGGTGGTAGTGCTCGACATATTCGCTGATCAGGTAGTCAAGGTGCTTCGTTCCAAACGGTATAAAGTGATCGAGACACTCGACCTTGAGTGATTTTATCCACCGCTCGATGTGCGAATTCATCAATGGCGCTTTGATCGGCAACGGGTATGGTTTCACACCTTCTCGCATCAGAGTTTCGTTGAACTCCCGCGAGTAGAGCACGTCGTTGTCTCGCACAAGAATGGTGGGTGGCTGTAAACCGAGTTGTTTCACCATCATCGGGAAACTCTCAGCAACCCGACACATCCAATCGCTGGTGGGGTGCCGTGTAGATTTCGTTGCGATTACTCTTCTGCTCTCAATGTGCATGAAAACAAGCGTCGTATATCGTTTAAACCCACTTGGTGTGAGAACTTTCTTGGTGAAGAAATCACACGACCACAGGGTGGCGGCATGCCGTTTCAAGAACTTGTCCCAGACTGGCTCAGTGCGATCCGGTGCAGGCTCGATGCCATGCTCCTTCAGTATGGAGCGGACGGTTGATCGCGAGACCGACATGATCCCGAGCTTGCGGAGTTCTCCGAGAATACGCTTGTATCCCCAGCCGGGAGTCATGGCCATCTGGAGCACCAGCTTCTTCAGATCTCGCCTGGTTGCTGGTCGCCCAGTTTTGCCATTGGCATTGCGTTTCTTGTGAGAATTCGGACGAAGCCATTTCTGGAATGTGCTATATTGAACAATCGAAATGATCTCCCGCAACGCTGGGCCGACCGCCTTCCCAAACCGGATCAGTCTCCGTCTTTCTCGGTGAGTCAGCGAGATCCGCCTGGGTAGTTTCCCGCGAAGGATCTGATTCTCAATCGTGAGATATTGGAGTTGGCCAATCAGTTGATCGTGGTCCGATCGACCGAACGCCAGAAGTTTGGGTAAATGTGGGGCATTCATGGGCAATCCAGGGCGCGGATAGGGTTTTTGAACCCCTGGAGGGCGGGGTTTCTGCTAAAATCTAGGTGATTCTAGAGAGACTGAATGCCATATGTTTGAACACACTCCGTTGAGTTCAAAGGTATAGGAAACGGCGTCCCTGATATGACGCCGTTTCGCCCTTTTTGGAGCGAGCTACTTGGTTCAGCGCGTCTCCGTGTCTTCCTGCTCTGACCACATCAGTCAATATCTGCCCGAATCGACACACTCCGGTACGCGGATAGGGTTTTTTAACCCCAGGAGTGCGGGGGTTCTGTTAAATCAAGCTGATTCCAGAGAGACTGAATGCCATTTGTTTGTACAGACTCCGGTTTTTTGGTTTAATCCTAGAATTTAGGAGATTCGTCGGGCGCGGTGGGATTGATCCTCGCTTGGATACACAGGACCAGCGTTCGGCTGAGTCCGGGAGGTTTCCAATGGGTTCGGCAGATCAATCCAGTTTCGCTCGGTATTTACATGTTTTCGTTGTAGTCGTCCTTGGACTAGGTGCGTGTCCAACGCACGCGGTCGATCTGGATATCCAGGATGATGAGGACTATGTACTTCTGGTCGACGCGATGCGTGCGGCAGAATACGTTCGATCTGATGTCATAGTCGCGCAAAATCCAAAGCCGAGGGTGTATGCGACGTTGGCTGGGACGATGGCATTTATTGAGCGAAATCCACTCGCGGATGATGTGCAGGTAAACGCGTTTCTCAGTGCGTTGGATATGTCGCTGTCGTCATATGCAATCGGCGACCCAGATTTGAACACGAAAGCAAACTTCTATGCGGCATTGCGGTTCGTTATCCTCAACGATCCGGCGCTAAATGGGACGGACACTAGAGTCGGTGAACGAGCGCTGGCCTTATTGGGAATCGTGATTCCTGACCCAGACGGTTTTGAATCGATTCAGCGGAGGATGGTCCGGTACGAGCTTGCTCTGGCGCGCCCGCTGGACTACCGAAACGAAGTGTTTGACCTGCTCGTATCGGGTTTCTTCGGCGTCGATCTCAACGGTAACGAACGCCCTGGCCTGCCTGCAGCACTCAACGCGTACTTCGTATCCCAAGGGTTTGATCCTGCGCTAGGCATGGTTCGTCCAGAGATGACAGAGGTGAACGCGGGCTTAGCGATCCTCCCTTCGGATTACACAGGATATCAGCTCGCGATCTCAGAGGGAGCCGCGAATATGGCGCTACGGAGCGCGATCACTGCGCATCTCGACAATGTGCGCACGCAGATCGACTCAATCGTTGGTATGGACTCGATGATCGACGATGGCTCGCTCGATGATGCGCTCGCAAACGCGCCCGGTATCGCTGAGAGTGTTGATCTTACGATGAACGACCCGGTATATGTGCAGCAGGTCCTTGATGAACTGCATGCAGATCTAGAGGCCACCGCGGAGGCTCGTGCCGCGGCCAGTGCCGCGACATTCCTGATGCTCCAGAGTGACTTCGAAGATATCGAGGCGTACGCGACCTACACGCGGGATTACTCCGAGATCGCACTCGAGACGAACGACACGATGGCGTACATGCAGAGCGGGATTTCAATTGCGGGAAATCTGGCGATCGGGATCGCGGGTTTCTATACAGGTGATCCGCTGACCGCAGCCGGGGCTTTCCTGAGTGTTGTGTCGGATGGACTTGGGCTGATTGATGATATCAACGGTCCACCCTCGGTCGAGGAGCAGACCTTCGATCAGGTCGTCGCGTTGCGTCAGCAGGTCGAAGAAATGCGTCAAGAGATGAACGAGCGCTTCGACCGCATCGATCGTCAGCTCAATATCATGTACTCGACCATGATCGCGGGCTTTAACCAGCTCGGCGATCAGATCGGTGACTTGCAAGGTGATGTGAACGCAATCGCACGAGACATGGCGGTGGTACGATCGCAGCTCCGCCGACTCGAAGCCGCGTTGTACGGCGTCGCGCAGGATATCCTGCTTACTGATCTCACTAGCGAAACCAACATCGTCCTTGATTACCGTGATGAGAACGGTATCAACCTTCCCTACGCCGGCGGGAGCCCGGACTTCATCACTGCGTCTGAGAGCTTTTTCACGTACGCAACTATCACTGCACTCAGCGAATCATTCGCAGGATCACGCACCAATCCAACGGTAACCATCAACAACGCGGATGAATACTTCGGGGATGGGCCGGTCTCGGGGTTCATCAATGACATGGTCGTGTTGCCCAACGCTCTTGGCGTGGCGAGTTTATCGAATGTGGATCTCGTTGGGATCGAGCCATGGTCGCAAGCTGCCTCGGCTTACACCCAACTCGCACGCGAGAATCCGTGGTACTTCGCCTACCGCTACGGGCGTCAAGTCGATGACTACAACGCAGATCCGGACAACGAGTCACTCCCCGAACTCGATCGGATCGAACTCTCCGGTCTGCAGATCATCAACTTCATCGAGAAGATCCGCGAACTCGACAACGACGATAACGCTGTGCTCTTCGACGCGCTGGTTCAGAACTACAAGGACGCAGCAGCAGGTCTACAGGCCCAGATCAACGCAGAGATTATGGCTTGGATGCCACCTGAGTTCATTGGTACAAATGGCGTCGTGTTTGATTTCTGGACCGATGGCCCGCAGGTGGACATCCGCGAGGTCGTGCCCTCACTGGATTACTTCGATCATATCGGTAATACCGGCTCAAACCAGCACCTGCCCGTGCCGGAGGATGACGAGAAGGGGTTTCGGATGTTCACAGACAGCGATGTCCCTGAGCAAGCCATGCTGCTTCAGATGTCGTACTTGCTCGAACGCTATGAAGCGGATAACCCAGGGGATTGGCGTGCACGCTATCAGATCTACGACGAGCCAGGGAACTTAGAGATGCGTGCGTACTTCTGGATCGGAGGTCCAGAGCTTGTCGCGACCTACCCAACCTACAAGGGGATTGATTTCTCGGCGGAGCTTGATCTCCCATTTGGCGGGTGGCAGCAGCTTATCTTGTCTGATGAGCAGGTGGCAGCGCAGATACTGAACGCTGTTTGGCCTGGAGACATTCCCGGCAACTTCGATGACTTCAACGAAGTGGTCGTGAGCGATCGTGACAATCCACCGATCGGGACCCGTTCTGAGGGATTTGATTTCCGTATTACAGTCGAGGATGTCGGAAACATCAACTGGTTTGAGCCGAGCGTCAAGCCTGGTTTGTTCCGCCGCCGAGGCGAGGTTCGCAACGCGCTGCTTCTTGAACTGATTGATGAGAGTTCTGCTTTGTCGCTCGCTGCGAGAGAGCTTGATCGCGCTGAGGCACTCATCGACGCGTATGTTACGCTTGGCATGCCCAACGAACTCAGCGCGAGCGAAGTCTTGCGTTCGGCGCTACGAGCCGTACCAGGCACGAGCGAGCTCGGGCTCGGGAGTATCGATGTGATCACTCTGATCGACGAGTTCGAAATGAACGATCGAAGCAACGCCTATGCGGATCAGGATCAGAATGTGAAGAAGATCGAGGACATCCTCAATGACCGGATCGATGTGGTGCATGCAGAAATCATGCGTGGACTCGATCGCCCGGCCAGCCCGCCAGACTATGTCGGCTGGATGTTGCGTGAGATCGAGCATGTCCGCGCAACCGCATTCAATCTGGCCCAAGATGACCAGTACGTCGCGGGACTAAACGGCTCAGTGGTGACCGACACATTCGATGGCGTGCTTATCAACGATGTTGATCAGGAGTTCAGCACCATCACGGTCGATACCGACTACGACCTCGATCCGTCATATATCGCTCCGGCAAACGGCACAGTGATGCTCTATGCAGATGGATCGTTCACATATGCGGCAGATCCAGGGTTTGTTGGTACCGATTCGTTCTCTTACCGCTCGATGACAAGCATCCCGGGTGTGCCAAACCCTGTGTACTCGAACCCAGCAACAGTTGTGATTCGAGTTGATGATGTAGCGTGCGGGGTCGCGGACTTTAACTTCGACGGCGTCCTCAACTTCTTCGATGTCTCAGCGTTCCTTATCGCGTTCCAAGATCAAGACACATCAGCTGATCTTAACGAAGATGGTTTATTCAACTTCTTGGATGTCTCAGCGTTCCTTGTCGCATTTCAAGCGGGGTGCCCTTAATCTACTCGCATTGAGTCTCGAAATCTGGGCTGAGGAACATCAGGTAGTGTAGTGGGCACAAAGTAACCGATGGATGTGATCCGGTATACCACCATAAAATCTTAAATATCGATTACTTGGTGTTCAAAAACTCTATCTGCCCCTCGTAGTAGGCAAAACTATTTTGGCGAGATTGACAACTGATGATCGCTGATTTCTTGAAAAATCAAGGCTCAGAACGAGAGACTGTTTGACATATGTGGGATCACCCCCGTTGCCTCATAATCAAAATTAGAGACGCGATGTCCACAAACGGATCTGTGCTTCGAGCTGCTCATCCTGAGCATTTGCGTTGCGTGACTTGTAATGCTCCACAATCGTTTCGATAAGTAATCGATATTGGGCGTCTGCAGTTTCTTCTCGCTCGGTACCATCCCACGCTTCAAGCAGCACCAACTCGGCTTGTTCGAACTTTTGGTGCTTGGTCAGGATTTCGCCGTGCTGACGGAGGAGCTCGATAAGCCGAGAATGATGCTCGGGATAGATCGAGCGTGCGGATTCGACGATTCCCCCTGAAACATCGGCAGCTTCACCGTACCGCTCCTGCTTTGAGAGGCAGCTGGCTAGGTTTGACAGTGCGGTCAGGCTCCGTTCTTTTGTCATTGTTTCATCGATTGCTTTCAGAGCGAACAGTTGTTTGCGAGTGATCTGCTCTGCCAGATCGAGCTCTCCTGCAGTGATGAGCAGCCCAGAGTATGTATTGCCCAAGTCCAATGTTGTCGGGTGCTCAGGACCGAGCCGCTCCTTTGCCTGCTCGAACCCGTCCCGGATCAACTCGACCCCTTCATCGTGACGATCGAGGCGTGAGTAGGTATGTGCAAGGTTGTTGAGCGAGTTGAACGAGCGTGGATCGCCCTCGCCGAGTACATCGATGCGTCCTTGGTACGCCTCGATCGCCAGTGGCAGCGCACGCTCGGCATCACCGGTCTGACCCAGAACCGAAGCGAGATTGTTTATCGTTGAAAGTGTCGTGGGGTGACGATCGCCGTAGATCTCTCTTTTGAGGGCGAGCGTTTCTTCGAGGATCGGAGCCGCTTCTTTGTTTCGTCCCGTCCGGACGAGCAACGCGCCAAGGTTTCCAATAGCTCTTGGTTTGAGCATTTCAGCTTCGGGTGTGCCGAGCTGCTCGATCACGCGGAGTTGGTGCCTCGTCAGTTCGATTGCTTCTGAATCGCGCCCCTGTCTTGCGAGACTACCAACGACGCTGTGCATCATCCGTGCGGCATCGATCGAGAAGTTCCCATTTTCTTCCTCTGCAATCTCCCACTCGCGTATGTGATGTTTTTCTGCGAGTTCAGGAACTCCGAGTTGGTTGAATAGAAATCCCAACGCGTTATGGATTCTGGATTCGACATCGGGTCGGTCATTGAACTTGCCTTCGATACTCTCCGAAGCGTTCATCAATGCTTCGCGTACGGTGAGTTCACGATCAGCTGTCCGTGACGGATCGGCCGCAGAGAGTACATCCATGATAAAGAACCTGCTTAGATCCTCAGCGGTCTTTGCTTCCAGCACGGCTCGTTCTGCCGCCGCGGTCGCTTCGAGCTGGGCGGCGTACTCCGATTCCGCCAGTTCCTGAGCTTTGGCTTGCTCGTCGAGTGCCCAGACCATCCCGATTGATGTACCGATGACACCGAGCACCAGCACCAGCAAAAGCGCTGAGGCCGCGATCACCTGCCCTCGATGACGGCGCACAAACTTCTGCGCAAGGTATACCCGACTCGCAGGTCGCGCCAGTACCGGCTCATTTCGAAGATGATGTTCAATATCATCACTCAGCCCTCTTACCGTGTCGTATCGCCGGGACTGATCCTTCTCGAGACATTTCATCACGATCCAATCAAGATCTCCTCGCAGTCGACCAGGCTCGATCGACCCCACACGCCCCGGAGCAGACTCACCAGTCTTTGCCCAAGTCGATACACGAACACTTGGTCGAGGAGGATCTTTCTCGCGGATGCACTCGATCATCTCCTGATAGTTCTTACCCGTGAGTTCCTCATGTGTGAGCGGAGTCGAACCAGTAAGCAACTCATAGAGCAGCACGCCCAGTGAGTACACATCTGTTCGCGTGTCCACATCGCCCAGTGTGTAGTCCGCTTGCTCAGGTGACATATACGCCGGTGTGCCAATCGCGTGCGTGTGCATTGTCATCGTCGAATCGGGCATCATGTCGCCCTGTGTTGCCTTGGCGATTCCGAAGTCAATCACCTTGGGGACCTCGGCCCCATCATGCTCAGCCACGATCACATTCGACGGCTTGATGTCGCGATGAATGATCCCCTTCTGATGCGCATGCTGAATCGCGTGACACACCTGGATAAACAGGCGCAGACGTGCCGACGTATCGAGCAAATGCGTATCGCAGTAGTTGACGATTGATTCGCCTCTTACCAGTTCCATCGCAAAATACGGACGACCATCGCGCGTCACACCCGCATCAAGCACCGAGGCAATGTTTGGGTGCTCCATCCGCGCCAGCGCCCGTCGTTCAAGCTCGAAGCGAGCGAGAACCCCTTCCGTACCCATCCCGAGCCGAATGACCTTGATTGCCACTGCTCGTTCAGGTTTACGCATCTGCGCGCGGTATACCACGCCCATCCCCCCAGCACCCAGTCGCTCGCCGATCTCATAGCGATCAATCTCCGGCTTGTGCTCCGCTGTCGCCGCGTCAACGATCCGATCGATCAACAACTTGTCAGATGACTGATCCAGCGGGCTCTCGACCCTATGCACGCCGAGCATGGACTCGACCTCATCACGCAACGCGTCATCATCAGCGCACAACTTATCGAGCATTCCTTGTTGCTCTTGGAGTGGAAGCTCTCGTACCGCCTCAAAGATTGTACAAACCTGCTCGAACCGTTCAGCTTCTGTCATTTCAGGACCCCGCCCCTAGTCGCTTGCCGAGCCATGCTCGCGCGGCATACCAGTCTCCCTCAATCGTCTTTTGTGACACCCCAAGCACACGCGCTGCTTCTGCGTGTGTCATCCCGCCGAAAAAAATCAGCTCGACGACCCGTGATTTGCGCTCATTGAGTTGGCGCAGCTCATCCATTGCGCCATCGAGCTCAAGCATGTCGAGATCAATCCCAGGCGTAGGTGTCTCTTGTCCCGACAGAGTTACGCGAACCCGATCCCCACCTCGTTTGATCGCCCCATGCTTCCGTGCGTAATCGACAAGCACCTGTCGCATCACTTTCGCACTGATCGCTCGAAAGTGGGCCGCATCCGACCAAGGCACCTCTTCCTGATCCGCGAGTCGTGCATATGCCTCGTGCACTAGTGCCGTGGGTTGGAGGGTGTGGTTCACCCGTTCCTGACGCAGATACCCGCTCGCGATCCCACGCAACTCTTCATAGATGGATTCGAGCAGCTCTGCTGGGGTGTCCAAATCGGCGATTTTGGATGTGTCCAACGCCGTAAGTGCCTGTGTGAACTGGATTTGTTTTTTCATAAAAAACTCCGAAGTTCACCAGATTCCAATAGGAGTAGGGGGTCTGAAGTGCGCATGAGTATATATCAAAAGTGAACTCCCCACAAGAGGATTCGTCTTACCCGCCATGCCCCAACCCGCTACGAAAGGATGCCATATGTACCTCAATCCGAAATCCAAAGTCACTCCAATGCTCACTGTACTTGCATTCGCGTCGACATTAGCGGACGCTCAGATACTCAACGAAACGCAGTACTATGAAGTCCCGGTTCCCTCTCACTTCTTTGGGAACAGCATCGGCGTGAGCGACGATCTCCTTGCGGCCGGATTCAGAGATTTGTCAGGATCAGGAGATTCAGGTATCCATCTGTTCGATCTCAATACCGGGCTTCTGCTCCGAACATTCATTCCCACATCCGCAACCCAAATCCTCAACGCTGGACGAGATATCGCTATTGATGGACTGACCGTTGCGTGCACCGAACGGGGTTTAGGGGGGCTGTCCTATGCCAATCCTTCTGTATTCGTCTTTGACGCAATCGCCGGACAACGATTTGAAGTTGTTCCTGATCCGGACGATAACTCAGGAGGTGTATTTGGGTTGAGCATTGATGTCAAAGAGGGCGTCGTCGCGATCGGTTCAGCCCTCGCGACTGTCGATGCAGGAACTGGATTTCAAATTGGAAAGGTCTATCTCATCGATGAGAACACAGGCGCTCGAGTCGGAACAATCCATCCCTCCGAAGCGCCTGAGAACGTTGGATTCTTTGGTTCATCGATTGATATCCACAACGGGATCATCGCCATCAGTGCCAATCAGTTCAATGCGGGTATCAACTTTGGCGGAAACACTGAGCGCGTGGAGATTTTTGACCTCGCGACCCAGCAGCACATCCGTACGATCTACTCCCCTGCTGACCCCATTGATCCAGCTGGATTCGGTTTCGATATCGCCATGAACGATCAGTACCTCGTGGTGGCCGCACCCTGGCAAGATCACACAGGCGTGAACTCCGGTGCCGTGCATGTGTACAACATCAACACAGGCGATTTGGTCAGTACGCTTGATATCGGTGAGGCAATCAACCCGGGTGCGGGCCCCAGCACACTGAAGATCCAGGTGGACATCAACAACGACGGGTTGGTTCTGGTGAGCCAATCCGGCGGATCCACCCAGAAATCCGCGATCTACCAAGCCTCCAGCGGCGTTGAGCTGGCGGTCTTGGAACCATCAAGCGGTTCGATCATTCTCCCCTCAGATACCAACGGAGTAGGGCTCTCCGGTGGTAGCGCTTTCGTTGGCATCCCGAGGTTCAACACAAATGAGCCGGGAGCGATCAATCAATCAGTGGTCATGAAGTACGAGTCGAATGTCAGCATCGCAGTCCAGCCGCAGAGTCTGGTGGTTGAGAATGAAGGCGTCGATTTCTTCATGCAGGTCGTCACAACAGGGGCGACCAGCTACCAGTGGTATCTCGACGGCGTCGCGGTCAGCGATCTTGACGAAAACTATACCGGTTCTACCGAGAGCTTGCTGGTGATCACATCGGGTCCGGAGGTCGAAGGGGTCTACACAGTTGAGGTATCCGACGGCCCGTTCTCAATCACAAGTGATCCAGCATATTACATCTACAGAGGGCAAAGCGTTCCCGCGTGCCAACCAGATCTCAACGACGATGGTCAGCTGAACTTCCTCGATGTCTCACTCTTCCTACAGCAGTATGGAGCAGGCTGCCCGTAAGCAGTCAGCCGAAACCGTTGTGGTAAAACGAATCGATGTTCATCGTTGGTATTTGATTGCTGTTCTTGATAGAGAGTGCAATGTTCCTGGGGTTCAGGAACTCGAATCCAGATTTCAATCAAACCTGAGATGACCATTAAAGGCGATTTAGAACAGGCAGGGCTTTGAATCCCTGGAGTGCAGGGGGGCGCTAAATAAGTGTTGGTTCTAAAGAGACTGAGTGTCATATGTTTGAACACACTCTGTTGGCTTCAAAGGTATACGAAACGGCGTCCCTGATCAGGCGCCGTTTCGCCCTTTTGGGGCGAGCTAACACGTTCAAGTGAGAATAATTGCCAGCTGTTGAACACGCTCTGGTTGAATGGAAAGTAGATTGTGATCGGCGGTGGCAGCAGATTATGAGACCTGCCCGTGCAACGAATATTGGGTCTTGGTTCAAAAATTCTTGGCAGAAATTGGGGAGCGTGCGTCCGGGTTACGCAGTACCTGATAGTCAGACTATCAAACCAAAGGATACTGCCATGAAAACAACCTCTAATCAGCCTTTAAGCCGCAATTTCGTTCCTCAGTGCCAGTGCTCTACACGAGCCCTCAAAGCTGCACTCATGCTCTTCACAGGATTGGCTGCCACCTCGGCATCTGCCCAGACCGAAACCACCTATCGCTGGTGGAACCCAAACGGATCTCCCGAGACGGGTTTCATGAACGACTCGCCAAACTGGGAGGACTTCATCAAGCCGTCGCTGCACCCAGAAGCCCGAAACAGGCTGGTCTTCGATTTCGCGAACGACGGCACTTTCGAAGCGATCAACAACCTCCGAGACTACTTGAGTGTGTCGTCCTTGTTCCGTGGATACAGCGATTCAGAAGACACAGCGTGTATCAGCGGGTTGCCGCTACGCCTCACATCGCCCGACGGCGAAAAAGTAGAAATTGAGAACCGTTCACGCGGCAGACTCATCATCGAGACTCCGCTGTTCGCACAATCAGGAATCCTGATCAGCAGAGGCGCCGTCGAGTTTGCTCCGAGCAACAGCATCCAGCATTCGCTCGCCGGAGGCATTCGTATCGGAGGCGATTTTGCTCGAATGTATGTGACGACCCCTTGGCACTTGGGATCTCCATCGAACCCTGTCGAGTTAACGGGGGGGGCCCTCCTGTTCGAAGAACCGATCACAATCCCGAATCCAATCCTGTGTGATGATGGAGTGTTCTACACCGCCACTGGCTTGGTCACCTTGTCTCAAATGGGCAGTTCTGAGAAGGCGAGGAAGACAGGCGAAGGGACTCTTCGTATCTTCGCGACCGGGCCAGAAAGTGCGTGCAACTGGACCGTTTCCTATGGTGTGCTCGAAGCGGGACCAGGGACAATCGATTCTGAGAAAATCGCGGTGGAGCTCGATGGAACTCTTCGGCTGCTCGCTGACGCTGATGTGGAACCCTTTTCGAGTGTTGAGGGCACTCTCGACCTGAACGGGCACACACTCACTACCCAGAGATCCTACTTCCCTTTAGGTAGCAAGATCATCGGCGATGGGACATTCCGCGCAATCGAAGAAACGCAATCTATTTCAAGCGACCTAGACGATTTTGACGGGGTTATTGAAGCGAGCGGAAGTGTTATAACGATAAACCGAAACAGGATCACATCGTCAATGACATTGAGTGTGCCGAGCCCGACAGATAAAATCCAGATGGCAGGGCCAACTTCTCTCACTATTGGATCGCTCTCGGGCCAAGGAACTATCTGTCATCGTGATTCGAGTGACTGGTTCCTAACAATCGGCATGAATCATTCAAGCGGTGATTTTCCAGGAACAATTCAAGATGTCTCATTCCTTACAAAATTAGGAACTGGAACACAGAGTCTGACCGGACAAGTCGACATGGTTGGGATAAAACGTGTCGAAATTGACAGTGGAACGCTCCGGCTATCTCAGTCTGCGGCGGATGATGCTGCGAGAATTACAATCGCATCACCCGGCACATTCTCCCCGCACGGAAATGTGAATGTCCCGATGGTTCAAGGAGCGGGGACGGTTGCCCTCAACAGCCAGACCCTCACGATCGGCGAGACCGACCTCAGTTTCACGCTCTCTGGAACACTGACCGGAAACACCGAAACTTCAACACTTCGCAAACGCGGCAGTGGCACCTTTACACTCAGTGCCGACACCACCGGCTTCGGCGGGTTCTTCCAGATCAATGACGGTACTGTCCGGTTCACGGGCGGGCCGATCCTGCCAGCAGCGGCGAGCCTGAGCATCAGCAACGGAGCACTCCGCGGCTACGGCGAGCTCTCAGTCCCGTTCTGGAACCAAGGCACTATCGCGGCCGATTCGAGCGCAGGCGTGCTCCGCCTTACTGGGCAGGACCAGTGGAACAACGGCACAATCCTCGCTGAAAACGGCGGCGCACTCGAACTCGACGGGGTGTTCCTCGAGCAGGACTTCAGCGGCGGGCTGCAACACGGGCGTCTCGAATCCAATGAGACCCCGATCCGCATGGTCGGCGACAACCCGACCATCGTGCAGGGCGGCACAATCGAAACCACCGGTACTGGATCGCTCGAACTGATTGGTTCAGCGATCACGCTTCGAGGTGTAGACCATTCCGGTCATCTCTCGCTGCGAAGCGGTGTTGATGTCACTGCGGAGGACTTTGACATTGTGGCCGGTGCCGAGCACACGATCGAAGTGGAGTTTGAGCCGGACACGGATGAATTTGATGGAGCGATCCGCGGTCATGGCACCGCAACACTCGGAGGCACACTCCAGGTCACGCTTCCAGACGGCTATGAACCTGCGACTGGCGATTCGATGACCATCATCGACGGAGAAGGCTCGGGTGTTTGGACGATCGACGAATCATTCGAAAGCATTGATTTGCCAGATATCTCGCCGTTGTTGATGCGAGTGGTGTCCAATCCTGATTCGTTGAGTGTCGTGGTTTCATGCGATGCGGATCTCGCGGCTCCGTTCGGGGCATTGAACTTTCTAGATGTTTCAGCGTTCCTTGATTTGTACGGCAATGGAGATTTATCGGTTGATCTGGCGGCTCCATACGGGACATTGAACTTCCTGGATGTCTCCGCCTACCTCGCTGCATTCGGGAACGGTTGCCCTTGATAGATGCAGCCGCTCGAATTGCGATGCGAAACCAAGTTTCGAAATCTGGAGACTCTAGCGACCATCAAGTAGGCGGCGTTCAACAAGCATCGTATGTTGGTGGTTCGAATCGAAGCTCGGTGATTGAATCAATGCAGATCGCAAATGGAAATCCGATGAAATGCATGATTCTGGATTCAGCGTATATGGGAATGTAGATTCTGCTGTAACCGCTAATGCAATCCGCAATCAGGTAATGGTTATTGTAAACCCAAGCAAGTTATCGGCGATACACAGTTGGAGGGATCTATCAGCAGTACAGGCATCAGCGGGAATGTTGTGGTATGCTACCGGTTCAGGCGTCAATGCTTTGCTCACTGTGTTGGTGTTGCGTGTTTGGCGGGCTGCCATCGCTATTCAAGCGATCCGGGAAAAATTGCAGTTCCTACCGATGACAGAGCATCACAACAAGGATTTGGGCGGCGAGCAACATGGCGACGAGAGTCTGTCGGGTTCAATCCCATCGATTGATACGGTGTATGCCGAGCTTCGGTTAATCGCCTCGGCATATATACGACACGAACGCAAAGACCACACACTTCAGCCAACGGCGTTGGTCAATGAGGCTTATCTCAAACTTGTCAACTCTCCTGACCGGCACGCGAATGGCCGAGCTCGGTTTCTAGGTGTGGCAGCTCGTGCGATGCGACAGGTTCTTGTCGATCATGCACGAGCCAGGTCTTCGTCAAAGCGAGGCGGGATGTGGGCACAAATTAGTTTGAGTGGATTGTCATCAGCTGATGGGGAGAACTCGGGTGTCGATACACTTGCGTTAGATAATGCGCTTGAGCGGTTGGCCGAGTTTCACACAAGACCGGCTCGGGTGGTCGAACTTCGGTTCTTTGGGGGGTTAACGATTGCCGAAGCGGCGGAAGTGATTGGAGTTTCGCACGGGACCGTTGAATCGGATTGGACCTTTGCAAAGGCATGGCTTCGCCGTGAACTCGAAGGGGAGATGTAATGGAGCGGTCTCAGCAGATCCGAGAGTATTTCGATTTGTTCATCGGATTACCAGAGACAGAGCGAGCAGTCGCATTGGATAAGCTTCGTATCGAGGATCCCGAGTTGGCGGCAGAAGTTGATTCGCTGCTCAAGAATGCCGGAGCGTGGGATGTTCTCGAAACGCCCGCTGTACCATCGGTGTCTGAACTGCTGCATCATTCAGAGTCGGAAGCGAGCGAAGCCCTGCTTGAGATTCCAGGCTATCGAGTGAACCGTTTGATCGGCGAGGGTGGCATGGGGCTTGTCTACGAGGCCGAACAACTTCAGCCGAACCGAAGGGTGGCGTTGAAAGTGCTTCGCCCGAGCCTTGTCACGCCTGACCGACTGAGGCGATTCGAGAAGGAATCGGAACTCCTCGCAAAGTTGACCCACGCAGGTATCGCTGCTGTTTACGAAGTCGGAATGTATGAAGCAGGTGGGGCATCTCAGCCTTATTTTGCGATGGAGTATGTTGACGGCGTTGATTTGCTTGAGCACGCTGATCAACAAGAGCTCGGATTTCGTGAGAGGATATCTCTGCTATCAGAGGTGTGTGATGCCGTTGCGCATGCTCATAGCCGAGGGATTGTTCATCGTGATCTTAAGCCTTCGAACATTTTGGTGACTACAGACGGGCGCGTAAAGGTTCTGGATTTTGGAATCGCGAGAACGACGAACTCAGACACGATGCTGGCGACGATGCAGACGGAGTCTGGTGCTCTCATAGGTACACTGGTGTACATGAGTCCGGAGCAACTGAGCGGCGAAACCGGTGAGATAGATTACAGGAGTGATGTGTATTCACTCGGCGCGGTTGCATATGAGTTGCTAAGTGGCCGTCGGCTTTATGATTCTTCTTCGACATCCTTTCCAAGTGCGGTAGTCGCTGTTCGCCAAGCTCAAGAGTCCTCAGTCGCCACAGTTTCCCGAGATTTGTCAGGTGAGGTTGCAACAATAGTGATGACAGCGATCTCTGCTGAACCCGCGCGACGCTATGCGGATGCTTCAGCACTCTCCGAAGATCTTCGTAGGTACTTACGGAAAGAGCCGATCACCGCGAGGCCACCGACCACGGCATACATCCTGTCGAAACTTGTTTCACGACATAAAGCATTCGTGTGGAGCGCTGGTTGTATCCTGCTTGTACTCGTGGGTGGGGCTGTAGCGACAGGTTTGGGATTCATCCGAGCGACAAGAGCTGAATCAGCAATGCAGGAAAGCATGGCAGAGGCGATGAGCCAAACGGCTATTGCGAATGCAATTAATGAGTTTTTGAACGAAGATATTCTTTCCGCGGCCGATCCCACCCGTGCGACTTCGCCGGACATCACGATGCGAGAGGTGCTCGATCTGGCTTCTGAGCGGATCGATGGGCAGTTTGATGATCAGCCTGAGGTGGAAGCATCGATTCGATTAACGCTCGCGCAGGCGTTCGAGCGTCTAGGGATTGCAGACGCGGCCGAACCGCATTGGCGGCGAGCAATCCAGTTGCAATCCACAGCAAGTGGGGCTCCTACAGCACAATCTTCGGTAGCCATGGGGTCACTTTCTACAAACCTTATGAATCAAGGACGGTTTAACGATGCGATCGATGTGATCAAGAACAATCTGGAGTATCAAGAGTCAATCGAACAGCCCGACAGCGATCAAATACTGAGGACAAAGAGTCTCTTGGCAGTAGCGCACTTACAAATAGGGCGTCTTGCGGAGGCAGCTCCAATCTTGGTTGAAACGCTTGAAGCTAAAAGAGCAGCGTTTGGTGATCGCGATCCGAGCACGCTGACTTCTATCAATAATCTCGCGGGTTTGTATATCTCTCTTGATCAACCCGAAGAAGCCGAAAAATTGTACCGCGAGGCCTACACGGGAAGGCTCGAAGTACTTGGTGAAACGGATCCCCACACGCTTTCAACGATGAGTGCCCTTGCGTGGGCGTTGACAGATCTCCAGCAGTACGATGAGGCCGAGAATCTGTCAAAGCAAGCATTGGTTATCATGGATCAAAGGCTCGAAAGCGGGCACCCAATGCGACTCAGAGTTGTGAACTCGTTGGGCAATACCTATTTTCAAGCCGGCAAGTTCGAAGATGCAGAGTTGAGGTTTGCAGAAGCGGCACACCTCCGGGAGCAGTCATTGGGGTTCGCCCACCTGGAAACCATCTTGTCACTCTTTAACCTTGCCGAAACTCGATTTGAGCTTGATCGTGTCAGAGATGCAAAGGATTTGTATACCAGAATCGTTGAATCAGACGAGTCCAGTCTGCCCGAGGAGCACTGGGCTCGTGGAGATGCCAAAATTGGTCTCGGGAAGTGCCTAGAGAAGTTAGGTGAGATCGAGGATGCGGAACGAAATATGATCGAGGGGATGCGACGGGTGCTGCTATCACTTGGTGCTTCACATCCCAAATACATTGCTGCTCGGGAGAGTGTCGGAGAGTTCTATGATCGTCAGGGGCGTACAGAAGCTGCTGGTTTGATTCGTGAATGCAAAACAATCGAGGGATTGTCATCATTCCTCACGAGCGAGTAATGCAACGGTGGGAGCAGATTGTGAGACTGTCATGGAGCGTGGTAGGCAGAAAGGAATCGGTTGTAAAGATGGCGGATTGTCGTTGGATTCAATCAGAATGCCATTATTGCAGGGGCTAAATACTCTATCCGTAGTTCTAGATTAGAGTTGTTTGATCAACTTTGTATTCCGAGTCTTTGAACCACTCGATGATGTCAACATGTATCCAACCCGGTTCATCGGTCAGGTTCAAAGCAAGCATATTTGGAAACTGTGTGGCATTCATCCCACTTCAAGACACGGATAGGATCTTTTGAACCTCTGTGATCACTGGGTTCACATCTCGTCAAGGCTCAGAAAGAGAGACAGTGTGCCAAATCCAAGAACACACTCCGTTACTCAACAAACTCAAGCAGCGCCTTTTCCCAAAGCGGGAACGCTTCGATCTGAGGGCAGTGCCCGATGCTCGGGAACTCAATCAGCTCAGCGCCAGGGATAGCCGCTTGTGTAATCTTGCCTAGCTGTGTGTAGTCACCCATTGTTGCCTGGACTTCAGGGCTCGCCAGTGGTTTCCCAACCGCCGTCCTATCACGCATCCCGATGACGAGTCGGACCGGAACCTGCAAGCGATCAAAGTCATGCACAACTGGTTGCGTCACGATCATGTCGTACACCAACGCCGAGGTCCACGCCACAATCGGAAACTCCTCATGCCGAGTCATTCCAGACGCCAACTCCGTCAACGCCTCGTACTCTGGTGACCATGCGCCGTCATAATAAAACTTCCGCTGATACGCTTTGATCCCTTCTGGAGTCTGCTTGAGTTCTCCCGCAAACCACTCGTCAGGCGTGCGCGCAGGAATCATCGCACCATAGTCTTCCAGCCCAATCGGATTCACAAGCAGCAGTTTTTCCGTCGATTCCGGATAGAGTAGTGCGTACCGCGTCGCGAGCATCCCCCCCATCGAATGTCCAACAATCACTGATTGATCAATCCCAAGGGAATCAAGCAGCGCCCGAGTATTGGCGGCGAGTTGTTGGAAGCTGTACTGATACCCTTCGGGCTTGCTCGACTTGGCAAACCCAATCTGGTCGGGAGCAATCACCCGATACCCCGCCTTTGAGAGTGACTCGATTGTTGTTTTCCAAGAGAACGCTCCAAAGTTCTTTCCATGCAACAGCACAACTGTTCGCCCTTGGCTTTTTCCCTCCGGAGCTACGTCAAGATAGGCCATGCGAACATCCGAACGCTGGCTCTCAAACTCAAAGTACTCCACCGGATACGGATACGAATAATCCGTCCCTTCCGAGTCGTACGCTACGCCCATGGCATGTCCAGCCGAAGACGTTGACACGCCAGCATGCCGCGCTGTGCATCCACCCAGCATCATGCCGGCAATCAAAAGTGAAAGAGCGATATGTACACTACTCAAAGGTGTTTGGATATTCATGTGTCCAGTGTAGGCATCGCCAGGCCATCGCCGACACATGTTTCCCCGCCTCCACCCGCTCTTCATCACAACTAGAACCACTCATAAACAAGGGTGAAACACCTAGTTTTTCAGGCGCATGATCTATCAGCTCGATAGCCAAGAGGCCAAAAAGTACGCACACAATTCCGCACATGACCCGGCATCAGATGGAATAAGTCTTCAAGTCCTGTTGTTCATTTGCTGACATCTAGGGCACGCGGTCTCATCCGCAAAGTCATGCATAGCAACCTTGGTCAGCGCTCGATTCCGTGCGCTGCATGATCGCACATCCAACCCAACCACGTTGAACGAAACGAGACACAATGGAAACACGCAGTCCAGAAATCAATCGCCGCAACTTTCTTAAATACTCCGCCGCAGGAACCGCAATCGCGTCTTCCGCGAGCCTCACGGCTGCGAAGTCCTTCTCCCATGATCCAATGAAAAATTCAAACACGAAGCGACCGACCTGTCTCTTCTTCGATGTGAATGAAACACTGCTCGATCTCAACGCTATGAAATCCAGCGTAGCCGACGCCCTCGGAGGTCGCCCCGAACTCCTTCCCTTATGGTTCACCACCATGCTCCAATACTCTCTTGTCTCCACCGTCGCAGGTAAGTACGAAGACTTCGGGGTCATCGGAGCCGCAGCCATGCGCATGGTCGCCAAAAACAATGGTCTTGAACTCTCCCAAGAAGACGCCCTCAAATCCATGGCCCCGATCCGCACGCTCCCTCCACACCCAGATGTCGCCCATTCGCTCCAAAGGCTCAAAGATGCGGGATTCCGAATGGTCACACTCACCAACTCCTCCAACGCCGCAGTCGAAGCACAGATGCGCAATGCCGGACTCACCGACATGTTCGATGAACGCCTGAGCGTCGAAGACATCGGGCTTTACAAACCACACGAACACGCTTACCGCTGGGCGGCCCGTCGTATGGGGGGCCCCGCAAGCGAATGCATGCTCATCGCCGCCCACGGCTGGGACATTGCCGGGGCCCTCTGGGCCGGTTGGCGTGGTGCTTTCCTTGCGCGTCCAGGAGCACAGCTTTATCCACTGGCTGATTCTCCAGAGATCGTTGTACCAACCTTAACCGGAGCAGCCGATCAGCTCATCGAGATGCGCATCTAAGTTGTTGTGTACGGGAGTTGCGCACGCCTTGTTGAACCTTAAGAATTTCACAGAGTTTTTGATTGATGCTGCGTGCTTTCGTAGTGCGTAAAGTAATCGAATGCGATACTTCGTATTGGACGAATGATTCAAGTAGCACGAGTATTTAAATCACACAAACACAAAATCGCGTAAGCAATCGTTTAACCCAGTTCATCGGATTTGCCCAAAGTCAGTATTTTCGGAAAACGCATGCATTCATCCCAGTCAAAGGCGCGGATAGGATTTCTGAACCCCTGGAGAGCGGAGTCTCCGCTAAAGAGAATGTGAGTTTAGAGACTGAGTGCCATATGTTTGAAAACGCCCATCGACTCGACTGTTTGTCAAGTTATGGGCTCTTTGAGTTCCATACATACAGTTCTTCCCAGTCGTTCTGGAGTGAATGGATCATGGAATGATTTTGACCGAGTGAATGGGACAATCTTTGAAGTGTATTTGTGAACTCCGCTTCCAAGCTTTCGCTGGTATCACCAAACGCATGCCGCGCGATCAGTGTGTATGCACGACATTGGATTGATTCGTGGTGATCTTCTCCGAGTATTTTTACCATGAGCATATGAGATCTCTCGTAGTTCATACTCGCGAGTTGAAACTGCTCTGATCGCAGGTGAACATTTCCCAGTTGGCGAAGTCCCCATGCAGCATGGAAGTCGTCTCCCGATTCCTGAAGAATGAGGATTGCCTGTTCCATTTGCTTAACAATTTCACTCAGTTCACCGAATGCGTTGGGAGCTTCGTTGATCCCAATTCTGAGATCGATTAGTGCGATTTCAGCGGTGGACGAACTCTTCATTTTCTGTATCAACAATTTTGCTTTGCGCAAAATCGAAGAAGCTGAATCAAGTTCTGTGATTGTCTCATAAGTTGAGGCAAGATCGAGCAAGCGTTCGATTCGAACTTCTTCATCTACTGTGGTGAGTTCGTCAATCAGCATATCAGTATAGCTCGCTTGTCGAAGTGCATTCTCATGCTGTCTCATCGCGATATGAACCTTTGTCTCAGCAAGGCTGAGATCAACACGGAACAAGAGCGGGAGATCCACTCCGCGGTCGAGAAGTTCCAGAGAATGTTGAGCATGATCGATGCGTTCTAAGAAAATTTGTGTCTGGATCAGACTGAGCATGACCCAGTTGTAATCGATTGGGAGGTTGCTTGTTTGGAGAAGTTGAGCAGAGCGCAGATAGTACTGGATGGCATCTTCATATTTTCCTGCGATGCGATGCTGATCGGCGAGTTTTGCATAGACGGTTGCTTGGTCTTCAGGCGATAGAGTAGTATTTGCTTCGACGGCAGATCCTATCCCCGAGAGGATATCTGTTTGAGCGTTTGAATATTGTGTGGTTCGAGGATTTTGAGAGGCAAGATCAATCGCGAGTTGCCGCGGGATGATAACGCCTTCTGATGATTCTGGAACTGATAGAGCAGATTCGTTTGTACGGTTGCCAACCAGCTTGATGCTATTGGGTTGAAGTTGAAGATAGATCACAACCGAAACTATTAGGGCGATGAGCACACCCGCACGCTGGGATAATTCTTTCACTCGATTCTTCGGGGATCTTTGGGGTAGGTTGCGTACTTGTTGGATTGATTGCAGGAGTTGATCAATACTTTGGAATCGCTCTTCAGGATTCACACGGAGTGCTGTGTCGATGATGCTTGTCATGTTATTCGGAATCTGAGTGAGTTCACTAAGAAGCTCCCGGGGTTTCCCGATCGCAATGAGCTTGAGCGAGTGTTCGGTATTGGATCCTTGGAACAGTTGGAGCTGCGTCCCTGTCAGAAGTTCGGTCAGCAAAAGACCGAGCGCGTAAATGTCGGTCCGTTCATCAAAGGTGCCTGACTGAAATACAGTTTGTTCGGGAGCCATTGAGATGCGAGTGCCAACATGGATAGGTTCTTTCCGATTCAAAGAGTTGAGGATTCCGAAGAGGCCAAAGTCGATTATCTTCGGATAGCCGTGGGGGTCGATGAGGATGTTTGATGCGTTCAGATCAAGATGAAGCACCCTGGATTGGTGCGCTGCTCGGACCGCTTCGCAGACATTGACAAACAGATCAATCCGTGCGTTATGATCAAGCTTGTTTTTTTTCGCATATTCAATAACCGTTTCTGAACCCAAAACCAGTTCCATTGCAATCCAGGGAATCTGATTTCCATTGCATACATAGATGCCGGTCTGATATACATGCGCAATATGCGGATGCGTGAGTGTTGCCAGGGCATGAGACTCTTGCATAAATCGTTCGCGTATCTGGGGCGAGTCAAGCCCGATACGGAGCATCTTGATTGCGACATCTCGGCTCGGATCTGATGCGTGTGCGCGAAAGACGCTGCTGGACCCACCAATCCCGATTCGTTCCTCAAGTCTGTATCGTCCTCCAAGCATGACGGAGCCATCGAGCGGGATATCCACGCTCGATGGTGTGATGGCATCGATAGTTGTCGGATCAAGAAAACTCGGATACTCCGTGATTGAGTTGAACATCAGTCGGAGCGAGCGTGCTTTTGATGGGTCAGATTCCGCGAGCGCATTCAAACGGTCTTCCCGTTCACTCGAACCCACTCCGATCAGCTCATGAAAGAGAGACTCGATGTGTTTGAAGGAGTCGTGATTCATAATGGAGACTCCGGCGCGGTGGAGCGATCTGCTTGCTTAGCGTAAAGCCATGCTCTGGCAAACGACCAATCACGTTCAATCGATCGAAGCGGTTTTCCGGTTAGCTCTGCGATCTTGGGCATTGTGAGGCCGCCGAAAAAACGGAGTTCAACGATCCGCGCTTTATGGGGATCGATTGATTCCAGTTCGGATAACGAATCATCGAGCGTAATCAAATCAATGACTGTGTTTTTGATCTGCTCAGTACATGACTGCGCACGAGCGGCATACTGAGCGTGAGTCGAGTCTCTGGATTTTCGCTTCCGTGCGTGATCCACGAGCACACGGCGCATCACGACCGAGGTGAGTGCGCGAAGATCGTCTGGTGCGATAGATTCGAGCTGATTGGTATGTTGATATGACTTGATGAGTCTTGCGAAGGATTCATTGACCAGACCATGTGTCCCGAGTGTATGGCCAGCGCGTTCACCCATCATGAGTCCATGGGCAATGGCTTCAAGATCGCTATAAACGGAGAGAAAGAGCGAACAGAACCCGTCGTGATCGACATTCTCTGCATCACCCATGCGTGTGAAATGTGTGATGTGGTGTGTGGTATCCATCCAGTCCCGCGTGGTTTGTGAGCTGTGCTCATTGATTATCGGCAGAATTATGACCGCGATTCCATTTGATTTGGCGGGACGAGCTGCCTGGGAACGCTTGTATTTTTGCGAGAGTTGTACATCGCATCAGGAGGATATCAAGTGTTCGGACAAGTTTGTCATAGGTTCCATCAACTCGCTTGTATGTATCTGGTCTTGGCCAGTTCCTGCATGCCGGTGCTTGCTCAGGTCCAAATCACCGGCTCCGCTACCCATTATCGGTCGCTGGATGGGAATCTCAATATCGGGAATGAGCGTCTGGACATTCTCGGCATCGGGACCGATCCCGATGACGGCGTGACTTATTTCGTCGCAAAGTCCAACACAACTCAAGACTGCCCAACTTCCGATCAACTCCGCGTGTATAAGCATAACACGGCCTCCAATCAATGGGAGTACGAAGGGGCGATCGATCATGGTCCAGCAGTCACCATCGAGTGCTTCTCGATCGACGGCGACACCATTGCGATTGGCCGAACGATGGGGATTTTCGGGGTCGAGGGGGTCAATGTCTACCGCAGAGCAAACAATGGTACATGGAGCGAGCAAGCAGATCTCTTTCCGAACGACAGCTTCCCTGGGAATCAGTTTGGCATCAGCGTTTCGCTTGATGGTGATCGACTCGCCGTTGGCGCCGCTCGAGATGATCCGGATGACCTGATCCATGCATGGGAAGGACAAGGTTCGGTGTATATCTACGACCGCGTCGGTTCAACCTGGTCACTCACCGAAAAAGTCTATGTAGACGATGGAGAGCAGGGGGATGACTTCGGGGCTTCAGTCGCGATTGAGTCCACACAGAACGGTTGGAGTCTGCTAGTTGGTGCACCAGATCACAGCACAGACCCTGGTGGAATCAACTATGCAGGTGCGGTCTATGTCTTACAGAATACCGGAAGTGGATGGGGCGTAACCGATAAAGCGGTTGCCACGCTGGATTCTTTCACATCCGGCCGATTCGGTGGATCTGGAATTGGATTTGATGGCACGATTGTTGCCGCAATGGATACGACGGATCTGCATCTCTTCGAGTTGAACTCGCAAGGCCAACTCACACCGATTGACATAATCCACGCATCAGGATTTCTCACAAATCCAGTGGTGGTGAACCGTGAAGTTGCCATTGGTGATCCAGATGGTGCAATCAACGCAAGCGTCGGTTCGAATGTCACAATTTTTTCCGTGGATCAAGCTCTGAATGTGACCACAACAACGCATGCGGCACCTTTGGAGTTTTCAGCATCTGATCGGTTCGGTTCAAGCGTTGCGTTCAATGGTGGTGTATTACTAGCTGGGATACCAGATTATGACGGAAGCGGGCCCAACTCAGGCGCGATCTGGTCGCAGACGGTTGTCGGGAACACCTACCCAACCGGACTGGTCGTCGAGGGACGCGCTCAAGTGAACTCGCGCTTTGGGAAATCGGTGGATTCAACCGATGAATGGGCCGTCATCGGGATGCCCAATACCGTGAACCCTTGTGTACCCGGAACGACCGGGTCAGTCCGAGTCATGCGCAACAGTGGCGGAGAGTGGGTCATCCATAAAACATTCGATGCACCCAGTGTTGAAATCAGTCACGGGTTCGGTCAAGCCGTTGCCGTCGATGGCAACTGGATCGCAGTGTCCATGCCGGACTATCACAGGGTCGGATCGCGCGATTACTTCGGTGGGGTAGCGATGTATGTGCATGACGGATTCCAATGGCAGATCAGGCACATCATAGAAGGGCCGGCCACTGACCAGGGTTTTGGTGATGCGATTGCGTTGAGCGGTGAGCATCTTGCAGTTTGGTCATCAGACGCAAATGGTGTCGGGCAAGTCTCGATGTATAAACTCGGAGCAAGTAATCGGTTCCATTTTGTCAATGACCTGCTCGCGAGCGGCGTGACCACTTCGGCACAGTTTGGTTCTGTACTGTCAATCCATCAGGACACGCTATTGATCGGGGCTCCGCTCAATGCTGGTTCTGAAGGCTTTGTCACCTGCAAGGAGTTCAATCGGTTGAGCGGGCTCTGGGAGGATGGTCCGGTGCTCCAGCAGCCGCCATTGGCACCGGGAGCGCGATTCGGTGCTGCGATCGCACAATCAGACGATGTTGTCTTGATCGGACTCCCGGGAAACATGAACGATCCGGGACAAGTCGCGGTGTATTTCAGGACCCCCCAGAGCTTTGGGACGCCGAATGTTGTGAATCGTCCGAACTCGGTAACGACAACAGGATTTGGCGCTTCGATTTCGATGCGGGAGAATCAAGTGCTCATTGGTCACGGCGATCCAAACGCAATCGAGGCGCAGTTTATGTCCATTGATGGCACGGGACTTCAGCATATCGAAGCGGTATTGATACCATCGAGAGATCAAAGCGCCGATTTCGGAACCTCAGTCGCGATCGGTGAGCAGACGCTGTTCGTTGGAGCACCGATGGACTCGTTGACTCCCAGTGGAATGGAGGGCATGGTCCATATGTATGAAACGGATATTCGGTTCACTGTCCCTGAATGCGACATGGACATGATGAGCGATCGGATCCAGTGGATCGAAGATGATGTTCCAATGGGTTCAGAGTACTTTGCCAACTCGCTTGAAGTTGACCAAGGGTTCGCGATTGCAGGGTCACCCTACGAACAACACTCGTTTCAGTACGATGGAAATACCATCAACGCAAACAATGCGGGAAAGATCACTATCTTTGAACGAACGGGTTTACGCGAATGGTCACCGGTCGCGATATTTCGTGGTGGGCATATCGACAATCCAGCGTATTCAAGCCGACATACTGATTGGCTCGGTGAATCGGTTGATATTGAGGGCAGCACAGCAGTTGCCGGAGCACAACAAGCGACCGACGAACCAAACGGGTATTTGACTTCTGGGGCAGTCCGCGTTTACGAGCGTGGTGGGGCCGGATGGGCACTATCCGTTGAACTCTTTCCTGAAGAGAATGGGCAAACTCCATTTGTATCGGTGCGTGGGTATGGGTCTGCGGTAGACCTCGATTCTACGGCAACACTCCTTGCGGTTGGCGCACGGAGTTCCTCGATTAACGGCACCGGGACAGGGGCAGGATTCGTGTATGAACGATCCGGGAGCTCTTGGATCCGATCCGCATTGCTCAATCCCCCAACACCGGTCGTGGCAGCTCACCTTGGGGACAGCATTACAGTCGAAGAGTCCTGGCTCGCGATCGGCGCAAAGGATGACAATACGGCCGCAACGGGATCAGGAGCGGTTCACCTTTTCCACCGACAGTCGTTCGGCGATTGGTTGTATCACAGCAGTTTGTACTCTCCTCTTGCAACTTCGTCCATCCGGTTTGGGACCTCGGTCGAAATGAGTCGATCTGATCTGGGGTTGACCTTGTTGGTCGGCTCGCCAGGTGAATCGGATGCGGGATGGCCTAGTCATGGTCGAGTTTACATTTATGTGCTTGATGAAACGACCCAGCAATGGAACCTGTTGCAGGGAATCCTCCCTGGAATCCTTTCATCGAGTGTCGCGTACGGTCAAGATTTATCTATCGACCACAATACACTCGCGATCGGTGCTCCCTATTTGCATGAGCCCGGCGGACCGCCAAGCCGATGGACCGGTGGCGTGGAGCTCTTCAACTTGGACGTTTCAAATGGACACTTTGAACGCCGGACTACGATCCGTCCTCAGCAGATCCACTGGGGATCAAACAATCGGTGGGGCAGCTCCGTTGGTCTATCAGGCGGAACTGTGTTCATGGGAACCGCATTTGCAGACGGTGAGATGTACGACCCCGCAAACGCGAATATGAACTATGGCGCGATGGTGGCACACGATATAGTCTGTGTGCCTGATTGTCCCGCAGATCTAAATGGTGATGGAGTGCTGAACTTTCTTGATGTCTCAGCATTCCTCTCAGCATTCTCAAGTCAGGACCCGCTAGCGGATATCAACAGTGATGGGATCTACAACTTCCTAGATGTCTCCGCGTTCCTCGCTGCTTTCTCGGCTGGTTGTTAATCACTCGATTCCGAACTCAGTTCTCGTCTAGCAAAGGAGACGCTTCATGCGAACCCCGGCACACATGTTTCTCACTATTTCAATGTTCTCGTTCCTTGTATACTCTGCTCCCGCACAATGCGATAAGAGTGGGATCAATCTCTCGTACATCCCAAGTTGGACGACGAGTTGGCCATTTGTAGATGCCTTTAAAATCCGTAGGCCTTGGATATCAGGTTCTGCGGATGGGAACACATGGGATGATGGTCGGCCAATCCCGTTGGATTCCAACGGATGGGTGACATCAGTGCTCCCGGATCAACGCGTCCACACGCTTGTGTACGACAATGCTCAGGGGCACTATCCAGCTGGGAGATACACTGTGCTCTATGAGGGGCAGGGGCAACTCGTGGTGCGAGGGGATGCTCAGGTCGTTTCTCAAGAACCCGGCCGGATGGAAGTTGACATCACACCAAGCAATGTCGGGCTTCATGTAGAGATCAGAGCGACAGACCCAAATGACTACATCCGTAACATTCGGATTATTATGCCGGGATTTGAGAGTACATACCAAGCAAACCAATTTCACCCCGAGTTTCTTGATTCGCTTCGGACATTCGATGTCATCAGGTTTATGGACTGGCAGAACACCAACAGCTCTTGGACCCACGACTGGACGATGCGACCTGCGCCGGACGGCGCTGGGTACAGTCTCGGACTCGGAGTGCCTATCGAGGTAATGGTTGAGTTGTGCAATGAGCTGGACGCGGATCCATGGTTCTGCATGTCCCATCGGTATGACGATACATATGTTCAAAACTTCGCGGCTCTGGTTTCATCGATGCTTGAATCAGAGCGGACGGTGTATGTCGAGCATTCCAACGAGGTCTGGAACTCGATCTTCCCGCAGTATCATGATTCAGTGCAGAAAGCCGCAGTTCTTGGCGTTCCAGGCGACGATGACTTTCAGCGAGCGATGCGATATCACTCCCAAAGAAGTGTCGAGATCTTTGATATATGGGATGATCACTTCGAATCGGATCGACTCGTCCGCGTCATGGGTGGTTGGCACGCCAATACATGGGTTACCGGTCAACTCCTTGATTGGAACAATGCGTACCAGCACACCGATGCGTTCGCGGTCGCGCCATATTTTGGTGGCGAACTGGGAGTCGGGAACAACCCGGTTCAGACTCTTCAAATGACTCCTGACGAAATTATCGATGCGTGTTTAGAAAGTATTGATTCACAAAGAGTGATGTCATCGGCGCAACTTAATACAGTGCAAAGCTACAACAATATCGAGCTGATTGCGTACGAGAGCGGGCAGCATATGGTCGGTGTGGGAAGCTGGTCCAACAACACAGAACTCACCGCGATGTTCATCGAAGCAAATCGCCATCCGAGAATGTACGAAGCATACACCGATGATATCACGGGGTGGTATGAACTTGGTGGGGGGTTGATGACCGCATTTGCTTCGTGCCAGGCGCCAAGCCGGTATGGATCATGGGGGATCAAGGAGTATCAAAATCAACCGATGAGTGAGGCCCACAAGATGCGTGCGTGGGTCGACTATAACGCGGACCCGACTGATTTGAATCAAGATGGCAGTTTCAACTTCCTGGATGTCACGATGTTTCTTAGTGCGTTTGTAGCTCAAGACCCGGTCGCAGATTTTCACTCAGATTCTGTTTACAACTTTCTTGATGTCTCGGCATTCTTGAGTTCCGTTGGGCCGGGTTGTGAATAAGGATCGATGCACACTTCGTGATGTGTGTTATTCAGATTTGCCTACTCTCTACTCGTTTGAGTCTGACCCTGCTTGGTACACGATGGCAAAGGTGAAGCCACGATCCGAAGCCGACTTTGAGTTGGCTTGGAAACGGATATTTCGCGATTGGGCCGATGATAAAATAGGTGTTGTGCAGAAAACGGTTTTATTAGATGGTGAAGTCTGCGGCACGATCGGATGCCGACTTATAGAGAATAGGTGGGAGATCGGATATGGTTTTGCCAAATCGTACTGGGGGCAAGGTATCGCAACTTGTGCAGTAAACCTGTTTCTTGACGGATTGGTTGAACGCCCATTGTACGCAAAGGTCGCAGTGACCAACATCGCTTCGATCCGTGTATTGACAAAAAACAAGTTCGTTCTGGTGAAAACGCAGACTTCGGAAGAAACTGATCGCTTTTTAGATCGTGAGGAAAGTGTTTTCATACGAGAGCATACTGGGAAATAATTGATTAACAATAATGAAGAACAATCATTGTTGACTTTGTAGAGATAGCGATTGGTCAGCGGACAGGGGCTCGATTTGGATAGTTATTAAACGGGTTAAACGAATGAGTTGTAGCGAAAAAGGAGCTTGCTGACTCACCTGCCAACCAATAACAGACATGACCCGCTCAGCGAAGGCAACAGCAACAAATCTGTATACTTTCAACTCAACAGCTTTGAGTTGTGAATGTTCATGTCGTCTGTTGGAAGTCCGGAGTAGTCAGCTGAGACAATTGTCTCAACTGATCTGGAAAGGGCGGATTGTGGGTGGGTCCAAGTCAGGACAGCAAGTCGTTAAGTTCAAGGAATCATCTCGTAAAGCTCAGAAAGATCCTTGCGAGCCAGTAAAACATCCCTGTGAGAATCTCCGAGCCTTACTTCTCCCATTGGGATCAGTTTTTGCAGTGTCGCAATTGCAAGATCAATCTTGTCAAGTGAGCGAGCGACTCGTGAAATCCGATAGAGTGCATAGAGTTGGAGTAGCTCTGTTTCCGTATTCCCGGCTACAGATTCGAGTAACGGCTCAGCGATGCTGTAAGCAGTGAGGGCTTCTTCGAGCCGCTGCTGTTGTTGACGGATGATGCCCTCGGCGTAGTACACGCGCCCGCGTAAATCGGGATCGTCGGATGTGGGCATAGTTGTGAGTGCAAGTTCGAGTTCGCGATTGGAGAGTTCAGATTGGCCTGCTTGTTGTAGACGCTTTGCGTACCGAATACGCATCAGTATTGTTCGTCGGTCACGCGGACCATACAACTCACTGTGCTCTTCGAGGATCTTGGGGTATTGGGCAAGGGAACCCAGGTTGTCGCCCATCATGATTAAAGATTCAGCTATTGCAACTCGGCACTGGGTACGCGCAGCTGGGTTGAGTTCAAGCGATTCAAAATTTGCAACAAACTGATCGAGCATAGCCCTTCTGAACGCTTTGTCAGAATCATCTGCCGCAAGGTAATCCTGGGACAACAACACCCGGAGCATCTTGGCGCTTTGTTCACCAGCGAGTTCATTCATCTCAGCGCGGCGGACTTGAGATTGATACAGCCCAACAGCCGAGAAGGATATAGCGATGGTTACCGCCGTAGCAAAGAAACTCTTTGCGAGAAATGGGTGTTTTCTGCCCCATCGACCAAGAGTTTCTATTGCAGATGGTGATCCTACAGAAATCGGCATGCCATTTTGCAATCGTTTCAGTTCATCAGCAAGTACAGCCGCTGATTGATACCGGTCCCGAGCATCAATCTCGATTGCTTTCGCGATGATCGCGTCTAGCCCACCTCTGGTTGCTCGTGCGATAGAGCCGAGCGGCTTTGGAATTGCCTGTTGCAGCGTTTCAGACATACTGGTAACCGGGACCCGGTCGAGATTGAATGGGTGCTGGCCTGAGATCATCTCATATGCGATGATTCCAAGTGTGAAGACATCTGATCGAGTATCGACAGTATCTCCCCGCATTTGTTCTGGGCTCATATATACAGGTGTGCCGGCGACATGCCCAGTCATTGTGTTCAAGGATTGGTCATCCAAGTCATAGTTGGTCAACGACACACCGAAATCGATGATGACCGGTTTGCCTGACTCGGTAATCAAGATGTTGCTCGGCTTGAGATCTCGGTGAACGATACTGTGGTTATGAATGTGCTGTAGCCCATCGGCCAATCTGCGGATTATCTCGATCCGTTCAGTGAGCGGTGGGTTGTATTCTTCCAAATAGTCGTTGAGGCGTTTGCCATCGACATACTGCATCGCGATGTAAGGATTGCCTGTGCTTTGATTACCTGTCCATCCGAATGCGAGCACACCAACGACGGATGGATGATCAAGCTGTTGGAGCGATGCAAACTCGCGTTCGAAGCGACGGATTACAGTCGGATCTGCTGTCGGTGTTTCGAGGACCTTGACCGCTACGCCCTGGGTCCCTTGATAAAGTGGGGCACACTCATAGACCGTGCTAAGGGAGTTTCGAGTGACTAACCGAGTGACTGCATAAGGCCCAATCGATTGGGGTATGCCATGATGGTCTTGGGTCGGGGAAGTGGGGGTGGCGTCAATCATCTATAACTTCCACGGGAACTTGTACAAATGCGAAAACTCATGGCAAAAAAGTCAACTGTTCCGCTCGAACCAATCTCGCGCAAAGTCCACTGCGATATTCCAGTCATAGGACACGGTCCGGAGTGACACGCCAAGTCTGTCTGCGATGAGGGGGAGGCTCAGGTGGGTATTGAGCCGCATATCTGCGACCGCCGCTGATCTTGGGTGAATCCGTTGGAGCTGCTCAAGGATGAGCAAGATATCCTGGTGATGCTGTGATTCTGAGTGTTCTGGAACGAGTCCGGGTTCCTGTAAGTGGTGACAGCGTTTGCTGTTACGCTTCTGGCAGGTCTTGAAGCGTGCATAGTCGATCAGCATGCGTCGGATGGTCTTTCGGAAGCACGCGAAGAGGAACGCATCATTTGAATTTCCGGGTTTGAGTGTGCCGCGGAGTGTGATGTAAGCCTCGTGAAGAACGGCTGTTGGAGTCAGCGTATGGCCCGCCCGCTCGTACGAAGACGACCGCCGGGATATCGCGTGCAGCTCTGGGTATGCACCAGTGAACCATTCATCAAAGTTCTCGTGAGTATCCATATCAGATAATTGTACCAGATCTCGATTTTCATTGCACGATACGGCTGCTCACTACGCAGGGTTCTGATGGAACGGGTGTATTGGCGAGGATCTCGTCACCACGGAGGTGGTGTGCGATACATGCCAATGACATTCGGGTTGAGTGTTAAGGACTGTTGTTCAAGGTTTGAGCACAGTGTGAAGTGTGATATCGAAATGATACAGGAGGATAAAGATGTTGGATACGAAATCTCTCGTCAAAAAGTTCGCGATTCTATCGATCGCGGGACAGGCTTCGATTGCGCAGGGGAATCCCCAAGGAACAATTGATAGGCAGCGGCCAGTTATGACGAGTTACAACGCAACTGGGTGGCTCAGTGATCATACCGATCCCCGATTCTGGTTCTGGAATATTCCAAATTTGGAAGACAACGGTGCATACTCTCCCTCAGACCATCGTTATCCAGGGGCTCGACGCTGGGCGCATCAGTATATCAGTGAGAACACGAACTACTTCGATGCTAATTTGAATGTAGATGTGAGTAAAATTGAACCGCTTGCTGACAGCATCATTGACAAGATCGTACTACGAATGAGTTCTGGCGACATAGATCCAAGTGATACAAGCACATTTGCACTATTTATTCAAGGTCTGAGTCATCCAGGCGATTTGTTTGAGCATGAGTCTGACAAGCTCCACAATGTGCCAGAAAACGCTGCAGGTGGGACATATCCGTGGAAAGTAGGAACTAGAGATCTCGACAGTGAATACAAGGGTACGCCTTGGCGGTCAGTTGGAGTTGATAAGCACAACGAGTTCTTTGCTGCTCTGGTATCAGCACTTGAGTACAAAATAAACGTATACAACACAGATCCAGCTCACTTAGAAAAGATTCCAGATCCATCTCGATTTATCGTTGATGAAGAACTCAACTGGGGGCTAGGGTCTGGACTAGAAGTAATCGCGGTTTACAACAGTACAATCAGAGATACCTGGCGGTACAATAACGAAACGCTATTCGGGGATTTTAGTAACTGGACATCGAATGTGTCTCCCAAAGCGTCCGATGTTATGGGGGGGTTCAACCCCGACTATTCGACAACCGCACACTCTTGGTATACCTATCCTGATGTACCAATCAGTTTAGATGATATTAATCAGTTTTATGATATGACCATTCACAGAAGCATTATCACGGCCATTATGGACGGTGCATTAGAGGCTTCAGTAGAGAATGAACTTCATACTACATGGTCTGGTCTTAAATGGAGCAACTACGGGACTTCGGGTTGGTATACTGATGAGTACCCAATGTTTATTCGTTCGAGCACTGGTGGGCTAGCTCCAAACCTAACGGACCCAGATAAATACGGCTGGAATCACAGAACTTGGAATGGGTCAGCGGATATGCAGAGCCCAGTGCTGTATCCTCCAGACCCTGCTCAAACGAGCGAGTTTGAAAACCTAAGCTATTCATCATCAAATCCGTCAACGGACGATCAGGTCATGGAGGCGGGGGTTCGGCTCAGTCGGCTCTATCTCGACCATGCCATCTTCTCGTTTGATGATCTCACACAAGCACCTCGTCACATCACTCCTTGGGTTCCACAGGTTGGTTCGCCTGTAAATAGCTCGAATCAGCCTAGTCTTGTTTCCAAAAAATACACGCGCGACATCGTTGCCTTGTGTAAGGCAAAGGGTGTGAATGAGATTATTTTTTGGGGAGGTGAAACGGATACACATGAAGAAGCCAGAGGGCGTTGGGCAGGAACCAATGATGTGCTCAGTCAGGTCTGGGATTACAATCTCAAAAGAGTTGTGGTCTGGCCGGGGAATACGGCGTTGTCTGCTTCCGATCTTACGAAGATGACCTTCTCAGAAGAGCACACCTTTGATTTGGATGTGCTGGATACGACATCGACTGACGTGACCGCCCAAATTGAAGTTGAGTTTGATGTTGCGGAAAGCTTGGAAGCGGGAACGGAATACACATTGATTCTTGAGGCTATGGATGGTGGAGGCCCTTGGGCGGATGCGGATTACACGGTGAAAATCCGTAACTTCCAGACTGGACAATATGGTGCGTATGAACCAGTGTCCGCTGTCTACGAGGAGATGAATGACATTTCTACACGACGTGTTGTTTTCTCGCACGCGCCGAACGACACTGACGGGCTGTATGATGAATGGGCATACGAGTTCGATGATCAGTCTGTATCCATACCCAACGTCGAAGATCGAAAGTCAATCCATAAATGGGTGATCACACTGCCTTACGGTTCACTCGATGACTATCTCTATGAGCATTCGACCCAAGGCTGGAAGAAGATGAAGTTCCAGATTATTGCGACCCACGAGAATCCACCAAGTGTCGGTGATCCTGACCCATTGCGTATCGATCTGCTCCAGTTGTATGAATCAGAACAGGCACATGACAATGTACAGCATGACACTCCCGTTCAGCCTACAGGTGGCGATCTAAATCAGGATGGAACAACTGACATTCTCGATCTGATGCACTTCATTCGTGTGTACAGTGATGACAAGTCCGATCCGTCACTCGATATGAATCAAGACGGTCAAGTTGATGCGAATGATCTCGCTGAACTGGGCACGAAGTTGGCAAAAGGCGATTATGAATAATTGAATGCCTGCCAACTAAGTTGATTCATTCAACAGCCCCGTACTCATTTGAGATGCGGGGCTGTTTGTACTCTTACTGACAGAGTCAGCAGATGAGATTATGTACAGTATTGCCATTGAGTTGTACACTAGAAAGAGTGGTCTAGGGTCGGGGAATGCATAGTGGACGCGTTGGGCTTCAAGGATGTGCCATTAATCCGCAAGGAGTTCAGTCCATTGGGCAGCGACTTCGGGTTGACCAATGTGTTCAAGATAGCGAGGAAACGATCCGAGGATGATGCGACGGACCTCGTCAGGGCGATGCGCGTAAGGAATCGCTTCTGCTGCAATCTCGAACCACGCTTTGAAATCATGTTCCGTTGTGTCGTGAGTTGAATCATCTTCTGTTGCAGGAACAGACCCTAGGGATAAGGCTGCGTTTGCAAAGTAGCGACCGCGGAGTTTATGTCCTTCGGGAACGCGATTAAACTCGTCGGTCACAATGGTTGACCACGCTTCAGTGGATCCGACCAGTTCGGCGCCAATCGGCGTAATATTGATTAGACTCTGGTCCTCACCTGGACCTGCGACATACAGACGCAAGAGCAACCCCTTTGTTCTCCATTTGATGTACGACTCGACATCACCGAGGTCTTTGTAATACACGGCGATGTTATTTGTCGTGACCTCTGTCTCGTAGCTGTACGGTGAGTACAGCGTGTTGACAAGTTCAAGAGCGCGTTCACTGTATTGGATCGCTTGTGTATGACGCTTGAGTTGGTATGAGATATTGGATGCGTTCTTGAGCATGCTTGCCATAGCCGGCGATTTGGGCCCATACCGATCCCCTATCTGCGTCAGAAGATTCTCAACCGATTCAATCGCCTCATCAGCGCGTCCGAGCTGTCCCAGAGCGCTTGTATAGTGCATCTGAGCGATCAATCCAGAACCTGTTGCGTCTTCAGGATCTGATTGACGAAGATACTCCACGAGCCAGTGAGCAAGTTCAAGGCGTTCCTGCTTTCGGTCAAGAGCAATCAGCATTGCTAGCCGGTTGAATACAGTTGATGAAATGGCAAAGACATCGGGTGGATCTTGCGCCAATAGATACTCGCTTACTTCATTGAGCATCGGCTCTGCACGCGCATACTCACCCTGCGCACTAAGTACTCCCGCGAGCCCTGATCGGGCGATCTGGATCTCATCCTCTGAAAGTGGGTGTATGTTTGTCAGAATCGAGTATTGACGTTCATACTCTTCTCTCGCATTATCGAGTTCTCCAAGCTCATGAAAGATTCGGCCTCGATTTCCGTGCAGCATGGCAATGTCGAAAGATGACCACTCATCGAGTTGGTCGAGTAGTTTGTATGACTCGTTGGCGTGGTGTCGAGCGTTTTCAAAGAGGCTCGCGTTGCAGTACATCTGGCTCATGAGATACTGCGCCCTCGCTCGCATATTAACATCCATTGCGAATCGTTCGTCGATGGTTGGGGCGACGCTGTCGAGCAGTTCTACGAGCTTTACTTGAGGACCGATTTTCTCGATAGCTCCCGAAAGGAACAAATCTTCGAGTAAAAAATCGTTGATATCTTCAACCCGCTGAGACTGGCGCTGCGCGATCTCTCGTTGTTCGTGTTCGAGTTTCAACGCCGCGTTTGCGCGCAGACCAAAGACAACACTTGCGCTGGTCCCGGCGATCAACGCGATGACCGCAATGAGTCCCGCGACAACACTTGCCCGATTCCTTGCATAGAACTTGGTCAGTTTGTACTGAATTGTCGGAGGCCCAGCACTGACCGGTTCGTTGCTAAGGAAGCGATTGAGATCATCCGCAAGCGAAATCACCGATTGGTATCTGCGAGCAGGATCACGATCCATCGCCCGAAGCGTGATCCAGTCAAGATCACGAGGGAGATCAGAGTTGTTGATTCGAGTGCGAATACTGGGCGCGACTGGATTGGAAGAATCGATTTCACGCATCAATGCTGGGAGACTCTGGGACCCCTCTGTGATTGTGTAAGGCGATTCGCCCGTGAGGAGTTCATAAATCAGTACACCGATGGAGTACACATCAGAGCGTGTGTCAATGTCTCCACCTGAACCCATCTGCTCAGGACTCATATACCGTGGGGTACCGATCATGGCCCCCGCATTGGTCATGTTGATCGAATCGAGTGCAGGCTCATCGAGTGCCTTGGCAATTCCAAAGTCGATTACTTTGCATTGGGGTTGCCCGTCGAGCAGTGTAACGAGGATATTGCTGGGTTTAAGGTCGCGATGCAGGATGCCCTTGCTATGCGCATGCTGCACGGCGGCGCACACCTGAAGAATGATCGCGATGATTGATTCTGTTCCCAGCTTGTTGTCCTGCGTGAATCGGGTAATCGGAACCCCATCGACCAATTCCATCACGAAATAGGGACGGTCTGACCCGCTCTGTTCCGACGAGACGATGCCGCTATCGAGCACACGAGCGATGTTCGGGTGGTTCATCCGTTCGAGGGCTTTGCGTTCAAACTCGAATCGACGAAGCACCGATCCTGAGTCCATCCCAGGCCGGATGAGTTTGAGCGCGACGACACGCTCGATCGGGGTGTGTTGATGGGCTCTGTAGACGACGCCGCAGCCGCCCCGCCCAATCATCGTGTCGATTTCATACCGATCGATCTTCTCCGGATGTACTTCCGGCACGCTTTCAAGCTGAAACTCGGTTGATGAGAGACCGTCACTGCTGTCGGTGATTGCATCGTACCTCAGCAGAGACATCACCTCGTCAAAGAGCGTCTCTCGGTTATTGCACGCCTTGCGGACAAACGACTCTTGCTGCGCCGGGTCGAGATCGCATGCAGACGCAAAGATCTCGCGTGCTTCCTTTGGGTCATAATCGTTACTCATCAGCATCCCCGATCAGTTCTCTCCGAAGCCATGCGCGAGCAAACCGCCAATCGAGCTCGACTGTTCTTGGGCTAACGCCGAGCACTTCCGCGATCTGCATGGTATTGAGTCCGCCGAAGAAACGGAGTTCAACGATTTTCGCTTGACGCTTATCGACCCTTTCAAGTTTCAACAACGCCTCGTCAACATCCAACGCGTCGAATCCTTCGGGTGTGTTTGAGATCATGACGCCGGAGAGGGTGACGCGACTGAAATCGCCGCCTCGTTTGCTCGTCCGTTTCTTTCGCGCATGATCAATGAGGATGTGTCTCATCGCCTTTGCTGCGACACCAAGAAAGTGTGACTTGCTCTCCCATTGCTTTGAATCAGATCGGATCATCTTTGCGAGTGTCTCATTGACCAGCGCGGTCGGTTGGAGCGTGTGCCCCTGGCTTTGTCCTCGGAAGCACACATCGGCGATCGCTCTGAGCTCTTTGTAGATCGAGAGCGCTTGTTCAGGTGTGAGACTCGACAGGTCGCTGATCTCTTGATTCAGCCATTCAAAGCCGGCCTGCGTGTCTTCGTTAGTCATGTCCAGGCTCCGATGTGATCATTGATCGATCGAAACCAGTGTATCAAATCATGCGATGAGGTTCACGGCTCAAATGCATACTCAAAGAATGATGTTCAAATAACCGGGCAGACGCTTCCGGCTGCCCGGCTGGATGTGAGTGCGTATTACGGATCAGAGGGTTCGACGACCATAATGGTCACAGGATCACTCGTCCGAACACTTGGTGGCGGATTGCCAACCCAAATCTGCAACGGTCCGACCGCCGAAACCGCGTTGTGACTCAAGGTCGCACGAATGATCGAGTCGGTGTCCCTCGTCGATTGAATCAGGATTCCATTTACAAAGACCTGACTCCCGGGAGCGAAGTTACTTCCTTGGATCGTGATGTTGTGATCGTCCATAGCCGGCACACCATCGATTGTGGTCGCAGGATACGGAGGAGCGCCAACTTCAATAACTGGATGGCTCACAAAATCCACTTCCGGCGTAGGCCAGAGCATTTCCAATACATACGGCTGCGAGAGACCACCGCTTCCAAAGATTTGTGCACCTTGATCGTTCATATTCCCATCGATCAGATGCTCTGTGTACCGTGTACCTGTTGGATTCGGAGTTCCAACGGTTATAACGCGGCGACCAAAATTGTTGAACGCGATGCTCGGCACGCGAGCCACAAGTTCACCAGAGTTCAAGAAGGTCGTCGGAACAGCATTGCCATCGATCCGAATGATGGAACGAGGGGTGAAGTTTCCATACTTCGGCGCTTCATACCCGTCAAAGAACGGTACGGTCTCAGGACCAAGCACACGAAGGCGGACGAATCCCTTAGAATCTACATCAACCTCGCCCGGCGTGAAGAAATCGGGGGTGACTTCTGAGATCACCGGTCGCGGTGCGGGGACCTCGAGCGTAGAGATCCGGCTCATCCCGCCGCCGGGGCCAGGGTTGATCAACGCCATGTTTTTAAAGCCGCTCAGGGCAACCAACTCCTCAGCGACCTTTACTCGCAGGGTCCCATCGGGTTGTACCAGCTGCTCGCGAGGTAGCGAGACGCCGTCGAGAACAACCGAAGGGAAACCCGGGGTGCTCGCCTCGAATCCTTGGCGAACCCAGCCGCTGAAGGTTGGGAAATAGTCCGTGGCGCTCTGGTTTGGATTTCCAAGATCCGAGAGGATTGCAGGGTTCCATAAGGAGTCCTGCATGTACTGGTAGTAGTCTCTTCGTGCGATGAATGTATCGTTTCCCGCTGGTGTTCCGACATCGATGATGACGATTGGATTTTCTGCCCAGCGTGGGTCGCTTGCCCAGTAAGTCTCCTCCAAGCCTTCAAAGTTCGGGAAGGGGTACTCGATCGTAAGATCGATGCTTTCAGATATCCCGTTATCGTTAGTGATCCAGATCCGTGCTGTTCCAGGGAGCAAGAAGAAGCGGTTCGGAATTTCAATGAGGATTGCTTGACTGTTCAAGCGAGTGCGAGCAAGACTCTCGGTCCGTCCGTGATGCTCGATCATCACACTGATGCCGGAACCACTGAAGAACTTGTACCCATACAGAACCATCGGAGAAGTACCTGAGGCCATGTCATCAAACTGTGATTGAGTAGGGGTACGCTGGTTGTAGATCAGCAGCGGAGCAGTCTCTCGGCTCGCACCAATCAACTGAGGCTGTAGATCGGTATCCCCGAACACCTGCATAGGGGCGAGTTGGTGCTCGTTCGGGAATGAGAAGTTCTCATCGATGTCGATTCCCAAGTCCTCAAGGCGAACTGTCCGGCTACGAGTTACTTCGGTACAACCAATGCACTTGTCAAAGTTGATCAAATCTGTCCGCAGTGCTGAAGCGCTCGCTTCCATGCGTGCAACATCAAATCCCGCGACAAGCTCGATCTCGATTCCAGAGCTATTCACAAGCGTGAGATCCGCGCCGAAGATCGGGGTAATCTCCAGTTCTCCATTGTCAGGCATCCGAACAGTATGGGTACGCTGCTCAACGGGGTTCCCGAAGTTGTTGCCCGTGTTTTCGTTGTAGAAGTTGATTCGGACATCGTTGGGAATGACATCCCCATCAGATTCAAACTCCAGACGAACATAGGGTCGGATCTGAAGATCCAGATCCTGCAGGAGGTACAAGCTTCCATCAATATCCGCTTGGATAATCCCTGCGTCTACATCAGCATTCCACGAATCAGAACCACCAGATGGGCTCCAGTTGAACGACATCGGGCCCTGACCAAAGTATGCAAGGAGCAGTTCGGTCAATCGGATCTTGCCTTCAAAGAACTTCTGGCGGATGACACTGCTGATCACGCCCTCGCCCTCATCGAAGATCCCCTCAGATCGCAGAATCGGAGAGCGGACCTTCCCGCCAAAGAACCGGTTGTATGGGAACTGGACCGGGTCATACCAGACACCGCCAGGAGGCATGTTGATAAAGTCCAACCCAATCATATTGAGATCATTCCCGCCGTTGAGATCCCTTGCGAAGTCCAGATCTGCGTCGATGATCCCTGTATCAACGATAACAGTTCCATCTCCTTTCTTGATCTCGAGATCCGCGTTGATTCTCAAGTGCGAGTTTGCGTAAATGCCGCCCTCGAGCCGGGGTTCAATGTTTGTCAATAAGTCGGTCGCAAACTCATCCGGGTCCCAGTTGAGAACAATGTCAAAGTCCTCTCCCGCGAATATCTCCGTTTCTGCCGGGACCGCGATCGCGAGCTCACCGGTGGTGCTTGCGTCAAAGACACCCGCCGAAACATGTGCCTGAACCGAGACATCGACAGTGCCTTTGAAGTTACTACCTAGCTTGACACCGCCTTTGATGACCCCGGCACCATAATCAACTTCCGCATCGAGTCGATCGTTGATCTGGCCAACTGTAAAGATTTGATCAGCAGCGAGTTCGAACAGCGGTTCATCATACGAGAATCCATCGATACCCAATGAACCATCCGGATCCCACACGCTCCTTCCTTCAAGACTGAGCTGTGGATAGCTCCGAGTGATCTGTGGGATCGAGACATATGGCTGCTCATACTTAACCACAAAGAACTCAAACCCGATCGCGCCGTTGGTGTCTTCTCCCTTTCGGTGACCAGCGACATATACATTCCCGCCTGCATCCACGATCAGATCTTCTGGTGAGATTTGGAAGTTCTCATCATTGGGGCGGTCAGGTGAATCGATCATCTCCCAAACGAGCGATCCGTCGACCGGATTGTGCTTACTCGTCATGATCTTCGCAAGGTTACCTGTGCCTTCGCCGCCGAACCATCCGGACATGTATGGATTACCGAGTCGATCAAGGGCAATCTCGTTCGCGATCCCAGTCGTTCCAGTGGTGTACACCCAGAGTTCGTTGCCGTCTGTGTCGTATTTCGCAAGTTTGAAGGTTCGTCCGTCTCCGCTTCCACAGACATACACATTCCCGTCTAGGTCGACTTCGAGATTTCTGACCTGTCCGTCGCTGGTGGTTTCAGTCCAGAGCCGGGTTCCGTCCTCGCCATCCCATTTGGATATCCGCCATCCGCTGTCAAGGTCATCAACTCGGCTCGCAAAGTACACATCGCCGAACTGATCAAGCTGAAGCGTATCGATGAAGGTGTAGCCAGGTGTTCCAGTCGCAATGGACTTGAACCACTGGAGCCCACCGTCCGCGGCACGGACCTTCGCGACCAGATGTGCACCCGGTCCGACCCCAGCCATGAACAGGTCACCCTTGCGATCAAACTCAATCCCTCCGATCGGACTCCCAGGAACAGGAGGCTCCTCGAGCCAAACGATCTGCCCGTTCTCAGGGTTCAGCCGAGCAACAAACCAGCTTGAGAGTCCAGTGTCGGTCGAGTTGTAGGTCCCACTCACATACACAGACCCCTCCGGATCAATCGCGATGTCAGTCGCAACCGCATCCGTGCCGTTGAGGATCGCTCCATCAGTGTTCCACAATGTGGAGCCATCTTCACCAGCGAATTTCCAGACAGTGAACCGACAATCAGACCGCAAACCGCAGGTATAGGTATTCCCATGAAAGTCCACGGCTCCCTGCTCCGCGGTGACATATCCATCGGTGCCGCCGTACCAAGCGCCGCGTTCCCAGTTCTCGGTCCATCCCTGGGATGCATTCGCAGCCCCGTCGAGTTCTGTGATAAACAACCGACTGTAACCGGGATTCGCGTTGTTGCCACCGAGATCCGTACCGATGACCACGACATCGCCGTCGTAGTTGAGTACAAGGTCATTCGCAATATGGTCCTCAGCACGCACAGATTTGGTGAACGACCATGCGAAGTTCACCAGGTTGATTCCATTCGCATCGATCTGGTCAGGCCCAACGGCTTTTCCCCATAGGGCTCTCTGGTTATTCTCAGAGAGCTCAGCCCAGTTCAACTGCTTGCGGAAATCAGAGCGCCACTGCTGCTCATGAACGCGCAAAGCAGAGTATCCGTTTGCGGGTTGCTTGATCTTCTTAGTGGTTCCTTCGACAAGAATGGTGTCACCTTGAACCTGCTGAATCCAGCTTGTGCGTGCTTCTCCGCTCAACTCTGAATCAGCAGATTCAGCGAGTCCAGCGGCAAGCGCGAGCGGTAAGACGATCGAGATCAGTTTGGTGTTGAGTTTGGTCTCGTTATTGGTATACATGTGTTGGTTCCCTTCAGGGGTGTGTATGGATCGAGATTTAGCGATCTTCGTTCAAAGGGGAATGATCAAGACGCAATGATTCAGGTTGTCCATACAGCGCGGGCTGGAGGTACTTGCCTTTCTCTGCGCCCAACTTGACGCGCTCGACAGGAGCACCAAGCTGAGCGACGAATGCATCGTTCCGCTTCGCTTTGACTTCCCAGCTCACACGCATCCCAACCTGACCACCTGAAACAAGGAACTCGTTGTTCATGATCTCGCTCGCGACATGGAGCATTGGAGCGGGCGCACCAATTGCGGTCAGTTGGTATCTCGGATCGATATTTATCGATTCGAAGTACTCTGGGAGCTCGACCCATGCCTGCCCGTTGTCATCGAGCGTGACGGTTCCTGAGTAAGAGTTGAGAACCTCAGGGCTCTCGGTGCTGTAGTGATAGAGGAACTTATTCCCTGGATCGAGTGGGTGATCGATCATGAAGCTCTTGGTTCCCGAGGAGCCCAGGCGACCGTTGGAGTACACACCGAACGCGGATCCGCCTGTTGCCGAGCCGTATACGCCGTATCCTGAGCCTCCGTTGGGCGCTTCGCCTCGCACACCAGCAGCGCCAGCGTCTCCGCTCTCTGTAATCCCGCGAATTCCGAAGGTGATCCCGTCTGCAGATTCCGATATTGCGTAGACGCCTGTGCCGTTGTTGCTTTCTGTGCGGAACTCACCCGCGACAGAGTTCCCGGCTGTTGAGAATGATCGTGCAAGCAGGGTCACGCTCCCGGCGAGCGAACTGTCCGCGATGATCGCGTTTGCACGGGACTCGCCGTCAACATGCAGCGTGGTGTTCCCAGGATCAATTCCACCGAAGGAAACTCGCCCGTTTTCTTGGACACGCATCAGTTCTTCCCCTGAGGCATCTGTCCCGTGACGCGAGATACGAAACTCTTTTCCTGAAGAGTTGTTGTTCGAGTCGATCACAATCTCGGAACTTCCAACCGAAACCATTGAGAGTAAGTCGCCGTTGTCAGTCTCGTTCCCGAAACGGATCACACCTGGTTCATCAGTCAGGTTGATCGCAAATCGGTCATTGCCCGGACCGACATCAAGGTTGTAAGCAGGCACACGCCCAAATCCAGCAAACTGGTTATCACCCTCAAGGTGCATCAGAAGTAGCTCAGATCCAAGACCGCCTGTGTACGCTTCGACATCGGTGGACTCATTCCCGCCACGAATCAGTATGCGAGTCGCCAAACTTCCCGTTGAGTCCTCAGTCTGGAACTCCATAGCCTTGTTTCCACCCAAGGAGTTCATCGTAATACCAACCTGACCAAGTGCTCCAGGAGCTTTCAGCGAGAGTGTTGTGGAAGGCGAATCGGTCCCAATACCAACTTTCCCATCAGTAAAGGAAGTGTTCATCCCATCAAAGTTCCAGTAGCTATCGCCCTGATCCCCTTGCGGCCCGGCCGGTCCCTCCGGTCCTGTTGGACCAGCAACCCCTTGTTCACCCTGAGGACCGGTCAATCCGATTGGGCCTTGGTCTCCCTGCGGACCGGCGGGGCCTGCAGGTCCTTGCCCGCCTTGGGGACCGGGTAAACCGGTCGGTCCCTGATCACCCTGTGGTCCAACTGGACCGGCAGGTCCCTCCGGACCTTGCGGTCCAGCAACACCATTGAGTGCGTACATCGCGTACGGCGTAGCCAAGATCGCTTGCCGAGGATTGAGCACATCGTATAAAGGCTCATCACCCATCCCGTCCCATGCAGGGGTCCGGACCGCGATTTCGAGCCAGCGTTCATCACCGTTAAACACACCTGCGCCGAAGTTCAGATCCGCGAGAATGATCCCATTCGTGATCATCGCACCGTCGAGGTATAGATCTGTACCTACAAGCGTGCTCCCGTCAGCCGCGTCGTAGAGCCGGAAACGGATATCCGCTTCTCCATCAAACATCTCGCCCTCGAAGTTGAGCACACCCTGATAGGTGAAGACTTCGGGAGTGGGGGCCGCGGGGAGCATTCCGCAGCTGAGCATGAGCGCACTGGCACAGGTCAGTGCTTGAAGTGATTTCCGAGTCTTCGTCAATTGTTTAGTCGTATTCATTTGTATTCCCCGAATGCACATACGGTGGTGGTGTGATTTCCAAACGGGTCTCATTGCCCGCACATCAATACACACGGGGTTGACTCTGTGTCAGCGCAAAGCAATTGGTGAAGAAACACACAAAAAATAAAATTGTGATTTTTAATCAGATCCATTGCGCCGCGCGCGGATGTATTGCGTGTACATCAACAGGAAGCGACTCTCGTTTCGCTATATCGGTTCAGATATGACGCTGGAGCACACGCAATGAGATACAAACTCAGAACATCAATCGGGTTCGGATTGGCAATACTCGCCAACACGAGCGCAGACGCAGGAAACGGATTTGAGATCGTCACCTACTCGGTTGTCGGAAGTACCGGAACTCAAGAGAGTGGGGAGTGGAATGTTTTCAGTGCTGTTGGACAACCCGTTGTCGGCGGTGATGTGATGGGCGGAGGGTTCTCCATCACGAGCGGGTTTCCACCGAACTCAGGAGGTGAAGCTCAGTGCCTAGCGGACATTAATGATGACGGCTCGCTCAATTTCTTTGATATCAGTGAGTTTATCAGTGCGTTCAGCGAGCAGTTACCCATCGCTGACTTTAACGAAGATGGGGCGTACAACTTCTTGGATATCTCAACATTCATCAGTCTGTATTCGATGGGCTGCCCATAAAGTTAAAGAAACCAATACATTCGGATGCAGTTTGTATTCTCTTTGAATACAAGCAGCATCATAGAGATGGACCTGTCTTGGCCAGTACTCAGCATACAGGTTGAGGCGATGCGAGCGATGTCGTCTCAAGTTGGCTACTGATGGTGAGCAAGCAGAATGTGACACGCGATCGCAACAATTAGTGATCTTGTAAAAATGTTCATAAATTTGATCACACAAAGATGTGTCGAACAACAATGCAAGTGCACTCAGACTTCAAATCCTGCGATCCTAGAGCTTTAGCTTCGGGAATAGACATTCAGACTTGGGTGCTCAGGCTTGCATGAAAAGAATCAAAATATTTGACTCTTCATGGAGCGCCGAGGGATCAGATTACGCAGTGTAGTTAGAGAGCTTGCTTAGACCTGGCCAAGAGTTCGATTGACTGTGAATTGAAACACGTCATGAAAAATTTGATAGGTAGGGGTCGTCCGCTTCCATTGCTTTGTTTGGCAATGGTGGTTTTCGTGTCGATTGCTGTCAGCGTCGTTTGCGACATGCCGGCACGATTCAGTTTGACTTGATTAGACTGAAAAATGAGATAGATCTATTTGACAAATTTAGGGGAAAGAGAGATTCACCATGAACAACGATAAAATCATTGGCAGATCCACTACGAAAATTCTCGCTTTATCAGTCCTCGCGATGTGGTGTTCTGCACCCGCTCTCGCCGGAATCGGAGAAGCGGATCTCATGATCACATTCGAAGTCGAGTCGTTCAACTTTGTACACCAAACGCTCGATGGAAGTGATATTGGTACATCCATGACCGGCACAATTCTGATTGATCTTGATGTCCCAGATCATATACCACAGGATGACTTCGCTGGTTATTCATCGTCGATCCTCAGTGTTTCTGTCGCCTCGGGAGGGGTGACATTCGCATCCAGCAGAGCTGGAAACATAATCATCAACTCTGGCATCAGTGATCCCAACTGGAATTCAGTGAACTTCGATGTAGCCAGTCCATACTTCGGGGTAACTAGTGGTTCGGTCAATGGCCTCAATATCGATCGATTCACATTGGGGATCAATGGCGATGGATCACTTCTCAGTGGAGAAGGTCTTGTTGAAGCGTTGACGAACGATACTCTTTCCTCTGCAGATTACATTACTGCGAAAGTATTGCACGACGTCAGTTCGAGCGCGGCGTGGGGATATGTGAGCGATATCAATATCACTACGGTTCCTGCGCCATCAGCAGCTGCACTGCTCGGGCTTAGTGGCTTCGTCGCAACACGCCGCAGACGCTGAGCAATGGAACTTGACTGATTCACTCTTCTCTTTCGTGTGACATCAGAGAGCCTTGGGCGAACAACCCAAGGTTTTTCAAATTCAATTTTGAGTATTTCTCTCGCTCTGAGAATCGATTTTGAGTGATTCTCATCGATGGTGGAGAGCGCAACGGCTCGGTACGCTCTTGGAAGCGTTCGGTTCTGTTTCAGAGGTGGACAACGGTGTTGCGGACGGAAAGCAGCAGCTGGATTTCCAGTTCAATGACTATGCTCGGAGTCTGGGATTAACCGGAGCACTTGTCGGAAGACAACTCCGAGATGCGTACCAAGGGGCACAAGCAATCAAGCAGCAACGCGGTCGAAATGAAGTGACTGTCCGAGTTCGTTTGCCCGAATCAGAACGGGTCAGCGAATTTGATCTCGAGAAGTTTATTGTGCAAACGCCGAATGGTGTTGAGGTCCGACTCCAGGATATCGCAGTACTTTCTCGCGGCAATGCATTTGCAGAGATCAAACGCACTGATGGTCGGCGGACATCTTCGGTGACCGCTGATGTCACCCCGATCAGTCAAAGCGCGAGTATCAAAGCGGATTTGGAGGCGAGTGTGCTTCCAAAGTTGATGGAAGACTTTCCCGGTCTGAGTTGGACTTGGTCTGGGCATAAGTCATACGAAAAACCCCGCGAATCATGATTGAGTCGCGAGGCTGTTATAGATGTGTTTCGATGTTCGGTTATGGGCAGCCGGCACTGAAGATGCTTAAGAACTGACTGACATCGAGGAAGTTGTATTGCCCATCATTGTTAAAGTCTGAGATTGGGTCGTTCGCGCCGAATGCGGAGAGGAATGCGGAGACATCGAGGAAGTTGAGTGATCCATAGCCTTCTGCAAGGTCCGCTTGACTGCACGCGCCACCCTCGACACGGATCTCGACGATCGCGGGTTCACTGAAGATTTGTAACGATCCGAGTTCGTCTACAGAGGTGACCAAGCGGTATGTGAAGCGATCAGTCCCCTCGAAACCCTGAGCGGGTGTGTACACAAACGACCCGTCTGGGTTAAGCGTGACGCTGCCGTTGCTCGGAGCGATGTAGCCGTCTACTAGTGAGAATCCTGTATCGACCTCGATGATGCGGTACTCCTGGTCCACATCATTGGTGATCAAGCCCTCGTTTGCTCCGACACTGAGCGAACCGTTGCTTGAGGTGTAGGTGTCATCGATCGCGAGCTTGAACGCGTTGTCCCCCAGGTTGCGGAGCTCAGCGAGTGTCCACTCGATCATGCTGTGGCCCTGGACAGGGCTATTGGAAATCATGTCGGGACTGATCGTCGCGTTGATCTCATCTTGGACGATCTGGGCGCGGGTCGCGAAGTCGGTCTGGACATCGACAAACTGGCCGTTGTCCCCATCGCCGAGCATCGACGCGAACCAGTCATCGAGTGGTTGGGCAAGCGCGATCTCGTTGCCGATCGTCGCCCCACGGAACGCGCTGGCGACGGCCGTGCTCTGCTCAAAGACATCGGGGAGACCAAGCTCGATGTATGCTTGGATGATCGTTTCCCAGCTGTCACGCTCCGACTCGAGTGCTGTGTACACCGAGTTCCCGATCGATTCATTCCAGACTTCGTCTTGGAGATCATCGAGTCGCTGGTTGATGTACTGTGTCGCTGCAGTTTCTGAACCAAACTGCATGTCGTCGGATACAAACTCAAGGGTGATTTGGTCGCCGAGCCCGTTGAATGTGTTGAACGAGGTCCCCGCGAGACTCTCTCCGGTATAGAACTGGAGGGCAATGTTGAACCAGAAGACCGGTGTCTGATCAAAGAGGTCATGAGCGCTCGAGTCGGTGCTCACAAAGACCGGCGAACCAAAGCTGGTCATCCGGAAAACCACTCGGCGGTTAAATGTGTAGTCCGTTCCTCCGGGATTCTCGATGATGATTCTGAACGACATCTCGACATCATTTTCGTAAAAGAATCCATTGGAGCCAACACGGAGCTCGACTGTTGGGATTCCGCCGCTGGCATTCTCGGAGTTTTCGAGCGCCGCTGTGAGTTCGGGGATGGTGTTGAAGTGGTAGAGGTCCCAGATGTCGCTCCCAAGAACGGTCGGAGCCGCGAGTGTAGAAGTGAGCCCGCTCCGTCCATGGATCTGGGTGTATCCCGGCGCATCGTCCCGCCCTTCCTGATCAGTCCCGGCCCAAGGATCAATGTGATCGAGCCCCAGACTCCCGAGGTACGCCGTCTGGATCGCGTCAAACTGGTTTCCGATCGCTTCAGTCGCGTCGGTGTACTTCCCGAACAGCGTGTCGAAGAACTCGGTGGTGCGGATCTCCATCGCCATTGATCGGATCGCTTCGCCCTCATCGATGATCAGATCGAGATCAGGGTTCATGAGCCCGCTGTCGAGCTGCGATTCGTACATATACGCGAAGTACCAGGGGCTCTCGTTGGCAACGCGTGCGTACGCCGTCGATGCCTGCGCCCAAGGCCCCGGCGCGACGACTCGTCCCGGATGGAGCGGGAGCGAGGCACCGAGGTGATGTACAGGCAGCTCACGCAGATCATTGATGCTCCGTCCGATCGGGCTCTGGTTGAGCTGCTGTGCGATGAGCTCGATGCTGTCCGTGCCATCACCACCGGCGTAGGTTGGTAGACTCGCGGTGAAGGTGGACTTGGTGAACAGATCGATGATGTCATCCGCGAAGTTGGTCGGGTTGTCGCTGTAGGACAGATCAATCCCGGTCCGATCGCGATACGCGACGATCCCATCCACCAGTGAGGCGAGGTCATCACGGAACAAATCATCCGCCATTCCCCAGAGTTGCTGCTCGATTCGGCTCAACTGGGCCTGTTGCGACATGATCTCGTTCTGCAGCGCGATGACATCGAGGTTCAGATCAAAGATCGAGCTGCCGAGCTCATTGAATCCGACCGCGATCGCGCTGTAGATCTCGCTGAGCTGGAGCTCGATCCGATCGAACCGCTGGTTCATCTGCACGCGGACGTCTTCGAGCTGATCACGCATCTCGACGAGCTGATCGAAGATCTGTTCCTCCGCGCTCGGGACCGGGGAGCCCCCAAAGGTCTCTCCGAGCTCGATCGAACTGAGGACCACATCAGCGAGTCCCGAGATCGCGTCTGTTGGACTGCCGGTCGCGATCCCGATCGCGAAGGTCGCCGCGCCGCTGGCGTACTGGACCCCCGCGGTGATGCCCGCGATGGTGTTGTTGGTCTGGAGCTGCGTGCCTCCGAAAGATTGGGCTTGGGTCGCGAGTGCTTGGATCGCCGGATCGGCGCTCTGGAGCAGGATCATTGCGTTGGCATCGATAATCGCGCGGTACTGCGCGACCTCAGCGAGGCGTGCTTGATATTCCTCAACGAGCCGATCCATCTCTGTCGGATCGTCGGCATCGAGGATGTCCTGATAGATCGATTCCTCCATGCTCAGCACGCTGTTGAGCTCGTCGATCCGCTCTTGTGTTTCCAGTGCGATGTCCGCGAAGGAACTGTTCAGATCTGCCCATGCTGTGGATGATTCGATGGGTTGATCCATAAGCTGTGTGTACGCGACAAAATCCGCAGGGAGGGCGGCGTCGAGCGTCATTTCAATCGAGTCGAACCGCTCGTCGTCGATCCCATCGGGGTTGGGCTCGTAGCCCTGGCTCTCAAGGTACGACTGGAGCACGGATGCGATGTGCGTGTTGGCGTTGCCATCGAGATCGAACCCGCCGAATCCCGCCATGAGAATGTTGAGCCATTCTTCGCGATTGGCAAAGTCCGCGACTCGTGCACGCTCGTACGCCGAGACGCGATCGAGGAGCGTGTCGTAGGACTCGATATCAGGAACCTCCAGACCCAGCAGTTGCTCGATGCGTTTGCCCACGCGCGTGTCCGTGCCTTCGAGTCCCGGAGTCGTAGACAAAGGCGAGCTGTACCGCATCGCGGGAACCAGGTTGGTCGAACGCTGAAGATCAGGATCGCCGGGAGTGAACCCAGACAGTGTTTGGTCAAACGCATTTACAAATGTCGTGAGCTGTGATGAGTCGGCCAGCGGATTCTGCGAGGCGTACGCCATGAGTCCCGCGACCGCGACGACGGCTCTGGGGTTCTGGTCGAGCGCGTAGTCATATCGGACGTACTGGCTCGTGCGCACGGCTTGTGCAAACGTCTGGTAGGATGCCTCGTCGTGGACCTGGAAATCAGTATTGACCGGAGCGGCAAAGCTGGTGCCTGCGGCGAGCATCATACTGATCGCGGAAATGCGTTGGAGATTCATAGTTGTGCCTCTCGTGTACGGAGTGATGGTTGATCGAGGTCCGGTAGCAGTACCGGCCACTCTCGAACACGCAAACCGAGGCGGTGGTCTGCACTATTTTGATGAAAAAACTTTGAGAATCCATTAGAGTGCTCTCAAAGGACCACGCCGAGACATGCCCAGCCCCCCTGAAAACACAGGTCAGACGGAGCGAAATCAGGATTATGACCTGATGTATGCTCAGCTTCTGGGAATGGCGCGGTCACGCTTTGCCGGACAATCCCCGTCACACACGCTCCAGCCCACAGCCCTCGTTCACGAGGCGTACCTCAAACTCGCCGCGACCAAAGGAAAAGATCCCAACGATCAGCACCACCTCCTCGCGATCGCGTCGCACGCCATGCGTCAGGTCCTCGTCGATCACGCTCGAAAGAAAAACGCGCTCAAGCGTGGTGGGGGAGATGACGGCGCCAGAGTCACGCTCTCGGATGTCGGGACCGACGGGAAAGAATGGGATGTCCTCGAACTCCACGACGCAATCGAGCATCTCGCAAAGCTCGACCCAAGACAGGCGCAGATCATCGAGCTTCGGTTCTTCGGCGGACTCACAGTCGAGCAAACGGCAGAAGTACTGGGGTTGAGCGAACGAGCCGTGTATCTGGACTGGAAGATGTCGCGTGCGTGGATCATGAGTCAGTACGGGATCGACGGCGATGGATGAAACTCGATACCAAGAAGTCCGCGCGGTCTTCCACGAGGTCTGCGAACTGTCCGGCGATGCGTACGAGTCGCGCCTGAGTCAACTCTGTGGCGACGACGCCCAACTCCGCGAATCGGTGCAAATGCTCGTCGATGCCTCGCGTGATACGGATCCCAATCAACTCAATCCCGATACATTCAACAGGTTGCATCCGCTCCCTGAGATCGAGGGTTTCCGCATCGTCCAACTGCTCGGAGAGGGTGGGATGGGGACGGTATACGAAGCCGAGCAGCTCCAGCCAGCGCGTCGAGTCGCGCTCAAGGTGCTGCGGATGGGGTATTCGTCGCAGAAGATGGTCCGGCGATTCGAGCGCGAAGCTGAGGTGCTGGCGCGTCTCCAGCACAACGGGATCGCACAGATTTACGAGGTCAGTTTCGACGATGAGACCGGCGTCCCGTACATCGCGATGGAACTTGTGGAGGGGCCGACGCTTTCAGCGTACATACAGGACAAGCACCCCCCGATCGCAGAGCGGATTCAGTTTGCAATCGCGATCTGCGATGCCATCGAGCACGCGCATCAGCGGGGTGTGATCCATCGCGACATCAAGCCTTCCAATATCCTGATTGATCAATCGGGGATGCCCAAGGTCTTGGATTTCGGGATCGCTCGGATCACCGAGAGCGATGTGCGAGCTGTGACGCTGAATACTGAGGTTGGACAGATCCTCGGGACGCTCGCGTACATGAGTCCGGAGCAGGCGTCTGGTGATCCGACCCAGATCGATCTCCGAAGCGATGTCTACTCGCTCGGCGTGGTGATCTTCGAGATGCTCAGCGGATCGCTCCCCCACGACACGGCTGCCGCATCGCTCCCCGAAGCGATCAACATCATCCGCAATCAGGATCCAAGCCGGATCGGGACGCTGAACACGAAGCTGCGTGGAGATATCGACACGATTCTTTCGAAAGCGCTCGAAAGAGATCCCGATCGACGCTACCAGAGTGTTGCAGAGCTGGGGGCGGATCTCCGCAGGCACATTGCCAACCAGCCCATCCAAGCACGGCCGCCGAGTGTGGTGTACCAGCTCAGCAAGTTCACGAGACGAAACAAGGGGCTGGTCGCGAGTCTGAGCGTGATCTTTGTGCTGCTCTCGATCGGAGTGGTCTCGCTGAGTTATGCGCTCCAGCGTGAGTCCGCTGCGCGCCAAGAAGCGGAGACATCGCTCGAGCGTGCGAATGCAGCATATTTGTTCTTGGAAGGGATCTTCGAGGGGTTAAGCCCGAAAGAGACAGAAGGTCGCGACACGGAGTTGCTGCTGTCCATGCTCGATCGAGCCGCGGATGACGCCCGGATGGAGATCGATCTGCCGGCGGTCCGCGCCGAGATGCTGACGATCATCGCACGCACATACAACTCGGTCTTCGAATACGGCGAAGCCTCAAAGCTGCTCACCGAGTCCTTGCAGATCATGGAGAACGAAACCAGTCCCGACGAGGGATTGGTGTTTAGTACAGAGGAACTCCTCGCGACCGCGTTTCATAAGCTCGGTGACTTCGAGCAAGCGGATTCGATCTTCCGTGAGCTTATCGAAGACGCACGCGTGCATCACCCGAAATCGCAACTGGCAACAACGCTCCGTCAGTACAGCGAGTTCACAATGGATGACGGGCGCTTCGATGAGGCACTTGATGCGGTACAGGAAGCGATTAAGCTGAGCCCCGAGGTCGCCCTGATCGATCACGGGCGATTGATGCAGCAGCAAGGAGCCGTGCTCCGTAGGCTTGGTCGATACCAAGAGGCCAACGATTCATACCTCAAAGCACTGGGATACTTCGAAGAATCGGGGTCAGACCTTGAGCGTTCCGTAACCCTCAACTCGCTCGCGATCATCGCCCGCCGTGATCAACGGCCAGAAGATGCCGAAAGATATTATCTTGAATCGATGGCGGTCCGCGAGTCGATCGATGCACGGGTCAATCCTGATACAGCTGCGACACTCGCAAATCTAGGTCGGCTTTATTCGGGGATGGGGCAGTACGAGAAGGCGATTGTGGTGCTCGAGAAATCCATTGGTCAACTCACGGAACTCTTTGGCTCTGATCATGTCAATATCATTTATCCTAGAATTACACTTGGAGAAACACTGAGTTTGATAGGGAAATATGAGAATTCACAAGCGAGTATTCTGCAAGCACGTTCCATAGCACAAAGAGTTTTTCCGGAGGGTCACCCGCTCACTGTGCTTGCTGTGACTGAGCACGGGCATATCTTGAGGAGAAAGGGCAACTGTGCGCAAGCACTGGATCATTACATGCTGGCGCTGGGTCTTGTCAATCAATTGGGGATCGATGAGTTGATATACGCTGCCCCCATCTGGGAGGGAGCGGCGGAATGCTCGGTGTCGGTTGGGAATCAGGAATCAGAACGGATCATGCTCTCCAACTTACTTCGAGTGCTCCCAAAAGATGACGAGCACTACGCGATGTATCGCGACCGATACGAACTGATCCGCGAGAACTGATAGAGATTCTACTGCGGGACGGGAGCACTTTGATGCATTTCAATACAAACCCAATTTGGATTGAAGTGGTTCTCAGGCAATAGTTCATAGAGTTGATCCTTCACGAGCCATCCATGGTCATGAACTGAGATACACGCAAGCCGTTGAGTAAGTCTCTGATCTGCTTTGCTCGTTGTTCAACCGCATTGGATTGTTGAACATCATCAGAGTCGGTTGCCCGTTGTGTATTGATTCCGAGTTCTTCTTCTAGCGCAGATCGCATCTGGGCACGCTTCCCGACTGGGTAAGAGTCCAGGATCTGGATGCTGTTGTCCCATGTGGTAAGGAATCGAGTGCCGTCCGGACTCCAGCTGAGATCGGAAACATATCCATCATTTGAGAATACCGCGACTCTGTTCAGGGTTTCGATATCCCAAAGCATGACCGCTTGATCATCTGGAGAACTGGAAGCAATTCTTTGGTTGTTTGCATCAAGTGTGAGTCTGCCAGATCCAAGTCCATCAAGACTTCCAGATCTGAGAAGTTTCATGGAATTGGCATCGTAAACCAGCAGTTGATTCTCGCTTGGCAAATATGTGTATAGGGTTTGGAAGTCTGTGCTCGCCACGGCATACATGCCTTGAACTTTGAACGAGATCATGGATGATTCAATATCAATGACGCAAATCGTGGGCTCGTTGTCAATGAGTACTGGGCAAACCAACGAGCCCAGACTCGATTGCCTTGGCAACCAGATCAGCTGTCCCTCAATCGTGTATGGTTTTGTCCAACTTTGCAAAACCTCCCCAGTTTGGATGTTCCGCATGATGAACCTGTCATCCAACGCCGAAATGAGTAAGGGTTCTGTTGGATGAATCACGGCAGCTTCATGCAAGCCGGGGATATGTCGTATCGTGCCATCTACGAGGTCGATAACAGCAAGGCCAATATTTTGTCCTCGTGTGATCCTAGAAACTGCGTATTTGCCGTCGCTTAAGATTTCGACTGACATTGCAACATCACCCGCTTCCCCGAGAGATGCGATATGAAGTCCCGTTTCCGCATCCCATATTCGGATACAACCCGAATCATTTGAAGCCCATCCATCCCATCCTGCCGAGACTACATACCCTGTTGGACCGGTGAAGCGTGCAGCGTTTACATGGCCCGTATGTCCTTCGAGATGCACGGTCGACCATGAATCCAAGTACCACAGCCGAAGACTACCGTCGGAGTTTAGTGAGCCGGCTATGTTCTGGTCGTGCATCAAGAAACTCGTCCATGCGACTGTCGAACCAGAATCAAGTGTGGCTATTGGTTCTCCTGTTTGTACATCCCAAACTTGAAGGATGCCTGCTTCGGTCACCGCGAATGCTCCGTCATCGCTGAGCCATGCGTGATTCGTGGGGATTCCGACCTCGATGACGACTTGCTGCGGCGGATCTGATCTGAGATCCCAAATCCGCGCGCTGCCGTCGAGTGAAGAGGTGATGATCGAGTGTCCATCTTTGGAAAAATCTATACCACGGATCAGGTTGGTGTGCCCCTCAAGGTGTGCGACTACTTCGAGTGTCTCTGTGTTGAGTACACTCGCTTGTCCACGACCACCTTTCAGAAAGATCTGGTTGTTGTGTGGGTCAAGTGAAGCGGAGGTGACATTGAATGGCAGTTGGTTACTAAATCTATCACTCGTGCTCGCGTTGAGGAGTTTAGAGTACACAGTCGAACCTATAGAATAAAAAATCCTATTGGTTGACTCCTGATAGACAAAATCGTTTGTATTCCATGGCATATCAAATGCAGTTTGTTGCACCAACTCCTGACGCTGAACATCCCATACATGTAGGCTGAATGAACGAGGGGTTGTGTTTGATTCTGACCGAGTCGTGCGTGCTTCGCCGTAGATGATGTAGAGATGGTTCCCGTCATGGGAGATATGGGCACGATCGGTAATCCGTGTATTGTCAGGTGATGACTGGCGTGGGATCGTCAGCAAAGTATTGCCAGTTTCGAGATCTCGCTGGAGTACGATTAGCTCGCCTGTGGAAAAAATGTGAAACACAGATTGGCCATCGGGATGTGCAATGGTCGAGGGGAACTTGCCGGTTGTATATGGATTGGAATTTGCAGGCCAAGCGGTATGTACATTGAGGTAGGATAAATCCAGCCGCGAGTTCATCGCATGCCATTCCCATCCACGATGTTGTTCTGGTGCATTTTCGAGAAAATTATTTGCTCGGCCTGGTTTGTCTCCAATTGCAGACCATGCGAGTTGCATCTGTGCGACATATGTTTGCCAATCAGCGCGGTCCGCTTCAGATTCTGCAATCCTTTGTTGATTTTGCGCATTCAAATATCCAACACTGGTGCCTACCAGACCAATCACCATAATGAGGAGCAATGCCGCTGCAACGATTGCCGGTTTGCGGTGTCTTGTGAACCATTTCTGCAACAAATATGCTTTACTCGGCGGGACAGCTACAACCGGGTTTCCTGAGAGGTATCGTTGAATCTCTCTTCCGAGTTCAGCAGCGGAGTCGTATCGACGACTCGGATTTTTCTCCAGACATCGCATGACCATCCAATCGAGTTCACCAGAGAGGGTAGAGTCAAGCTTGTCAGGTGTAATGGATCGATTTCCGGCTATTGTTTCGACTGTTTCACTCTGACTCAAACGCGTGCTGGGTCGTTGGGGTTCTTCATCGCGGATGATCCGTTGCATTTCAACATATGCTGCAGACCGGAGGCGCTCCGAATCGAATGGCGTTGTTCCTGTGAGCAGTTGGTACAGAACAACACCAAGCGAGTAGACATCCGATCGACTGTCGAGCTGTGAAACTGAACGCTCGGCTTGCTCCGGACTCATGTATTCCGGAGTTCCAATCATCTGACGAAACTCGGTAAAGATCGTCTTCTCGCTCAATCGAGCGTTGGTTGCTTTGGCGATCCCAAAGTCGATAATCTTCGGCGTCACCTCGCCATCGGACTCAGACACAAGGACATTCGTCGGCTTGATATCGCGATGGATGATCCCCTTTTGGTGTGCGTGGTGGAGGGCATCGCAAACGCGTTTGAAGAGATTGAGTCGATCTGATATCGGCATTCGTACACGATCACAGTACGAGGTGATCGGTTCGCCACGAACAAGTTCCATGACGAAGTAGGGGCGTCCGGTCTGTGTAGATCCTGCATCGAATACTTTCGCTATACAAGGATGTTCCATCAACGCCAATGCCTGGCGTTCAGCTTCAAACCGAGCAATGACATGCTCGGTGTCCATTCCAAGCTTGATGACTTTCAGCGCTACTTCGCGAGTTACGGGAGATTCTTGTTGCGCCCTGTAAACGACCCCGAACCCGCCTTCTCCCAATCTTTCGAGCAATCGGTAGCCACCGATCCTGCTTCCGCCTTGAGCTTCTCCCGCTTGATCTGCTGAGTCTTGAGCTTTGATGTGCGCTACAAGCAAATCGTCTGCAAGCGTTTCGTAAGGCAGCGGTCTCTCGGCGGCCTTGAGTAATCGCAATACCATCTCGCGGATTTCAGGTTGATCCTGAAACTCAGTAAGAAGATACTCATCTCGCTCAACCAATCCCAAACTCGAGCAATGCAAAAATGCAGCTTTCACAACTGAGAACTGTCCAGGAGACATTTCTTCATTGGAGTTACCGATCGGATCGGATTGGGGATTTTCGTGATCGCTCACTGCCCGTCCTCTCTGGATTGGCTGATCAACCAAGCTCTCGCGAATGTCCAATCATTCACGACAGTGGTCCTCGATACATTGAGCACTTCAGCTATGTGTGATTGCTCCATCCCACCAAAGAGGCGAAGCTGTGCGATTTGCGCGGATCGTGGATCAATCCTTTCGAGTTTGGTGAGGAGTTCGTCGAGCTCCAGAACCCGGATCTCTCGTGTACTGCTCAATCCCTGCATCTCGGGGATCATTTCAATAGAAATATTCGCTCTCTTTGCTGAACCACCGCGTTTAAGAGCACCTTTCGCGCGTGCGTGATCGACGAGGATTTGACGCATTGCAATCGACGCGGTCGCTACAAAGTGTGCTTTCTCCGACCAAGCAACTTTGCGCTTACTCAGTTTTAGATACGCCTCGTGAACCAACGCGGTCGGTTGAAGGGTGTGGTGGGGGTCTGAGCGAAGATATGAGCCTGCAAGGATTCGGAGTTCCTCATAGACAAGCGCAAGGAGCTCGGACTCTACAGATTGGGCTGGTTGTGGGGGATGGTTGGTTCCATCGTCACGCTGTTCATGCATAGTTCTACTTACCCCGAGCAAGGCTTGAGTATACAGCGAAATGGGAATGAAACAGTCCACATATAGAAAACGAAAAGGGGTAGCGAGGTGGCAAGTGAATCTGGGTAGTTTGTGAGAATCGAGAAAAAATACAAGAACTGCTTGGCGCAGGTTCATGCATTCTCGTTTAGCTAGTAGCGGGGGCGTTATGCCGCTCGAATCACGGCTGGAAAGCACTGTGAAGGGCATTCCTGCTCTCACAGCACCACACAGGGAGACAATCGTATGAGCAACAATCTACTCAAAGCACTGCTTCTTTCCGCAGGTATGACTGCGATGGCATCCAATGCCACCGCTGCGCCACCAAGCACGGCTTTCACATACCAAGGGGCGCTGGCGGACAATGGGACGCCAACAAACGGTCCCACTTCAATGAGCTTCAAGCTTTGGGATGCCGCGGCTGGTGGGAGCCAAGTGGGTTCGACAATCAATAGTGTAATTAATGTAAACAACGGCGTGTTCTCTGAATCGTTGGACTTTGGGGCGGCGAGCTACGCAGCGAACCAAGCGCTGTGGTTAGAGATTCTTGTGGAGGGTCAGAGTCTGGGGCGCACACCAATGAGTGCTACGCCGTATTCACTGAGCACGCGCGGGATTGAAGTCACTGAGAACGGCCTTGTAACCTTCAGATCATCGGGTAGTAACTGGGCGACCTCGGCGTTTGTCCGCGAGGACAGCACCGCTGGATACATGCAGTATCTGAAAAATAACGGGGGTACCGGAGTCTCGATTGGGATGAACGATGTGAATGACCATCTCTGGAGCATCGGTACGAACAGAAGTGGGAACGGACTCGGCAATGGTCAGTTCTACATCTACGACAGCGCATCGACTACGGACACCACTGTATTCACAGTCCAGCGTGGCACAGGAAATGTCGGCATCGGAACCACCACGCCGAGAACGAAACTCGAAGTGGACGGCCGACTCCGGGTTATCCGTGACGACAGTGCTTCGCCTCCGTCCAGTGGTGTTGGGATGGAGATCTTCTGGAGTGGATCGCGTGGGGTCATCAGCCCATGGGATCGGGACACGAATACATCACGCGATCTCTCGCTTGTTCCATTCGGGGGTCGCGTCATGGTCGGTGATGGCACACCTGCAACGATGCTTGATGTTAATGGAGCCGTCACGATTCGCGGCGGGGCCGACATCGTAGAAGGATTCGACTCAGTCTGCGGCACAGCGTTTGAGCCGGGGACGGTGCTCGTTATTGATCCAGAGAATCCCGGCAAGCTGATGTGCTCTGAGGACGCGTACGACTACAAAGTCGCGGGAGTGGTGTCAGGAGCAAACGGCGTCAAGCCGGGCATCAAACTCGGACAGGACGGCGTGATGGACGGCGATATCCCGGTCGCGATGACCGGACGCGTGTATGTGAAGTGCTCAAGCGAGAACGGAGTCATCCGCGCTGGAGATCGACTCACAACAGCGTCACTCCGAGGCCACGCGATGAAAGCAACCGACGCGAATCTGTCTGATGGTGCGGTAATCGGGAAAGCGATGAGCGATCTAGATGAGAGCACTGGGATGGTTCTGGTTCTGGTCAATCTGCAATAAGGAGTCAGGTATGAAGATTCAGCCCAGAATACATGTGATTGCAATACTGACAGTTTCAAGTGTAATCGGTTCCGTGAACGCGCAGGTCATGCGTGACGGTGAATGGCAAGGAGGAGATGCCCAGAAAGGGAACCCGCATGAACTGGAGCACGATGTCTTGCATCGTACACCTGCGTCTTGCACAGCGACTCTTGGTCCTCAGGGGCGTGGCGTGTTCAATGATGCCTCTTGGCCTGACAATGTGATTCCCTTTGTGTTCTCCTCGAATGTTTCTGCATCGGAAGCCGTGGCGATGGCGGCAGCGATGGGAGAACTCACTCGAGTCGCGGATATCAAGTTCATTCAAAGAACAACTGAAACGGACTATCTCTTTATCCAAGACTCAACTGGTAATAGCTCGCAAGTGGGCCGTGTCGGCGGCGCACAAACGATCAATATTTACAACTGGAACTTTGAGTTCATCATGGTTCATGAACTCATGCATGCGATCGGTGTCTGGCACGAGCAATCCGCGGTCGATCGAGATCAGTTTGTCACAATCTGGACTCAAAACATCGATCCTGAGTATCTACACAACTTCAACATCCAAACAAATGCGAACACCACCCCGTTCTACGACTATGAATCTGTGATGCACTACGGCACCTTCGATTTCTCGATCTCTCCAGGTTTCCTGCCCTCGATTACGACGACTGACCCCAGTGCGCAATCTGTGATCGGACAACGAGAGTTCATCAGCGGCCAAGATGAGGTTGGTCTTGAAATGATGGTTGGAGACACTCACCCAACCCAGTGGCTTCTCGTGGGGTCACCGGGACTTCAGTTTGGGATCTTTGAGCTTCCGTGGGGGAGTGTTGGGCAGGCCGTGAACTCAGCTGCATCAGGTGATCGGATCTTCACCATCGCGCCAGGAACGGACAATGCGAGTGCATCTCCGGGATCGCCGTTGGTCATTGATGAGTTTGTGATCTTTGAAGGAGCTACTTTGACCATCCAGTGATCTACTCGTTGAGTTGGATATCTGGTTTGAACTGGCGCGTGAAACGCAGCGACAAGTTGAATACATACGACGGCTGAGCAGTACTCGCAAGAGTGAAATTTATATACAGCGTTATTTAAACTGTTTATTTGAGCCATGGTCACGGACAATCTACGGTGACCATGGCTCGCCGTTTTTTACGTTTTTATGATGGATATCGTATCTTGTCCGAATGTATGTTGAATCCGCAGCGCCTTTGAATGCACTCGGGATTGAGTTGCCCGAAATCAGCGGGTGGTGGGTGGTTTGTGAGCCGTGGGTTTGCGCTTGTCTCGACTTGCTCATCTGCGCAGAATCGGGCATAATGATGGTTCACGCGTGGTCTTCCATCCCAGATGGTCCCACATCTCGGCACACAAGATACAACACAGGAATCACTTATGACAGATCCCGATTCGCCGCCCCCAACCCGGTCTTCATACCGGGAAGTGACACCGGCAGCTATTGTGCTTGGGTTGATCATCGGATCGGTGATGAACGCCGCGATCACATACGCTGGGCTCAAGATCGGATTTACCATCGGCGGCTCCGCGATTGCGGCTGTGATTGGGTTTGGTTTGCTCCGCGGGATCCTCCGGAAAGGAACGATCCTGGAAACCAACATTGTCCAGACGATTGCGTCTGCAGTGAACACACCTAACTCAGGTGTCATTTTTACCGTGCCCGTTTTGCTGTTGCTTGGGTTCCAGCTATCTGCAGGCAGTTTGGATTTCTGGCTCATCACGCTGGCATGCGTGTGTGGAGCTGTGTTAGGTGGTGCGTTCATCATCCCGCTCCGGAAACAGATGCTTGATATCGAGCGTCTTCGTTTCCCATCCGCAACCGCAGTAGCGGCGATCTTGAAATCTCCCGGCGCGGGTCCAAAGAAAGCGATCGTGCTTGGGATTGGTATTGCCTTGGCGGTCCTGATTGGGCTGCCTGCTCAACTACCACAACTTCGTAGCCCAGCGGCTGTTGAGAACTTGCAACCACTCGTTGAGCAAGAACGAATTTCTCGGTCAGATTTGCTGCTGACTCAGTTGATTGATTCCTGGATTACAAACAAATCCGCTCCAGAATCGCTTGTGGAGCATGGGCGGCTTCAAGCGGAGTTGATAGAAGCGAAGGAATCGGGTTCGGACCGAGTCGGAGAAATCGAAGGGCAAGTAACAGACGCGAAAGCAATGGCGGTTGCGGATCTTCGGAACTCACTCGAACATCCAATGGATCGATCTCGGTTGACCGATTATCCGCTTGAACTGTCTTCACTTGCCTACAAGGCATCAAACGGCGATGTTTCTTGGTCAGGTTTACGAAGCACCAAAGCAGGTTGGGCCGCAGACCCAATGTTTGGATATGCCGATCTAGAGATCCGAATGCCAAAGTCTGTAGATACAGATTCCGAACCGGTTGATTTCGCATTCAATGGGCCAGGCATAAACAGCGAAGTACTGACGCAACGATCTGATTTGGACAGAAACGGCGTGCCTGATCTTGTGATCACAGATGACACCATCGATGTTGGTCGTATTCTCGGATTGCCATTGCAGATCCAACTGTTGTTCGCGATCGCTCCGTTTGCGCTCGGGGCGGGGTATCTTACAGGTCGAGCGGGCCTGCTAGTTCTTGCAGGCGGTATTCTCGCATATGTCGTGCTGAATCCATTGATTTACGCGATGGGATGGATGCCCGCGTCTGTGACTGAGTCTGGCGCTGCTGGTTATGGATTCGGGAATGTCAATCGCCCGCTCGGGATCGGTTTGCTCTTGGGTGGAGCGTTGATGGGGGTCATCGCTTCATTGCCTGCAATTCGCGAAGCATTCAAGTCCATCATCGCTGCGGGCAAAGCGAACACTTCAGGATCAAGTGGTGGTAGTGATGAGTTGGGTCTTAAAGTGCTTATTGCGGCAGTAGCCGGCGCCTTGCTGTTTTTGTTTATCGCCGCGGACTTTACAGGCAAGCAGGCAATCAACTCGACATGCCCTGTGACTGAGCAAGTTGTCGAATCTGACGACTTTACCACACAGTTCAACGGCTACACACTTGCCTTTGCTGATGAATCTGCATTAGAAACTTTCGTCGAAGCGACCCCAGAGGATCAGCTTGCAGTAGCCGCGCCGTTTTCAGCGGATCGCAAAGGATTGCTTGCAGGAATGAACTCGCATTTGCGTGCAGGCATTATTGCGGTCATCGGTGCCTTATGGATTTGGTTTGCAGGGATCATCATCGCTCAGTGTACCGGTATGACCGATTGGTCACCTATCTCGGGTATGGCCTTGCTCACTGTTGTCCTTGTCATGTTGTTGTCAGGACCAGGCGGTGTTCTGGGTGCAGTGCTAATCGGTGCAGCACTGTGTGTTGCGATCACCTGCGCTGCTGACATGATGGCAGACCTAAAGACTGGGTATCTAGTGGGCGCCAAACCAAAGCGTCAACAAACAGTTGAACTGATCTTCACAGGCATCGGCCCAATCATCACGATGGCGGTGCTCTTGATTATTGTGGTCGGGAACCAAGCGAAGTTTGGTGTCCCCATCGGACCTGGGACTGATACCTCCGCGCCGCAAGCCCAAGCGCTTCAAGCGGTCATCACAGGTGTGCAGGGTGGAGCAATGCCATACACACTCTACGGAGCGGGGGCAATCATCGGTGCCCTGCTCGGGCTGGGTGCCTTCTCAGGGCTCGGTGTGTTGGTTGGGCTCTCGATGTATTTACCGTTTGCGTACATCGCAACATACGGCGTTGGCTGCGTGATCAATATGTTTGTGAGCAAGGTCAAAGGATCCAGTTGGGCTGAAGAGTGGGGGGTCCCCATGGCTGCTGGATTTATTGTGGGCGATGCAGTGTTGGCATTAGGTGTCAATGCAATCGTGCTCATTTCAGGATAGATATCACCCAGAATACTTTCGTACGGATACTCACGACAGGACCTTGGCACGCTGGGAAACAAACAACATGAAACTCTTTGCATATTTGCTCATCACAATATTTGTCATACTCGGCTCACTGGCAAGCAGCACCGCATACCTCGTGCGTTTGCAGGGGGTAAACCCAGAATCACTTTCTCAGCTGAGATTAGGATCGCCAGCTGGCTCATACGACCCAGCGTTGGTAGAACCAGAATTCAAAGAACGGCTAGCTGCAGTTCGAAACGAAATTGATGAGGAAAGCAGCACCGCCGTCAATCCGTTAAAGCCGCAGACAACACCTCGCGTACCAGCAGCAACACCAACCGTCCAGACTGAACAGACAGGCGAATCGATCCTCGCTGCTCGTGAATCGATTCTTCCTATCGGCCGCACTGGAGATCGCCTCACGCCGGATCTTGTCGAAATGCTTAATAGTGCTGATGTGACTTTTGTGAAAGTGACCGAGTTCGGGTTTGCTCGTTGGCCTTATTCATGGCTATTCGTCATTTCATGCATTGGCCTTGGTTTCGGCGCATGGATCATCCGGAGTGCTCGGCGCAAAGAGTTGGCCGCAACCGAATCAGCAGGCTCAGACGAAACAGCAGATTCGAAAGATGCAGCGACCGTATTTGCTCGTCTATCAGGACGACTCCACGCACTCAGCGAAGAACTGGCCAATACAAGTGATCAAACTGAACGGCTCGATTCCATACTTCGGCACATCGGGCAAATTCAACGGGACGATATTCCAGCGTTTGCAGCGGATCGACCAGCATTGGTCAACAGGCTTACCCTCGCAGGCTACGCAGAACTCATGGATAGCTTCGCTGCTATGGAGCGCCAACTGAACCGAGCTTGGTCCGCAGCTGCGGATGCTCATCTGCCTGAGTCTGAAGATTGTTTACGCAACGCACAGCCACTTTTAGTGGAAACACTGCAGCGATTAAAGGCCAATCGTGTCTGAAGCGATGAGGCTTTCGCTACAAGCATTTAGTTGAGTTCACCAGGATGTTGTATTCAGTGATCAGCTGTTCAGGCAGCGAGGGGCATTGAATCGAGCCCGTTTCTCAGCAAGTTTGTCGCTGATGCTGAGTCAACCGGTCTGCTGAAGTAGTACCCTTGTGCGAATGAACAGTCCATCGACTGGAGTTGGATTACCTGATCCAGATCTTCGATTCCTTCAGCAACAACTTGCAAATCAAAGTTATGAGCTAGTGTCACAATGGCGTGCACCAATGCACAGAACTCGCGATGGTTGTTCATGTTGAGCATGAACGCACGATCGATTTTCAGCACTTGGATCGGGAAGTCTCTCAAACAGCTGAGCGACGAATGTCCGGTCCCGAAGTCGTCTATTGCAAGATCGATCCCCAATGCTCTGATTCGTTTCATGATCTCAATCGCATCAAAGCGTGCATCCATAGCAGTAGACTCTGTGATCTCTAGTTTGAGATCTTCTGGGCGAATACCGGTTTGCTGGATTGTGTTTTTCAATAGAGAGATCAGCTCAGTATGAACAAGCTGACGCCTAGAAAGGTTTACATTGACATAGAGCGGTTTGTCATCACCGAACTCTTTGCGCCATCGTACGGCTTGTTCGCATGCGACTCGCAGTGTCCATTCGCCAATCGGGATAATGGTACCAATGTCTTCCGCGACCGAGATAAACTGGTCGGGCTGGATCAATCCAAGTTCTGGGTGATCCCATCGTACGAGCGCTTCGAATCCTGCAATATTCCCGGTTGAAAGATCAATAATTGGTTGATACAACAGTCTGAACTCATTGGTCATCGCTTCCATTGAAGCTGTTGCTCGGCGGAGATCATTCTCAAGATCGAGCCGGACCATTGCCGCTTTGTGCATTGATTCATCAAAGAGTTTCCAGCGACTCTTGCCTTGATGCTTCGCTTGGTACATTGCTGCGTCAGCATCACGGAGAATGTCTCCTGCAGACTCGTAGCCTCTACCGCTGACAACCAGCCCAAGACTCAGCGTTGAGGTGATCTCGTGCTCCTCTATCTCATAAGGCTTTCTGAAGCTATCTACCAATCGCTGCGCAATTTTTTCTGCGTCACGGTTGTTCACATTTTTGAGCAGCACGGCAAACTCATCGCCACCAAAGCGAGAGACAACATCGCTATCCATCACATGTGAGGAAAGCATCTCCCCTGCATGGATCAGCATGGAGTCGCCGAACGCGTGCCCAAGACTGTCGTTGATGATTTTAAAGCCATCGAAATCCCCGAAGAGCACAGCAAACCGGTAATCCGGATCCTGCTTCATGTGCTGCAACTCCTCATCGATGTGAGTCATGAAGACCCCCCGATTCGGGAGCCCAGTTAGACGATCGTGATGAGCAAGTTGGCGTAGACGCTCTTGTGCATGCTTGAGGTCAGATATATCTGCCATCGACCCTGCGAGTCTTGTTGCATTCCCATCTGCATCCCGCTCTGCAGTTGCTCGGCAGAGCATCCAACGGGTATTCCCGTCTGTGTGCATCATCTCGAGTTCAACATCGAGCGTTTTGATGACACCATTCCGGAGCATGTGCATGTCTTTGTAGAATCGTTTGAGTTGTTCCGACACAATCCGGCTCACCCACTCATCAAGTGAATCCGAAATCTCATGGTCCTCGCAACCAACAAGTTCTTTCCACTGCGGAGCGTAATAGACCGTGTTTTTGGTCAGGTCCCAGTCCCACAATCCGTCTTGTGAACCCCGCACAGCAAGACGGAATCGTTCTTCACTTCGAGCGAGTTCCTCGCCGCGTGTTCGAAGCTCATGAGTTCGCTCAGCAACGATCTGCTCGGTCTGGGACTTTGAATATTCCAGTTCAGCTTGGGTGAACGAAATTTCCTTCATTTCGCGGATCGCGTAGATAGACCCGATGACCAAGAAGATGTCCTCAAAGAGCACCCATCCCGCATGCTCAATTGCTCTCCAGGGACTCGAGGTCAAAATCCCAAATACTGATTCCGGCCAATACATCGCTCTGATTAAGTGGTCAACTGTGATGATTGCAGTTGCAGGGATTAGCAATCGCCAGTCCCTGTAAAACGCGATAAACGCGAGTGATCCGAAGAGATGAAAGTGTGTTTCGATCCGTCCACCACTCAGATGAATAAGAAGCGAAGAATACAGCATTTGTGCGATCACAATGCCGTATCTTGTAAAGACATGACCGCGATAAAAGAGGACTAAAGAGATAGGCATCAGGCAGAGCAAAGAACCTAGGCCAAGACCGGTCCACACATGAATGTGAATAGAACTCTGATCGCCCGCCCATGTCTTCGGAGTGAGGATCAAAGCTGTGAGTATGCAGCCTATAAGCTGGACAACAAAGAGGATCCCAAACATCGCATCAGTTCGACGATAGAGTTGATCCTGATTCAGTGCGAGTATCTGGTTTGCGCGTTTAGTAATCTGCGAGTTCACAGCACGCCTCCTCGCTTTGGCATTCCATATCCTCAGCTTCCGCAAGAAGCGGGCATCCAAAGACATTGGTTCTTCGATCTATTGGCTCTTGACCTTTGAGAAGGGTCTGTAGAGCGATGCCGCCAAGGCTGAGTCCTTCGTGCCCTCTGGAGGAGGTGATTCCACCCCAAAACAACAGCTCTCCATTGGAGTCCATCAGGGCGATTTGGCCAGATGTTGTGGCGCCGCTCGCAAGGGCGAGTTCGCCGTCGATATCTGTGAGAGTGCGTGTTTGATGCATCGTCCGAGCACGCTTCCAAAGATCCGTTTCACGCCACTCAGCTCCGGCTCCATAGGGTTCGTAAAAAATAATCAGCGTTGAAAAGGAGTTCTTGAAATCTGCTTGGATCCGCTCAAGCTCAGACATGGTTGCTCGCGTACAAGGGCATTTGGGATGTGCAAAGAGGACCAGGGTAGGATTCCCTGATTCGTTCTTGAGGTGTGTTTGAAAGACCGGTGTGATCTGTGGTTGAGCGAATCGTCCTGGAGTGTTCGCGTATACCCACAGTAGCCAGAATCCTGAAAGGCATAGCAGGAGCCAGCCGGCTAGTAGAAGAGGAATCCATTTGGCATTTGGCATATTGGAGCGCCTCGCGCGTGCGTTGAAGAGTTCAGACCTTGATTAGACACCGTCGGCTGCTTACGGAAAGCTGTTTTTGGAAAGTTCGAAATTGCCTTCACTTTGGTTGATTGTGAAAGGGTTTCACTTCAACTGGCGAGGATCAGATATCCGACAAGCGTCAATCGGATAAAACTTGCGCATACCAGATCTGTATCAATGTCCAGTATGTCGAGTCGTGAAGATGATTGGAATGTGCTATGGGATGCTTGGGCAACGCAACGAATCCCTAGATAACTCATTCAGGACCTGAAAGCCTGATGTAGAGGCCGGTGCCTGGAGTTCAATTCTTCTGTCGGTCCCCATCAATCTCTACGGCCGTCCAGCTTCAGGTACAGATGGGGGCATTCTCCGGTGCAATCGAGGATTCAAGGAATGCTGGGCTGACAATTATGCTGATTGTCGGCGTTCAATGCCTTCCTGCTGGGATTGGTACAACGCTAAGATCATGCCATGAAATGCATACGACTTCAATCCTATCTCATAGCTTCCATTCTCATGGCATGCCTTGCGCAACCAGTTCTCGGTGTACAGGACAACGCTCCAACTGTTACTTCAGTTGAATCAAAGATCGAAGAACTCATCGCAATCCAAGAACCTGTTGAGAGTCCCCAAAGAACCTCTGCGATCGAAACGCTTAAAAAAGCAGTTGTGCTACTCAAAAAAGCCAACGATCTCAATGCGAAAGCGACTGAGTTTAGCGAGCTGACGAGGGAAGCACCTCAGCTCCTCAACTCTATTCGGGAAGAACTCAGTCAGCCGCCGGTCGATCCGACTATCGACATTCCGGAAGGCGCAACCCTTTCTCAGCTGGAACAAACACTTGATACTGCGACTGCATCCCTGCAAGCAGCGAGGCAGAGACTGACCGAGCTCCAAGCTGAAACAGTCCGTCGCGATGAGGTGCGTCCAGTCTTGACCGAACGGTTGGTACAACTCAAGCAAGAACTCGCTGATGTCCAGAGTGCTGGTGGACCAATGGCAAATCCTGAGGTGCCCAACCAGCTGGTAGAAGCAAGATCCGTCTATCTAGAAGCTTCCATCATCGCACAGGAAAGCGAGATCAATGCGATCGAGCGCGAGCTTGAAAGCTATGAAGCACGCAGAGAACTCCTCCCAGCAAGACGAGATCGTGCACAACGCCGGGTGACAGCAGCACAGTCACTGGTTGACAAATGGCAAGTGATCATTGCAAACAAACGGAAACTCGAAGCCGAACAAGCTATCGCTGATGCGAAGAAGCTCCGTCGAGAAGCCGCTCGTCAGCACCCGGTTCTCAAGGCGTATGCTGAGGAATCGCTTGGGATTGCCAACTCACTCGTGAACCCAAGACTCAATGGTGGGGATGTTGAGAGTTACGCACAAAGACTGGTCCGCGCACGCACAGAACTTCGATTACTCAACTCAGACTTCAGTTCGATTCAGACCAGACTCAATGCTTCCGGTCTGAATCGAGCGACGGGTTTGCTGCTCCGAAATCAATATGAGAAGATACCGGACATCGCCGAGCTCCGAAGTGAAATTCGTACGATACATGACACACTCGAAGACTTTGATTATGCTCTGATCGTGATCCAAGAAAGACGGATCGAAGCTGGTGATATTGATCGAGTTGCTCAATCATTGCTCGCGCAGATGCCAATTACTGAATTGTCTACTGAGCAATCAGAGTTCCTACAGGTTGCTAGGGAGCTTGCAACAGCTAGACGCGGGCTGCTCGATAAACTGATTGGCGAAGCATCGAATAATCTACAAACACTAATTGAGCTCGATACATCGCTTCGGGAAACTGAGCTCGTTGCCCGCTCGTATTCGGATTACATCGAAGAACGGATCCTTTGGGTTCGTAGCATTGCTAAAGGTCGAACATTTAGCACGCTTGACATGCAAGACGCGATCGATTGGATCATCAACCCAGCAAGTTGGAGTCAGGCATGGTTTCATTCAAAGCAGTACATCAGTACACGACGAATAAATATGCTGATAGGCGGGGCATTGTTCCTCATGCTACTGGTGACAAGCTTTCGATGCCGACGATGGCTTGCCAATCTCAGTGATCGTGTATCTCGGTATATAACGGATTCATTCCGTTACACAGTCTTTGCATTCCTTTTGACTACAGTGATGGCCGCGCCGGTTGCGACAGTATTACTGATCGCTGGATGGATACTCAGGGCACCAGAGAACCAGGTTGAGATCGCTCGGTCCGTTGGTACTGGGTTGTATGCTGCGGCGTTATATCTATATCCGCTCGCGTTCTTTCGTCACCTCCTCCGTCCTCGTGGGCTGGCGATCGCTCATTTCAAGTGGCCAAAGGATTCCGCATATGCGATCAGAAAGAATCTGCGATGGTTCACTCCGACGATTGTGCCACTTGTAGCTCTAGTAGCCGCGATCGATCATGGGGGTGATGAATCCGCAAACGCATCACTCGGAAGGGTCCTGTTTACGATTTCGCTCGTGCTACTCGCAGTATTTCTGCATCGAGTACTCTCACCAAAGGGGAAAGTACTCCAGTGGTTCGTCGAGAGAAATGCAGATAAATGGGTACATCGAACTCGGTATGTCTGGTACCCTCTGGCAGTATTGCTCCCGCTTGGGTTTGCAGTGGTGAGTTGGCTTGGCTTTCATTACACAGCGCTGCAGCTCCAGTCGCGTCTTGAATGGACGCTGATTCTGATTCTGGTCCTGGTCACTGGAAATGAGATTCTGCATCGTTGGCTTTATGTCGCAAGACGGCGGGTTGCAGTTGAAGATGCCAAACGCCGTCGGCAACAAGCTGAGTCGGAAGCCGAGAACCAACAAGGATCAAGCGAAGCTCTTGCGACCACCGCAGCAACAATCGATGAAGATCGAGTCGACCTACCCGCGCTCAGTGAGCAGACGAAGCAGTTGTTTAAGACCGCTGTGGTCATCACGGCCTTCATCGGATTGTACTTTATCTGGGCACAAGCACTCCCCGCGCTCAAAATGTTCGATCGCATGCAAGTCTGGCCGGCAGTTCAGGTTCTTGATACGGCATCCGGTGATTCATCGGCAAGCATGCAAAGCGAACCAGTTTCTACCGCTTCAAGCACAACAAGCGAAGCTTCCGGAAGCAACACGACATTGCCACAGTTCGCAATGATGCAGACTGAGTCATCAACTTCAGAGGATCCGAGCAAGGCAGTCGTTTCGGTAACTGTTGCGGATGTGGGGATCGCGATTATCATCCTCATGGCAACCTGGATCGCTTTCCGGAATGTTCCGGGTCTGATAGAGATTGTGGTCTTGCAGCGCCTCCCCCTTGATGCGGGTAGCCGCTACGCGCTCAGTACTGTGATCCGATACCTGATCGTCGTCGTCGGTATGCTCATCGCATTCCAAGCTGTGGGTATTTCATGGTCGAATGTTCAATGGCTCGCCGCTGCACTCACATTTGGTCTTGCGTTTGGATTACAAGAGATCTTCGCCAACTTTGTTTCGGGGCTCATTATTCTTGCCGAACGCCCTATCCGACTTGGTGACACTGTGACAGTCGGAGAAACTTCAGGCACGGTTATGAAAATCCGTATGCGTGCGACCACAATCTCGGACTGGAATCGCAAAGAGCTGATCATCCCGAACAAGACTTTCATCACCAGCGATGTCATCAACTGGTCACTCACCGACCCAATCCTCCGTGTGTCAATTATGGTCGGTGTGAGTTACTCATCAGATGTCGACAAGGTTGAGAGGCTGTTGTACAAGATTGCCAATGACAACAATACAGTACTGGAAGATCCGAAACCAACCGTTATCTTCAAAGAGTTCGGCGATAGCACGCTCAACTTCGAAGTCCGTGTCTTCATTCCACATATTGACTATTTCGTCCCGGTGCGTCATGAGATTCACAACGCCATCTTCAAGGTCTTCAAAGATGAAGGGGTTGAGATCGCGTTCCCGCAAAGAGATCTCAACATCAGATCCATTGGAGATCTGGGCAAGTTGGTAGAGCAGCATAAACCTCAGGAAAGCTAAGTTGTTCAGCCGCTCTCTAGGCACGGTCTATTCGATGACTGAATGGTAAATTCGAATATCTTTGTACTCCTGTTTGAGGAGTTGGACACCCGATTCTCCAAGCACGGAAACAATACTCGCCGCTGCATCAGCTGTCGCGCCGTCGCCTGCGATTACGGTTACAGATGGTTGATTGGTGATTCCCATACCAGTCTTCGGATGAATGATATGAGAGTATCGCACCCCTTCATGCAGATAAAATCGCTCTGAATCTCCAGAGGTTGCGATCGACACCGAATGCAATCGCGTTTTCCAGAGCGTGTCATGTCCTGTGTGTACTTCGACCGACCATCCGTCAGGATTCTCAGGTGGCGGATCTCCAAGCGTGAGATCTCCACCGATATTCACCAATGCAGAACTGATCCCGAGCGTGCGGAGTGAATCGAGGGCTTGGTCAGCTGCATACCCCTTTCCAATAGCGCCGAAATCCAAAATCATACCAGGCTTTAAAAATCGAACGCGATGTTGTTGGGCATCGAGTTCAATATTCGTAAATCCAACCGATTGTTTCGCGATTCTGAGTTGCGTCGTCGTGGGAACAGTTCCAATCCTCTTTGCATCGCGCCAAAGATGCGTGTACGCCCCAACTGTTGGATCAAAGGCGCCGCAACTCAGTGTGTACAACTCTTCACATCGTTTCAGAACATGTGTTAGGGTATGAGAGATAGGTATCCACTGATTTGCTCCGTGTGCCGTTGCCATCATGGACTCGGAGTCTGATCGATAGTCTGAGAGTGCCTTTTCAATATCAGCAACTACTTCAAACGCTTTCTTCGCTGCATGTGCTGCTTCTGACTCGCTGCTGGAGTACAGAATAATCTGGCACCGTGAACCCATATGGACACTTGCGTACTCATACCGATTTCGAGTATCATCTACTTGGTTTTGAAGAGTGTTTCTTTGCTGAGCACACGAGAGCAACATTGGGTGTAATCCCAACAAGAAAGTTATCGCGATGAGACTCAATCTTTGTACCGGTGCTGAGTCGAAGTCATCATTGTTTTTGTGCATCGGAATCCTCACGATGAATGTTTGTGCCGATCCCCAGGGTTCTGCGCCGAACGACGCAATAGGTGAGATCAAGCTCAGAGTCCCGGGGATGACAGAGTCCTTTTCAATGGTACTCTGTCAAGGTGCAAGCGTCGAAACTGAGGGGGCATTGGTTGAGATCCCATCGATGTATGTGCTGAGTAACGAGGTCACATGGGATCTGTATGATATCTTTGTCTACAAGCTTGATGAGTCTGAACCCGGACAAGTAGCGGACGCGATCACCAGACCAAGCAAGCCTTATGTTCCGCCCGATCGTGGATTCGGGCACGAAGGATATCCAGCTATCGGAATGACTCAACAAGCTGCAATCCAGTTCTGCAACTGGCTATCGCAACGAAGCGGTCTAGAAGTAAGACTCCCTACCCAAGCAGAGTGGTCGTATCTCGCATTAGCGGGACAAAGTGGAGATTTTTGCTGTGGTTTTGACCAAGACTCGCTCGAAGAGTTTGGGTGGTCCAAAGAAAGCTCGAATCACAGCACGCACCCTGTCAGAGAGTTGGCCCCAAACTCCTTCGGTCTGTATGACATGCATGGCAATGCAGCCGAATGGGTAACAAGTGATTCGAGAAAGCCACTTGCATATGGCGGTGGGTACAGGGATTCTGCAAGCGAATGTACAGCAAGCTCGTTCCAAAGGCAAAGCAGCTCGTGGAATCAATCAGATCCCCAGATACCAAAGAGTCAGTGGTGGCTCGCAGATTGTTCATGGGTTGGATTCCGTTTCGTGATTGAATCCGATGGTGTCGATCAACAAACCCTAGAAAGACTGATACATGACGAACCTCAAGATGACTGATCCCAATCTCCTGGTTTCTCGGCGAGAGTTTACCGCTTCGACCGCCGCGATCGGGGCCGCTGCAATCTTTGCGTTACCGAGCTTTGGAAAGCTCACATCCATTCGGGAAGAAAATGCAATCCGTGTTGGGGTGGTCGGCTGCGGAGGCCGAGGGACCGGAGCGGTCATTCAAGCACTCAAAGCGGACCCCGGGTCAGTACTCTGGGCGATGGGTGATGTATTCGAAGAACAAATCGAGCCTTGCTTGAGCTATACAAGAGAGGCAATGCTCGATCTTGATGACGAGCAAGCAACGACCACATGGGTCAAAAAAGTACAAGTAGCTGATCGAAAATTCAGCGGTTTCAACGCGATTAATCAGGTCCTTGATTCGGGTGTCGATGTCATTTTGCTGACAACTCCTCCAGGATTTCGTCCGGAACATCTCCGTTTGTCTATTGAAGCAGGTAAGCATGTGTTTTGTGAGAAGCCCGTCGCTGTGGACGCGCCGGGTGTTCGTTCAGTGCTGGAATCCGCAAGGTTAGCGAAAACGAAATCCCTCTCTTTGATGTCTGGGTTCTGCTGGAGATATCAGGATCAAGTCAAAGAAACTATGGACGCGATCCATTCAGGGGGTATCGGCGATCTGCACACAATACAAACGACATACAACACAACAGGATGGGTGCAGCCCAACCCTCGCAAGGCAGAATGGTCAGATGCTGAGTTCCAACTCCGGAACTGGCAATACTTCCACCCGCTTTCAGCGGATCATGTCGCAGAGCAAGCGGTGCACGCGATCGATTGGCAGGCTTGGGCAATGAAAGATCAGCCACCGATCCGATGCTTTGGAGTTGGTGGACGACAAACACGAGCGGAGGTCGATGAGACCGGGAATGTTTGGGATCACTTCTCACTCATCTACGAGTACGCAAACGGCGTTCGTGGATATCACATGTGCCGGCACTGGCCAAACACCCCTTCAGACAACTCTGCGTATTTTCTAGGGAGTGAAGGGAACTGTACTATGCAGGTCTGGAACGGTACGCACACAATAGATGGCGCCAAGCCTTGGCAGGGAAGTGCGCCAAGCAACGATATGTATCAACGAGAGCACGATGTACTCTTCGATTCCATACGGAAGAACAAAGCGATCAACGATGGAAGCTTCATGTCTCACACTTCGCTGCTCGCAATCATGGGACGCATGGCGGCATACACCGGCCGAATTGTCACTTGGGATGAAGCGATGAACTCGCAAGTCAATCTCAATGAACAGCCTTGGGAGTTTGGTGATCGAGAAATTCCAAAAATCGCTGTTCCCGGAAGAGACGAAACGATCTAATCAGTTGGAAGGGGCATCACATGAGTGCGATGAATCGAAGAACATTTCTCCAGCATTCTGCAATAGTAACTGCTGGAATCGCGGCGGCTCCAGCATTCGCGCGTACATCAATTCCAGCAACGCGTGCTATACCCGTGATTCAAAAAGCACTGAAGTTTGGGATGATCGCTGGAGACGGCACCATTCAAGAAAAATTCATGCTCGCAAAGTCTTGCGGCTATGACGGGATTGAACTCGATTCGCCTTCCGACTGGGATATGCAAGAAGTCATAAATGCGAAGAAGGCCTCAGGACTCACGATTCATGGAGTCGTGCTCTCATCTCATTGGAGTAAACCGTTCAATCACCAAGATGAGTCTGTACGCGACGAAGCAAACGAGTCACTCGAAAGAGCGATACGAGACTGCAAAGAGCTTGGAGGTACGAGTGTTCTTGTTGTGCCTGCTGTTGTCAACGCGTCCATGACCTATTCCGATGCATACTCGACATCACAAGCGGAGCTCCGGAAGCATATCCCACTGGCGGAGTCACTCGGTATTACGCTTGCCTTTGAGAATGTTTGGAATAACTTTCTGCTCTCTCCGATCGAAGCCGCGAGGTATGTAGACGAGTTTGAATCGGATCATGTTGGCTGGTACTTTGATGTCGGCAATATTGTAAACATCGGGTACCCCGACCATTGGATCAGAACGCTTTCGCATCGCATCAAGAAACTCGATGTCAAGGATTTCTCAAAAACCAAACGGAATGAACAAGGCTTGTGGAAAGGCTTTGATGTCAAGATTGGTGATGGTGACAGTGACTGGGAATCTGTCTGCAATGCACTCCAAGACATCGGGTATACAGGTTGGGCAACCGCTGAAGTTGGTGGGGGAGGAGAAGAGAGACTGACCGAGATCGCAAATCGAATGGACAAGGTCTTCAAGCCATTGAATCGGTAACATGAGAAAGGTAAATATGGAGCAGTTCACCAACGATTGGACACGAAGAAACTTTGTCAAAGCAACCGCGGCGATCAGTGCGGGCACGCTCTTGCCCAGTGCGTTTGCATCGCGTCTTGAGCATGCTGTCGATGACTCGATCAAGGTTGGCGTGATCGGTTGTGGTGGTCGCGGCACGGGGGCAGCTGCAAACGCTATCAAAGCTCATCCAAAGGTCAAGATCGTCGCGATGGCAGATCTCTTCGCGGACAGACTAAACAGCTCACACGGCTGGCTCAGCAATGATGAAGAATACATGTCGCAGGTGTCTGTCCCATCTGAGCACATGTTTGTCGGATTTGATGCATACAAAGAGCTGCTTGCTCTGGGCAGCATCGACTATGTCATCCTTGCGACGCCGCCCGGATTTCGTCCAGCTCACATGAGTGCTGCAGTTGAGGCAGGGAAGCATGTCTTCATGGAGAAGCCCGTCGCTGTTGATCCAGTCGGAATCCGGACAGTGATCGAAGCGGGTCTGCGTGCGAAATCAAGGAATCTCTCTGTCGTTGCTGGAACACAACGGAGACATGAACGGTCGTATCTGTCACTCATAGATCGCGTCCAGAACGGTGAGCTCGGTGAAGTAGTCTCCGCAAGTTGCTATTGGAATCAAGGTGGTCTTTGGGTCCATGATCGGAAGCCGGAATACTCCGACATGGAATGGCAATGCAGAAACTGGTTGTACTTTGCTTGGCTCAGCGGCGACCATATCTGTGAGCAACACATCCACAATATTGATGTCGTCAACTGGGCAATGGGTGGGCCGCCAGTCAAAGCGACAGGCATGGGAGGTCGTCAAGTCCGAACCGATCCGAAGTTTGGAAATATCTTCGACCATTTCTCTGTTGAGTATGAATACGCCAATGGAATGACGATGCAATCGATGTGCCGTCAAATCGACGGCTGCGCTTCGCGTGTCGAAGAAGTGCTGGTTGGAAGTAAGGGAAGATCGGTGTCTCGTCCGGGGTTTGCGGTCATCAATGGCGAAAACCCATGGCGTTTCGATGGCGAGAACCGAAATCCGTACGAACAAGAGCATGTGGATCTCATCGGATCAATCACAGGATCGGGTGCCTATCTCAACGAAGCACAACAAGTCGCAGAATCAACGCTCACCGCAATCATGGGACGGATGAGCGCATACACGGGAAAAACAGTCGAATGGTCGCAGGCCTTGAACTCAAAGCTTGATCTTTCGCCGCAATCGTTCAGTATGGAAGCACTGCCGGTCCGTCCGGTTTCAGTGCCTGGGAAGACTCCACTCATATAAGGCTGCATGATGGACAGAAGAACATTCTTAGCGAACAGTGGCGTGCTTGGTGCTGCAGTGACACTCGGGCATGCTCGAACCACAACTGAAAGCACTCACGCAAATCACAATCGATCCGGTTCGAAGTTCACAATGAAGTTCGCGCCACATTTCGGGATGTTTCGGCATCACGCTGGTGACGATCTGATTTCACAACTTGAGTTTGCTGCCGATGTAGGGTTCCACGCATGGGAAGACAACGGCATGGCCGGTCGATCAATCGAAGACCAGTCTAAGATCGCTGCAGCGATGGATCGTCTAGGGGTTGAGATGGGTGTTTTCGTTCTCAATATGGGGACCGCATGGGGGGCGTCGTTCTCACAAAGGGCATCAGATCAACACCAACAGTTTTTGCAAGAGGCACGCGATGCAGTCGAAGTTGCAAAGCGTGTCAATGCGAAATGGACCACCGTCGTGCTGGGAACGCGTGACCCTCGAATTGATCTGAGTTATCAAACCTCGTATGCGGTGGATCTGCTCAGGAGAGCGTGTGATATTCTTGAGCCATCTGGGTTATGCATGGTTCTTGAACCATTGAATCCAAGAGATCATCCGAACATGTTGCTCGCGGAAATGGGGCACGCGTATGAGATCTGCCGAGGGGTAAACTCGAGTTCTTGCAAGATCCTTGATGATCTTTATCATCAACAAATCACAGAAGGAAATCTCATCCCGAACATCGATCGGGCATGGGATGAAATCGCCTACTTTCAGATCGGTGATAATCCTGGTCGAAAAGAACCAACGACCGGCGAGATCAACTACAAGAATGTCTTCAAGCACATCAAGGACAAGGGGTTTGATGGGATCATGGGGATGGAGCACGGCCTCTCAGTCGGAGGCAAGGATGGGGAACTCAAACTCATCGATGCATACAGAGCGTGCGATCCAGACTAGAAGTCTGCTGGGCATTTTGCTTGTTCTCACTGTGATGTGCTGTGTAGAGAATGAAATTCTGATTAGAAAAACATCATTACCGATCCCAAAACAGCTATCCATAGTCTCTAGATGAGGTTATAGGCCTTTTCGCCAGATTCCATATCGGTGGTTGCAATCTTGCAGCGTAACTGTTACATTGCGTCTGCTGGTAGCTCACCGCCTCTTGTTCTGGGTCGCTGTGAGTTGTGTATTACAGGTTGTTCAGTCTTGTCAGGGGAAACCTCATGCTGTTTCGAAATCCATTGATGCTCTTGTGTGTTATGTTGACTTCTGTCATCGCGACTGCTCAAACAGGAGCTCCGGGGTACACCGGTGAGGTCTGCTTTGACGGATCGACCGCGACTGTGTCAGTGACTGTGACGCCGACTGCAACAGCAGTGCTGATCTATCCAACACCACCAGGGGGCGGGTACTTCATGACAAACGATGGAGCGGGCAACTACACCGCAAGCTTCAATGGGCTCACATCTGGTACCCAGTTCAACTTCCACTTGGTTGTCCAGATCCCTGCGCAATACGAGTTCGCACCGCACTCAATCACACTCGAACAAGGATGCACCGCATTCAGTGTGGACGGCAGCAATGGTGGTGGGGGAGATGATGACGACGATGACAAAGGGGGTGACATCGATCCAGGTGACTTTGGCGGTGGAGGATTACCACACTCGCGAGCATTCCGCCATGATGTTGTCGACAACGAAGGGGTGTGGTCCATTTTGCTCGAAACCGGAGCACCCGTATCACCACTTCCCGGAGTGAACAGTGTTGAGCTGAGATATCGCGTTGAGGATGGTCCAATGCAGTCTGCGTCGATGTCAAACCTCGGCGGGTTTATCTGGGGCCTTCAAGTTCCTGAAGCATCAGCAGGGGACAGTGTCTCCTACTCATTCATATCAACCGTCGGGATCGAGCCAGTCGACACGGCCTGGTTTGACCGAACGCTTGGTGAAGCCGCTCCAGAGATCCCGTCAGATCTAATTGAAACAAATGCAGGAATCCGATTCCGGGATCGTCACGAAAATGAATGGCGATTCGACCACTATCCCGCAGGATACGATGTCGGGAGAACTTTTGATCTTAAGATTATCGACCACGGCTACAAACTGGAGTTCGAACTCACCACTTCACCAGAGGTCCCTGTTGCTGGAGTAGACATCAAGTGGTACAACCAGTCGGGTGAGGTCGGATTCTGTGACCGGAACATCTCTGCGATCAGTAAACGTATGGATGTGATCGGAGATGTGTTTACCTCAACGATCGACAACCTTGTGCATGGTCAACGAGTTGATATCGAGTTCACACTCCTCGCTTCGCAGACCTATTACTCCGAGTTCATCTACTACTACATGGGCGATGGCAGGTTACAGCGTGAAACCCAGCACCCGTTCGCATTCGCCGCGGGTGACGCATCGATCCCGGTGGTGACTGTGAAGCAGTTCGCATTCAATCAACATGCACTCAATCTGCCACCACAAGAGCTTGGCGAGTTCATGGAGGGGAAGGTCGCCTTTGAGACTCGTTGGGATGACGGATTACTGTTCAATCCACCAACAGCATTCGACTGTAATGGCGGGCCAGTCGGTTTCAATATGGGGTCAAGCCCAGTCTACGAACCTGGTCTACTCGGACCACAGTACACCAACAACTCATGCATCGAATGCCATATGCTCGACGGCAGAGGGCTTGCGCCAACATCGATTACTGATTCTCTCGAAGACTATGTCGTCCGTGTCAGTATACCGGGCCCCGTTGGTGAAGCCCCAATGCCTCACCCGCTCTACGGCACACAACTCGACACCAAAGCAACCCCTGGGTCAACCCCGGAGGGGCATGCCTCGATCAACTGGGAATATATTTCAGGAATGTTCGATGACGGCACTCCCTACGAACTCCGTAAGCCCAACTTCGAGTTCAGCGAACTGCTCTACGGCCAGTTCGGGACGAACATCTCCGGCGACGCCGCTGCAACAATCGTTGATGGACCTTACCAGGGCGAAGCAGAAATTTCAGTCCGCGTTGCCCCGATGCTTATAGGGTTGGGGCTTCTCGAAGCGATTGATGAAACTGAAATCATGGCGTGGGCCGACGAGCATGATGACAATGGTGACGGGATCTCAGGTCGCCCAAACATGGTTGCAAATCTCAGCACCGGTCAAACAGAGCTCGGCCGATTCGGTTGGAAAGCATCTGAGCCAGATCTTCGCCAACAAGCCGCCTCTGCGTTTGCTCATGATATGGGAATGGGTTCAGCACTCGTTGGAGATGGTATAGAAGAAGTGGATTCAGCGATGCTCGACTCGATGGTTTCATACCTGCGAGGTCTTGCGGTCCCACCACGCGAGAACTATCGAGATCCGTTGGCGATCCAGGGAATGGCACTCTTCGACACTGCAGGGTGCGTTTCTTGTCACCGTCCAGTCATGCGTACCGCATCTGACGCTGTATTCGAGCCGTACCGTGATCAGGTCATTCAGCCGTTTACTGATCTACTGCTCCATGACATGGGTGAGGAGCTCTCGGATAATCGCTCAGATTTCAATGCAAGCGGCCGCGAGTGGCGAACCCCGCCATTGTGGGGGATCGGATATGTCGGTCATGTGCTTGGCACTCCAAACGATCCATTCAACCCGAACGGAAATCCAGAGCAGGCAAACTACCTCCATGATGGTCGAGCACGCACACTCATGGAAGCAATCCTCTGGCACGGCGGCGAAGCCGCTGACGCTCGTAACGCCGTTCTCGCGATGAACTCATCAGAGCGTGAAGCGTTGATCGAGTATGTCAAGTTCCCGTTTGTAGATTCCGTCACTGTCCTCGCTGAGGAGGGTTGCCCTGCAGACTTCACCGATGATGGTCAAATCAACTTCCTTGATGTCAGCGCATTCCTCGCGGCATTTGGAAACATGGATTCATCGGCGGATATCAGTGGCGATGGTCAGTTCAACTTTCTTGATGTGAGTGCATTCATCTCACTCTTTATGCAAGGGTGCCCATAACTTCAAGCACAATCGCCACAGTTGACGCATCGGTCAATGCGAGTCTCTCGAATACCAGATCTATGATGGAGAGTCCACGGCTGGTACTTGGAGTGATCGCATGCCTGATGAATGTACGACCATCGTATGGTTTCGAAATGATCTCAGGACTGATGACCATCGACCATTAGCGTATGGAGCTGCGCGTGGGCATGTGCTTCCGTTGTATATTTGGGATACCGAATCTCAATCTAGGCCGCAATCGAATCGGATGAACTCCCAGCACCTCGGAGCGGCATCCAAATGGTGGCTCCATCATTCGCTTAAATCACTCGAAGAAACCCTCGAGTCATTGGGGTCTCCATTGATCGTGCGCGACGGGAACCCATTGGAGGTGCTCAAAAAGCTCTGCCATGAGCTTGGAGCTGATCAAGTCGCAATCCACGATTCTCTTGACCCTGATAGTCAAGCACAGGACGATTCACTGGATTCAGAACTCGATCTGGAAGGAATCGAGTTGGTTCGATTTGACCCAGATTTGCTTTGGCAGGTGGGGGCCGTACTCACCGGCTCAGCGAAACCATATCAGGTCTTCACACCATTTTGGAAGAACGCATTCCAGATTGATGTTAGCGAGCCAATCGAACCTCCTGCTGCGATCAAACCTCCGAAACCTAAAGTGTCACATCAACCGATTGATTCATTGGGACTTCTCGATTCTGTTGATTGGGCAGCAGGGTTCGATGAGCGATGGACGCCCGGTGAGCGAGCATCAAAAGAGTCGTTTCACCGATTCATCACGAATGGTTTAGATGAATACCACATGACTCGTGATCAGCTTGCTGCCAAAGGATCCTCAGAGCTGTCCGCTCCGCTCCATTTCGGAGAACTCTCAGTACGCAGGATCTGGCATACACTTCTAAGTTTGCCTCAATCGGATCAAAGCGAAGGGGTAGCGGCATACAGGCGCCAGCTCGGCTGGAGAGACTTTGCAAACCACCTGATGATTCACTTTCCGCACACTGTATCTGATCCATTCCGAGAGCAGTTCGCTCGGTTCCCATGGGTTTCCAATGATGATCATCTCATCAAATGGCAAAGAGGGATGACAGGGTACCCCGTTGTGGACGCCGCGATGCGGAATCTATGGGCCGAAGGATGGATGCCCAACCGTGCACGGATGATTGTTGCTTCATTCCTTTGCAAAGACCTTTTGATATCTTGGGAACACGGCGCGAACTGGTTCTGGGATACGCTGGTGGATGCAAACCTTGCGAACAACAACTTCGGTTGGCAATGGACCGCTGGTTGTGGCGCAGATGCGGCGCCATTCTTTCGCATTTTCAATCCAATAACCCAGGGTAAGAAATTCGATCCGATGGGAGACTATGTTCGCAAATGGGTTCCAGAACTTGCATCACTCTCCAACTCGCAGTTGCATTCCCCTTGGGAAGTGTCTCCTTTAGAACTTCAATCAGCGGGTATCACGCTGGGTGAGGATTACCCATTTCCGATCGTGGATCACGCAAAGGCAAGAAGTTCTGCGCTCGCAGCGTACGAGAAAACGAAATAAAACGCCCTCGTATTAGAGGGCGTGAGAGCGTGAGCTGATCTTGATCGATTCGATTCAGTTATCCATCAGTCGGGATAATGACAGAATCGAGTACATGAATCACGCCATTTGAAGCATCAATATCAGTCGCCACAACCTTTGCATCGTTGACCTGAACACCGGACTTGGACTTGGTGATGCTCAGCTTTGATCCCTGGAGGGTCTTCGCTGACTTGGCATTGAGCGCATCATCACTGTAGACTCGGCCTTCGACAACATGGTAAAGCAGAATCGATTTCAGCGTGTCCAGATTTTCTGGCTTCAGCAGACTCTCTACGGTTCCAGCAGGGAGCTTCGCAAACGCTTCATCTGTCGGAGCGAATACAGTGAATGGTCCATCGCTGTTCAATGCATCGGTCAGCCCAGCGGCCTCGATTGCAGCCGCGAGTGTGTTGAATGAACCTGCAGATGCTGCGGTTTCAAGGAGTGTGTCTGTCTTTGGTAGGATTACCGTATCAATCACATGGATCACACCATTGCTGCACTCAATATCTGTCTTGACAATTTTCGCAGAGTCAATGGTTCCGTTCTTTGCATCAATGTCAGCACGCTGCCCATTGAACATGTCCAACCCAGTGCTTCCCAATACCTCACCCGAATCAAGATTCCCGGGTACAACATGAAAAGTAAGAATGTTGATCAACTGTTCACGATTTTCAGGCTTGAGCAGAGATTCAACCGTGCCCTTCGGGAGCTTCGCAAACGCCTCGTCGGTCGGGGCAAACACTGTGAATGGGCCCTTACCTTTGAGTGTGGAGATCAAGTCCGCTTCTGTGAGAGCCGCAGCCAATGTTTTGAACGAACCAGCAGCAAGTGCGGTATCAATAATGTCCGCTTTGTGGCTGTTGACGGCTGAGAGGGTATAGCTCGATTCGGAGTGTGCAGTTTTATTCGATGAGCAGTTTGGTCCAGCGAGTGCGATTGGTGCCGCGACAAGTGTGGTCAGAGCGATAGAGGTCAAAATGGTGTTCATTTCGTGCGTTCCTTCGTAGGTTTTCGTACATGTTCCCATCACGCGATGGGCTCGTATGCAAACGAGTTGTGCCTTGACTTCGAGGTCAGTTATTGAACGGATGCGGAGCGAGAAGATTTTTTTGGTCTCAAAGTTTTAAAAATTTTCTGCGTCCATAAATGCTTGATGGTCGAAATCTTCAAGTAACGGTGTTGTTCCTGCTCGGAATCGCCATTTCGTGTACAATATCCCAACTTCAATGAACACCCTTACCGAACATCCCGCACTACTCGAGCAGATCGCGTCAGGCGATCGTGAAAGTATGCGTCTACTTATCGACCGATATACCGGCTTGGTCTGGTCGCTGGTCCGACGAAAAATATCGAATGCAGTTGATGCAGAGGATCTTGTGCAAGAAATTTTTGCTGAAATTTGGAAAAGCGCTCACCGCTACAACCCCAGTCTCGGATCTGAGGCAACCTTTATCTCCGTGATTTCCAGAAGACGAATCGTCGATGCCATCCGCAAAAAAACCAGGCACGAAGCACCGGTCCCATTCGACGGCGTAATCGAATACAGCGCCGCATCGGCACAAGAAACCCCAGATACAGAGATCACAAAGGCCATCCAAGTTCTGCAATCACTCAGTCCGCAACGAAGAGGAGTACTGGAGCTCTCCATCCTGCGTGGGCTTTCCCACTCTCAGATTGTCGAAGCAACCGGAATGCCGTTGGGAACAGTCAAGGCGCACATCCGAAGAGGCCTTGAAGAAGTCCGCTCAATGCTTCGTCAGTCCAAAGCTGACACATCAATAGGGGAGGTTTCGCGATGAACGAGCAAAACAACCCTAAATACACCGAACTCGAGATCGAACGCATGATCGATCGTGCACTCGGTCAAAGTATATCTGACGACCAACAACTTGCAGACGATGAGTTTGTTACTGAGATGGAGTACGCCGCAGCACACATTGATCTCGCGGTTGCAGCCGTAGATCCAATCGATCTGCCTACTGGTCTTTCAGAACGCATCCAAGCACAAGTTAGTCAGTACCCTGATACTACCCCGCTTCAATCAGATTCAGGAAACACGCTTCCATTCCGTGCGGCATCAATATCCAACCCTGAAGGTCAATCACCCGCTTCGATAAGGATGATCCCTTGGATGGTTGCTGCGGCATCCATGCTGATAGCGACCATTTCAATATTGATGCCACGAGGTACCCAGCCTGTTCAGAACCTCACGCGAGATCGATTGGCACTCATTGCGGATACCCCATCAGAGAGTCTCACGCAATGGGACTGGATATCCACAGATGATCCTGCAGTCGTTGGAGAAGTCTACGGGGATGTTGTTTGGAGCGATACGCTCAACAAGGGCTATATGCGTATCTCAGGTCTTGCGGTCAATGACTCTGCAATCGAACAATACCAGCTGTGGATCTTTGACGCGACCAGACCGACGGGTGATTTGCCACAGTTTGGTGAAGGACTGCTTTCGCAGCGTCCGGTAGATGGTGGCGTATTTGATGTCTCGTCTACCGGCGAAGTCATCATCGAGATCCACGCGAAGCTCAAAGTAGAACAAGCTGCGGCCTTCGCGATCACTGTTGAGCCACCGGGAGGCGTTGTCGTCTCCGATCGCTCGCGGGTACCATTGCTAGCATTGGCGCCTTGATCGAGATGACCATTGCCAATACAAATAACGGCACAGTTCAATGAACTGAAACCTTCTCTCATCTGCTCATCAATGACACATACAGAGCATGCAGGCATGCTCATTCAATTGTGCATGTTCCGCGATAAAGTTCTAGCTCTGCACGCGATAAACACCGTTTGCTCGGATAATCAGCAACCGTTCATCCGTCCGTGGACCGACAGTTCCACGCAGAATGACCTCGTCGAGTGGTTCCAGTTCACTCGTCAAATCCACTGTGTCATCAGAGACAACCTGGATCGTTGCACTATTTGTTGAAATGGTGTCTGGTGTTTCGCAACAGTAATCCCATGGTGAAGTACACCCGTCGCTAGTGTTCTGGCCACAATACTCAAGTTCAAGATCCACGATTGTGAAGACTGGTGACGCAGCATCCATCGGGTTAGGGCGTCCGCCGATTCGCCCTCGAATAACAATCTCATCGCCTTCCTTCGCGATGGATTTTGCTTCGGTCACCGAGACTGCGCCTTGTGGTTCTGAGGTGAGGACCCAAGATGCCATTTCATTTTGTGTGGAGTTCTGAGTTTGATTGTTAATCGGATTTGAATTCGATTCATTGCAGCCTGCGACAATGAGTAACGCGAATGCAAGTAGTGGGGTGGAAATGATTTTCATTGGGTTCTCCTTATTGAGTGTTGGGTGTTTCAAAATATCAGAAAGATTTGAGTGCATCGGTGATTGGAAGCCGTAAACAGCGAATCGAAGGTGGGACAGCGCCGATGATACCGACCAGCACTCCACCAAGGAGTCCCGCCAGCAGCACCGGAGCATCGATCGTCAACATAAACGCTCCCATTGAAAAGCGCACGGCCAAACCATCAAGGATCATCATTCCGAGGAATGCGCCGATCAGTGCGCCGCAAGCAGCAGAAAACACCGATTCTTCAGTGAGGTTGAGCGCGATCGCGGTTCTTGTGTAACCAAGCGACTGAAGCATCCCGATCTCTCGGACCCGAGAAGCGAACGCCGCATACATGGTGTTTAGACCACCAAGAACTCCACCAATCGAGATCAACGCCGCAGTCACAAGGATCATGATTCGAATCGGTGCATAAAACGAAGCGATGGACGAATAATACTCGCTCTCGCGGATTGCCGAGATTTCCAGATCGAGCCGGATTTTGGCGAAGAGATCTACATCCGCGAATGACGCCTTCTCTAATGTTAATATGACACAGGAAAGCGTCGAAGATCTGTTGGTCGCGATTTGTAAGTCGATCAAGGGGATCCAGATTTCGGCATTCATAACTGTATTGGGAGCTGAGAATCGACCGACTACAGTCCAATCCCGATCGTCGAAGTGAATGGACTCGCCGATTTTCAAGAGATCGTTTGCTACACCCAGTCGTGTTGCTGCCAGCTGACCAACCATTATCTCATCAGTACCTTGCTGCGGGAATCGTCCTTCCAGGATTTCTACTTCAGGATGGACAAGCAAAGCTTGTTCCCGAACTCCACGCATCACCGCTTGGTGTTCTTCAATGCTCTCTGATGTAATCCGTACTGGGAGTGCGGCATGAATTTCAGGAGATACAAACAGCACCCCAGCACGCTCCTTTATACCCGAGATACTCGCGCCTGTGATGCCTGTGACGCTCGAGTCGATCTGTGAACGCTCGACACCTTCTTCGCTTCCAGTACCGAGGATGATGACATTCTCTTGGAATGGCTCGGACTGCGTCAAGGTGTGCTGCATCCCGCGAACGAATCCGCCTGATGCGAGAATGAGGAGCACGACAAGCGTAGACCCAAACAAGGATGCGGCGAGCCTGGTACGGCTCCGCCCAAGATTCCGATATGCGTAGCTAAACGGGAGTTGTCTCATTGTGTTCACCTCATACGGACCGGAAACAAGCTGCGATTTCTCTTCTTGATGCTTGCCAGGCAGGGACCAACCCCGCGAAGACACCCATAGCGCCGCACACAACGATTCCCCAAAGCAAGAGTTCGGTGTTCGCAACAATCGGGATAGTCGTGCCCTCGACTGATAGTGCAAAGCTTCCATAGTTTGCGACCAAGATCGCTGCAAGTGCCCCCAGCCCACCGCCAAGGAGTGCGAGTACAAGCCCCTCCGCGACAATCAAGATCGCAACGAGCCGACTTGAGTAACCGAGTGTCTGTAGCACCGCATGTTCTGATACGCGGCTCTGCACACTGAGAATGATCGAGTTGGCAACCAACGCGAGAACCGCAGCAAGACATCCAATCCCAAGCCATCTCGCAAATCCTACGAGTTCAATGATGTCATCTGCAACGCGTCCGATGAATGCTTTCTCGCTGAATGTTGAAGTAGGTTCTTGAGCTGTCCTGAATACCTCGTCGATCTCGTTTGCAATCCGATCCAGTTGCGAGGAGTCTGTAGCTTTGACATTAAACTGGGTGACAATCCCAAGCTGGTCACGACCAGCGAGTTGAACAAACTCCAACGCGGTGTATGCCACATTCTGATCTTGAGGGTTCTCAGATCGAATCACCCCCGCAACATATGCCGTTATACCAGCAGCATCAAACCGCATCCCCGGCGTGAGACCGCGACGATTCGCTAGTGTTTCTCCGATCAATGCAGCGTCTGTACGATTCAGCCAACTTTCGAGATCCCCGCTGATGATTTCCAGTTCCGACCCCATCTCGCGAATGAACTTTTCTTTCGGAACACCCCGAAAGGTCACCACATCAAGACTGGTTCTGCAGTTCGATACCACAATCTTCATTGGCGTAGCACTCTCTACACCGGAAATTCGCTCGATCTGAGACTGGTAATCCTGCGGCAACTGACTTGTGGCTGGGCAAAATCGATCAGCCCGATAGACGACCAGTGTTGTGTCGTTTGCGGTTTCGGTTGTCGCGAGGGTAACTCCTTGATTCATTGCTTGTACAGAAGTAAACAGGAACATCGCGATCGCAATGCCGGCAATCGTCAACAAGGACCGCACTCGATTCCTGACAACCTGCTTGAATACATACGGTGCGCAACTTAAAAGACTCATACAGCGACCTCCGTGATGCTTTCTGCCAACTTCCCCTTATCCAAATGCAGCGTTCGGCTTGCGTAGTCCGTCGTTTTGGGATCATGCGTCACCATAATTATGGTCTTTCCAAACGCACGATTGAGTGATTGCAGCAACTCCATGACGCTGTGCGCAGATGATTTGTCAAGATCACCTGTAGGTTCGTCCGCGACGATAATTTGGGGGTCGGTCACAATCGCACGAGCGATCGCGACGCGTTGCTCTTGTCCACCCGAAAGTTGTCTAGGAAAGTGCTCTTTCCGATCAAGTATCCCGACATGCTCCAGAGCCGCCAAAACACGCTTGTTGCGTTCAGATTTACTCAATCCATGAAGTAGCAGTGGAAGCTCGACATTTTCATACGCTGTGAGTACAGGGACCAAGTTGTATAACTGAAAGACATAACCGATGTTGGAGGATCGCCATGCCGCCAACTTGTTTCGTGTAAGGGTCGAAATTTCGGTGCCATCGATGACAAGAGAGCCCTTCGTTGGCGAATCAATCCCAGCGATGAGATTGAGAAGTGTTGTCTTTCCGCTACCACTCGGTCCCATGAGCGCAAGGAAATCGCCACGCGGGATCGTCAAGTCCAACCCATCAAGCGGCCGGATCGTGTCCGATCCCTTTGAGTATTCTTTGGTCAGACCATTGCACACAATCATGCTCATAACGCACCCCGTTCATATTCAACGATCTCAACACGCTCGCCCTCATTGCACCCGCTTGGATCAGTCACGATTAACGAACCTGGTTGTATCGGGCCTCGAACCGGAATCCAATCATCGTTGGTTTCATTTGACATCGTGGTAATCGCAGCGGATCGGAGCATGCCCCGATTACCTTCCCGATTGGAAACGATCCATACCCGTGGTTCATCTCTATTCATGTCGATCGCGGTCTTAAGGATACTGACAACGGGTTGTTCGTTCGCTTGATCGGTCGATGAAGAGCCAGGCGTTCCAGTGCGGGGCAGGAACTTCACACGAGTAAGCATTTCAGGACGCAACAACGAATCCGGATTTTTGACACGAATTTTGACCTGCAGCGTATTTTTCTGCACATCAGCTTCATGTGTGACAATCAGAACCTCTCCTTGAAAGGTTCGGTCCGGAAGCACTTCAACGACCACTTCACATTGCTGACCCACATATACCTGAGCTGCATCAGCCAATGGAACATCAACGCGTACCTGAATCTTAGATGGGTCATAGAGATGTGCTATGTGGTTTGAATGCAGCGAGTCCATCATGCGAACTATCTTGTCGCCTGGGGCTCTGAGTCTTCTTTGAACATAACCAGTGATCGGAGATCGAATGGTCATCCGGTCAAGTTCGAGTTCTGCTTCTCGAACCATTGCTTGTTTGATTCGGACTTCTGCTTCTCGCTCCGCAACCAATGCTTTCGCGCGATCCAGCGAATAGCGATCGTCAATTCGAAGTTCGTACGAGACTTTGGCGGCATGGAGTTCCGATTCCAAGCGATCAATCATCGCTCGCAATATGTCGTCGCGTGCCTGAATCCCGGCGAGTCTCGCTTCTTGTGCTTTTGCAACTTCCTGCGCGGTTATATACTCAATTTCAGCTGCGGCATTTCCTTGATACGCTCTCTCAACACTTGCAAGCTCAGCGTTGACTTGATTGAGTCTCGCTCTCTCAACTTGGATCAATGCCGGGAGTTGATTCAGCTCAGCTTCTCGTTCTCGAAGCAAAGCCGCTTTGCTTTCGACATCACTCTGAAGGGTGTATGGATTATCCCACAGCGTTTGTGCCGCTGTCAGTTGGGCCATAGATTCAAGCAGGGCAGCTTCAGTACGAGCAAGCTCCGCTCGAGAACGCTCGACTCGAAGAAGCGCATCATCGTGAACCATTGTGGCGATCGGTTGGCCTTGTTCAACCCGATCACCATCAAGAACGAGCATTTCATTGATGACTCCATCCGCGAGTGCGCTCGCCGCGATGAGATACGGATCGGACTCAAGCCAACCAGCCGCCTGCACAGTCCGAGATCCACCACGCAATGCTGGTTCAGTTTGTGGTCCGGATTCATCAGTTGAGTGAATCGTGCTAGGAATAAAAACCGCCTGGGTAACTTCGACGGTCCGGATGGAACGCATGACAGGCCATGCGTTCCATGCAATGAGGGCGGCAGTGCAGATAAGCACAGCTACCGGAATCAGAATGGGCATAAGTGCACGCCGTGGCAATCCAGCCAGGTCGTGTGAAACAGGATGTGTTGACATTGGAACTCCAACTCAGTGTGAAAACTCACAAACCGCGCATTGCAGCGCGCCGTTTGATCACACAGATTTAGGAGGTCGTTTGAGTTTGTCCAAGTGTGCTGCAGATCGGTGGCCCGTATCGGTGAGCACACGCGAATACCCAACGAAGGAAATCGAGGGTGTTACAGATTCCCAGAAAGCAAAGGTCACAGGTTGGGAATTGACCATACAACAGGACGAAGGACAATCGCCTTGATTGCAAGGCCGGTCATCTTTGTCAGACGACCTATCTTGATCAGGGGAACTCTGCGGAGAGCAGCATTCATCAGCAAACTCGCCCTGTACAGCTTCGAATACAGCAGTACCTGAGTCGCTGGTACATTCACACTGTGCTGACAGTGCTGTGTGGCACAAAGGTGCTATCGCAATCGTCCACATCAACAGGATGGTCGTCAAAAGCTGCATGGGTAACCAAATGATATGCCATTTCTCCTGTTTTGCAAATCAATCTTCCGTGGCATAGAGCAGAGTGGATGGATTTACCCCCGTGAATCCTGATTTGAAAACCCTGAAATCCACTTGTTTCTTGCCCTTCACTTCAGGTATCGGTCCGCAGCATTGATGCTCTTTGAGCCAATCGGCAACCAATCTGAATTCACACATAAAATCAACACTCGCCACAAGGCGAAACACATCAAAATTCGCCTTTACGATGAAATTTTGATGGTTTACAGGCAACTCAAAGCACAATCTTTGAATACACTCCAGTTCCTTTGGTGTGAGCTTACTGGCCCTCGTGTGGGTTCGCTCGTGCCGATATTCTCATTTTGCCTGCAAGGCAAATTCACTCCAGGATACAAACGCTCGGACAGGATTCAGATCAAATCAAGCACATTGAATTGATGCAATCTTCCACAGTGAAGAGCCACACACCAAAGCAAGGGAACCCGCTGATGTCGTTTAAAGAGAACTTTACATGGGGTGTAGCCTCAGCAGCATATCAGGTCGAAGGTGGTGCATCCGACGATGGTCGCGGTCCGAGTATCTGGGATGATTTCAGCAAAACACCCGGAAAGGTGTTTGATGGGCACACCGGCGATGTTGCATGCGACAGCTACAACAGGGTTGACGAAGACATCGAACTCATCTCCAATCTTGGTGCTGGCGGCTACCGATTCTCCATATCTTGGTCAAGACTCTTCCCAAACGGATTGGGTGAACCAAACGAAGCGGGGTTCGCATACTACGACGCGCTGATTGATGGCCTGCTCTCCAAAGGCGTTGATCCTTGGATCACCCTTTACCACTGGGACCTCCCCTCCGCACTCTACAAGCAAGGTGGTTGGCTCAATCCTGAATCACCCGAGTGGTTCGCGAAGTACACCAGAGCTGTTGTCGAACGCTACTCAGACCGGGTCACCCACTGGTTCACCCTCAATGAGCCACAGATCTTCCTCGGCTTAGGGATGAACGAGGGGACACACGCACCAGGCGACAAGCTCAGTCGAAAAGAAGTGCTACTCGCAACGCATCACGCTTTGCTGGCACACGGGCGGTCTGTACAGGTTATCCGTGAGCATGCAAAGAAAGCACCAACCGTTGGCTTTGCCCCTGTGGGATGCCTGCACACACCTGCCACCGATTCACCAGCAGATATTGAAGCCGCTCGAAAGGCAACCTTCGGGATTGATCCAGACGGCTGGACCTACAACTACAGTTGGTACTGTGATCCTGTCATCTTTGGAAACTATCCCGAAGTTGGGCTGAAACTTTACGGCGACGATGTCCCAGTTTGGACCGACAAGGACATGGAGACCATGTGCCAGCCGTTGGATATGTTCGGTGTGAATATCTACAGCGCAGGTGTCGTGCGTGCCGGCGAAGACGGTGAACCTGAACTGCTCAAATCCGATCGAGGCTACGCGACAACCATGTTCCGTTGGACAGTAAATCCGTCCTCGATGTTCTGGGGACCCAAGTTTCTCCAAGAGCGATACAAACTCCCGGTCGTGATCACTGAGAACGGTCTCGCATCAATGGACTGGGAGCATCTAGACGGCAAAGTCCATGATCTGGGTCGGATCGACTTCCTGACTCGTTACCTTGCTGAACTGCGCCGAGCGAGTGAGAGCGGCGTTGATATCCGCGGCTACTTCCATTGGTCCATCATGGACAACTTCGAGTGGGCCGAGGGGTATGCCCTGAGATTCGGACTGGTCTTTGTGGACTACCAACAGATGCGACGGATTCCGAAAGAGTCATACTTTTGGTATTCCAAGGTCATCGAATCCAACGGCGAATCGATCCCGTCTGATCTGGTCCCAAACACCGTAAATGTCCCATAACGAGAAGAAACCTTCCAAAAAAGTCTCTCAGAATGGGCGTTTTGGGCTTGGCAAGTCTGTGGTTTCTGGTACACTGATGTAACAGTTACATCACTCGTGATGCGTAAACTCTTGTTTTTCATGAAGTTTCCTGCATCTTGAACAGAACAGAACCACAACCCAGATCTTAAGGAGATCTCAACCATGCGCCGTTCACTGATTACCACCGCAATCCTCGGCTTTGCCGCTTGTACCGCCAATGCTCAAAACCTGCTTTCCAATGGAAGCTTTGAGACACCAGGCCCAGGATTCGTTATCTTCGAAGATTGGCAACACTTCAACAATGTGTTCGCTGATGAGTCCGTCGAACAAGCACCACAAGATGGCGCGACCTCAGCAAAAATGTTCGGGTTTGGCAACGGCCAACAGAATGACCATGGCATGTTCCAAATCGTCGGTGGCATCACCGAAGGTGAGCAATACGCACTCAGCTCATATGTCCTCAATCCATCGAACGACCAGATTGGTGCAGAGAACATCATCCTCGCTCAAATGAACTTCCTCAACTCAGGTGGCGGCGTTCTTGAGTCTGTAGAATACAATGCGATCGACATCGCGACCGATGCACTGGATACTTGGGTCTACAACGAGATCAGTGGAATCGCTCCTGCAGGAACCACCCAGATCAGCGTCTACCTCCTCCACATCCAACTCGGTGCTGACGCCGGCTTCCCAACTCAAGAAGGTGGAGCTTCGTTCTGGGACAACATCCAACTCCTCGAAGGTGGCGGCACTGGTTGCACCAACCCAGCAGACCTCAATGGAGACGGCGCACTCAACTTCCTCGATGTCTCCCTCTTCCTCCAACTCTTCGGTGACGGCTGCTAAGCATCACTGATAGTTCATAAACATGAAACGGGCTTCGGCCCGTTTTTTGTTTTTTAGATCATGAGCACTCTCACTCGGACAAGCTTGTTGCGGTTATTAACCCTTCACCGCGCCGCTGGTCAACCCGGAGATGAACTGCTTCTGGAGCAGCAAGAACAGTACTGCGACAGGCGTGATCGAAACAACCGTAGCCGCCATCAGTAAGCCGTAATCTGTGCGATACACTCCGCGAAGCTGAGAAATCGCAACCGAAAGTGGTTGCTTCGATGCGGTCTGCAACACAATCTGTGGTGAGATGAAGTTGTTCCACATCCCCAAGAAGGTAATCAGCAAGAAGGCGCCAATCATCGGACGGATCAGCGGGAGCACAATGACCAAAAAGATTCCAGTCTCAGAGCAGCCGTCAATTCGTGCCGCTTCAATCAGCTCGTCAGGGACGGATTGTTGTACCGCTTGACGGAACAGAAACACTCCAAATGCAGGCGCAAATGTCGGCAGGAGCAATCCCCAGACCGAGTCAAGCAATCCCAAATGGAACAACAGCTCGTAGCTCGGCGCAATCAACAGCGTCGGAGGAACAATCAAGGATCCAAGCACAACGAGCGTCATAAATGTTCGACCCCTGAATTTGGATTTTGCAAGCACATACCCGGTTGCAGCACAAATAAAGGTCGCGAAGATAGCGCTCGCGGATGCGTAGAACACAGAGTTGATCGCAGCTCGTCCGAACCCAAGCTCAACAAGCGCGGTGTAGTTGCCGAGCGTGAGTTTGTCCCACGCAATCCCAAGGAAGCCATCACCAGGAGGGAAGAACATTCCACTGAAGAAGTCCTCGCGGGATTTAAGCGAAGCAACAATCAGCCATGCAAATGGCAAGAGTACCATCGCCGCGAGCACTAGGAGGATGAGATGCACGGAGAGCCGAGTAAATTTAGAAGGCTGTGAAGCACTCATCGCATCGCCTCCTCGCTGCGAACCATCCGGACCTGAATGAGCGCTAGCACAATGAGCATGATTGCCAGAGCCCATCCGACGGCACTCGCATACCCAAGATCTCCGAGTTCAAAGCCATTCTGGTAGAGGTACATCACAATCGTGAGCCCTTGATTGTTCGGGCCGCCATTCCCATTAAGGAGGATGTACGGGAGTTCGAAGAGTTGCAGCGATCCGATCATCGAGAGGAGCACAACAAAGGTTGCTACTGGACGCACAGAGGGGAGCACAACATGACGCAAGCGATTCAGTGGACCAGCACCATCGATCTCCGCGGCTTCAAGCAGAGATTTGTTCACATTCTGCAGAGCAGCTAAAAAGTAGATCATGTTGAATCCAACATACAGCCAGAGGGAGATCAGGATCAGTGTTGCCATGATGTGTTCTTGGAGCCAATCAAACTCCAACAACGCGGCATTCCCTGTGATCCATGAAAGTGTCTGATTCACGAGCCCCGCTCGCTTCTCAAACGCCAGCGCGCCCAAGACCGCAACAAACGCAAGCCCCATCAACTGCGGACTAAAAAAGATGAGCCTGTAAATTGAACGGCCTCGGAGTCGATTTGAGTTCAGTACAAGTGCAAGTCCGAATGCCAAAGGCAACTGGATAAACAGCGAACCCAATGTATACACCAGCGTGTTTTTGATCGACTTCCAGAACACAGGATCGCGTACCAAAAGTTCGAAGTTCTTTGTCCCAACAAACAACCTTGTGTCAGGGCCATAGGTCTGGTTGAGCGCAAGGAAGGCAGATTGAATCAACGGATACACCATGAACACCACAAACAGCAGAATGAACGGCATGAGTGCAAACCATGCGAAGAGAACCCGCTTATTTTTGATTCCCTGATTCATTCGGCTTCGACTCCCGTAAATGCGTTTCGGGACATTTGCCGTTGGATCGCAAGTTGTGCACGCTCGAGTTCTGATCGTGTTTGTACTTGAAGTTGCTGCTGATCCCATTGCTCCTGTGATTCGGTCCATCTGAGCAATGTGGTCGCTGAATCGCGTATTTCAAGCACCGCGTTGTAGTTGTATGGCGAGGAAGATCGCTCCGGAATCTCAGGTGCGAGATCGATAAACATCAATCCCTTCTGCTGATTCATAAAGAACGGATCCGGCTCTGCATACACAGGGTCATTCCAGAGCGACCGAATCGGCGAAATAATGTCCACCATCCGGTACAACTCACGCGCAATCTCTGGCGAGGTGTACAACTGGACAGCAGTTTCCCATGCCTGATCAAACTCTTGGGTCGACTTTGGAATGCCAAGCATGGTACCACCCCGGACGCTGGTCCGGCGTCCACCCTCTTCAAACGCGGGGAGAGGCATGACTTTCATCTTGCCCGCGATACCAGGCACATGCATCTTCCAGATCGAGCACATCCAGTCCGGACACAGGTACGCAATCGCATCACCATCAACACGAGACTGATGACCCGCGGCACTGAACTCATCGATGTCCGTTGCGAAGGGGGTAGAGCCGGCGCACCATGAAATGATTTTCGCAAGCAACTCCGTGTTCCGATCGGTAGCAAGGGTTGGTTTGCCTTCAGAATCGAAGAGTTGCCCACCGCCCTGAAGCATCAACAGTTCGATGTTGTCCTGCTGGGTCACCCACATAGACAATGGGTAATGGTCCGGTCGTCCATCGCCATCGTTGTCATCCATCAACGGCTCAAGGAGTTCAAAGAACACATCCCATGTTGTTGCTTGTGTGAGATCAATACCTGCCGCCTCGGTAATGTCAGCGCGGTATGCGAGCATAACCGGATGGACATCATGCGGGAACCCGTATGTCCGTCCATTCACACTCCACGGACTCAACGATGGCGCGTTTATCTGATCGTATAACCCTTCCGCCTTGAGCTGATCCGTGAGGTCATGAAATCCAATTGCTTCAGGCGGACCCATGAACACTTGTCCAACAGTCGCTCGTTCGACTTCGATCAAATCAGCAGTAGGTAGGCCGCTGAAAAAGCCGCTCATCATCCGATTCTTGATCGCTGGGATACTCAAAAGCGAAAGATCAATCGCCTTGTGATCACCCGATGAACTTTCCCGTATCTCTTCGATCATCGGAGCGTACATAGCACGATGCTCAGGTGAGAACACCCACATCTGGAGGTTTTCGCTTGTTCTTTGGATCGAGCCAAGTAACACGATCCCGCTCACAACAAGCATTGACGCGATGATCCATACGCCGAGGGAGAGGTGTTTGAGAGAAAGCAGAGCGAGTGAGAGAGCGTGTCTCATAGAATGTGTCAGACCCTTTGAGAGTGCTAGCGGACAAGCTCGCCATTCTGATCAATCCGGATTGGTTTTTCAGACGCGTAAGAAGTCGTTTCGAGCACCTCGAAATCAGTGGGTCGGACTTCGCGATACTCTTCTGCCAGAATCGATTCGCTCGCGCGAGTGATCCATCGTGCAGCTTCAATACCGAGTGAAACCGCGTCCTGACACACCGCGGTATATCTGGGATAAGTCTGGTGTCGCGTTACCGAATCGTCGAATCCAACAATCGAAAGATCACGCGGGACTTTGATCCCCAAACGCAAGCATTTATGAAGCGCTCCAATGGTGGACATCGGGTTGGTGAAGTATATTGCTGTAGGTGGGTTCTCAAGTTCAAGCAATCGTGTGAGCATGATCTCGCCGCCAGCAGTATTCGCTTCTGCTCGAACGATCAGCGATTCGTCAACTTCAATCCCAGCGTTACGAATTGCATCAAGATACCCAGTCAAACGGTCCTGGTGATCCGTGTCCATCATGTTGTGGATCGCGAGCCCAACACGCTTGTGACCAAGCCCCAAGAGATATTCCACCGCTTTACGCGAGGTGTCACTGGAGATCGAATCGATGTAGTTGATGCGCGGGTCTTTGGCGCGGTCCGCGACCAAGAGTACAGGGAAGTTCTCCGCAGCGATCTTCTCAACCAGCGACGTATTCCCAAGGGAACGCAGAAGAATCGCACGAACGCCTTTGCGATGGAAAAACTGTGTGTAGCTCTCATCACGATGCTTGTCCCGTGCAGCGCTGATGAATGTGAGATCATGCTTCTTCTCGTAAACACCCCTGAGAATACCGGAGAGCAGAGCGGCTTCAAAGTCACCCATGTCAGATTTGACGGGGTCCTCTGGATACACAAGGCCGATGACATTTGTAGGTTTGAGACCTGTGGAGGGGCGATATCCTGCGAGTTCAGCCGCTTCGAGCACACGCTTTCTGGTCGAAGGGCTTACCCCTTCATGGTGGTTGATTGCTCTTGATACGGTCGCGACCGAGATACCAAGTTCATTCGCGATTTGTCGTACTGAACTCATAAATCATTCCCGTCCCAGTTCTCTGATTTCAACCTTTTCATCGTCAGGTGACCAGAGCACAGTGTATGTGCTTCGCTCAGTATCTGCATCGAAGAGTTCGCGAGCTTCCGAATAATCCACATGGCCATCAGCGAAGACAATGTTTGTTCCGCCCTCGATTTTGAATGGCTCTACGCGACGATTCGGATGACGGTAGTAGGGGATGTAGCTGGTAGGCTCCAGTGATTCATCGCCGTCCATTTCCGGTGCACGCAAGAAGTTGCCGGTCCCTCTCCACAATCCGGACCATGGATCCTCAGGTCCCTCGCCTGCTCCGAACCGCTGACCTGGAAGACCGCGTGAGCCCATGTTTGCTGCAGAGAACCATGTGGTGAGTCCGGAATCGTCTTCAAGCTGGGAAGGCCAGAACCCCCAAGACTCTGCGAATAAGAGTGTTGATGAGCTTCGATTCACCGTATTGTTGAATGCGCGTCCCATTTGATAGGTTTCGGAGTTCCCCTGGAATGTGCCTGGTTTGTAGAAGATGGATTCGCCAGTCGCCCAGTTTGGTTCTGACTCGCCATATGAAGCGGCCCAGTAGTTCATGGTGTATGAACGAGCGGGATCAGGGTGATTTGGGCATTCCATCACGGAACCACCGACAGTAGGGTTCTCAACGCTGTCTGCGGCAACATTCCGGAAGTCTTCCTGAGGCAGGTATTGCCCGATCCGGTTGACATCGTACCAGACCATGTTCCGCTTGCCGTTTTCCGGATCAATAACATACGGCCCACCAACCGCAGGCGGGAACTTCCCGCGATAGTCATCGGCATACAACATCGTTGCGGTACCGATCTGACGAAGATTCGATTTGCAGAGCACATTCCGAGCACTATCTCGTGCCTGGCCAAGTGCCGGCAGCAGAATGCCAATCAGCAGAGCGATGATCGCGATTACCACCAAGAGTTCAATGAGGGTGAATGCATTTTGGGATCGTGCTGTCATCGTGTTTGTGCTGTTGGTTTGCATAGCAAGCTTCCTGAGAGAGAGGGAAACGATTTGTAACAGTTACATCAGTGTCGCAGAAAAATCCACTCTTGTCAAGTCTTGGCGAAGAATCAGGTCGGGAATTTTCCTAATGGCATCTCAATCGCTGTTTAATGCCTGGAAAACCGCATTAGGCAGCATGATTTTGAGCAGCAAGCAGCGATTTTTCTCGCCCGCACCTTTCAATCAGCAATGAAACTGTTACGCTGTGTGCATGAAGATCAAACGAACAATCATCGCAGGGCTTGCACTTCTCATTTCAACTCATCTGTTTGGGTGCGTCCCGGAAACACTCAATGGAAGCTCAGTCGCCATCGAGAGCACAGAGATTGGATATACGCTCTTGCGAAACGGAGAGCCATACACAATCTACGGCGTTGGTGGGACAGAAAGACTCGAACTCTTGAAATCACTCGGTGGGAACACCATCCGCACCTGGGATGCCGAAGGCATCGAGCCGCTGATGGACGAAGCGCACGAGCTCGGGATCTCAGTCGTGGTCGGTATCTGGCTCGAACACGCTCGGCACGGATTCGACTACTCAGATCCAGAATCAAAGAAAGAACAACTCGATCGTGTTGAACGATTCGTGCTGCAATTCAAGGATCATCCAGCACTACTCGCTTGGGGAGTTGGAAACGAAGTCGAGCTTGGTGGGAGTCTTGATGGAGCGATAGAGCAGATCAATGACGCCGCTGCCTTGATCAAATCATTGGATTCAAACCATCCTGCTATGGCGGTCATCGCCGAGATCGGGGAAGACAAAGCGCTGAGAATTCAAAACGAATGCCCAGATATTGATATGCTCGGAATCAACTCTTACGGCGGGCTCGGCAGTGTTGCAACACGACTCAAAGAACAAGGTGTCACCCTCCCATTCACCATCACGGAGTTTGGACCATTGGGGCACTGGGAAAGCGGCAACTCGCCTTGGGGCGCGCCGTATGAGATGACGAGCACTCAAAAAGCAGCGTTCCTCAAAGGGAACTACAACTCAACAATCAAGCCAAATCTCGGCAAGCAATGTCTCGGATCGTTCGCATTCCTCTGGGGAAACAAGCAAGAGAAAACAGCGACATGGTATGGGTTGATTCTCAAATCAGGTGAAACAACAGAATCTGTCGATGTCCTGAGCGAACTTTGGACTGGGAAACCAGTCTCAAACGGTGCGCCACAAGTCCTCCGCGTGAGTGTGCAAGAAGATGTGGCTGCGTTGAATCCAGGGCAAAGACTCAACGCATTTGTGGAAACCTCTGATCCCGATGGTGACACGATCAGCGTCTCGTGGGAGCTTGTCCGGGAATCAACAGTGGTCTCAGCCGGCGGTGATTTCGAAGATGCGATTGCAGCTGTACCGGTAGACATCGAACAAATCAGTCAGACATCATGCTCACTCACACTCCCAAGTGAACCAGGCGCGTACCGGATCTTCGTGACGGTTCGAGACGGCAAAGGGCACGCGGGAACAGCAAATCTACCGATTCAAGTGATCGAGTAACTTCCGAAAGCTGGCTTTGGAACTGCTTATGGGCATCCATTCCCGAACAAGTTGAGGAACTCGGAGATATCCAAGAAGTTGAAGCTGCCATCCTCTGTCAAGTCTGCGGCGGGATCTTGTGCAGAGAACAATCCCAGATATGCTGAAACATCCAAGAAGTTCAGCTGTCCATAAGGTTCTGCGACATCAGCATCCGAGCATTGTGGATCGTCAAGTGCGAAGCTCAATGAAGTGAAGTTGTACTCTTCGCCCCCAACGCTGTCGTTGACGAATCGGAGAACCTGAATTCCTTGCTCAAGTTCTACCTCAGAGGTAATGTTCGTCCAGTTCTGCCATCCGCCAGTTGCTGGGAATGTGACTGTCTCGCCAACATCAACGCCGTCGGATTCGATATGGAATGAACCACCGGTAGTAAGCGAGGCGACACGCGCAGTCATCTGGTAGGTCCCAGCAGTCTGGACATTCACGGTGTATTCCATCCATTCATCTTGACAGATCCAGCCGACATTGAATCCGCCTTCGCTTGATGCTTGGATATCAACTCCAGTATCACGGTACGCGCCGCCGTTGTTGGAAGTATCACAGTCTTGATAGCTTTGACCGTTCATCCCGTTATCAAAGTCCTCTGCTTCGACAATCCCCGGAATCGCTGCTGGCTCTGTACCGAATGGTGTCTGGATTTCTTGGTATACGCGAACATAATCGACTTCGAGGGTCTGCGGGTACGACGCCGAACCATTGGGGCTCCCAGGCCAGTTCCCACCAACCGCTACATTGAGAAGTATATGGAACTGTGAATCAAACGGTGCTCTGTTATTGCTTGTATCCGCCGCGGAGAACCATTGGTTGCTGTTGAGACTGAAGAACTCGTTGCCATCAATGTACCATCTCAGTTCATCAGGTTCCCATTCCAGTGCAAAGACATGGAAGTCGTCAGAGAAATCGGTACCGTCGTTGAAGGATCCACCTCGCGATTGATTGCTCGGCCAGTTATTTCCGTAGTGGATGGTGCCGTGCATTGAAGTCGCGGTATTCACCGATTCCATGATGTCGATTTCACCAGACGATGCCCACCCTCCATATGGGGAGTTTGTCGGAAGCATCCAAAACGCGGGCCATACACCAGAAGTCGAAGGGAGTTTCATTCGACCTTCGATACGTCCATAGAGGAAGTCTCGCATACCCATCGTGCGAATCCGTGCCGAGGTGTATGGTTGTCCACCGAGGTTCTGCTGTCTTGCAGTGATTTTGAGCGTGCCATTCGAAACTTCGAGATTGTTTGAGAAGTTTGTGTAGTACTGGAGTTCATTGTTTCCCCAGCCAACTGGGAGTCCGTATGCAGTTCCAGTCCCGGTCTGTGCCTCCCACGATGAGGCATCCAACTCTGTGCCGTCGAACTCGTCACTCCAAACCAGTTCATACACCTGGCCACTGGCAATCGAAGCGGATACGCTGAGAACGGATGCCAATAACATTTTTTGTGTGATTGTCACTTTTTGGACTCCTCAAAGGTGGTGTAACTGTTACATTATCGTACAGTCCACAGCACATCAATCAATCCGAATCCGGCCATTTGCGTAAAAAACCAATCAAATTCGTGTTGAATGCAAATCGTCGACCATATCAGAATGGGATCATTCAGCATGGCTTCAATCAAACTTCAAAATCTGACCAAGACCTTTGATGACGGACTGACAGCTGTCGACAATCTCGATCTCGAGATCAAAGACGGCGAGTTTGTGGTCTTTGTTGGTCCATCCGGATGTGGAAAGTCCACCACACTCAGAATGATCGCAGGACTGGAATCGGTCACATCAGGAACAATCTCGATCGGCGATCGTGTGGTAAACACCGTCGCTCCGAAAGATCGAGACATCGCGATGGTCTTCCAAAACTACGCGCTTTATCCACATCTGAGCGTTGGTGAGAATATGGGATTCGCGTTGCGCATGAGCAAGATGCCAGTAGAACAACGCCAAGCTCGCGTCCAGGAAGCCGCGAAGATGTTGGGACTCGAAGAAATCCTCGATAAAAAACCGGGGCAACTCTCTGGAGGTCAGCGGCAGCGTGTCGCACTCGGACGAGCGGTTGTCCGGAAACCAGCGGTATTTTTGTTCGACGAACCACTCTCGAACCTCGACCCTGATCGTCGAGCATCAACCCGTGCCGAGATCCGTCGAATCCAGCGGGAACTGGGCACGACAACGGTCTATGTCACCCATGATCACGAAGAAGCGATGGCGCTCGGGGACAAAATCGTCATTATGGAAAACGGCTTGCTTCAACAGTCAGGTCCACCCAAACAGATCTTCGAGAATCCCAAGAATCAGTTTGTGGGGACATTCCTTGGATCACCTCGGATGAATATCTTGCCAGCTACATTTGAGTCGACTGATGGGAAGCCGATCGTTTCGATCAACGTTGGTGACGAGGTCGTGAAGTTGGAGGTCCCGACTGAACTGGTTCCGGCTGTCATCAATCCTGAAGGGGCTATATCGATCGGTATTCGACCTCATGTTATCGGTCTCATCGAAAACTCCCCATCCCAGTGCATTCCAATCAAGGGGGCTGTTGTCGATATCGAACGGCTCGGATTCGCGGTCGATGCTCATATCAAACTGGGCAATCATACGATTCTGGCACGAATTCCCGGCGATTCATCTCTGAATGTGAACGATGCCGTGACACTGGGTTTGGACCCCGCACGCATACATTTGTTCACCGCTTGATTCCCGGATTTACTCCCCAAACCCTGCTGAATGCCTTGAAACCGCATTGGTCGCAGATGTGGGGAAAATTGCTCAAAATTTCTTCCGATTTACACGCTTCGCGCTTGAAACGAGACGCTAAATCGACCATAGTAACTGTTACATTGCATGAGAAAGCGTTTCCATGCAGGTAACCGTGTTCGCTCGTGAGCACCTACTAGGAGAGACTTTAAGATGAGAAATAAACTTCCAATGTTGTGCACTGCTGCACTCTTGGGCGCATCCGCTCAAGCTGCGACAGTCGGGATTGATGATTCAACAGCACCTTGGCTGGGATTCATGAATGTCTTTGAACTTCCAGAGAATGGCGGAGGATTCGCGTTCGGGAGCCCTTGGGGCCTCGGCGATCTCAGCGCATCATTCGATGACGGGCTCGGTACCGTGACCATGACACCGAACACCATCGGCGATCCAGATCCATACTGGTATCAAGGTGGCGGCGGCCCAGGTGCTGCAGGAAACAAGATCATGGAAGCAAATATGTACCAACAGGTCGATGATGGTTCGCTCTCGGGAACCACCGTGACCTTTGAAGGTGTGATTGCATCCAACAGCTTCACAGACGCGCACAACGCTCGTGTGTTTATCCGTGATTTCGCGGCTGACTTCTCATCATCAGTCGATGTGTTTGCAGATGCAGACGCTGGTGCGTTCAGCATCAGCTTGGACACGATCGCAGACGCGTCACGCCATGTCCAATGGGGCATCCAAGTTTCGGGTGTGAATGTCTGGGTCACCGATGTGTCACCGTTCGGATCGGTTGTCTTCAACACCATCCCAACACCAGGTTCTGTTGCACTCCTTGGTTTGGGCGGATTGGTTGCGGCCCGTCGCCGTCGGACTGCATAAACCAGAGTCAAATAGTTTGAGTTCTTTCGAGCCGATGGATTTCATGTCCATCGGTTTTTAATTGATGAGCTCGAACTGGGTATGGGCTCACCTGCCTGCACTTCGCTCATGAATATGAGCAACTGCGAATCATTCCTCAATCCAGTCAACGATCCGCGTCGTCGTTTCGGTGATACCCGTGTTGACGAGAATTTTCGGTCGAATGACGAACTGTTTTGAACGATACACCCCTATAGATTCAAGCTCGATGAGATCAGCAGCTATAGGCTGTCGTTCGAATCGGATGTGGTCGAAGACTGTTGCACTGAGTACACCAACCAATGAACTGGACCGGAGTTCGATCCGGAGAGCATCGGTAACGGGTGTGTTGCTTGTCTCAAACTCGACTTGGTAAGTGGAATACCCGTTCCCCAGATCAAGTATTGTGAGGCAATCAGCATCATCAGACTCAGCCAACAACTCGCCACCTGCATAAACCGATACGCTAGTTTCTGCGAGTATGGTTGCCAGCGAGCCTGTGCCTACATCCACGCTGAGCCGATACCTTGAGTTTGGCTCTAAAGTCTCCGAGAGGGTTTGTGAGAACATTCCCCACCCAGTGACTGACAGCAAGAACCGAATGAATCCACCGGAACTCCCCTCGGTAACGGTACCAATGCTGGAAATTCCGATATTGGGGACAGTCGGTCCCGTTTCCACGAGCCCAAATCTGGTTGCTTCCCAAGCGCCGTAACTCCCGCTCATTGGTGGTCCAAACAATGGGTTGGGCAGTTGAGAAGACGCCAACTCAAATCCATTGTCAATCACAGGAATGTCGATCCAGACATCGCTACCCAATCGTATCACTCTTCCAGAAACTTGTATTCTTGAGCTATCGGGTTGCACAGCATCAATGAAGAAACCACCATCCATTTCATCGATCCAGTCAGCTTCTGATTCAATCAGGAACCGAGCAATCCGAATCCCGTCTTCTGAGAGATGCGTTGCTCTGACTCTCGCATCCTCGTTGTAGAACGAACGAACAACAGTTTGTGAATCGAACAGGATCCCAGTAGCTGCGGAGAATCCAACAATCGTCGCGATCAATACCAGCATGAGCGTTGCCCCCCGATTTGAATGGGTCTTACTCAACTGTAGTTGTGATTGACATTTGATTGGATGGTTCATGGCGCATCCATCCTGAAGCGTTCATGAAACCGAATATCGATCGTGTCCGAGTCACTCGGTTGGTGCAAGACACGGCACATGATGGATCGGGATTCAATTGGAACTGGATCGGTTGCTTGCAAGACGAAATCCGTTATTCCGTCCACAATCGGATCGTCGATGGATGATGGGTTGGTGAGCATACTCATCGCAATGCTGCTGAAATCGTCGTCAAGATCAAGCTGAATCTTGGGGAATGCAGACTCCGGATAGGATTGTTCCATGACGCTTCCATCCAGAAAGTAAAGCATGCGGAGTTCATCGGTCGATGGAAGACCGTTGAAATCCAAATCATTACGCCACAGTAGAACCAAATCAGGTTCAATATGAAGTATACAAAAGTTGTTCCGCAATACTGGACCAAGTCGGCGCACAATCACCTCATGAGCTGTAATCATGCTGGATCGTTCAAGACCAGAGCGTGAGCTGCTCATCGCGGTTGTCAAAAACACAACAATCCCACTGCATATCAACGCCGATGCAGCGATAGATGTTGTCAACTCGACAAGTGTGAATCCATGTACTCGATGCTTCCGATTGATCATGGCAGAGACTCCACCGGGAACATGATGGAATGAACTCCTTCGCCAGCAAAGACATCAACAGTCGAAACACGGAAACTGAGACAATCAACAGAAGTCACTGATCCGAACTGGACAGGTATCGTTGTGTGCTGGATTTCAACTGATCGTGTCGCCGACTGATTGAAGTCAGGGAGTAGGTCACCCATGTAGTCTGTGAGTTCTCCAGACTCTTGATAAAGACCATCAAATGTTGCTTCTCGTAACTCATACGGAACTATGGACACTTCTTCAAGAAGCATTTCACAATCTCGTGTGATCGAAAAGCTCTGGTGAACCATACGGGTATTGCGTACACCGGTTGAAATACCGTTCATGACTGCGCTGGAAACGAGGACCATGATCGCCAATGAAAGGGTGATCTCGATCATTGAGAATCCATTCTCAGATCGATAAAGCTGATGCTCGGTGATTTTCATGATGACATTACCCCGCCTGCTTGGAACAACGGGAGCATCAATGCTGAAGCGATGAATCCAACGACGATCCCCATCAATGCGATCATGATCGGCTCAATGACCTGGATCAGTGATTTGATGGAGAGCTCGTAATCCGCTTCAAGATATGTTGCTAACCGATGAAAGACGAACCCAAGCCGACCCGATTGATCTCCGCTCTCGATCATCTGGGCAATATGATCTGGGATAACGCTGCTTTTGCTAAACGCTTCGCTTACTCGATCGCCGTTCCGTGCTCTACTACCAACTTCACTCCAGAGTGATTTGTGGATCGAGTTTGGGACAATTCCAACAGTGATGTCCACTGCCTGGATTATGGATACACCTGAATCGAGCATCACGGCAAAGCCGCGGAATGCTCGTGCCTGATAGAGTGTGTTCAGTGTCTTTCCAAAGATCGGAAATGAGAGCACTATTCGGTCCCGGATCTGACCCCCGATCGAGGTGGCAAACCAGAGATTGAGTCCAAGGATGGTGATATTCGTCAAGAGGAACCACCAAAACCATTCTGCCATAAGGTGGTCACTGATTCCCAGCAACATTCTCGTAGGGATTGGAAGCTCAGAATCCTTCCCCTCAAACAGCGATGTGAATTTTGGAAGGACAAACAGCATCAAAAAGAGAACAACCGAGATGCAGATCACGATCATGAGAATCGGATACGCCATCGCGGACTTGAATCGTTTCATAAGCAACATCTCCTGAGACATGTACTCATGAGCTTTGGTAAGTACCGAACCAAGCTGCCCGCTCTCTTCTCCTGCACTAACTAGGGCAATCAATCCGGGATCAAACTTTGAAGGTGCCTGTCTGATCGCTTGCGAGAGTGGTTTGCCGTGCTCAACCTCTTTCGCAATGTAAGTCAACGCTGTCCGCATAGACAGTCTCTTTGATTTTTGGGACAACGAGGTGAGCGCCTCAGAGATAGGCATTCCGGTTTCGATCATGACTGCGAGTTGAGAGATGAACCAAGTCACATCGGAGTGCTTTGCCTTTGATCGCTTCAATATGACTTCAGATCTCTGATCTGAAGCACGCCTTTGCATCGACCGTCGTTCATTGTTGTTGAAAGTGGTGGGTATTCCTTCGGATGGGCTCATCGATGCGGTGTGACTGCTGTTTGAGTTTCCCATTGCTGATTCATTCAACTGCGGATTGTTCATCTACGCACTCCTTTGGGCATGCGGTGTCGATTGGATCTGATCAATGAGATCTGGTGGACATGGGATCGTGTTGAGCAGTTCTCTGAATCCAATCAGCCCTTGATACACTTTGCGGAGACCATCTTCAAACATCGTGGGTTCAGGAACCATTCCATGGCGTTTCTCGGTGAGAATGAGATCGCACATATCTGGGTTGAGTTTGAGAAACTCATACACACCAATGCGTCCATTGATCCCAGTCATGCCGCACGATGTACAACCTTCTGCATCCCATGATTCCCTGTGTACCAACAGTTGAGATACCGAAGGGGTCCGCTTCGGGTCAATGTCTTCAACCAGCTTTTTGCAGTTCTGGCATAATCGACCGATCAGTCTTTGTGCGACGACACACCGGAGCGACGCTGAGATCAGATACGGCTCAATGCCAATGTTTTTCATTCGCTGTAGTGATGACAGCGAATCGTTGGTGTGAAGTGTCGAAAGCACTAGGTGTCCGGTCAACGACGCTTGCACAGCCAGTTCGGCTGTTTCCAGATCTCTAATTTCACCAACCATAATGACATCAGGGTCTTGGCGAAGGAGTGAACGGAGTGCCATAGAAAATCCGAATCCGACTCTCTCGTTGATCTGAAACTGGCTTGCACCTTGAATCTTTCGCTCAACAGGGTCTTCGATCGTACTGATGTTGCGCTGATCAATACAAATTTCATCAAGCATCGAATACAAGGTGGTCGTCTTTCCGCTACCAGTGGGGCCTGTGACCAGGAACATGCCGTTGGGTTGGGAAGCGATTGTCCGGAGTTGATGATCTGTGGATTCATCAATGCCGAGTTGTATCAGCGATGGGACAGAGCTGCCATGTTCAACAAGACGCATAACTGCCTTCTCACCATATTTGGTTGTCATGGTAGAGATTCGGAACTCGACCGTAGTCCCTTGGACCGTCACTGCAAAGGCACCATCTTGCGGGATACGCCGTTCAGCAATATCGAGCTTCGACAAGATCTTGATTCGACTGATCACCGGCGAAAGCAGGGCTTTGGGTGGTTCTGCAATCGTTCTGAGCTTTCCGTCAATTCGATATCTGACGATAAACCCGTTTGACCATGGTTCGATGTGGATATCACTCGCCTTCTGTTCATACGCGCTGGCAAGAATCCGATTCACAAGATTCACAACCGGTGAATCCGATGCGGCATTGAGGTCAGCATCCTCTTGCACCAACTCTTCGACGACTCGTATGTCATCGATTTCGCTTTCGCAGATTAGATTTTGAAATGATGGTCCAGACTCAATCGTGCTGTTTAAACCCTTGGTTTGATCGAGAAAATACTCGCGTACTCTCCGATTCGTGGATTTATCAGAGGCGATGAAGGTAACCTCATAACCAGTCATTTGAGATACTTCATCTGCCAGTTCAGCATCCGCGAACTGTTCACAGCCAATCGCCAGTATTCCATTGTCGCATGAAACCGGAAGCAGCTCGTGTTGATTTAGGAATTCATTGGAGAAAAGGTCAAAGGTTGTCGGGTCGATAAACTCGTGAGAGAAGTGTACATACGGGACAGAGACCAAAGAGGCCAGTTCGGCGACAAGAGTATGGCGATGACAATGCCCACCTTCGACCAAGATATCGCAAAGGCTTATCTCATCCCGGTGAGTTCCCGCAGAACTGTCATTGGTCCTTTGACGCAATGTGCTTACAGCGTCGTTCAGTTGTTTCTCGGTGAGCTTCTTTTTCTGTATGAGTGAACGCGCGGCGCGTACCCATGGGTCATTGAGTTGTGAAAGTACTCGGTGATTATTCATTGGTCCCCTCCCTCTTTGCTGTGTTGCCAACAGTGAGCGTGATGGGGGTGCCGCTGAAGATCAGGTCTACGCGATGTGATTGGATACTTTGGACCAAACAACCATTAATCGACATCCCGACACGAACCGACTTTCCATTGATGACCGCGACTGAACTGTTGCCGTAGAGGATTCCTGTGAGTATCAGTTCAGGTGGTACAAGCCTCTTAGGTTGCGAATCCGCAAGTTCCACTGGTGCTGGCGCAGCTGGTTGTGTGCAGACTGGTGCTGCGGTCCTCACGAACGGGTCTTTGATGACCCTGTCAGGCCAGGCATGCCTTGGCTTATGACGAGTGTTCTCTTTAGGATGATCGGGCGTGATTCTTCTGCCAGATTTGAAACTGGACATTGAGGTACTGATGTTTGTATCGACATGTTCTACGCGAACTTTCGAACTTGTGGCTAGTCGAATAGTACGAAAGGCAATCAGGGCAAGAGTTGCAATGATGAGCGTACAGAGCAAAGGGTTGGATCGCAAGAAGGTCATCATCCGGTTTGACCTCGCTGATTTATGCTCGGCATGATTTCTGTCGTCATCGTGATGACACGGATCGGAAACGGTCGGTTGAACTCGTCCTCTGAAAGTGGGGCGGTATCGACACGAAACTGATGAATTCGAACAACTGGATCTGATGCGTGTAGAGCACCAAGAAGTGCGTGGAACTGATCGAGAGAAATATGAAAGACCGATTCGAGAAAAACCGAGTCTGAGTGATCATCACCACGCGAAGTGCTCATGTTCAGATTGACATTCGTAGCGCCATATGAATGAACCAGTGTTGAAAAATCAAGTACATTCTGAATCTCAATCCGGGGTTTCTCCTTCGCTTGGTCCGTATCTGTTGCAAATGCTGATTGCAGGATTTGTTCAGATACAGAGTGTATCTCAGACTGAATCTCTGTACTCTTTCGAGATTGCTTCAGCGTTATGATGGAGAGCGATCCCAGTCCAGCCACCAAGATTGTGGAGATCATTAAAGGCAGTCTTTGATCATGCTGGATTCGCATTTATAAGTCTCCAGATGGGCTAGTGGTGTTTGACCTTGCTTTGATTGTGAAACTCTTCTCCTCGTTTATCTCGGTGCGATTGTTTTGACGAATCCCGTCCTCAGTGATGACAGATTGGAATCCAGAAGCGTTCAATGTAGATGCAAGCAAGAGCAGCTGCTCATTAGAACTGCAAGTGCCGGATATGAGCAGTTTGGCCTGGCGTGTTTGATCTGGAATCTTCATCCTGGCTCTCCGAGGTTTATTGGATAAATCAGGCCAAAGATACGAAACTTCAATGTCGAGCAGTTGGACCTCATCAGTGACAGATTGTGAAACCAACGCAATGATTGATGATGGTGAAATTGGTTCACGAAACTGCTCTGTTTGAGCCTTGTGTTTGATCTGCGCTCGTTGAATATCATTCAGTAGGACATAGTGGTCAGAAACAGTGTTCAGTGTTTGGCGAAGTAGTCGATGATCTTGGACCGCTTTCCAGAGCTGAACGGAAAGGGCAAGAATGCAGAAGGCAGATGACAAACCCAGTGTTCTATAGAGATTCTTCGCGAAGTATGGTCTTGATTGCGAAGAGATCGAGGCTGTAGATTTAAGAAAATTGATCGATGTCATGCCGCTGGATTCCCATTTGAGTATCCCTCGGTGTTGCTTGTGAGCAGTCCAATCATCACCAAAGCTTGATACGGATTCATCCCATTGTGATGAATCAGATTGACACCGTATCCGTGCACAATTTCAAGTGTATTGATCGAAATGCAAGGAACGGAGAGCTGCTGCATCATGCAGCTGAGTGTCGTCTCCGAGGTGGTTGATTCATCTGATACATACATAACAGGGTTGGTGATGGGTGAGGAAGTACTCTGTGATGATGAGATGATGAACTTCTCGATCTCATGTACGATTTTCAGATCGTTTAATGATGTGACCCCAGATTGATTCGTCTCAAGATCTATTTTGCGAATCATCTGTACATCGCAATGTTCAGTCACAAGTGCCAGCAGTAGAACAGATCCTGTGATTCGCGCGAACATGAACCCCAGCTGCTTACCATTTGCAAGATTATTTTGAAAAACCCCTCGTATGCAAGCAAACTCTTCGAGATCTACGGAAACCGGCGTAAGTCTACTGAGTTCGGGACTCATGATACGGGATTTGATATCCTGATGAAGTGCGCCAATACCAAAGACTCTGTGAGACGGGTGTGTCTTTCGAGAATGGATAAATACAGAGGTAAAGGCGGATTCGTCCCATCCATTCTTTTTCGCGAGTTGTCGATGTACTTCGGATTCAATCGCAGTCGGGTTCGTTGACTCAACCCGTATATGTTGAACTTTGCATTGGTTAACCGGAACTGTGAGTGCAAGCCGACGGCCATTCAGCTTTGTCAGTGCTTTGGTTTTACGAATCCTTACCTGCTCATTATTCGTGGATGAACGAGGAATTGTTTCTGTAGCGATCAGTGAGGTAGGATCACTCCTGTCTGTACATTGTGCGAGAACAACTCGTTGCTCCTCATGGACACAGCAGACAACAGCCTTGGTTACATTGGATTTCCATAATGATTGCAGTAGCGACATCTGTGATCTCTGATGAGTGTGTTTCATCAGTATCGGGAATAGGTAGTTCTGACTTTTTGCGCTTCAACGCACTGCTCAGATATTGCACAGATGTGTGAATTGATTGATCGTGAAAACTTTTAAAATATGATCCTGTTGAAGTGAAGGTGATAATTCATTCCGGAGTTGGTAATTGCAAAGTACGGCAGCTTATAGGCTGCCGCATGCGTATGAAATGAATCAGTTTGTGATTGAAAGTGATGCCGTGAATCAGCTGGCTCTAGATTGAGGAAAGAATTGATTGTTTGTACTATTGCTACTGGGACAACTCTGATTCGTGTCAACGGATAGTTTAGATCGCCGTTGAAGCTCCGCCACAAGTTGATTCGTGTTGATGTCACTCAGGTCTACGCCGTCGGGACGACTCCTTCCCGTAAGTAGCCAGTCAGCATCAACATCAATTCGATCCGCGATTCTGAGTAGAAATACAGCAGGAGGAGCGGTCTTTCGTCGGATGTATCGCCGCACCGATTCATGATTGAGATCAAGGACGCGTGCAAAGTCAGTAATACTCCGATCACCAACGAGCATCCGCACGCGACAGGTCAAAGAAGTGACTTCATGTTCAGATATGTTTGGCATCGTCATGTATCCGTTGTCTATGAGAGGTATAAAGATTGTCTGTTTTATAACCACAACTGCTATCGGAGATTTGAAATCGAGATTTGTAGATTCCGAACACTTCCGATTTGGATTCTGAAAATACCACAGAATTGAGTATAAACACACAGTAAAAACTCATAGATTGGTTGGTAACTCTACCTGTTTCTAGGTAGCAGTACCGAACCGGATTCGAATGAGATCAGTGGATACCGCATAGCGTTCTGCTTCGCGTACCCCGACCCTTCCATCCAGATACGTTTCAAAATGAAAACAGATTTCATCTTCCGTTCAGCCAGGCTCCATTTGGGCCATGGAATATGTCTACATAGTCAATCGGATGTCCGATCGGCATAAGCAACCCCGAAAGGGATACTCAGAAAGGGGAATCCAATGAAAACAATCAACTCGGAAATGATGAAATCAAATCGTAAGCCATTCTGGATGACACTATGCGCAGCAGCTGTTACTGCATCATGTGTCGGCTTGAGTGCATGCAACACAGTTGAAGGCGTAGGCAGAGATGTTGAGTCCGCAGGTGATGCAGTGGCAGACACAGCCAATGACGCGAAAGACTGATCGTTTCCAAGAAAGTTGCAGAATGAGCAAACTTTCATCCACCGATCATCGGGGCCTCATTTGAGCCCCCGATAGTACTACCAGAGAGACGGGTACTGGATCCGGATCCTGGGACAGAAGTTTACAAACAAATCGGGCGCCCAAAGCCCGTTATTGAAAGGACAAAATCATGCTTCAGTGGGCACTTACATTCTTCATCGTCGCAATTATCGCAGCAGTGTTTGGTTTTGGTGGTATTGCCGCCGGAGCTGCAGGGATTGCCAAGATCCTCTTCTTTGTATTCATCGTGTTGTTCTTGCTCTCACTTTTGAGTGGACTCGCTCGTCGTGGTGACAAGTCAGTCAAGATGTAATCAAAAGAAGCTATGACTGAATGGCGAACAACACACTTTGGCTCCTGTTCAGGAAGCCGATCAACGAAAGGACACACTATGAAACCTATTTCAAGGAAAGCATTTGATCTGAAGAACCTTTTGGGTCTCGCTGCATTCTCCCTCTTCGCGATCACTCCCATGATCGCACTCACCGGTTGCGATACCAACGATGGTCCTGCTGAAGAAGCGGGTGAAGCGTTGGACGATGCCGCGGATGATGTTGGTGACGCATTGGATGATGCCTCCGACGAAGTGGATGACGCGATCGATCCGTAATTGGTCAGATCCAAGAATCCGATTTCTATTTTACTCATACCAGATAACCAAAGGAGAATTCCAATGGAAACCATCACAAACATGAACAAAGACACTATCGACGGAATCCAAGATTTGATCTCGATCAACATCGACAGCTCAAAGGGATTCACGGCCGCAGCTGAGCATATTGAAAATGAACAAATCGCCAGCTACTTCCGTGACTGTGGCAAAGAACGCCTTCGATTTGCAAACGAACTGCAGGTGGCAACTGCGTTGAATGACCAGAAGCCTGAGAATGATGGGTCACTCAAAGGCGCTGCACACCGTTGGTGGATGAACATCCGATCAACAGTCACAGGAGGCGATGAGCACACTGTCCTCGCAGATGCTGAACGTGGTGAAGATGAGATCAAGCATCTCTATGAGCAAACGCTCAAGGACACCGCAGGTAGCCCGGTCAATGGCATTCTTCAGGGCCAGTATGCATTGGTCAAACAGCGCCATGATCAAATCCGTGACATGCGAGATCAGCGAGCATAACCAGTGATTCTCGGGCAGTGAGTCCGCAGTCAATATGACTGCACAAAGCTGCTGATCAAACAAAATGTCCCCTGGCGGCGAGAGGTTTCGTATGAGCCTCCGTCGCCTTTTTTATATTGGCATCATTTTGATGCACCTGTGTCACAAACATATCTCCAAACAGCACCTCCCCTTTGGTCCAGATTGATCTTCAGGCAAGGGACTGTGCTCAATCACTCCAAATCTTATCCTGGGGGATTCATGTGTATGTCTCATCATGTTTGACGCAATAGATGATGGGGGTTGGCGAGTATCGTGCAAGGAGTACGAATCTGTATGAGCCTCAACGTATCCTTGAATCGATCCTCTCAACCAGTGGTCATACGAGTTGGTTAAAGTATATGTCCAGCTGAGGTCGAACCCTAGATGATGAACCAAGAACAGGTGCGATGGATTCGGGACATAACAGCGGTGCATGAATGTTCGGTGGTCAATCCACATGGATAAAACCGGGCCAGGAGTGCGAACCATGCCCGGAGAATGAAGGGGCTACAACTTGTATCGTGAGATCTACATCAGATCACTTGGAATCTGGATTCGAGCTGACTGAATCGAGGAGTGTTGACATCAATCCTGCTGCAGCAGCACCCTTGCTGATCATTCTGAACGACTTTCGTGGGCCGAGTATCGAGAGTGCGAGGAGTGCTGCTGAACCCACCGCTACCGGATTTTTTGTGCTCAAGTCAACCGCAGCGTCCTTGAGCGAATCGAGTTCACTCAAGATGCCGGCCGGTGTCGATTCAGATTCCTGCTGCTTGTCTTGCTGCTTGGGGTTCTTTGATACCGCATTGTCCATGCGGTCCTTTGCTTCTTCCGCCTTCTCTTCCGGATTGTCCTGGGTAGAGTCAGTTATTTGATCTGATTCAGCATCAAATGTAGCATTCGATCGATAGCGCAGGACACCCAAGAGTGCCAAGCTTGCAATCAGGTATACCCCGCCAACAATTGCCAGCGAGGGAGCCCAGCCAATCTGAATGCTGAGCGCAACTGCTATACCTGCGGTGACCAGGATTGTCCCGAGGAATAAAGTGAGAGTAAGGGTTAGTAGAATAAGAGAGTTGATGAGCAAGCGAGTCAGCCGCTTGCTCATCAACTCCGCCTCGGCGCGGACAAACTCAGAGCCGCCTTCGAGGATCTCTTTTGCTCTCCACAAGAACATGGATTACTTCCTTGCCAATAGGCGGCCAGCGATGACCCCAGCGCTCAGAGCAAGGATCACTGCGGTAGTAGGGCGCTCAGCGACTTGTGCACGGACCGACTCATGGCACTTCTTCGCATTCTCCCCGAAGGATTTAGCCATCTCGCCTGCGGATTCCGCTCCGGTCTTGACCGCTTCAATCGCTTGCTGAGTCGCATGGCTCGTAAGCTGACTTGCGTCCTCTTTCAATACATTTAGGTCGTCTCGAACAGCATTCGCGTCGTTCTTGAGCTCGGATAACCCTGATTGGGTTTCTCTGGATTCGTTCTTTTTCGATGTAGGAATAGTGGTAGATGCGTTCTGCATTGTGGTTTCCTTTCAGATCATGTGAGTGGTGAGATAAAATGCACACTCAGTGTGTGCGTGGATTGTGATTCGAGTGGAGCGGCACATGATCCTCACGATCATGGTTGAGCTGTTCGCGTTCCTTACTGCGGAAGAACATTGCCCAGATAACTGGATTCCCAGCGATAGCCAACGCAACACCAAGACCTAAGACCAGGAGTGCTTCATCCAACCCCCAGAGCGCATAAGTTGCGGCACTGACCGCGAGCACAGCAAAGATGGACCCTGCGCCGAGTATCAAAATCTCCTTTGCACGCACATTCGGGTGTGCCGGTCGACCATCCGGAGATTGCTCTCGGATGCGCGTCTCCATTTCCTCAGCTTTGAGGCGTTCAATCTCGTCATTGATTTCCTTGCTGCGTTCAGATGAAAAGGGAGCATCCGGTTTCGTTGCATTTCGAAGTTCGTTTTTCATGGGTGATTCCTTTCACGAAGTGGTTCCCATAGGTTCAAGATGTACAAGTAAGGTTTGAAATCCCCACCGAGCACTCTCGCACTCGATGGGTTCATGTGTGTGCTGTGGTCACACATACAATCGGCGTTAATCTACCCACGCCGGCGTCTCGTTATTCCACAGTGCCCATGTGCTGGTGTCATGGTTCACATTCCACGCAGCGGTGTAACGCTCTCCATCGATGGTCGCGGTCCTTCCTTGGACAGTCACGCGATCACCCTTGTTGAGTTCAAGACCCTGGCGATCAACAAACCAGTTTGGGCCGAGGATGACCTGTTGATTGCCTTCAGAAGTCTTCAGCCACATCGCTGATGCGGTAATCGATCCATTCCGGAGTCTTGTGGTTCCCATACTGAGGAACTCACCACTCAGCCGAACTGATTTGCCGTTTGCAAAGTTTTCAACAAGTGATGAATCCTTGCTCCATGCATTCCCGGAATGCTTTGTATTCAAGCGTGTGCGATGACTTTCGTCCGACTCGTTAATGAAACTTGGGACCGACATACCAAATCGGTGGTACGCATTCTCAATTGATTTGACAGTTCGCATTGTGCTCAGATCCTCAGGCATCAACTCCGCGTTCCCGAGTTCCTCTTCGCTCGATTCGCTCCACACAGTCATGTCAGCAGCAATGTTCATCGCTGACCATGGGACCAGCCGAACTTCATCACCCAGTCCGAGGAAGTTGTCATTCGGATCGAATCCGAAGAATGCCACACGGCCGGATGTCGTTTCCAAAACGGTGTTCTGGATTTCACCACTTGTGGATCCGCCGATCTCTACATTTTGGCCAACAAGTTCAGAAAGCAGGACATACCTTGGTGATTGGTGCTTGGTCGAGTTCCAGTACACTCGTCCTTCCTGGTCACGCAGTTTGATCTCCTGTCCTGAGATACGCGCTTCTGTTGCGATCAAACGATCATTGTGTTCCGCGGCAACCAGCTCCACGCGTTCATCGACGGCTGGAGTATTTTCCATGCCCATGATGTACCATGATGGACCAAGCACGACTTCGCGTGACTTCCCATCATCATCGTCAAAGCAGACAATCACATCTTCGCTGTTTCCACGCTCATGGCGCTTGATTTCCTTAATGGTCCCCTTGAGCTCCATAGTGTTGGAAGAGGCGAGGTCTTGGTCCCCGTATCCATCAAGATCCCAGCCATCCACAATTCCTGTGATCTCGTCCATCCAAGATGAGTTGCTGAGATCATCCCAGTTTTCAGGGAGAAACTCGATTTGACGCTCAGCTTGCTCTTTCGTCATGCGGATACTGAATCGCTCATCCGTTGGTGAGTAATCCAGCTTCCCGTACTGAGCTGCGAACAGATTCTCGCCAATATCCAAGATGCCACCATAGCCAATGACAGCGAATGCAACCCGGCCAGTCCCACGATCGATAATCAGATCATCAACCGACCCGATCTCTTCATCATGAAGACCAATCACAGGAGCTCCCAGTGCTTGGTCAGATCGGATAAGGGTCAGCCAAGTGTCGCTGTTGTGCTCAGAGTGCATTCGTTCACTGTGATCCTTCTTATGGTCAGGACCAGCATTGATTGCCATCGCGGACCCAGCACTGAGTGTGATCGCAAGCGTGGCTCCGATGATGGTGATCGGGTTATTCAGAGGACGGTTTTGGATTTTTTTGATCTCGGTATTCATTGCTCTACCTTTCGATGGGCCGTGTATTTGTTTCCGCGACTCGGTTAGGCCCTGTCCCGTTCGCATGTAGGTATATTGGGGTGTGCATCTGAACCCACGATGATCGCAGTGTGAAATTGCGTTCATTCTTCGTTGAGATTCAAATTCGTCTCGGATCGCACCGGCAGTTCTTATTCTGAAGAATCAGAATCCGTGTTTACTGATTCTGGTGCTTGATGGTTCTCACTCTTTGACGAGTCTCGATATCCACCGGTCATTGTTCTTTGAGCCATGGCAGAAATCGCCTGTAGCATGAAGAGCAACGCGATCCCACTCCCGATGACAAAGAGTACACTCAGGATGTCCCAGTTCGATCGACCTTGAGGCGTAAAGACAGCGAACCCACTGAGCAATGTAATAGCACAGATAGCAGAAAGCACTGCCCTAGTTTGAGCTGAACGATGGGGACGAAAACGCATTAAAATCACTATTGGCGATCGGAATGAAACCAGATTAAATCCACGATGAAAAATTCTTCATCTTTAAAAACTACACATACTGCGTGACAGAGAGTTGGTTTGTTCAATCTTGGTTTGTTGAGTGATCCGTTGATTTCCAGGGCAGTTCAACGGTGAAGGTACACCCTTGGGTTGGGTTATTCTTCACACGGATCGAGCCGCCATGAAGTTCCGCAATCCCCTTCGCGATTGCCAAGCCAAGTCCGTGGCCACGCCCCGCTCGATTTGTATCTTCGACTCGAGCAAAGCGATCAAACACAGAATCTATCCGATCATCAGGTATTCCTGGTCCTTCATCTTCGACATGGATGAGGACTTGGTCGTTCATTTGCTCGAGCTTAATATGAACTATCCCAGCAGTGGGGGTGTATCGGATCGCATTGCGAATCAGGTTGTTGAGCATGGTGATGAGTAGATCGGAGTCGCCTTGAACGCCCAACGAGATTGTCTCGTCTGTGTCGAACAGGACTGGATCCAACTCGATCGCGTTTTGATGAGCCATTGCAATGCAATGGTCAAGCGAGTCCATGACAAGATCATTAAACGCAGTCAGGGTGCCGCCGACTTTGCCAAATCCATCTTCGATTCGTGTTAAGGTTAAGAAGCTTTCGATCATGCGTCCAAGCCGGGTCATCTCATCGCGGACAGATTGCACAAACTCCTTGACTTCTTCTGAACTGTCATCAGTCTGGAGTGTTTCTGATTCAATTTGCATAATCGCGATCGGCGTCTTTAACTCGTGAGAGACATTGGATATGAACCTGGCCTGCGATTCAAAGGCACTACGGATCTGGGCTCTCGATTCATTCAACTGCAACACCAGGTCTTGGACCTCTGTACTGTTCTCCTCAATCTTGAGTGGCTCGTCCAGAGATTCGGGTTTCAATCCTGCAACAAGTTCCTGCACCTTGCTCAGTGGTGCGACAGCGATCCCGGATATAAACCATCCCGCGATCAACGCAAGGAACGGCGCGGAGAGCGAAGTTACCAGCAGCGTTTGGCCCATCTGCAATACGCGGTTCTGGGCATACTCATTGTCGGTTGCCTGCAAAAGTATGTATGCCTTACCGTCACGCCCAACAACGCGTTGGATCACAACGATCATGTTCGCTTCATCGAATCCAGTCGGAGGACTTGCCCAGTAGACGCTTTCAAGCAAAACCGGTCCAGAGCTGTCGATCGCTCGATCAATTTCCGGAAGAACCAGTTGCGCCATCTCGCTTCCCGGATCAACAAGTCGGCCTCCCGTCATATCGAACACATCGATATGGAATGAATGGAACCGAACCTGGGTCAGTTGCTCAGACTCGATCGAATGCAACTCAGCGCGAGAAATGCGTGGAAGCTCACGCTGAATTTTTGCCGCGACACCTACAGAATGGCGTAAAAAGAAATCGTCAAATGAGCTGTAGATAGACCCGCTCAAAAACACCCAAGCGATTACGGTGCTCACCCATTGAATCAGAGTAAAGATCAGCACCACCCACAATGAGAGCTGCACGCGAAGCGAGAGCCGAAACATTGAAGACTGATTGGGATCCAAGAGGCGATGCACAATCAGTCCATCACACCAAAGCGGTACCCAGCCCCTTTAATCGTGTGGAAGAGTTCGTGGTCATATCCACGATCAAGCTTCTTCCGCAATGATGACATATACACATCAATCACATTGCTTCCTGGGGAGTAGTTCATATCCCAGACCTTCTCCGCAATCTGTGCTCGAGAAAGCACACGGTTCGGATTCCGCATCAGATACTCAAGCAGTGCATATTCTTTGTTGGAGAGTTCATGCTCTTGATCCCCACGCTTTGCCATCCGTGTATACAGATCAAGTTGAATCTCATCACACTCCAACAGCCGTCCTTCGGATGCTTCCCCACGGCGGAGCAACGCTCGGATGCGTGCGAGGAGTTCTTCAAACTCAAACGGCTTCGTCAAATAATCATCCGCCCCCGCATCGAGCCCCGCCACTTTTTCATCAGTTCCGGACAACGCTGTCAGCATCAACACAGGGGTTTCAACACAACGCCGACGCAGGTTTCTGCAGACATCAACCCCATCACGATCAGGTAGCATGAGGTCGAGAATAATCAGGTCGTACGGAGTCTCGCCTGCAGCGAGTTCCTCGCCCTCAAAGCCTGACTTCGATACATCCGCAGCGTATCCATGGCTCTCAAGCCCCTTCTGGATCGCGCCAGCCATCTTTGGATTGTCTTCAATGATCAAGATCCTCATGGAGAGATTGTAGTGCCATTTCCAAGATCAAGCACCCAGTCAACCACTTGCGAGTCTATCGAATAGGAGTAGTGAGTCCGTTTTCAGGTGTCGATTGTTCATTGGAGGTCGCGAGAAAACCGAGATTTCACGGTCCGTCGCAAATATTGTGAACCGCAGGTGATCCTTGCCTGTAGTCGAACACTACGAAATCGATAGCGATCAGTCCGCAAAATTAATTTGTATTCATCTCGGTGGACTTCCATCCACACGGGAAAGTCAACAGCCGCTGGTGCTGCCTTCGGTTTTGTTGAGGTAGTCGAGCGCGACCGCCTCAGCGACTTTGATCCCGTCGATCCCCGCTGACAAAATCCCCCCCGCATACCCGGCACCTTCACCAGTTGGGTATAAACCAACGGTGTTAATACTCTGAAATGTCTCATCGCGCCGTATACGGATCGGTGACGAGGTTCTGGTTTCTACTCCAGTCAATACAGCATCATCCATGTCATACCCACGAATCTTTTTGCCAAAGGAATGAAGCGACTCTCGGATCGCTTCAATCGCAAAGCTTGGCAGGCATGTTGATAAGTCGGTCGGTGTAACCCCTGGTTTATACGATGGGATGACGCTCCCAAGGGAGGTGCTTGGTCGTCCCGCGAGGAAATCGCCAACACGCTGAGCTGGAGCCGCATAAGTCCCGCCACCTGCGAGAAAGGCGGCGGTTTCCCACTTTCGTTGGTAATCAATCCCCGCGAGTGGGCCATCGGGATAATCAACTTCTGGAGTGATGCCAACAACGATCCCAGAGTTCGCATTCCGCTCCGCCCGCGAGTATTGGCTCATCCCATTGGTAACGACGCGACCTTCTTCGGATGTTGCAGCAACGACAGTACCTCCTGGGCACATGCAGAAGCTGTAGACATCACGACCGTTTTTCGCGTGATAGACCAGTTTATAATCCGCGGCACCCAAGATTGGATTCCTCGCATTCTTCCCAAACCGTGCGGTATCAATGAGCGATTGAGGATGCTCGATCCTGAACCCAATGGAAAACGGTTTCGCTTCGATAAAGACACCGCGGTTATGAAGTGTCTGAAATGTGTCTCGGGCGCTATGTCCAATCGCGAGAATAACATGGTCCGAAGCAATCTGCTCGCCTGTCGAGAGTTGGACACCACGGATCTTCCTGTTTCCATCGGCATCTATCTCAATATCAAAATCGGTAACTTTGCTTTCGAATCGATACTCTCCGCCCAGTGATTCAATCGTGGCCCTCATGCTCTCAACCATTTTCACAAGCCGGAATGTTCCGATGTGCGGATGAGCTTCTGTAAGGATCTCTTCCGGAGCACCCGCTTTGACAAACTCTATGAGTACCTTCCGTCCAAGAAAACGTGGGTCCTTTACCTGGCTATAGAGCTTGCCATCCGAGAATGTCCCCGCGCCCCCCTCGCCGTATTGCACATTGGATTCCGTGTTGAGTTTCGACTTCCGCCAAAGCCCCCAGGTATCTTTCGTGCGTTCCCGCACAACTTTCCCACGTTCAAGAATAATCGGTTTGAACCCCATCTGTGCCAAGATAAGTGCAGCGAAAAGCCCAGAGGGACCAGCGCCAATCACCAGTGGCCGAGGTCCAAAATCGGTCGGAGCCTGTGCTACATGCCGATACTCAAGATTCGGGGTTTCACGAACTTCATGATCATCCTCAAATGCTTTGAGGATGCTTTCTTCATCCTGAACCTCCACATCCAAGGTGTATACCAGCTTGATCGCGTGTTTCTTACGAGCATCATGAGCACGACGAAACACTGTGCATGAGATCAACTGATCCGGTTGGACTCGCAGCCGCGCGATCGCTGCGTTGCGGATCGCATCCGGTCCATGGTTCAGCGGGAGTCTGATTTGATTCAATCGGAGCATGGCTACCTTATCACTTGACCACCCAAACTTCCCTTCCATGCTGAGCATTGGGCTTTGCCGGAGCGGTGAGGTAAGTAAAGCAAGATCGGACAGCTTTGGACTTGATTGGCTCTGAAATTCTGTGAGCTTTCACAGGTTTTGAGTATGAGAATCTACGGAGTACTGATATAATCAGACGACTAGCCCTGCCTGAGCGCGGTTGAGAACACAAGGACGAGGCAAGAGTGGCTTGAATGAGACCCGTACAGATCCTGACCTGATCGCGTCAATCGCGAACAGCGAAAATCATGAAGCGTGGCGTGAGTTTGAAGCGTGGTACGCTCCGATCATCCACGCGTTCTGTGTTTCGCGCGGCATGGCACCACAAGACGCCGACGACATAGCACAAGATGTATTTATCCGTCTGACACAGTCTTCTATCGCAACCAAGTATGACCCCGATCGAGGACGATTCCGCTCGTACCTCTTTCAAGTCACGCGGAGTGTTGTCAGTTCGTCAAAGAAACGGATACAAACAGAGCATTCAATCGAGTCTTTCGAGGAACCATCAAGTTTAAAGGACTGGAATAAAGCTTGGGATGAAGAGTGCGCCATGCAAGCAATCAAGCATGTCGAGCAGACAGCTTCAGCTGTTCAAAAAAGCATTCTAAATCTTTCATTGAGAGGCTCATCGCCGAAAGTCATCGCTGAGTTGCACGGGATCTCAATTGACGCAGTTTATAAAATCCGTCAGCGACTTCACGCGAGTATCGAAGAAACCACACTCAAGTTTCAGCAAGGGCGATAGTGGTGAGCATGGGATCTAATGACAAAACCGATGCATTCTTCGATGAACTCAAGTCAAAGCTCGGCTCGGACCATGTAGATGTTGGTCCATACCAAGTCCTGCACGAAGTCGCTCACGGCGGGCAGGGTGTCGTCTACAAAGCACAAGACCGTAGAGACGGTACATTCGTCGCACTCAAAAAATCATACGAATCCAGCGGCAAGATCTACGACAGGCTCATCCGAGGTGTAGATCTCGCAGCAACACTTGATCACAAGTTCATCCTGCCAATCCTGGGGGTTGAGAATGAATCAAATACTATATGGATCGTGACCCCCTGGATTGAAGGTCAGTCTGTAAGCGTCTGGTCGAGGGAGAGTGGGCGAACAACAAGCGAAATCATTGACACATACACAATGATCTGCTCCGCAGTCACTCACGCGCACTTCCGTGGGGTGATCCATCGCGATATCAGGCCCGCAAATATTCTCATCAAGGAGGACGGAACCCCTTGTGTTCTAGATTTCGGGATTGCAAAGCGTGTGTCCGCAGATGAAGACTTTGGCCGAAACTCTTACTCGCTTCTGTCGGGAGATATCCGATACCTCCCGCCTGAACTCTTGAACCACGAAAGCACACCAACCGATGTCCGTCAGGATGTCTATTCGCTCGGTGCATTGCTGTATGTCATGCTCACCGGAAACCATCCGCTAGATATGGCCTCTCCGAGCGACAGCTACCGTCTGGTCTCGACCGGTGAAGTTTTCATCACCCGAGAGCTTGGTAAGCTACCAGGATCAATCGGGCCGATCATCCGCAAAGCAACATCGGTTGATATGAATGCGCGATACAGCGCAGTAAGCGAACTTGTTCGTGATATCCAAGACGATCAAAAAGGGTTCCCTATTCAAGCGATTGCTCACACGAAAAAGTATCTGTTTCTGAGAGCGTTTCACAGAAACCGAGTTCCAATCCTCGGAGCACTCGGTGCAGCAATACTGATTACCACTGCGATCTGGAATCATCTCAACTCAAAGCAGATAAGCCGAGATCTCCGGATCTCCAATCAACAGACCATCGGTGTGCTGACCGGCCTCGTTGATTCGCTTGGGCCGACAAAGGAACTTGGTCCAAGCATGGACAGCTTCACCGTGCTCGAGTATGTGAGCGACCGAATTAGCGAGATGGATGCAAGCAATCGCGAAGATCAGATCGCAAACTTCGCTGGGCTCCATCTATCGATCGCCAATGCCTACTCCCAAATTCATCGCGCGACTGAGGGGATCGATCATGCGATCGAGGCGTACGACTTGTATTCAATGATCTATTCACCTGAACACATCCGTGTGAAGGAGAGTGCGACTCGTTTAGCGAAGCACTACATTGAAACCCTGCAGCCTCACAAAGCAGAGCAGTTTATTGGGGAAATCATCAACCACGCTCCTCCATCTGAGGTGAAGTACAGCCGCCATGTGTTGCTTTACGCTGTCTCCCTCATCCGACAACAAAAAACAGAGCAAGCAAAGCCATATCTTGACGAATACCTGTCGAGGTACACGACCGCTTCAGACGAACGAGCCGCAGGCTTGGAGGTGAGCGCAATCTATAACGGCTTTGTTGGGAAGCCGGAACTGGCACTCCGCGACGCGAAAGAACTCCACCAGATTTGGGAGGCTCTCTACGGGCCAGATGACGCACGAACGCTGTCGTCGATGATGTACTGGACGAAGTCGCTCCAAAAACTCGGCAGATTCGAGGAGACACGAAATGTTGTCCAGAGCGTGCTCCCCGCGTTCGTAGCTGCTCACGGCCCAAATGATGACAGATATCTGGCACTTGTCGCGCAAAAAGTAATCAGCGAAATAGAACTCGGGTACACCGAAGATGCACTCACAAATGCCAAATCGCTCTCAGCTCAAATGGATAGTCACTTCGGGCAGGAGCATTTCATGTCCTACCAAGGTCGGCTACTGATCGCGCGAGCTCTGATCGCATCACGCAGGTCCAACGATGTGATCGAGATGCTTACACCGGAAGTAGAGCCCTTTTACCAGGTTACAGCGAATCGCCCCAGAATCCGGAACCTCCCTCGCCTCTATCTCGCTCAAGCGTACAACATGCTTGGGCAGTACGATCAGGCTAAATCTGTCTTGTCACCAGCTCTCGATGATGTCCGATCAACTATGGGGTTCGCTCATCTCGAAGCTTTGCCCTACGAATATGAGAATTTGAAATCAAACGCTTCTCAAATGCCCTCAGATGATCTCAAAGTGGCATTGACAGATCTAGCAGGCGCATACGCCGATGCTTACGGCCAAGACCACCCGCACACAATCAGGGTGAGAGATCACGCAGAACGCGTGGATCTGAGTAACTGATTCCAAGACGCTCATTTTTTACGATTCCAAAATTTCTTTGGTTTTTGTGTCCAATGAGTGAGTGAAAACCACTAACTCAATATGGAGACCCTGTATCCAACTGACCCATTGGGTGCAAGGAGGGTGCAGCGATTCTCGCAGTCGTTGGATCAAATTATTTATTTATTCATATTTTATGAATAAGCAAGCCCCTGAAATGGGGCTTGTCTTTTTATGGTCCATCAGAAACCAATCCGAGACGATCCAGATTCGATATATGGTGATGAATCCTTGGCGGTGATATGATCCTGCCACTATGGGAAATAGAATCGATTTTGGAGTCGTTGGTCTGGGTGTGATGGGGAGAAGTCTCGCACTCAACATGATCGATCGTGGACTGGTTGTGGGGGGAGCCGATCTCGCCACAGATTTGGTCGATGCGTTCGTCAATGAGGGGGGGGAATCAGCATTGGGCTTTAGCACTGCTCATGATCTGATCTCAGCGATCGAGCGTCCTCGCAAACTCCTGATGATGGTCCCCGCTGGACCTGCAGTGGATTCAGTACTCGATGATCTCTACAAAGTCCTTGAGCCGGGTGATGTGGTCATCGACGGCGGAAACAGCAAATACCAGGATACCCAACGCCGTGTCAAAGCCGCCGAGAAATACGGCGTTCTGTATGTCGGAGCCGGCGTTTCTGGTGGTGAAGAGGGCGCTCGCCATGGACCGAGTATCATGCCGAGCGGATCAGAGATCGCATGGGATCTTATCAAATCCAATCTCCAATCCATAGCAGCCCGCGGCCCAGATGGTCAACCATGCTGCGATTGGCTCGGTGGTGGTGGTTGCGGCCACGCAGTGAAGACCATCCACAACGGCATCGAATACGCGTTTATGCAAGCGATCTGTGAGATCTACGCGATTCTGAACAAGCATCCCGGGACATCTCCAGATCAACTCGCAGATCTGTTCGGTGCATGGAACACCGGACACATGAAGTGTTTCTTGCTCGAAATTACCGAGCAAATCTTCCGTGTGAACGACCCATTCCAAGACGGAAAGCTTGTCAACAGTGTGCTAGATGAAGCAAAGCAAAAAGGTACCGGCAAGTGGACCGCTGAAATGGCGCTCGATCTTGGAGTCCCCTGCCCAACGCTTGCAGAAGCGGTCTTTGCGCGTGGTGTCTCGTCCCGACGATCTATACGAGATCAGCTCGCTGAAGTATCTGCGAAGTATCCGAATCCAGATCATGATCTGAATATCGAGTCAGATGATCTGAAAGATGCTTTGTTTGCCTCCGTGGTGATCGCATTCGCTCAGGGGCTCGATCTCATCGCATCCGCAAGCGCGGAGCACGGGTGGGAAGTTCGGCTTGATCGCGTCGCCAAGCTCTGGAGAGCCGGATGCATCATCCGGATCGATTTCTTGGATCAAATCAGTCAAGCAATGCAAGGCATTGGCTCAAGCCACCTACTCCTAGATCCATGGTTCTCCAAGCATGTCGCTGCTGCACTTCCCGGTCTCCGGCGGACGGTTTCCGCTGCTGCCCAATCCGGTATCGGTATCCCTGTGCTCTCTTCAGCCCTTTCGTACTACGACACTATTCACGCTTCACGATTGCCTCACAATCTGCTGCAAGCCCAGCGGGATGCATTCGGTGCTCACAGCTACCGTCGCAACGACCGCGAAGGCGATTTCCATACCGATTGGCTTGGCGATGGAAGCACATCAAAATTGAAGTAGTCAACTCTTTCCACAGATGCAGAAATACTGACTGCAAGAGAAGTGTTTGCGTAAGATCTATTGCAGAAGCAACGAGACCGAGTTTGAAACGGAGCCAGCTGTGCAACAAGCGAAGCAGTTTACACTTGTGTTGTTCGGTGCAACCGGAGATCTTGCACACCGCAAGCTGTTCCCGTCCCTCTTTCGGCTCTGGAAATCGAATCTCATTGAAGACTTTCTTATCCTCGCGACAGGTCGCAGCCAAGCAGACCGTGCAGCATTTCTTGATTACCTCAGGGAGTATGTCGAGGAAGCGTCGACCGAACATGAAGCATGGGCTTCGTTTGAAAACAGCATCGAGTTCTTTCAACTCGACGCTAAGAACGAGCAATCTTTCCACGAAATGGCGAGTGCACTCGAATCTCTCGAGAAGGATCGGAATCTGACTGGCAACAGATTGTTTTACCTGTCAGTTTCGCCAGGGTTATTCGGCTCGATCACAGAAAATCTCGCATCTTCAGGCATGCTCAAGCGAGACTCAAGTCACCAAGATGCCCCTTGGTCCAGACTGGTTGTCGAAAAACCATTCGGTCACGATCTGGAGAGCGCAAAGAAACTCGATGACCATCTCTCCCGATTCGTCGAGGAAACCCAGGTCTACCGGATCGATCACTATCTCGGAAAAGAAACGGTACAGAACTTAGTCGCGTTTCGCTTTGCCAACGGCATGATCGAGCCGCTCTGGAACAGTCACCATATTGCAAGCGTGCAAATCACGGTAGCGGAAACTTTAGGAGTGGGGGACCGTGCCGATTATTACGAATCCGCTGGCGCACTGCGCGACATGATGCAAAATCACATGATGCAGTTGCTCGCGTTGACCGCGATGGAACCGCCGTTGAGTCTCTCTCCGAAGGATATCCGAAATGAGAAGGTTCGGGTTCTGCGTTCGATCAAGATCCCGACATCACCCAAAGAGGTAGCTCAAAGTACTGTCCAAGGACAGTACGGGCCGGGTGTCATTGATGGGGTCAAGGTCCCGGGGTACCGCGATGAGGAAGGGGTTGACCCCAACTCAACGACACCAACATTCATCTCGACCCGTGTTGAACTCGACAACTGGCGATGGACAGGTGTCCCTTTCTACCTCAGGCACGGCAAACGACTCCCATCGCGCGTCTCTGAGATCCGCGTTCGATTCCGCACGCCTCCGATGCACCTCTTTCATGCTTCCGAATGCTCGCCGTCATGTCCGAATGTATTGCGAATCCGGATTCAACCAGAAGAAGGAATCCGGCTGAGTGTCGGCGCAAAGAGACCCGGACCAGGAATGAACATCGATAGCGTGGACCTAGAGTTCAACTATTCCGATTCTTTCGGAGTTGATCTACCAGAGTCCTACGAGCGATTGCTACTCGATGCGATCATGGGCGACCCCACTCTCTTCATCCGACAAGACGAAGTTGAAGCTTCATGGGTCTGGGCAGACGCAGTACTCAAAGGTCTCGAAGAACAACAGGTTCCCAACTTCCCGAACTACACCGCTGGGTCAACCGGTCCAGTAGATGCAGGCAGTATCTTTGTCCCCCTCTCAAGCCCGAGAGCAAGCGAGCCAGAAGACGCATGGGGATCATTCAACGGCGATTCAGGCAGCGATCAAAACCACGGAGCCCCATCATGACTGAGCCAACCACCTATCCAACCCTCCGTGTTGTCCAAGATGCAGAAGCAGCAGGGGAGTTGGTTGCTTTACAAATCTTCGAATCCGCCCAAAAAGCAGTGGCAGAGACAGGTCGATTCACGCTCGCAATCCCTGGCGGATCAAGCCCGCGAGCAGTTTTTGAAAAACTAAGCTCTCCTAAATACCTGAGTGAGTTCCCATGGTCAAAGACCCATGTTCTTTGGGTAGATGAGCGAGCCGTGCCTGCAGATCACAAGGATTCAAATGCGGGTGTGTTTATTCGTGAAGTGTTCACAGATTTGCCGTTCGTTCCTGAGCAGGTCCATCGCATGCTCGGCGAACTCGGTCCCGAGCATGGTGCTTTGGCGTATCAAGATACCCTTCGATCAGTTCTGAATCCCGAGGGTGGCGACGAAAACACCATCGATTTCGCTTTGTTGGGAATTGGTGAGGATGGTCATATCGCGTCCTTGTTCCCAGGTGATCCCGCTCTCGATTCGACTGGCACAGTGATCCCGATATTTAATTCGCCCAAGCCACCTCCAGAACGAATCACGCTGACCATGCCAGTCCTCAAAAGTGCTAAGCGGATTGTCATGTTGGTTCTTGGTCAGGGGAAAGCAGAGGCTGTTGCAAGATCATTCGCCGGCGAACCATTGCCTGCACAAATCGTTGCAGATGAAACAAACACGCTTTGGATCATCGATCAAGCCGCTGCATCGAGGCTTCCCTGATTCATTTCTTAGACTCGGCCTATCGATTTCTTCGCGGGCTGTAGTTCAAAAAAGTATCGGTTTGTTGCCAGAGATCTTCGAGTCGATCGATACGATGATGGGCTTTCGCTCCCAAGAGTTTCACAACCTGCGCCACAAGCAGTTCTGAAGTGATGACGGCTGGTACAGAACTATCAAACGGCCCAACCGCTGGAATTTGCAGTTCGCACCAAGTCTCAGTAAGCGAGACCAGCGGCGACAATGGACCATCAGTGATCGCGACCACCTTAACGCCATACCCAGCTAGCACACGAGCGGTCGTCACCGAATATCGGCGGTACCTCGCAAAGTCAAAGACGACTGCGGTATCGCTGTCCGAGGCGCTGCTCAGATCCCTCCCAGTCGAATGTTCCTCAACGAGATGGACATCAGGTCGGATCATCGATAAGCCACTATGGAGGGCAAGAGCGCCCGCCATCGAGGTTTCACCTGAGATGACCCAGACATTCCGTGCGGAAGCGATCGGGGTTGCTAGATCCTCTAGTTTGGATGCATCCAGCGACGAGAATGTTTGATGGACAGCATTCTCGATTGCCGTCCTGATCGGAGCTGTGGATTCGTCTTGATGTCGAATTCGGTGACTCGGACTGGTCAACTGATTCGAGAGTTCTTCTCGAATCCAGCTTTGGAGATCCGTGTACCCTTCAAAGCCAAGCTTTGTCGCGAACCTGACGATAGATGGCCTGCTGGTCTGGGCGCGTCCCGCAAGGTCCGATACCGTCCCAAATGCAATCAAAGTCGGGTCCTCAAGGACCAACGACGCAATTCTGCGTTCAGTTGGGGTCAGTTGCTCGCTGACTTTGGCGATGAAATCTTGTATCGACATCACTGGCACTCCGGTGGTCAGTGTATTACAATGAAGGGCGCCGAGTGTGCATCCTATTACAAAAACAGTTTCGACCCGAGTCGTCACGAAATGGAGTCCAGTTCATGATCCAGCCGCAAAAATATGTCCCAACAGACAAGGAACAAGCATTTCTCGAGTCCATCGAGGATGTGCAGTACAAGCGTGAGATCTTGAACGGGCTCAAGCCATTCCTCGATGGAAGCACCTCGGATGACCTCAAGGGGTTCTATAGCTCCGATGAACTCGTCCAACTCGGCGGACTCAAGGGCAGCGAACGCGATGTTGAAAAACGAATGCCAGTCAAGGTGACGCGACACTTCGCTGAACTCGCGATGAAGAGCAAGCCAATCCAGCGGCTCGTCAAAGCAAGCCCGGACGAAACCCTGGACCTCGCCGGTTCAGAAGACCCAGGCAACCAGATGGACTACGCACCGGTCGAGGGGCTCCTCCACAAGTATGAGATGGGGCTGATGTATGTCGTCTCGACATGCTCTGCACACTGCCGATTCTGCTACCGCGAAGAACTCATCGCACGCAAAGAAATCAAACGCGCCGACGGCACCGTCGCGAAAAAGGGACTCGCCAAAATCCCAGAGATTACAAGCTACATCCGTTCCTTCAATCAGCAAGTCGCAGACAACGGCGGACGCCATCCAGTCTGCGGCAGAGAGAAACTCCGAGAAGTCCTCCTCTCAGGTGGCGACCCAATGGTCCTCAACAACTCGAAGATCGGCGCTTGGCTCGCAGCACTCGCTGAATCAGGTGTCGAATCCATCCGGATCGGTACGAAAGAAATGGCGTTCTACCCGCTCCGTTTCGACGAATCGTTCTTCGCGATGCTCGACAGCTTCCACGAGTCCTACCCAGAGGTGGGTCTCCACATGATGATCCACTTCGAGCACCCTGACGAGTTCCTCCAGAAGGACGACGATTTCAACTACATCACCGATGACAACGGGATCCTTCAGTGGGTTCCAGACACGATCGCAGCGATGCGAGGGCTTCTCGCTCGAGGGTGGATCACCGTCGAGAACCAGACTCCGATCATCAAGGACATCAACGACGACGCAGACGCACTGCGAATCATGCAGCGTGAGATGAAGCGTGTCGGTGCGGAAAACCACTACTTCTTCTGTGGTCGAGACATCGTCGCATACAAAGCGTTCAACATCCCAATCGAGAAAGCATGGAACATCCTCAACGAGTCCCAAAAGGGCCTTTCAGGCGTCGAAACACACGCACGGCTCTCGATCACACACTACAAGGGGAAAACAGAGGTCAACGCGGTCACCAATGAGCCAATCCCAGGTCTCAAAGGAAGCGAGAACGGCGTCGTCATCTTCAAACTCCTCCGCAACGCACACGGCGCCCCAGATCGTGGCAAAGTCTGTATCGTCGGTCGCAATCCGAACGCGGTCTGGTTCAACGACTACGAGGATCGCGTACTCTTCGATGAAGCAGGCTTGTTCGATTACAAGCGTGTTGTAGAAACCAAGGACGAGCCAGCGGAGCAAGTGTCGCGATGATCAACAAGAAAGTCGCCAGCGCCGCCGATGCGGTGCGTGATGTATTCGACGGCGCAACGGTTATGATCGGTGGATTCGGTGAAGCCGGCAGTCCCATCGAGCTTATTCATGCTCTGATCGATCAAGGCGCCAAAGACCTGACGGTTGTCAGTAATAACACCGGAAGCGGCGAAGTTGGTCTCGCAGCATTGCTCAAGGCAGAGCGTGTCTCCAAGATCATCTGCTCGTTCCCCAGAACCGCAAATTCGACTGTCTTCCCCGATCTCTACAGGAGCGGAAAGACAGAACTCGAACTGGTCCCGCAAGGAACGCTCGCGGAGCGCATTCGTGCAGGTGGTGCAGGGATTCCGGGGTTCTACACACCCGCCGCAGTGGGGACTCCGCTCGCGGACGGCAAAGAAAGCAGAGAGTTCGACGGGAAGGAATACCTCCTCGAACGCGGACTCAAAGCAGACTTCGCACTCATCAAGGGTCAGGCCGCAGACACGCATGGCAACATCGTCTACAACAAAACCGCACGCAACTTTGGTCCCCCAATGGCGATGGCGGCAAAGGTAGCGATTGTTCAAGTCAACAAGGTTGTCGAAGCGGGTGAGATGGACCCTGAAGTCGTGGTCACACCAGGTATCTTCGTGAGCCGAGTCGTTGAGGTCACCGAGCCCGCATTCGAGTCTGAGTTGGTAGCTGCAGGAGCGTCGTACCCATGAGCGAGCAAACCCAAGTGATCGGCCGCACGCGAGAAGAGATGGCACAGCGTCTCGCTCAGGACATCCCAAACGGGTCCTATGTCAATCTCGGAATCGGGATCCCAGAACTCGTCGCACGCTTCGTTCCAGAAGGTCGCACGCTGATCTATCACACCGAGAACGGCTTGCTTGGTATGGGGCCTTCCCCAGAAGAAGGCAAGGGAGATCCAGAACTCATCAACGCCGGCAAGCGACATGTCACCGTCAATCCCGGCGCCGCATTCTTCCACCACGCGGATAGCTTTGCGATGATCCGAGGGGGGCATATCGACCTCTGCGTCCTCGGCGCCATGCAGGTCTCCAAAGCCGGCGACCTTGCCAACTGGTCCACCGGAGAACCCGGCGCGATCCCAGCAGTCGGTGGTGCGATGGACCTGTGTGCCGGAGTTAAATCCGTATTTGTCATCACCCAGCACTGCACCAAGACAGGTGAACCCAAGCTCGTAGACGAATGCACTTATCCACTGACAGGTCTGGGAGTGATCAACAGGATCTACACCGACCTCGCGGTGATTGATGTCACCCCGGAAGGCTTCAAGCTCGTCGAGCTGAGCCCCGGCGTGGACTTTGACTATGTGCAGGAGCGCACCGGCGCACCGCTGATACATGTTTCCGATTAACCAAGGATTCAATCCGATGAGTACACCAGCACAAACCACCCGAAGTGCGGAACTGTTCGAACGAGCACGCAAAGTACTGCCAGGTGGAGTCAGCCGCAACGCGGTCTTGCGCGATCCAAACCCGCTGTATGTCGATCACGCTTATGGCTGCCACATCGTCGATGTGGATGGGGTCGATCGGATCGACTTTGCAAACAACATGGCCTCGCTTATCCACGGCCATGCCGATCCAGACATGGTGCGCGTAGTGGGGGAGCAACTTGCAAAAGGTACCGCGTTTAATATGGGGACCGAAGTCGAGATCGAGTATGCAGAGCATCTGCTCACGCGGAATCAAGGCTTCGAGCAGCTCCGCTTTGTCAACTCTGGAACCGAGGCGTTGATGCTCGCGATCAAAGCTTCCCGCGCGTACACCAACCGCCCGATGATCGCCAAAGCAGAGGGCGCGTATCACGGCGCGTACGACTATGTGGAAGTGAGCCAAACTCCAAGCCCTGATTCTTGGGGTGATGCCGATCGACCAAGCAATGTTCCTTTGGTTTCAGGGACCCCCGAATCCGCGATGTCGGATGTTGTGGTGTTCCCATACAACAACATTGAAAAAGCAATCGCACTGTTGGATCAGAACGCGGATAAGCTCGCGTGTGTTGTCCTTGATCTCATGCCTCACCGGGTCGGCCTGAATCCTGCAGAGCCTGACTTTGTCCAAGCACTGCGCGAGTGGACAACCAAGAACGGCGTAATACTTGTGCTCGACGAGGTCATCACCTTCCGAACCGAGTATGGCGGATTACAAGAGCAATACAACATTCAAGCGGACTTGACAGCACTTGGCAAAATGATCGGTGGAGGATTCCCGATCGGTGCGGTCGCGGGGAGATCCGATGTCATGGATGTCCTCAATCCGAAATCAAAGCGTTACCTCTTCCCGCATTCTGGTACTTTCTCGGCAAACCCCGTCAGCATGGTTGCAGGTTACACAGCGATGAAAAAATTTGATCGTCCTGCAATCCAGCGACTCAACAATCTTGCCAAGCGAGCAGTCTCAGGTATCGAATCTGCGATCAATGCGACCGGGGTTGTTGCGAGTGTCACTGGGACCGGGTCGATGTTCCGTGTCCATGTGAAAGAATCCGCCCCAAGAAACTATCGCGAAGCATACCTCTCACCTCAGGAAGCTCCGAGGCTCAAGTATTTGCTCGATCACATGTTTGACGAGGGGTTCTTGCTGATCAATACATGTTCGTCAACCCTGTCAACCCCGATGACTGAGGCAGACATCGATGCTTTGGTCGACGCATACAAGCGTGGGTTTGAGCAACTCGCAGCAAGGCATTGATTGGATTAATCGCGTTCAAAGACCGTCGCGAGTCCCTGTCCAACACCAACACACAACGCCGCGATCCCGCGTTTAGCGTCGTCGCGCACCATCTGATGAATCAGCGTGGTCGCGATGCGGGTCCCGCTGCAGCCGAGCGGGTGTCCGATTGCAATGGCGCCGCCGTTGACATTGAGTTTTTCGTCTGGAATATTGAGCTCGCGTGCACACGCGATTGATTGTGCCGCGAACGCCTCATTGATTTCAACGAGGTCGATGTCATCGAGCGATAATCCAGCGCGACCGAGTGCTTTCCGAATTGCTGGGACCGGACCGATCCCCATATGCGCTGGATCGACACCAGCAGAGGCGCTCATCCCGACATACGCGATTGGCTTCAATCCAAGTTCCTTTGCTTTGGATTCTTCAACAAGCAACATCGCTGCAGCTCCATCGTTGACCCCGGACGAGTTCCCGGCAGTAACCGTGCCCAGATCATCTTTCGCAAACACGGCACGGAGCTTGCCGAGTTGTTCGAGGGTTGATTCTGGTCGAGGATGTTCATCCGTATCTACACGAATCGGATCTCCCTTGCGTTGAGGGATCTCGACTGGAACCAACTCGTCAGTAAATCGGCCTGCTTCATGAGCCGATTTCCATCGCTGTTGGCTTCTGTACGCAAAGGCATCTTGATCAGCTCGGCTGATCTTATGATCGCGTGCGACATTCTCAGCCGTTTCGCCCATCGGATACGGATGGTGGATCGCTGAGAGCTTCGGATTGATAAACCGCCATCCGATCGATGTGTCGTACATCTGCTGACCGCGATCATACCCATAGTCCGCCTTGCTCAGGACATACGGCGCTCTGCTCATTGATTCCACACCACCAGCGATGAAGACATCGCCGTGGTTGGTTTCGATCATTCGTGCGGCAATATTGATTGCTTCCAGTCCAGACGCACACAACCGATTAACGGTCGATCCAGGAACAGTCTCAGGAAGCCCGGCAATCAAAGCTGCCATTCGAGCAACATTCCGGTTGTCTTCGCCAGCTTGGTTCGCAGCTCCGAAGTACACATCGTCAATCAATCCGCCGTCGATCCCAGTCCGCTCAACAACTGAACGGATCACATGGGCAGCGAGATCATCAGGACGAACAGAAGCGAGTGATCCGCCAAATCGACCGATCGGGGTTCGCAACGCACAGATAACAGCGGCTCTTCTTTGCATCGCGAATTGTAGTATCCCCAAGAACCGTTGTCGTCACGAACCAAGTGTTACTGATCGGATTCAAGGTCTTCCAAGAGGGTGTCTACAAATGCCACGCGCCGATGCTGCTCTCCCAACGAGCTCACCAATGCCGGCCGAGCTTCGAGCAGCATCTCACGAGCGAGCTGTGGCTCTCCCGTCCCAACCAGACATTCAGCGAGCTTGACCCGGAACTGAGCCCGGATCCAATGGCCATCAGGGAGCAGCCCCTCGACCATTACAGCAGCTTCTTCGAGCAACTCATGAGCCCGATTCAGATTTGATTGCTCGAGATGCATGACTCCAGTATTGTGGATGGTGATCGCAAGACGAAGGCTTGGGTTTCCGGGATTCAGTCGGAAGATGCTGATCGCCTCATCAAAGAGTTCCGCTGCCTCATCGAAGCGTTCTTGCGATCGATATGAATCCGCGAGGTTGTTGAGCGAGATCCCGACCCGCTCATGCGTTGGGCCAAAGACCGTTCGTCGGCGTTCGATCAAATCCAAAAGCAAAGCATCGGACTCATTGAATCGTCCGAGGTTGTTGAGAATTTCCACCCGATTACTTTCGCACGCAAGCGTGTCTGGGTGTTCCATACCATGAATTTCATTCAGCATAACGAGTGCGCGATCATACGAGTCCATTGCGTCATCGAACCGCTCAAGCCGTTTGAACGACACACCCATGCCCGTGAGAACTTGAGAACCTACACGCATCTCCCACGCATCATCCATTACGCCGACGAGATCCAACGCTCGTTGATATATTTCAAGCGACTCCTCAAACTTACCTTGTTCATATGCCAATGCCGCCTGCTGATGGGTAATTTGTGCGAACAGTTCGGGGTGTTCATCGCGTGGTTGAATTGCGTTCGCAACTCGGGTCGCCTCTGCAAGTGTTGATTCGGCATCGTCAAGGCGAGTGGTAGCGAGGTGGACTTGTGCGAGCACAACAAGCGTCGATGCCAATGCCGTTGATGGGACTTCCTCGAGTGACCTCATCGAATCGATCGAGGACACCAGTTGTTGTTCAGCGATGTCGTAGATTCCCAGTCGGGTATAGGTTTCGCCAATTGTACTCTGGATCGCAGATCGAAGGTCAGGATACGCTTCAAACCGACCACCCACTTCATTCGCGGCAACATCCAGGAGTTCCTTCACTCGCATATCAGGCCCACTCAACCCAGGATCGACCTCAGAGAGTAAATCACGAAAGAACACACTTATCTTTCGTTGCTTATCAAGCTCAGATTCCGCAGTTGCCCTGCGCTGCTCTGCCAGTCGATTCGCAGCGTTCGTCCGCACAACGCCGATTGTCAACGCGGTGATTGTTCCCGCGATCCCAAGCAGAATAACCGCCGCAATCGCGACACCGGCTTGGTGCCTTCGAGCAAACTTCCGGAGTTGATACACCGTGCTCGCACGCCTCGCTTCAATCGGTCGATGATCTAGCACGGCTCGAATATCAGAAGCGAACGAATCAACAGTCTGATACCTGCGATCTTGGTCCTGTTCCATGGAATGAAGCAGCACAATATCAAGGTCAGGATCAAGTTTCGAATTGATCGAACTCGGGCTCTGTGGAGTGCTTTGCAAGACCCGTTGAATGACAAGCTCGATCGATCCGCTCATGTCATGAGGTAACACGCCGGTAAGCATCTCGTAGAGCAGCACACCAAGGGAATATACATCGGTTCTCGCATCAATCGAGGCCGGATCTCCCCTGAGCTGTTCGGGGGACGCGTATGCAAGCGTCCCCATAAACTCCCCTTCTGCTGTTCGGATCATGGTCGCGCTTGTGTTCAGATGATCCTTCGCAAGTCCAAAGTCGAGCACCTTGGGTTGACCCGATTGATCAATCAATATATTCCCAGGCTTTATATCTCGATGGAAGACCCCTCGCTGATGTGCCGCGATGACACCCTCGCAAATATTGAGGAAGAGCAATAGTCTTTGCTCTGCGGATGGCTCATGCTCTTTCAGATACCCATCAAGAGTCGGCCCCTCAATGAGTTCCATCGCAAGAAAGCTTCTGCCATCTTGGGTTTCCCCTCGATCAATGATGGAAACGACATTGGGGTGATTGATCCGTGATGCGAGATCGATTTCTCGCTCAAACCGTTGCCTTTGCCCTTTGGTTGCAAGGGATCCCTTCAGCAGGACCTTGAGCGCTACGGATCGGCGCGTAGAGGTCTGCAGAGCGCAGTACACAATCCCCTGACCACCTCGATGAATTTCATGCTGAATTTGGTATCCCTGAATTCGAAGCGAAGACTGGTCCACACCAGACTCGTAGACAGCAACTTTGCGTACCCTGCTCACCAGATCATCCATGGAACAAAGTTCATCGAACTGGGTTTGGCATTGCAAGCACGAACTCAGATGTTGTTCGATCTCGTCGAGTGTCCGCTCATTGCTGGAAGGTGGGGGAGCTTCGTTCGCACGAAGCCGTTCGAGTTCCCCGATTGTAAGGTGGTTGGTCATGAAGCGACACCATCAACGCCGTCGAACTCATCCCGAAGTGTCTCAAGCCGCTTGAGAATTCGATACCTTGCTTGGTACACCGCATCACGAGACATCCCAAGTTGATCTGCGACTTCATTTGCTGGAACCTGTCGAAGCGTCATCAACTCGAACGCACGAAAGTGTGTGGGATTCACTTCCCCACGGAGTTGAGTCATGCAAGCTCCGATTGTGTGTCGATCCCATTCAAGTTCCCAATCGGTCCTTGCTTCCTCTTCATCCGGGAGTGCTGAGAAGAAGGTTGTGCTATTTGTGAGCTTTGGCGCTTGGATCGGAGCGCGAACACCATCGCGTCTGTGGGAGCGAATCGATTGGTACATCAGGGTAAAGAGCCAAGCTCCGAGTCGTCCTCGTGACCGATCATATTGGCCATCTCGATAGCCTTGAACAAATCGGAGCAACGCGTCCTGAACCGCGTCCTCAGCTTGCTCCTGGGTGAGCCCCAGCCGAGAGGCAAAGTGCAGCATCGGTTCTCGAAATCTGTCTGTAAGTCTCTGCCATGCAATATCTTCAGAGTTGCATAGCTGTTGGAGCAAAATGGTCGTGGTTTCCCATTTCATATCTCTCCAGTATACGGATCGAGCAAGAAATCCGCAATACAGGTCTCCTAGATCGACTTCCAGAACGTAAGAAAAAGTCAGAAATCGTGTCAAATCAGGTCATGTTCTCGGCCATACAAGTGAGCCCTAGTACCGGATGTAACACAGGAGACACCGAATGCGATCCCAACGAGCCATCAGCGTCCTGATTTCATTGACTGCAATTCCATGCATTGCTGGTGGTTTGTGGGCTCAATCGATACCCGATCCTGGCAACTTGCTGATTTCAGCAATCGACTCAAGCACCGGTTTGCCTGATGTCTTCTCAATCACCACCGCAGGTCTCGTCGGTGAAACGGGGTACTTGCCGAATGAACTGGCTACCACTGTCGAACTCGCGCCAGTGACCCCCATCACCAACGAAGGCATGGAGGTGGTTGTGATTGACAATGGGAGTGGCATGCTCCGGTTCACCTACTCTGGGGGAGGGAGCAACGAAGGGGGACCTGTATACGCATCATTGATCGACATCACGCGAGGTTTCGATTCTTTCGACAATCCGATCGTCGGATTTGAGAGTCCTGGAGTCGCATTCAACCATCCCAATATTGCGTTCAATCCAGGGATGCTGGGTCTACAGCATCCCATGCGTTCGAACATGCCTGATTTCTTTGAAGATCCTCTCTTCGGATTTGAGGACCCATTGTTTGGATTCGAAGATCCATTGTTCGGCTTTGAGGATCCATTGTTTGGATTCACAACAAACTCAGCAATCGTCAGCTATCCCACCCTCGATACTGAGATTGAACTCAACGCTGCTGGCGGCTCGATTGAAGCCGGACTCGCATACCCACGCGCATACTTTATGGATCCAAACGAACTCAACCAGTTCGATGGTATCGACGGCGAATCATACAGGAACTACGCAGGATTCGCAGTCTACTCCTCCGACGCATCGAGTGGGGCGGGTATATATCTGGCGCCGCTTGATCGAGCATCGATCCAATCACGCACTTTGCAGCTCCAGCCGTATGCCATCGGTGGCGTATTCAATAACGCATTTCAAATAGATGGCATGCATGTTGATCCTGTCATTCCAGGGATGGTCTATGTCTGGGGAAGCGACGGGGCAAGCCGAGGTGGGGTACCAATGCCGGTGGTGTACCGTGTCAATCCAGACCAGACGGTAAGCGAACTGACTCGTAGCGGAAACATCGAATCAATCGACGACCTTGTAGTTTCACTCGATGGAAAGCTGTACATCCTCGATGCCACAACATCATCGGGAAAAATCATCAGTGTGGACGCCCAATCCGGTACCCAAGCTGTACTCGCAACGGGAGGGACGACCTTTGAATCCCCAACAAGTTTGAGCGTTGTCCAACAGCGATCCAAAGTTGTCGAGGTCAATACCACTGCCGACCTTGCTGATCCAAATCCAGGAGATGGAGATTACTTCAATCCCGGATTCTTGCTCACACTCCGCGCAATCATTGAAGAAGCCAATGCTCAAGCGGCCAACCACACCATCGTCCTTCCAAGCGGGACCTACGACATTTCATCGCTCGGTGAAATCAGCATCCAATCGAACATCACAATCATCGGAGCAGGGGCGGCTGACACCATTTTAACCGGAGCAAATGCCAGTCGAGTATTCAGAATCGATCCATCCGGATCGCTCAAGCTGCGCGATCTGACAATTCAGGACGGGCGAGCGACCGTCGGAGATGGCGCGTGCGTGTTGGCCCAAGGACCGTTGGCAATCGAGGGAGTTGTCATCAGGTCGGGCAACGCGTCGAACCACGGCGGGGGAATCTCCTCAACTTCCACGCTCCACGCATACAAGTCGCATTTTACAGGAAATCAATCCAATAAAGACGGCGGTGCGATCCATATCAACGGAGGATCCTCGTACATCAATCGGAGCTCGTTCTTTGGAAACGAAGCACTCAATGGTGGGGCAGTTTCCATCACGAATGCTGCCGTCGACATCACCAACTCGACATTCGCACAGAATGAGACATTCTGGGAAGGCGGTGCGGTCCGCACCCTATCGAATCAGCCTGTTCGCTTCCTGCATTGCACGCTGGTTGAGAACGAAGCGGGACTGATTCCAGACGATCAATCCTCCGGCGGCATTGACTCAACAGGGTCAACTGTGCTCCCATGGATTCGATCATGTGCATTTGCAGACAACGGGTTCGATGGAGAGTTGGCTGATGTGACAGGCGATTTTGAGATCGCGGATCATTCTTACTTCGCAACACTCTCTGGGGCAAATTTCAATACGATCAACAATGTCGAGGTCGGCGCATCACCGCTCCTGCCGAGCGTGCCAACACAGTTTGGCGTGACCTACGCATATTCACCGTTACCCAGCAGCCCGTTGATCGATAGCGCAGCGAGCGATGAGTTTCCGGTATTTGATCAACTCGGATTCAACCGAGCGAGCGATGGTAATTCCGATGGTATCCAAGTTCCAGATATTGGTGCCTCGGAAGCCGAAGCCGCATGCCCAGCGGATATGAGTCTCGACGGAGTCCTGAACTACCTCGATGTCTCCGCGTTCTTGTCAGCGTTCGGTTCACAAGATCCTGCCGCCGATTTCGAAACCGATGGCATGTTCAACTTTCTCGATGTCAGCGCATTTCTCATTCAGTACGGAATGGGATGCCCATAAACCAACCACAGGAGAGTCCAAATGAAATTGAAAACAACACTGGCATTTGCCATCAGTTCACTCATCTCACCAGCCGCACTCGCTGGTCCGCTCGATCCGCCTCCGGGACCGATCGAATCGACAATGAAAACATTGACTGAAGTGGAACCAAGAACCGCTATCAACTCCACCAATACACCGGGAGATTCAAGCTCCGCGTTCAGAATCACACAGTCCGGGTCCTACTACCTCGCTCAAAACTTCTCCATACTTGGATTCCTATCCAACATCGACGCTATCGAAATTGCTGCGAGCAATGTCACCATCGATCTCAACGGCTTCACGCTCACAGGACTCAGCGGAGCTCTCGATGGCATCGTGACAGATGGGACTGGGTACCGAAACATTGTGATCAAAAACGGGACTATTCAATCATTCGATACAGGCATTGATCTTGATGGTGTTGATGAGGAAAACATTACTGTTGAAGCGATCACGGTAATCAACTCTGATCTCATAGGCATCGCAATCAGAAACGGTCGGGTCTCTGATTGCAGCGTGAAGGATAATGGAGGAAGCGGGATTGTCGTCAGTAATAACAGCTTCGTGGAAACCTGCACTGTCGAAAACAATGGTTCGGATGGCATCAACGCGGGCATTGGCTCGATCATCAGAGACAACATCGTCCGGAACAACTTCAACGACGGTATCCGCGTTTCGAGCAGATGCATCATCCGCGACAACCTAGTCACTCAAAACGGAACCGCGACTGGAATCAAAGCGGGCATTCAGATCTACGGCAGCGATTCGCTCATTCAATCGAATGTGGTTGTCGACAATGAGTTTGGACTGCGATCATCGACCGTATCGATCTTCGCACAAAACATTGTCTCGAACAATGTTATTGATATTGATATCAGCGGCTCTAACCCAGGTCTTGCGGACCAAGCGTCTACCCCGAACGGTGCGGGCGCATGGGACAACATCGTTCCATAATCGAGGACTCGAACTATGAATCACAAAATGATTTTAATATGTACATCAGTGATGACCGCTTCTTCAGTCCAAGCACAGTCAGTCGATCCAGACCAAAGCTATTCATGGGCAGAGAACATCGGATACTTCAACTTCTCAGGAGCGGGTGACCCTTCGGGATCGCAAGAAGTCTTTGCTCACGATGAATATCTTGAAGGGTACATCTGGTCAGAAAATACTGGCTGGGTAAACCTGGGTATCGGGGATGGCCCATACGCGAACACAAATGGACTGAACTTCGGAGTCAACCGAGATCCGGTTAGCGGGAATCTCACTGGGTACGGATGGAATGAAAACATCGGCTGGATCAACTTTTCGGGGGGAAGCATGGCGACTCCCGCAAACCCGGCACGGATCGAAGATAGCAGATTCAAAGGTTTTGCATGGTCAGAGAACGCAGGGTGGGTCAACTTGGATGACAACACGGTCTATGTTGGATTGCTGAGCTGTCCCGCAGACCTCAATGCAGATGGGAGTCTGAATTTCCTAGATGTCAGCGCATTCTTGAGCGCATACGGCAACATGGATTCCGCAGCAGATTTCAACGAAGACGGGGTGTTCAACTTTCTGGATGTCAGTGCATTCCTCAGTGCATTTGGAAATGGGTGTTCACCAGTGTAGTAGCAAATTCATACACCCAGTCTCGACTGGGATCGCCACAACGCCGCCCGGTTGAGATTTCTGCCGGGCGGTTGTTGTTGTGAAACCCGCTCGCGTTCGCCGAGAGATTTGAGATTGGATATAGTGACTACATGAATCACTCCTTGATCTCCGTATCTGTCTGCGTCATCCTTTCTCAAGCACTCTCAGCTGGAGAGCCGCTGACACTCAAGCAAATCACCGCCGAGCAGGATTGGATTGCTCGATCACCCCAGAACCCTCGATGGCTAACCGATAACTCAGGAATTCTCTACTCGACCCGACGAGAAGGACCAGTCGGCCGAGACTTTCAAGACACATTCATCCTTCATTTGGACGGATCAGGTATTGATCCAATCCAAATCACTCCAGAGAATCCGGGGCCTAACTTCACAGGTTCCGGCGACTGGAACCAAGATCAGAGCCAATCAGTATTGAACTACGACGGCGACCTGTATCTCTATGATTCCGCTTCAAGCTCATTCACCCAGCTTACAAAGACATCCGCCCGCGAGTCAAACGCTTTCTTCATCGAAGGCGGGAACGGATACGCTTTCAGAAGAAGTGGAGAATGGTTTACCCGCTCGTTCTATGGAGCGCTAGAAACCCAAGCCGCGGATATCCGGTTCGATGATCCTCCAGAAGACCCCGAAGCTCCGGATCACGACTTACTCCAAGAGCAGCAGCGTGAGCTATTCGAAATCATCCAACTTGAAGATCAGCGCAAGCAAACTAGAGAAGATGACCAACGAGCATGGCGGGACACCAATCCCAACGCGGTTGCCGGGCCGTTCTATCTTGGTAAAGACAATCGCTCCGCAGGTGTTTCACTCAGTCCAAACGCAAAATTCATGCTTGTCGCAATGTCACCAAAGGATCGGCCAACCGATCCAACAGATCAAATGCCCAACTATGTCACAGAAGACGGCTATGTGTCAACATCAATCGTCCGGTCCAAAGTCGGCAATGCAACAGAAACGCCAAACACATTCGCGCTGCTCAATCTTGAGAGCGAGGAAACCATTGATCTTCCGCTCGATACGCTCCCGATGATCACCGATGACCCACTCGCATGGCTCAAAGCAGAACAAGTGGATGAAGCCGATACTGATGGGGAAAGTGAAATCGAGGCTGCAGTTGAACCGAGCGAACAGAGTTCAAATTCTGAACTCGATCAAGACAAAGGCGACGACAGCAGCACCGAAATTGCCGAGTCACAAGAACCAGACCCGAAGCCCAGATCCGTTTCTCACTACGGCACCCGCTGGAATCAAGCGGGCACACTCGCAGCAGTAATGCTGGTATCGCACGACAACAAAGACCGCTGGATTGCACTCGTGGATACGTCCGCAGAAGACCCCTCCTTTGTGTCTGCGCACCACCTTCGCGATGAAGCATGGATTGGGTGGGATTTCAACAGCTTTGGGTTCATCCCCAACTCAGACACGCTCTGGTACATCTCCGAAGAAGATGGTTACGGTCATCTATACACCAAAACTCCAGATGGGACGGTAACCCAACGAACCTCCGGCACCTTTGAAGTCCGCTCGATAATGTTCACACGCGACGGATCAGCTGCATACCTACGAACAAATCGCACCCACCCTGGCATCCAAGAGCTCGAACGCCTCGATCTAGATACAAACCAGCTCACGCCGATCACGCAAATGCGTGGAACCGTGGATTCCTACAAGCTTTCTCCGGATGAAAAACATGCAGTTGTCATGTATTCCAACATCAACTCGCCCCAAGAGCTCTACCTCGTCGATCTGACCACAGATTCAGAACCAACGAAACTCACCCACACCGTGACCGATGAGTTCTTGAATGCAGGTATACAGACCCCCGAGATTGTTGGTGTGCCGTCATCCCATACCGATGTACCAATTTACACTCGCGTTTACCTCCCGGACTTACAAAAGTACAACGGTCCACGCCCACTGGTCGTGTTCTCTCATGGCGCTGGTTATCTTCAGCACGCAAACTATGAGTGGTCCTACTACTCACGCGAGCACATGTATCATGGGCTTTTGACATCACTCGGTTTCATCGTCGTTGCGCCAGATTTCCGTGCTTCGTCTGGTTACGGTCGGGACTGGAGAACCGCGATCTATCGCAAAATGGGATACCCTGAACTCGAAGATTTCAAGGACACAATCGACTATGCAGTGAGCAACTACAACGCCGACCCAGAACGCGTAGGAATCTACGGTGGTTCTTACGGTGGATTCATGACGCTCATGGCAATGTTTCTCGAACCAGAGACTTACAAAGCAGGTGCCGCCCTGCGATCAGTGACAGACTGGGCGCATTACAACCACGGATACACTTCAAACATACTCAATACCCCTGAAATAGATCCGGATTCTTTTAAGCGATCTTCTCCCATCTATCACGCAGAGGGATTGCAAGGACGACTCCTGATGCTCCACGGCATGCAAGACGACAATGTTGTCGCACAAGACATCATCCGCCTATCACAGCGTCTGATCGAGCTTGAAAAAGAGAACTGGGAACTCGCTCTCGCACCCATCGAACCACACGGCTATCGTGAACCAAGCAGTTGGCTCGATCAAATGCGCCGCATCCACAAGCTTTTCATGGACGAACTGTACAACGAATAAGCAAGCAAATTGCCGCGCAATTGTTGTGCTCAGTTCCCATCAACGCTATATTGGGTCGATGAACCACACACGCAGAGAAGCCATTCAGATCATCGGTGCGAGCGGCCTTATCGCAGCCCTTGCAACCAAGAAAACGCTTGGATCCTCATTGAGCATATTTGATCCCAAACCGCTGTTTCACATCTCCATCGCGCAGTGGTCACTCCATAAACTGATCTATGCCGATGAAATCACCACTTACGATTTTGCGAGTGAAGCAAGGTCAATGGGATTCGACGGCATCGAATATGTCAACAGCTTCTTCAAAGACAAAGCAAACGACGAGCAATACCTCAAAGGCCTCAATACACGCGCTGAAGACCAAGGAGTCAAACAACTCCTCATCATGTGTGATGGCGAGGGAAACCTCGGAGATCCCGATGAAAGTAAGCGAACCGTTGCTGTGAACAATCACCACAAATGGGTCCATGCCGCAAAGACACTTGGTTGCCATTCGATCCGGGTGAACGCCGCAAGCTCCGGGAGTTACGAAGAGCAGCAGAAACTCGCAGCGGACGGATTACGCAAGCTCACCGAGTTTGCCGAACCAGTCGGTATCAATGTCATTGTGGAAAATCATGGCGGCCTCTCGTCCAATGGGAAATGGCTCGCAGGAGTTATGAAACTCGTTGATCATCCAATGTGCGGCACGCTCCCCGACTTTGGGAATTTTTGTATGGATTGGTCGAAGTCCGATGATCCCAAATCGTGGTACGACCGTTATCAGGGAACCGAAGAACTCATGCCTTATGCCAAAGCGGTGAGCGCGAAGTCCTATGAGTTCGATGAACTCGGAAACGAGATCAACACCGATTACCGGAAGATGCTCAAGATTGTGATCGACGCGGGGTACAGTGGATGGATCGGAGTGGAATACGAGGGGTCAAAGCATTCCCCTCGAGAGGGAAGCAAGCTGACCAAAGCCCTCCTCGAGTCTGTACGCGACGAGCTCTCAGCTTGATGGATCGGCTTTGCTCGCAGCAGGGAGTATGCAATCTAAAATCACAAGGAACCCGACCAGCATCGTACCTGCGGCATACAGCATACCCCCTACAACAATCGCGTAAGCAAATGCTGCAATCTCACGAGTAATCCACCAACTCGCCATATCAACAAGCAATCCCGCCGCAGCGATGCTCACAACAACACCGATGAATCCTTTCGAGAACCGAGTCATCGCGCCGAGCATTCCCAGCACAATCATCACGACCGCCATCATCGGAGCATGCGCGTGTTGACTGGTCGCAATGATGTTTGGGCCTGCTGGTTTGATGTCCTTTGACACGGAGAGCTTCTGTATATCATCCCAGTATTCCAGCGGCACTTCAGCGTATGTGCCCTCTCCAGTCGCGCCTCGTGTATGGCAATCCAAGCAACTCATCGCGATAATCTCAGATGGTGCTTCATCACCAAGGTCAAGATTGTCGTAATCCTGCGAGACCCGGTCGCTGCGGAGCCAAGTAAGAAGCGAAGCCCGTTCGTACTCTTCAATTGTGTCGGGGTGCCCAGATTCAAGTGCTTCAATCAAAGGCGATGGCGTTTGTACGCCGTGATACGCACCAATGATGTCGTTCATCGATAAGCCGGGAGTCTCATCCCGATTGTCATAGTGCATCCGCAAGTAGAAACCGGATACGACATACCCACCCAGCAAAGTGACCACCAGCAGTGCAATCCCAACCCGGTATAAATACGGAAGTGCCCGGAGCGACATGGTCGGAGTGTTTGACATCAACTATCCCGCCTTTCAAAGTTGTAGATCAATCAAAGCCCAGAGAGATCGATATCGACACTCTTCCCGGAAACGATCGCATCGTTCGCGGCAATCCCGACCATCGTCGCGCGTGCCGCTTCATCAACCGAGCATGCAACAGATCCGCCCGAAGCAATTGCCGTCACCCAATCGACCAATGCATAATGGACTGCTGGATTCGGAAGGCCGATGCCCTCCTTGAGTTTACCTTGCTCTGCTAGTTTGGTCGCACCAGCGATCAGCGTGATCCCCTCGTCATTATGGAACTGTTGTCGGTTCGCATACACTTCCCATCCCTGTGTCGGTGCATCGGATTCCTTAAACAACCAGCCGTGCGACCAGCCGAGTTTGATCGCTGCGTTTGAACCAAAGAATACTTCGTGCTTGCCGCCATAGGAGTTCGCGAGTGTTGCGTCATACCCAAGTGTCGCGCCGTCTTCGTAGACGAGCGTACAAGAGATCGTGTCGTGAACCTTTCTGCCATCCTCATAAAAACGGATGCCGCCATGCCCCGTGACCCGTGTCGGATACTTCCCGGTGTACCAGTGAAACACATCAAACTGCTGTGTACCCCATTCGCCTGCCAAGCCATTGCTCCGTTTGGGATCAAGCTTCCAGTTCAAGGCTTCCTTCCGAACAGGATCGTTCGATGGGGTGATCCAATTGGTCTTGCGATTATTCTGTGCACGCATAGAGACCAGGTCCCGCACGGAATCCGACAAGAAGAATCCACGAGCGAGTTGATAGACAGGATTCGATCGCCCCTGCAACCCAGCAGCGACAACGCCTTTCGAAGAGCGTGCCGCATCAGAGATTGCGATGCAATCCTCTCGAGTATGCGCAAGCGGGCATTCAAGATACGCATGCAACCCAGACTTGAGACATTCTACAGCTACCTCGCGGTGAGTATGTGTTGGAGTTGCGACAACGACTGCATTGACGCCCCCTGAATCAAGCATCTCCCGAACCGTTGAGTATCCAGTTGCCCCAGACGCACGACGAAGCCCCGAAGCCAATCGACGCTCGTCAACATCGCAGACGGCAACAACCGATACCCCTGGAATCTTCCCAAGCTCGCCCATAATCTCTCGGCCTTGCCTCCCAACGCCAATGACACCAACTCGTAAAGCATCCTCAGCGGACAGGCCGCCAAACGCCTGCAGGTTTGGAACAAGAGCCATCGCCGCCATTCCACCTGCGGCACGGGTCAAAAACATCCGTCTATCAATCTCGTTCATCTCATTCCTCAACTCTTGAAACACACAACCCCAAGCGGATCATGGAATACGGGTTCGTTGTCTTCACGCAAGGCCACTAGTGTACACGATTCGTCCCCCAACTGGTCTATCAGCAACGGAGAAACACTGCACGCCGTTGAATATGCGTCAGCGATCGCCGCACTCGGATGGACACACACGACTCTCGATAGATTCGATGTCGCAGGAGCAAGCAAATCAGGGTTCATAAGGTGCCCAGAAGTGACCAAATCTGTTTGGACACTTCGTCCATACAACTCGGACACACCCATCGAAAATCCATTCAGTCGAATCTCGATCCCGGTATCAATCAACACCGACCACGGCTGTCCATCTTTCCCATCCCCGATCCCAAAAACGCTCGATGTGCCGCCGTGGATAAATGCGTGCTCGATTCCGAGGTCATCGAGTTCATCACGCATCAAATCAAGGACAAAGCCCTTCGCGATCGCACCAAAGTCCAATCCAATCCTGGAATCAGTTTTAGTAATAGTTCGATCAGAGCGATTGAGTTTAAATGCACAGCTCAAATCAAGCCCAGCAAGATTCTCAATGGTATCGTTCCGGAACCCGTGCGCCATCATCAATGTTCCACACGCGATATTAAACACGCCTCCGGTTTGTTCGCGAAGTTGCTCACAAAGCGTTAGCAATGCAAACATATCCTCGTCCACACAGATTGGTTCATTTGCAGTTGCTCTGTTGATATGAGATGCAAGCGAGCTTGGTTCAAATACCGACAATCTTCGATGCCAGTCATGAACCAGATCACGCAGATTTTCACACACAGCAACACAATCACCACGATCTATCGAAGATCGTTCTGCATCGATCAAAATCTCGAATCGACAACCCATCGCGTCGAACGCGAGTGGGGTGTATCGATCGAAATCATTTTCACGCCTTGGAAGCACGCATGGTTTTTGGATCAAAGGTAAATGCATGACCTTCCCACATAGAACGGGTCGCAAGATCGACCGCAACAAGTACCTTCGATGCGAGATCAATGTTGCTCTTCGCCGGCTGACGCGTCCGGATGCACTCAAGCCAGTTCAGACGAAGCTGATCTTGGTCGTTGCCGATATCTTCGCATTCAATGCGTTCTGCATCAATATCGTCAACAAAGATCCGCTCAGGACGAATCTCGCAGTGACGGGAGTTGAGATACATATTCGCTTTATGCCCACGGATCATGGTCTCAAGACCAACCTCATTCGCGGTGGAGCCAGCAATGACCATCGTGTGTCCATCTTCAAACTGGACTGTGAGATTCACCTGATCATGGTTTTCCATGTCGTGGTCAATAACATGCGACCCCGAAGCGATCACGCGCGTCGGCCAACCTGAATCGAGCGCGAAGATCAGCGGAGTCATCACATGCACCAACAGATCACCAATGATTCCAGTCGAGAAATCCTTGTATCGGCGCCAGCGTGCGTACACCTTTGGATCCCACTCACGAGGCCCTAGATCGCCGAGCCAAGCATCCCAGTCAAGGTTCACACCCGGCTTCCAATCAGGGTCAATCCCATAGTAGTTCCACTCGCCGGTCGTTGAGTTTCGGCAATAGCTCGTCTGCGACCAAACAGGTTTCCCGATACGCCCCTCCTTGATTGCATCGCGAGCTTTGTTGTATTTGGGGAGCATGATCATCTGCGTCCCGACCTGGAAGATCCGGTCGGGGTGTGCCAACACCGCGTTGCGAACATCCATCGCTTGTTCGAGCCGCAGCGTCATCGGTTTTTCAGTGTAGACATCTTTGCCCGCTTCGAGCGAATCAATAATGTGCTGTGCGTGCCAGTGCTCTGGTGAAGCAATCAAAACCGCATGAATGTCATCTCTCTTCAGCAGTTCGCGGTAATCGCCATACGCCTGGACATCGATCCCCTGTTTCTCCTCAGCTGCTTTCTTCGCGCCTTCCATTTTGGAATCACAAACATCCGAAACCGCAACAATCTGTGTATTGGTCCTCCCCGCTTTTGCAAGCGAGATGATCGAATGCAAGTGACCTCCTCCCATGCCCCCAGTGCCAATGATCGCCATCCGGATTGGTTCGCTGTCCTTTGGAGGTTGTACACGAGCTTTTTTCACACTCGGCACCAGCGATTTGTAGGATTCTTTTCGTTGGAAGCCGCCAAGCATTCCGACGCTCGCAACGCCTGCAAGTGCAGCGGTTTGCGTCAAAAAAGTTCGCCGTGAATCATTGGCGCCCTGTGGGGTGTGGGATACATTCTTGCTGGTCATCGAGAGAACCTCCTGGATCAGTTCATCAATACGGTTGCTAAGAGCGGATCAGAGTACCATGATCGAGTCGGCTTTACAAACCCAAATGTGATGAAAGGGAAAGTTTGACTCCAGCCAACCCATCCAACAGACTCAGCGTGTGCTCGTGGTCTCTGAACCCTGCCAATCCCACTGAACTGATCAAAGCAATTCAAAGCTGCGGCATCAACTCCACACAACTCGCACTCGACCCGCTCACAAGCGACGAGTGGAATCTTGATCTACTGACAGAAGCATTCGAATCCGCAAACATCACCATCTGCTCAGGAATGATGACCACCATCGGTGAAGACTATTCGTCTATGGATTCAATCCAACTGACCGGGGGGATCCGCCCAGATGAACATTGGGAAGAGAATCAATCGCGTGCGAAAGCAACAGCAGAATTGGCCCGGAGACTCGGATTGAACCTCGTCACATTCCACGCAGGATTCATTCCACAACCCGATTCATACGAATACAGAACCCTCACCGATCGCATCAAAGTGATCGCGAATATCTTTGAGAGCCAGGGGGTAACCCTCGCGCTCGAGACCGGACAAGAGCACGCAGAGTCGCTCCTTGAATTGCTCAACTTACCCAACATGTCCACAATTCAAATCAACTTTGACCCCGCAAACATGATTCTCTACGGCATGGGTGATCCTGCACGAGCCCTAGAACTACTTGTAGACCGAGTAGTCCAAGTTCACATGAAAGACGCTGTCCCAACATCAATACCAGGAACTTGGGGAATCGAAGTCCCAGCAGGCGATGGACATGTTGATTGGGCGCATTTGTTCAGCACACTCCAAGAGCAAAAGAAAGCAATTCCAGTCGTCATCGAGCGCGAAGCAGGGAACCAACGCATCACAGACATCATCCAAGGGCGGACACTCGCAGCAAAGCACGGATACACACCATGACTCAGCAGCACACACCAATCCATGTCGGCATCATCGGATTCGGATTCATGGGACACACCCACGCACTCGCTTACCAGCAAGCCAACCGTGACGGGTATCAATGCGCCATCCGATCAATCGCCGACCCCAGTTACAACACATCAGATCAATCTCCAAGTCTCGGCAACATCGCAACTGGAGAGCAAGAACTCGAAACCTCAAGTATCCAGTTCCACCAACACGCAGAAGCAATCCTTTCTGACCCTGATATTGACCTCGTCTCCATCTGCACACACACAGACACCCATGTCGAACTCGCAATCGCTGCCCTCGATGCAGGTAAGCATGTGCTTGTGGAAAAACCCATCGCGATCAACCCCGACGATGTTCAGAGCCTCGCAATCGCTGCCAACAACTCCGATCGACTCTGCATCCCAGCGATGTGCATGAGACACTGGCCCGCGTGGATACAAATACACGAGTTCGTCTCATCAAACACCCTCGGCAAGGTCAGAAGCGCTGTTTTTCAGCGGCTCGGTTCTCGCCCGAGCTGGGCAGCCGATTTTTACGCTGATCAAACACGCTCCGGCGGAGTCCTCCACGATCTTCACATCCACGACACCGACTTCATCTACCACTGCTTCGGCAAACCCGATGCGGTTTTCTCAACTGGAGACCAACTCCATCTCACCACTGTCTACAGCTACAAAGACATCCCCCATGTCACCGCCCAAGGCGCTTGGGATCAAGATCTCGGTATCGGCTTTCAAATGAAATGCACCATCACCTTCGAGCAAGCCACCCTCGATTTTGACATCAACCGTGATCAGCAACTCGTGCTGCATCAGGATAGCAAGTCCACCCATATCCAAACTTCTGCGCGGACAGGGTACGACAATGAAATCCGATACACACTCGATCAGATCCGTAACAAATCGAACGGAATAAAATCTACAAGAGAATCATCTGCGATAGAAGAAGCATACCAGGTCGCGCAGATACTCCAAGCCGAGCATACGAGCCTCCAAACCCAATCGCAAGTGCAACTCAGTTCATGACTCACCGTCGGCTGGAACGCTGGTCTTAGCACCCTTGAACAACAGCACGAACACGATTAGAACCGCAAACGAGAACACCGCTGGATACATCCAGACTGAGTTCCAATCCGTCGTGCTGACCTCGCCGACAGTCGTCGTGAACTTGCCAACGAGCTTCCCAGAAAGCTGCGCCCCGATCAGCATCCCCAGCCCCTGCGTGATCAGCACCAGGAACCCCTGCGCCTGCCCGCGGATCTTCGCGCCCGAGACCTGGTCAGTATAAATCTGCCCCGTCACAAAGAAGAAGTCATAGCAGATCCCGTGGAGCACAATCCCGCTCAAGACCATCCACTTGATCTGCTCATCCGCAGCCCCCGCAAAGAACCCATACCGCGCCACCCACGCGAGCATCCCAACCGCGAGCATCCACTTGACCCCAAGCCGCGCAAAGAACAACGGCATCACCACCATAAATACCACCTCAGACATCTGCCCGTATGACATCGTCTGGCCAATATTTCTGATGCCCATCTCGCCGACGAATGTCCCAGCAAAGCTGTAGTACGCCGCCAATGGGATGCAGATCAGGAACGAGCACACCGCAAAGACCGCAAACGAACGGTCCTTCATGAGCGACAACGCATCAAACCCGATTGCATCCTTTGCCGAGAACTTCTGACCCTTCGCAGGCGGCGGAGTATGAGGCAACAAGAAACTAAACACACCAAGCAATAGCCCAGATCCTCCAGCAAGATAGAACATGTTCGCTGAAGTGTCATACGAAAGGCGCGAGATCGCAATACCCGCAACAATCCAGCCGACTGTACCAAAGACCCGAATCAAAGGGAACTGCTTTTCAGCGTTTGTCATGTTGTGCATCGCCAGCGTATTACTCAGCCCAAGCGTCGGCATGTAGCACAGCATGTGGAGCATAATCGCACCAATGAACATCGATGACGATTGCTCCGCTGCCATAGGTGCGAGACACAAAAATACCCCGCCGAGCAAATGCAGCACGCCGAGAATCCGTTCCGTTGCAAAGTATCGATCCGCAAATAACCCAAGAAAGAACGGCGAAACAATCGCAGCGATCGGCCCAACCGAATACGCCCAACCGATGGTCTCAGGGGACATCGAACTTCCCGCCATGAACGGCCCCATCGTCACATACCATGCTCCCCACAAGAAGAACTGCAAAAACATCATCGCCGAGAGTTGCATCCCAACGATTCCGCCGAGCCGATGGGTATTCAGATCATTTGCTTCCATTCTGGTGTATCCTCTGTGAGTAGAAAATGGGATCGAGAGCGTTGAGACTAGCAGAATCTGATCCCAACCGCCAGTCATCGATGAAGCACGGAGCCATGTATGTCTAGACCGATCACTCTCTTTACAGGACAATGGGCCGACATGCCCCTCGCCGTCCTCGCCGAAAAAGCCGCATCATGGGGATACACCGGCCTCGAACTCGCCTGCTGGGGTGACCACTTCGACATCAACCGCGCCCTCTCCGAAGACAACTACTGCCAAACCCAGCTCGACCTCCTCGCAACCCACGGCCTCTCCTGCCACGCCATCTCCAACCACCTCGTCGGACAAGCCGTCTCCGATCCCATCGACTCACGACACCAATCAATCCTCCCCGATCACATCTGGGGAGACGGCGACCCAGCCGGCGTCCAACGACGCGCCGCCCAAAACATGATCGACGCCGCCCACGCCGCCAGCAAACTCGGAGTCTCCGTCGTCAACGGCTTCACCGGCTCCCCGATCTGGCACAAACTCTACTTCTTCCCCCCAACCTCCGACCAAGACATCAACGAGGGATACCAACACTTCGCATCCCAGTGGACACCAATCCTCGACGCCTTCACCAAACACAACATCAAGTTCGCTCTCGAAGTCCACCCAACCGAAATCGCCTACGACATCATCACCTTCAAGCATGCCCTCAAAGCAGTGGGGGACCACCCAGCATTCGGCATCAACTTCGATCCCTCACACCTGATCTGGCAAGGACTCGACCCCGTCCAACTCATCAACCACTTCCCCGACCGCATCTTCCACGTCCACATCAAAGACGCCGCCACCACCCTCACCGGCACCAACTCCATCCTCGGCGGACATCTCTCCTTCGGTGACCACCGAAGAGGCTGGGACTTCCGATCCCCAGGACGAGGCGAGGTCGATTTCGAATCCATCATCCGCGCCCTCAACCGCATCAACTACCAAGGACCACTCAGCGTCGAATGGGAAGACAGCGCCATGGACCGCGAGCACGGCGCCCAAGAAGCCGCCGAGTTCGTCGCAGGACTCGACTTCCCATCCAACAATCGCGCATTCGACGCCGCATTCGACGCCGCATTCGACAAGGACGATCAAGCATGAGCACTCCCCAGCCCCCCCTCACATACGCCATGATCGGTGGAGGCAGTGGCGCCTTCATCGGAGAAGTCCACCGCAAAGCCATCGCCCTCGACAACACGGCTGCCCTCGTCGCCGGCGCCCTCTCATCAACTCCCGAACGCTCTCACGAAAGCGCCAAGCAACTCGGTCTTCCAGATGACCGATCCTACGGAACCTACCAAGAACTCCTTCAACAAGAATCCGCCCGTGACGACAAGGTAGACTTCATCGTTATCGTCACCCCCAACGACACGCACTACCCCATCGCCAAAGCCGCGCTCGAAGCGGGATTCCATGTCGTTCTCGACAAACCCGCAACCCACACCTCCGAGCAAGCCCAAGAACTCCAGCAACTCGCCAAAGCAAACAACCTCCTCTGCTGCGTGACCTACAACTACACCGGATACCCAATGGTCCGTCAAGCCCGCGCCATGCTCGCGTCGGGAGAACTGGGCTCCATCCGCAAAGCCTTCGTCGAATACCACCAAGGCTGGCTCGCAACCGACCTCGAATCCTCAGGACAGAAACAAGCATCCTGGCGTGTCGACCCAACCAGAGCCGGACTCGCCGGCGCCCTCGGAGACATCGGCACCCACGCTGAAAACCTCCTCGCCTTCATCACCAATCAAGAACCACATTCTGTGTACGCAACACTCAAAGCCTTCGTCCCCAACCGCGCCCTCGACGACGACGCGAGCGTCATGATCAACTACGAATCCGGCGCCCACGCCGTGCTCACCGCATCACAGATCTGCATCGGAAAGTCCAACGCCCTCACCATCCGAGTCCACTGCGAGCTCGGATCCATCGAATGGAACCAGGAAACCCCCGACAACCTCGTCGTCACCAAACTCAACGCCAACCCAACGACATATTCCCGAGGCGGCCCAGACCTCCACCAAGACGCCGAGCTCTCGTCACGCATCCCAGCCGGACACCCAGAAGGCTACCTCGAAGCCTTCGCCAACATCTACCGCGGTGTCGCCGACCACATACACGCGCATCGCAACAAGACCGAGCCATCCCGCCTCGCACAACTCATCCCAACCATGAGCGCTGGAAAGAAAGGCGTCCGCTTCGTCGAAGCCTGCGTCGAAAGCTCAAACTCAAACTCGGTCGTCAGCCTCTAAAGCAACAACAAGTCAGTCCAGCTCAAGCACCCGAATATCGCGGTACTCGATCACATTCCCATCGTGATGCCCCTGCACCGCCAGATGCCCGCGATCAAACTCACTCAGCTTGGTATCCACCATCGCCTCGCCGTTGATCCATGTGCGGATCCAGTCCCCGTCAACACGAACACGATAATCAAACCACGCATCGTCTCTGGTCAATGGCACCGCGTGATCCTCAGCCCACGCCTTGTCATAAATCACACCCGTGAAGTTCTTCGGATCATGATTATCCACCTGTGCCTCGTACCCGATCGGCCAAGGATTGTTCGGATCAGGATTCGGCTTGACTCGGAAGTACATCCCCGAGTTCCCGCGCTCGTTCACCTTCACCAGCGCCCGCATCTCAAAGTCTTCGTACGAACTCTTGGTAAACAGATGGCCAGGCCCCTTGCGTCCGACCAGTGACCCACCCTCGTTCGTCCACTCCGCGTTGTCCTCTGCAAACCAGTTGTCAAGCTGCGGATCAATCAGCGCCACCATCCCATCAGGTTCCGGATCAACAGACAGATCCTTGATCTTGATATTCCGATACCGGAACGGATGCCCATGATCCTGCAGCGAGATATACCCAGTCGTTGCACGATCCTTCAAAGGCAGCGGATTTTCAGGTGAGCGGTAATACCCACGATCATCAAGCTGCTGATGATCAATCACCTTCACCCCATTGAGCTTCACATCAATTGTGTCCCCGATCACCTTGATGTAGTACGAGTTCCACTGCCCCGCCGGATTCACCGCCATCGAATCAGCAGTAATCGCCGTGTACACCGAACCGCAGGTGTAATCCGCAGGCTCCTCACCATGCGTATCCAAGATCTGCACCTCGAAGCCTGTAAACGCCGGATCACCGTTAGACGACCCACGCAACCCAACCCCCGAGTTCCCACCTTCAGGCATCCAGAACTCCAGCTTGAGCTCAAAGTCCCGATACATCTTGTCCGTCCGCAGCCACCACCCCTTGCCAGGCTCAAGCGTCACCAGCTCCCCATCAACCACACCCCACGCGTCAAGCTCACCCTCGCACGCCCAGCCGTCGAGATTCTTGCCATTGAAAAGACTCGTCCAACCCTGATCAGTCATTGCATCAACGCTTGGCAAAGTTTCGCATCCACCCATCAACAAACCGATCAACGCAATACTGACGATTAGGAGTCTCATGTGCTCTGGTTCCTTCTTAAACAGCCAATCTCAACCAATACAAATGTACGGCTCACAACTCTGATTCATTCGAAATTCGTAGCCCAAACTGACCACGACAACTCTTCACAATATCTTTACTCAGCAAGTGGAATCATCCTTCTACCCGCGTCAAAGCGCCGAAATCCGCACAATTCCATATGCCTCCGAGTCTTTCATACCCTACCCGAACTCCATACCCGTTGCACTTGATCGCTTTGCAGATCAGAAAGAAATTTTCGAACACTATCGTTCCGCATGATTTTTTCAATCCTGCTCATTTCAGTCTGTCAACAACCAGCACCGGACTCTCCCACATCGCGATTGCAACTGCATCAGCGCCAAGCCATCCACATCCAAAACGGCGCGGAGATCCTTTCCTTCGACGATCTATCCGAATCCCTCTTTATCATCGGCGCCAATGGTCTAAGCGTGTACAACCTCAACCCGGCATTCCAGAATCCGCTCAGTCTTCGAGTCGATAAGTGGGATGGAAACCTTTCAAACTGGGAGCCAACTTCAATCGCCATCGATCCTCTCAACAGAGGGTTTGGTGTAATCACCTGGGTCCCATCCCCAAAGGAGCTTCAACACGGGATCGCAATGATCTTCGACACCAATTCGCTGAATCGAATCACAATGCTCGACGCGGGTTACCACCCCGATTGTGCAGACTTCTCTCCAGACGGCTCAAAGCTCGTGATCGCGAACGAGTGTGAACCAGATCACACAGACCTCCAAGGCGGGATTACCATTTTCGACCTCCAATCCATCAACTCACAAGCAGACTTCCTCGGCAGCCCAATCACAGGTACTTCAGTAAACTTCCAATCCCCATTCCTCAATGACCATGTGGACCTGAACACGCTGCGTATCTCAGACGCTCACAAGACAAAGCCCTGGCTCGACATTGAACCCGAATACCTTGCCGTCTTCAACGATGGAGTGTGGGTCTCGCTCCAAGAAAACAACGCCCTCGCCCGATTCGAGTTTCAATCCAACCAATGGTCGTCGATTATTCCGCTCGGGAGCAGTTCTGCCCCCTTCGATTCGAGTGATGAAGGGGTCATCCGGATCGTTGATCAATCCCCGATCAACATGCTGCATCAACCCGATACGATCAAGCACTTAGATTCAAATGGAGCTTCGTATTTACTTCTTGCAAATGAAGGAGAGCAAGGAGACAACGACTCGATTCGGTTCCGAGACGCCATCCAACAGAACCTGATCGACCCTGTCGTTGCGAAAAAACTATTCAACTCTTCCAACGCAGACTTGGTCATCAGCACAATCGACGGCGATACAGACAGCGATGGAGACATCGACGAACCTGCAGCACTCGGTTCACGATCAATATCAATCCACGATGCAGCCACCGGAAAGCAAATCTGGAACTCAGGTTCACAGATCGAACTCGTCACATCCATGGTCTTCCCAGACCTGTACAACGACAACGACTCTCGAAGCGATCAGTCCGGCCCAGAACCAGAGGGACTCGAAATAGGGTACATTCAAGGCAGAACAATCGGATTCGTAGGACTCGAACGCGCACACGCCATCTTGATGTACGATCTCTCCAACCCATTTGCACCAGCTTTGCTCGATGCGGTTGCCCTCGAAGCAAGCTGCAGACCCGAAGGCCTCAAGTTCATCCAGCGTGGGGACCAGTCCTTCCTTGCGGTCGCTGCAGAAAAATGTGATGAGTTGATTCTGTTCGAAATCCGCTGATCATGACCCCAAAAAAAGCAAGGCTCAAAAAAGTCCAAACCAAAAAAAGCACCCCGCTTCATTGATGCGGGGTGCTTTCGTTTGACAACTCAATCGAAGTCAGATAAATCTCAACGACGACGACGGAACCCGATCATGCCGCCAAGCCCGAGCAATGCGATCGAGCCTGGAGTTGGTACCGTACCTGGTGAGCCAATGAGAACAGCTTCGTCGTTTGGAACACCGAGGTTGTCGTTGAAGAATGCGTTTGATGCGTACGCACCGTTGACGCCAAGAACCGAGTTCGCTCCGGAAACATAGTCAATGGTTTCGAGTGCGCCCGAAAGTGATTCTGCAACATCAGCGAAGACCACAACCGAACCACCCGCGTCGAGCAAGTTGATCTGATCGCCACCTTGGCCCAGTGCGCCACCGCCGTTGGTCAAGCCGATCAATCCCGAGAATGACCAGATCGCTTGGAACTCAGCAATCGCTGATGCATAGTTGACATCGTCCACAGCAACATTGTCATCAGAGATCAGGAAGATCGCCGATTCCCCTGCACCAAGAACGATGGAATCGAGTTGGCCTGCACTGCCAAACGAAGCGCTGTCGTCATCGTACCAGAAGTCAGCGGTGTTGATTGCAGCGCCGGTGTTGTTGGTGACTTCGAACCAGTCAGCTGTACCATCTTCGCCAGAAAGTCCAGTGAATGCCTCGGTGATGGTGACATTGGCCGAAGCGGTGGCCGCGATTCCTGCCAGTACTGCGATCGTGCTTGTGATTTTCATGAGTCTCTCCTTCCGCTCATATTTGAGCGGTAATCCTTCGGCGGATCTCTCAGTCCGCCATGAAACCCGAAAGGGAACATCCCATCCAGTTGAGTCAAGATTAGTGAATCGCATTGACTCAGTCACACAAGAAGCAGTTAACTTTGTGTGAAGAGATACATGCATGGAATGGCCAGTAGTTCGATTGCAAACTTCATGTTCTCTTAACCAAGTAATCGCATCAAAGAACAATCAAGTTTCCATAATGATCCTCATTCACAGAGTGTGTCAGCAGTTTGATCAGATCAATATGGAGAGTTCTTCAATGCATCGTGTTACCAACAATCAAACAGATACCAGGATCGCAAGCAAGGGATTTACCCTGATTGAACTGCTCGTTGTGATCGCAATCATTTCATTACTGATTGGCATCCTTCTCCCATCGCTGGGCAAAGCGAGAGAAACCTCGAAACGAATCCAATGCTCATCGAATCTCCGACAACTCGGTGTCGGCTTCACAACCTACGCAAGCTCAAACAAAGGATACCTGAGTTCAGGACCCTTCGATAATCGTGTTCGAAAGCATGCAAAGGGATATGTCCTCGAGCAGAAATGGGATCGCAACCCCAACGACACACGAGGGACAGTCGAACGGATCGGATGGATCCATGACGCAGTCGAATACGGTGGATTCCGGCCAAGCGAGTTGCTCTGTCAAACCGCACCGGCGCAATATAACCAAAATCTCCACACCGAACGGATGAATGATGGTGGATACGGAGAAGAGTACACACAAGAAACGCGAGACACCCTGATTGCAAAGGGGTACAACTCAAACTACACCCAGTCATGGTACATGGCATACACCCAGTGGCGGAACAATCGGATCGGACAAACCGGACAACCCGCTGATCAAACACGCGGTGTGATCGGGCCGCTCAAAGAACACTCTGCCCAGATCGTTTCCACTTCAATCGTCCCGCTCATGGCAGACGCACGCGTTGATGCCGATTCGTCCGACACCAACGACACAATCAACCTCATTTCAGAAACTCTCCCGGCATGTAAGTCCGTAACCGACGGCCCAAACTGGAGAGACGGATTCACATGGGCATCCCACGATTTCGCAGATTTCGGCCCAGCCCATGGTTCAAAGCCAAACGGATTTCTCAGGGGACACGACAAAACGCTCGGCAACTTCCTCTTTGCCGATGGACATGTTGCCACCTTCGAAGACTTGAACGGCGACAAAACATTCAACTATGACCCAGCGATGGAAGCACGAGCAAACGGAGCTGCCGTCTACCCAGACTTTCCAGAGAACTCAGTTTTCACCGGTGAACTGCTCACCGGAAAGTACAGATAAGTCATCTCATATGTCATGAACGATGACGGAGCAACCACAGGTTCACCAAACTGAACCCACATAGGAAGAGAGAACCATGAACACACCATTTTTGACAAGAGTCATGCTCGGAGCGATGGCCATCGCATCATTCGCCGGTACCGCATCAAGCCAAGTCGTGATCAATGAAGTGTACCAAAACCCTCCAGGATCAGGGTCAACAAATGACGCGGTCCTTGAGTTCATCGAACTCTACGGCAAGCCAGGAATGGACCTCACCGGCTACGCAATCGGTATCTTCAAAGGCGGCGCGGACACCAACGACGATGACATCCCAAACAACGCATCGGAAGTCGAAATTGACGAAGCATTCTCACTCGATGGACTCTCGATCGGTTCAAACGGCTTTCTTGTTCTCTACAACGGCACAGTCTCACAATCCCTCATCCCGCTTGTTCTTCCCAACGAAGGTGAGAACAGCGCGTCATTCCATGACGCATTCATCGACAACCCGAACGATGTGCTCGGAAATCTCAGCAACGACGATTCCTCGACCTACATCCTCATGCGTCGCAGACCAGGGCACAGTATTGTCGACGGCCAAAGCGTATACGGCCCAGAATACGCCATGTGGAAAGACTCCGCGCACGATGTAGATTTCGATGGGAAACTGGACTTTGGTATCGAAACGCCAATCCCAGGAGCAACCCCCGCCCTGATGATCGATCCGATGCAAATCATCGACGACATGGCATGGTCCGACAACGGCGGCAAAGAATATGTCCGTTCATCAGAACAAGAAATTTCCGAAACCGATGGATTCAACCCTGACGCGGTATCGCGCCTCGCCTACTACGCAACCAATCCAATGCTCGGCTCACGACTCAACTCGGATCTTGAGGTTGTACCAACACGCATCGCTGACGAATCATGGATCTACGGCGAATGCGAAGGTGCTTCCATTGATATGATCTACAACCCACTGAGCTACGGCGCCCCAACAGACCCAGCAGGCGATGGATTCGCGGATATCGCTATCGCAAACGATAGCGACGCATTCGCGCTCACGCCAGGCAGTTTCAACGATCACGCTGGTACCGGAATCGCACAGTTCCGCTTCATCGACGGTGACCTCAACTTTGACGGACTCGTAGACGCTGTAGACCTCTCCCTGTTTGACGCATGGTTGTTAAATGCCGACTTCGATGCAACGGTTGACTACATCCACCCAGACACGGGATTCCCAATCGCTGATCCCGCAAACCCTGGTCAAAACTTTCAGTCTTATGTCTTCCAAGGCCCACTCGCCAACGCGTACCTCGGAGCGGCATGCTTGAGTGATCTTGACGGAACTTCCATCCCGGGAGCAGAAGATCGCACCGCACTTGTTTCACTTGTGGGAGTCATCTGTGCACCAGATGTCAACAACGACGGATCACTGAACTTCCTCGATGTTTCGTACTTCCTTGGGAATCAAACCGATTACAACAATGATGGAAGCTTCAACTTCCTCGATGTCAGCAGCTTCCTCCAAGACTTTGGAGCAGGTTGCCCGTAATCAAGTTCGCAACAGATTCAAACCCACAGAGCCGCCTCAACAGGCGGTTCTTTAAATTGAGTTCTAGTCATTCACTGGAGCATACTTCGCCGCTTCATCTATTTTCCCCCAAGCGGAGTAAAACTCATGCAGGATCGATCGAGTCACCTGCGTATACCGATGCGAGTCACCCAAGATTCGTGTTACGCCGTCGAGCCCCTTGAGAATGTATTTTTCGCCTTCTTCATATCGCTCCAAATATCCCAAACTTTGTCCGAGCAAGGCATTGGTTAGACAGGTTTTGATATGATCTTCCCCAAAAACACGATTTCGTATCTCAAGCACCGCCTCATACTCATCAACCGATTTTTGATACTCACCGAGCTTCTGATACAAAATCGCGAGGTTGTCGCGGTCAACCAATACGGACGGGTGTTCTGACCCAAGCATCCGAGTCCCGCGTTCAACGCCTTCGAGATGCAATGCTTTGGATTCCTCGAGCCGATTCAATCGTGTATAGACGATCGCAAGAGCAGAGATCGCGCTCACAGTCCCTTCGTATTCTGGTGCTTCGAGTCTGCCAAGTTCGACGGCCCTCTCAAAATACTCCACTGCTTCGTCTGCCCGAACCATGTGATACAGCAAGCTTCCATGCTGAATCAATGTGTCGATCATGATCTCAGTAGAAAGATCAGAGCTCGACGCTGCTATCAGGTCTGTTTCTTCAACAATCACGAGTGATGATTCGAGATCATCAATATCCATGTAGACATCCGAGAGTGAGTTCCGCCGATCAACACGGACATCAACTGGGAGATCAAGCTTGTCACTCAGCTCAACACTCACCTTGATTTGTTCGAGTGCTTCATCATATTGATTCATCAGACGGAACTGCTCACCCATACGATTCCGAATCAAAGCCTCCGCCTCTGGCGCCCCTCTAAACCGTTCAGAAATCCCTGCTGATGCAACCCGCATCGCTTCTAGGAGTGTGATCTCCGGATCCCCGCCAAAGTTAGGGTTTCCAGCCGCGAACAAATCATCGGTTACAAATGCATTCAGCAGCTCTTGAACATTCTTCTCATGCTGCGCAATCAACCGCTCCTGATTCGCAACTCGAAGTGCATTTCCAATCAACAACAACGCAACAACAAGCATCAGCATCACAACCGAAACAGAGCCAACAAGTATTGGATTTCGTTCAGAAAACTTCCGCAACTGATACCAAGTACTCGGCTTCCGAGCCAAAATCGGTTGGTGATTCAGATACCGATCCAGGTCATCCGCCAACTCAGAAGCATCGACATACCGCTGAGAAATCTCCCTCGACACCGCTTTGGCAACAATTGTCTCAACATCCCCACGATAAACCTGATCTAGAGTCCCCAGCATGTCATGCTCATCGTCGCGAATCGCGCGAACAAGCTCATACATGCTTGACCCATGCCGAATGAGTGGATTCTCCCCGCTCAAAATTTCATAGCAAATCAATCCGAGCGCATAGACATCCGATTGTGTGCATGTTGTATGCGATCGCTGGTCAACCTGCTCAGGAGCCATGTAATGAAGCGTCCCGAGCAACTGCCCAGTCTGTGTCATCTGTGTCCGATCAGAAATCTCAAGATCAAACGCGATCCCAAAATCAAGAATCTTTACCCGCCCATCTCCATCAATCAAAATATTACTTGGTTTCAAATCCCGATGCACAACACCAACACCATGCGCATATCCAACACCACGGCACACGTCACGCATCAACCGGATCTTCTCGTCCAGGTTCAGACCTTGATCCTTGCAAAAATCAGTGATCGACACCCCATCAACAAGTTCCATTGACACATAAGGGGTTGACCGATCTTCGTCAACCGCAATCCCCGATTCGTAAATCGTTGCAATTGCCGGGTGATTCAGCTTTGCCAAAATATCTGCTTCACGCTCAAACCGCTTTCGAATCTTCGAGTGCATCGACCGTTGACGGATCACTTTCAACGCTACACGCCGTCTCGGCGATTCCTGCACCGCCTCGTAGACAATCCCCATGCCCCCCTCGCCCAGCACCCGGACAATCTCAAATCCACCGATCCGGTCGGGGTGCGATTCATCAACATCAGAAAGTTCGATCAGCAGCGAACGAGTATCCATCATCTGATGGGATTGCCCATCCGCTTCGAGCATTGATCGTACACTCGCGAGTAGCTCGGCGTCATCGCCACACAGCTCTTGTAGTTTTCGAGATTGCTCAACGCCGTCCAGATCGCAAACCAATCCAAAGACGCGTTCCATTTCACGGAATAACTCTGCCGAACTCCGATTCGATTCACCCATCGCGCTCAGCCTTTCCATGAGCACCAAGTTGGTCCATCAACCATGCGCGAGCAAATCTCCAATCGCTTGAAGCGGTGGATCGAGAAACCCCGAGAATCCGAGCCGCTGTTTCCTCATCAAGCCCTCCAAAGAACCGGAGTTCAACAATCTTCGCCTTTCGTTCATCAAGCACTCTCAATCGATCCAGCGCCTCGTCGATTGCAAGCAGCTCATCGGGGTCAATCGTAGATTTCGATTCGGGTTCCGCAATCGACATCGAAATCACCCGCCAATCCCCGCCTCGTTTCATCCGATTTTTCGACCGAGCATGGTCAATCAGTATCCGCCGCATGACCTGCGATGCGAGCAAGAAAAAATGATCCTGCGATCGAATATCCAACTCCTCAGCATTGATCAGACGGATAAACGCCTCATGCACCAATGCCGTGGGTTCGAGTGTGTGATTGTGCCGCTCCGACAGCATCATCATCTGCGCCAGCTGCCTCATCTCGTCGTACATCATTGCTGAGAGTTCAGCCGGATCTGCCCGCTCCAAATCCACCATCCCAGTCAAGAGCTGGGTCGCTAAATTCCGCTTTGTCGGGTCCATATCCATACCCACTGAGTGTACATGACTGCGTCCCCCTCCCAGATTCCCGGAATGCTCATTTTGATGATTTTTCACCGATTCACAAAAACTATCGGGCGCAAATCATGCGATTCGCGCTCAAAACACCATAGGACCAGCACTTTCGCACAAACACACAAAGGAATCATCATGAAACGCACACCGATCGCAGCCACGCTCGCCATCTCAACACTCGTTACGACAACCAACGCAGCAACCCTCACCGTCGGACCAAGCCTCATTGATTACGATTTCATTACCATCACCGCCGCAATCAGTGCAAGTACCGATGGAGACACCATCGAAATCACGCCTGGCTTGTATCCAGAAAATCTTCTAATCTCGAACAAGGACATCACGCTCAGAAACGCAGGAGGAGGCGCTGTCACAGTCTTTGGACAAAGTCTTGACAAATGCCTCCTCATCACAGGAGTGACCACCAATGTCGAAATCGAAGGCATCACATTTTCCAACGGCTTCTCAAACACTGCCGGCTCTGGAGTCTCTGTTGAAGGCGGCTCCAGTGCAATCATCACAGATTGCATCATCGAGAACAACAATAATACATTTGTTGGAGCAGGACTCTACATGTCCGGAGGCGGCACAGTCACAAACACCATCATCAGAAACAACACCAGTTCTGGGAATGGTGGGGGAGTCTATCTCGCAGGGGCACTCCAAAAGAACTTCGTCAACTGCCAACTGAGGAACAACACCGGGCTCGAAGGCGGAGGGATGGCATACGCCGCAGCTGGTGATGTGCTCGACATGTCAGGATGTGTCTTCACCGCAAACACTTCAACGAATCGAGGCGGAGCAATCGCAGTCCTAGGAAACGCAAGCGCAGGAATTGTTGAAGCAGATGATTGCGAGTTCATCAACAACCGAGCAGAATTCGCAGGAGGTGCAATCTGGATTTCCGATCAAGATGTCTTTCGTGCACGAAACTCGCTCTTTATTCGAAACTCAGCCCCAACCGACGGCGGAGCAATCCGAAACGAACAACTCGTTGAAGCCGTGAACTGCACTTTCGTAGACAACGCCGTCGACGCAGAAGGCATAAGCGACACTTTCAGCGCTCAAAGATCAGACGCTTTCAACCGACTCCTCAACTGCATCGTGACCAACGAATCATCAACCTCAAACTCAGGGACTGGCCAACTCGTCGCGTCCTACTCGCTCATCCCTGAAGCTCCGAGTGGAACCGCAGACGCGAGTGGCAACTTCAACGCCAATCCCGAGTTCGTAGACCCGGCAATGGGTGACTACACACTCCAGCCAAGCTCGCCAGCAATCGACGCAGGCAACTCAAGAGGAGAACTCGGAAATGTCAATGTGCTCGACATCATGACCGATCACAACGGCAATGTCCGCACGCTTGATGACCAAGAAACACCCAATACCGGCGTGTCAACTTGGGAAGTCTGCATCGATCTCGGTGCTTATGAGTACCAACCAAACCAAGCCGCGGATTGCCCAGCAGACATCAATGCCGACGGCTCACTCAACTTCCTCGATGTCTCAGAATTCCTGTCCATCTTCGGCTCAGGCTGTCCTTAATCCCAAACTGGCAGATCTAAGTCATCGATGAGCCAACCGGAGTATCCAACCGGTTGGCTCTTTCATTTGACCAATACAACCCGCTCAAGCGAATCCAAGGTCACCCAGCCCTCTTGCGAGTTACTCAACCGTATATTCGCCCATCCGTCGCGCAGATCGACAAGTTCACCCTCAGTCCCAGCACCCAAAGGCCCATCGTAAACTTCTGAATAGACCCCCGCACCAGGACCCGAATACATACCCGTCCCAGGCATCACCACAACCACCCCATCATCTTGTTCCACAACCCATTGATCAAAGCCAAGCAACACCGCTCCAATCAGTCCGGCCGCCGCCAAACCAATAGGCAGCTTAAGAGGAATCCCACCCCAAACAAAGCGACCGACAAGCAACACGGACCCCGCGACAAAGACACCAACAGTTCCATACCAAAGCGACCAGCGATCAATGAATCTGTGCCAAGATAAGAGGAGCGAACGAACCGAAAACTCCTGCCCCTCTCCAGGAACAGTGGGCTCCACAAACGAGCGAGCGTGCTCAAGATTCTCAAGCAGCGTTTCGTTCCCCGGATCAATCACAAGCCCACGCCGATAGTGCAACACCGCGCGTCCAAGATCATTCCCAATAAGGTACGCATTCCCAAGCGCAAGCTCACCCGCCGCAGATAGAAGCTCATCCCGCTCCAGCACAAACGACAAAACCGCCGCAGCTTCGCGAACTTCGTTCCCGCTCGATGCAGACTGAGACTGGTCAATCGCAGCATCAAGCTGATCGAGAGCTCGTTGGAGAGACAGATCTTCTGCCTGTCCATACGACACCGACGACAACAAGAGACACAGCAACATACCGAAACATTTCATAATGTTCATCGTTGAATCCTCCGTGATCCTCGTGCCACCGTTCTTCCTCGATCGTGTCTGAGACGATCATTTTTGAGAATGTCCAGTCGCATCGCGCGAAGCAACGAAGCATCATCCCGGACTTCATGGAGTGTCCCGTAATGCTTGCTTTCAGATTGGGTCAACACCGCCGCAGAACGCGCAGCTACATCTGGAGTCACCGAGAGTTTTTTCAGATCCGCACCAGTGAGTGAGTCAGGATCAATCCCAAGAATCGCCCCGCCATATGCACGGATCGCGCCGACATGATCGCCACGATTGTGCATCTTCTTCGCGATCTTCCAAGCCCGATCCACCGCAGCCGCTTCCGGATCACGACGCCGCTGTATCGCAACAGCACCCCAGCACAACAACGGAGCAGCAAAGGTCAGTCCGACAACACCTACCCAGAGCGGATCAGCAAATACACCCCGCCAAGAGAACGCCTTCGCCGACCCCTGAAACGCTTCTACATCCGGATGCGTCCATAGCACCGACGGATTCCGCGCAAGCTCAGCCCGTTCTACCGTTCCACCCGAATCAGTCACGCCTCCAGACACGACGGCATCCGAAAGTGTGACCGTCCGAACTGACCGAACTTCAAGCGGAATCGGATCCGAAGAAAAGACTTCAAAGGCGCCAGTCTCAGGATTAAACGCAGGGAGCTGAATCGCTGGGATTTCCGTCACGGAATCATCCGTCGCGCGGATCGTCGTCGAGAACAATCGCTCACCGCTCCGGTTGCGTTCCACCTCTCGCCATCCTTCAGGTGATACGCGGAACCCAGAATTCGCAAGCGACTGCTCATCAAGGGTTTTCTCAAGCCCGATCATCGGATCAGGACCCGAAACGAGCAGCCGAAACTCAATCGGATCACCTACATTCACTTGTGTATTGGAAGCATCCGTCTGCGCACGAAACTCCCCAATCAATCCTTGGTATCCATCGGGACGACCAGCCCCCGGCACCGCAACCACTCGCATATCGACAACCGCAGACTCCGCGAACTTCCGCTGCGCTCTCCCAAAGTCATCCACGCGTGTGAAAATCACACGCATAGGACCAAACGGCACTACACCCGCCTCAGTCGGAGTCAGCATCACATCAAATCGAAGACGAGTCCGTGAAGCCCCCTGATAAATCCCATTCTCCGCAAACGCGGAAAACCGTTGTCCAGCGAGTGACATCTGAATCTCCTGCCCAGATCGACTCGAAGGAGACATCGGAACAACGCGCATTGAATCCGGAAACACCGAAGACTCAAAGTTCAGATCCCGAGTCTGATCTCCAACCCACCAAGTCACCTGCGCCAATACAGACTCACCAACATACACCGCGCGATCGGGGAGCCGTACCTCAAGCACATCCGTCAAAGACTCCGCAGGAAGCATCGCCGACAGTCGGACAGAATTCGATCGGTACTCCTGGTTGTTGATGTTCAACACCGCTGGAGGAATAACCAACTCCCCTTCCTGAACCACCGTCAAAAGGTAGTTGTGCCGATACGAGGAATCCGTATGCGCCCGCTGTCTGCCATTAATCGATCGCATCGTCGTGAACTGTTGAGAACTCACCCCGCGATACTCAACAACAACCCCCTCTGGGAACGCAATGCTTGGCTCAGTCCCATCTTTGATCCCACGCACGGAAACTTGGTAACTCACCGTGTCTCCAAGATACGCCCGCGTCCGAGAGAGCTCCGCATCGATGCTAATCCCAGTGTCCTGAGCGGCCGCAACCGGAGTCCTCGCAACGAGTACGCACAACAACATCATCATCAAGCTTCGCACTACCAGTCCTCCTCAACTTTCACAGGCCGCCCCGTTGCACGATACACCTGCCGACGCTCGCGTTGATCACGCTCTCGATCAAGCAACTGTTGTGCAACCTCATCAATCGCCTGTTCTTCCCCATCGCCAGACTGGTCCTCTCCCTGACCACTCTGCCCATCCTGTTGATCTGATTCATCCTGCTGCTGAGACTCTTGAACCCGCTGCGCTGCACGATCCAACGCATCCGCGGCTTCCTGTTGCTTCTCAGCCGCAGTCTCGTCATCACCTCGCTCTAGAGCATCCTGCGCCTCTTGCTGCGCCTCCATCGCATCTTCCAACTCGTCCATCGCTTCTGAATCCGCTCCAGACTGTTCCATTTGCTCTCGCATTTGCTGTGTCTGTTGATTCAGTTCTTCCTGCTGCTCGCTGCGTTCCTGCTGTGTTTGCTCGGATTGATTCTCTTGAGCAGATTCGCTCTCCTGCGCTTGCTCGCGCTGTTGATCCGCTAGCTCCTGTAGCTGCTGCGCAGCATTCCCAGACTCTCCGCCTTCTCCACCTTCGCCTTGCTCCCCTTGTTCACCTTGTTCGCCCTGTTCTTGATCTTGGGCTTCCTGCTGCTGCTCGATCTGCTCTTTCATATCCTGAAGTTGCTGAATCTGTTTCCGAATCCGTTCTACATTCTGCTTCGATGCAACATGCTTCGGATCCGCACGCACCGCATCCAAAAACGCTCGTTCGACATTCCCAAGAGCATCGATGATTTCACCAATCTTCTCAGGATCCATCATCGACTCGCCGCTCATATCAATACCAGCATTGAGTGCGTGCCCAAGGTTGAACAACGCATCACGCCGCTGAGCGTTGGTCGCTGCATAGCGTGCCGCCAAGCGAAATGAGTCTGCACCAGCTGCTGCATCCTCAGCTTCCATCAGCAACACGCCGCGATTGAACGCCGCAATATTCCGTTCGCGATCCAGTACCGATTGCTCAAGCACCTCGTCGTAAAGCTCGATCGCATACACCGGATCCATCGATTGAATCTTCATCGCAGAATCAAGACTCAACGAAGGTTCCACACCGCGTGCCACCGCTTGCCCAGCAAATGACAGGGCAATCAACACCACACGCATCATGATGCCACCTCCTTCCTCAGGCCGAAGCTGCTGAGGAACATCTCAATCAGAATCAGCACCATTCCAGGCCCAAGCGCCATCGCATACCGCTCGTCCCAACGCGTCACCGAAGCACTCCCAACCACCGCCTGTTCACCGCGCGCGATCAGTTCCTGATACACATTCGCAAGATCAACATCGCCAGTACCAATCTCAAGATACGCCCCACCCGGAGTCGCGGTCGCGATCTTTGAAAGTGTCCCCGAATCTAGACGAGAGCGAACCTCCGCCCCATTGCGACGGACCGGTCGATTGTTCTCATCGACGACGCGTGCACCTGCATCGGATCCAATCCCCAGTGCGATAATCCGAATCCCCGCTAGCCCAGCCGCCCGCGCTGCATCAATTGGAAGCGACTCCTGGTCCTCGCCATCGGTGATCAGAACAATGTCCCGATGATTCGCAACCCCTTCCGTGTCATCCAGATCATAAAACACCATATCCATACACTTTCGGATCGCATCTCCAATGTTCGTCCCCCCAACATCCACCACCGAAGGCGACAGCTCGTCAAGCGCCAAATCAAAGAACAACCGATCCGTTGTAAGCGGAGATTGCACCGAGGACGAGCCCGCAAATGCGACCAACCCAACCCGGTCAGTCTTCAGTTCAGCAACCATGTCTGAAATCCAAAGTTTCGCCCGCTCGAGCCGGTTCGGAGCCACATCCCGGACGAGCATCGACTTCGAGACATCTACCAGAAACACAATGTCTCGCCCCTTCGCTTCCGTCATCTCCTGATGCGGATTTGCACGAGGTCGCATTGTCGCACCAACGATCAGCGTCAGCCCGACCACCATCGCCGACCCTCGAACCAGCCCAAGGATGCTTCGTCGCTTTCCCATCATCAACGAGAGTCGTTCAGAATCCGCAAACCTCCGTGCCGCCCGTCTGCGAACCCTCGATGCAAACAAACCGATCGCAATCAAAGCCACAATCCCCCAAGCCGAAAGCACCCATCGCGCCTCCGCAAACTCGAATGCTGTCCCTGAAATGGATTCAAAGAGCTGCTCCATCATGCAACCTCCCCGCCAACCCCAAGACGCCACAGATACCCACCAATCAAAAGCCCCAAGCACGCAACCGCAAACGGGTGGTACAACTCCTCATACCGAGTCGTCTCCGAGATCTGAACCTCAGTCCGTTCAAGCTCATCAATTGTCGCATACACCTCCGCAAGATCATCAAGCGAATCGACCCCCCAGAAACCGCCGCCGGTATGCTCCGCGACCGCCGCCATTCGCCCTTCATTGACTTCCTGCCCCATCTGTAGACCGAACCCAAACTGGTTCGATACCCCACCCCGAATCCCAACAATGTAAACCGTGATCCCCCAATCCGCCGCGAGCCGAGCGGCTTGCGTCGGAGAGTAATCGCCCGCACGATTCTCGCCGTCTGTGAGCAAGATAACCGCCTTGCTCGTGATCTCAAAGTCTGGGTCATCCAAATCCTGCTTCATGGAATCTTCCGACGCTTTGAGCCGAGCACACGCAAGCACAAGCGCATCACCAATCGCCGTTGACCGCTCTGATTCTTGCCGTGGAAGTTCCACCCTCCGAATAGCATCCACCAGCACATCATGCGACTGTGTCAAAGGCATCATCGTGTCCGCATAAGTCCCAAACACGATCAACCCAAGCAGATCCCCTGGCCGCCCCTTCAACTTGTCACCATCACCAAGCACAAACTCCTCGACAACTTTCTTCACCGCCTCGAGCCGAGTCGTCGTCGTCCCCTCAAACTTCGCAGGCTCCTTCATCGACCCCGACCGATCCACCACCAACTCAATCGCGATCGCCTCCTGCAAACTCTTCGTATCCGTAATCGCTTCCCGTGGACGCGCCAGCGCAACCAGTCCCGCAAACAACCCAAGCGAGAGCAGCAGGGGGGCAATCCAGCGCACCCGAAGCCGCATGCTTGATCCCGCCGCCGCCAGTCGCGTTGGTACCGGGGATTCAATCCCATGCCGACGACGGTCCGCCGCAAAACCAACCGCCCATACAACAGGGACAACCAACGCAAACCAAAAGACCCACGGATACGCAAACTCAGCATTCATGATCGAGCCCCCAATCCGCAAATTTCCACCGCCCGCTTCGCCGCCGACTGAATCTCCCCATGATCCACAGCACCCCCCGAAAACCGAGCCCGCTCAACCTCATGCGAAATCACACGAATCCCCTCGTGCTCCCGACCAAGCTCAACCATCGCCCGATGCAACGCACCCAGATCATCCGACGAGAGCACCTCAGTCTGCGTAGCAACCATCAAAACCGTCTCCGGATCAACCACTTCTTCCACATCTTCATCGTGTCTCGTCAACATCAGAACCGTTACGATCGAAACAAGCGTCACTCCGAGGCCAATCCAAACCCCCAGATTCATGCCGCTCTCATCCTCGACCTGTTCCATCGATGCCAAACCAATCGCAGGCGACAGTTCAACACCATCCGACTCGCCAAGCACAGAGGTCACCTCAACCGCAACCGGATCAAGCCGAGCAATCCGTTTCCCCGCATCTTCCGAACTCGCTCGTATCCCAATCGAAGGAACCTCATAGTCCCCACCCAAAAATGGCTCTAGCAAAAACACCGTCTCTTGCCGAAATCCAACACCGTCAAACCGGATCGCTCCCGGCTCAACCACCACTCCATGCCAACCAAACCCTGCCCAGTCGGGTTCGATCAACTCAACATGCACCCCTTCACTCCAAGACAACGCCGCACGAACAACCACACGATCTGTCAACTCTACCGAAGTCTCATCCACTTCAACACGCAACACCGACCCAGTCATCGGTTCCCGAATCTCCGATACAAACCCAGCGTCCTTGCCATCCGCGACAGCCACATCGTCACCGCACCCCACGATGAGCAGCAATATCAAACCAAGCACAATCACGCGGACCCAGTTCATCGACGACTCCCCCTTGACTGAAAGTAGCGTACAAGATCATCAGCATAATCCTGACCAGTCGACAACTCGATGTGATCTATCTGCGCATTCTTCAGTGTCGAAACAATCAGTTCATTCTCCCGAAGTGCCTGCGCCCGATACCGCTCCCGAACTTTCAGCGATCCAGTATCCACCAAAAACCGACGCCCGCTCATCGGATCGTGCATCCGGAGAACCCCAGCCCGAGGCAGCTCAAACTCACGCGGATCAGTAAACTGCATCGCGATGACCTCGTGTCTTTGAGCAAGCATCCGCAACTTCGCACCCCAGCTCGGCTCCGCCTCATTGTTCAGTCCCGACAAAAAATCTGAAAGCACGATGACGATGCACCGCCGTTTGTGAGTCCGTCCAATCTCCGTCAACACCGAAGACAAGTCTTCTTGATTCTCCCCAGGCGTCGCATCAATCAACTCCCGAATAATCCGCATCCCATGCAGCCGTCCCTTCGTCGCAGGAACATGCAGCGTCTTTCCATCCGGAAGGTGCTCCGATCCGAACAAGCACAACCCCACCTTGTCATTGTTCCGACCAGCAGCAAGCGTCAGCACAGCCCCAACCTCGCTCATCAACTCATGCTTGGACCGACGGATCGTTCCAAATCCTGTCGATCGAGAGCAATCGACCGCAAGCACAATCGTGAGTTGCCGCTCCTCCTCAAACCGCTTAATAAACGGCCGACCCATCCGTGCGGTCACATTCCAATCGATCGAACGCACATCATCGCCAGGCTGATACTCACGCACCTCAGAGAACTCGATCCCCTGCCCCTTAAACGCAGAGTGATACGACCCGCCGAACATGTCATCCACACGACGCCGAGCTCGAATCTCAAGCCGTTTCACCGCTTGCATGAGTTCTTCAGTAATCATGACGATCTCACCACAGTTTCAACCAATGAGTTGTTCAAGGAACCGCTCAAGGAATTGCAATCCGATCAAAAATCTCTTGCACAAGATCTTCGCTCGTAATCCCCTCCGCCTCTGCCTCGTACGAGATCATCACACGATGCCGCAGGACATCCATCCCGATCATCTTGATATCACTCGGCGTCACAAACCCACGCCCCTCAAGAAACGCGTTTGCACGAGCCGCACGCGCAAGAGCAAGCGACGCACGAGGGGACGCGCCAAAGTCGATCATCTTCCGCATATCCATCGACCATTTCACCCCAGCTGAATCCGGATCACGAGTCGCTTGGACAAGCGACACAATGTAGTCCTTCAACTTTTCATCAATGTAAATCTGGTCAACCGTCTTCCGAGCGGCACTCAACTCATCGAGCGTCATCATCGCATCAACAGTGGGGGACTCAATCGTGGAAATCATCCGGTCCACAATCAGCCGTTCGTCACTCGCAGTTGGATACCCAACCTTGAGTTTGAGCATAAACCGGTCAACCTGCGCTTCAGGAAGCGGATAAGTACCTTCCTGTTCGATCGGGTTTTGCGTAGCAAGCACCAAGAAGGGTTCGCCCGCAGGGATCAGCGGATGCGTCTCCCCCCCAATCGTCGCGTGCCGTTCCTGCATCGCTTCGAGCAATGCCGATTGCACCTTCGCCGGAGCACGGTTGATCTCATCCGCGAGCACAATGTTCGCAAAGATCGGCCCCTTTCGAGCGGTAAAGCTTGCTTCCTTCGGATTGTAAATCTCAGTCCCGATCAAATCCGCAGGCAGCAAGTCAGGAGTAAACTGAATCCGAGCAAACTTTGCATGAAGCGCGTTTGCAAGTGTGGTCACTGTGAGCGTCTTCGCAAGCCCAGGTACGCCCTCAAGCAGAACATGCCCGCCCGTAAGCAAACCAATCACCAACGACCGAATCATCTGCTCCTGCCCAACCACAACAGTCCCAACCGACCGGATCAACGCATTGATCGGTTCCGCTTGCTGCTGGATCAACTCATCGCGAGGTGCATCAGCTGTTACACTCATCATCAACTCCTTACATTTCCAGTACCGCTCGTCCCCCTGAAACCCGTACACAAAAACAGTGCCCACGCCGAAACGGGTCACTGTTGTTTTACTACACCTTGATGATCAAGTTCGCCCAAGCAGTCATGAATTTCAAACAATTCTTCCTGCAATCAAACCCCCAACGAGCCAAACTCAGTTGGTGCTCGGCGGAGTCCCGTCAGGCTGCTGCCCAGGGTTGATGTCAATCTCGCCGAAACGCTCTTCGTATTGGCGTACCGCGCCACCGATTGACATCGCCAACCGCTTTGCGCCCGCCCAGTTCATCACTACACGCGATCCAACCGAGAATACAACCATCGGAGGCTGACCAGGAGTCTGCATCGGCATGTTCAACCCAAAGTCCATAATCAACTCGTCATGGGTATTGGATGTACGAATTGTGTTCGCGTAAGTCGTGTTCATCTTCGACTCGTCAATGCGAAGTTGAACCTGCTGCTGTTGTGGCTGTTGATCAGTCATTACGGAAAACTCCGGTCTTTTTAATGGCATGTATGGGAAGTCACTCATATTCGTGGGGTCAACCCAAGAACAAGCAATGCCGGGGGGGGGAATCGAACCCCCACTCTGTTTCCAGAAGCGGATTTTGAATCCGCCGCGTCTACCAATTCCGCCACCTCGGCTGTGGTCCCGATATTAGACACCAAATCCGTCCGTATCCGCTCCCAATCACACTTTCAATCATCAAGTTTCAACCCTCCCCAGCCGATATCCGGTCTACCATATCTCTCCTGCCGAACAGTTCAGCAGGGTCGGACCGGGTCGCAGGCGTGCGCTGGCGGTCACGACAGCAGCCCCGCACGCATCAACACCTCAAACTCTTGGTGCACAACCAGGTGAAGGTGTCACAAAAAAGGCAATCAATATGTCAAACACCGTCAAAATCGAAGAAGCGGGCCCTTGCCGCAAGAAGATCTCCATCGATGTCCCAGCGACCAAGGTCGACGAAGCGATGGAGAACGCTTTTGCAGCCGTCGCACACGAAGCCGCAATCCCAGGCTTCCGCAAAGGACGCGCACCACGCCGTCTCGTTGAAAAACGCTTTGGGAACTATGTGATCGACGAAACCCGCTCACGTCTTTGCGCTTCCGCATACCAAGAAGCCGTCGAAGAAAACGAACTCAAAGTCCTCGGCCACCCACCCGCTGAATACTTCGAAGACATCGAAATCGAAGCAGGAAACCCAGTCCACATCGAAGTCGAAGTCGAAGTCATGCCAGAGTTCGACCTCCCAGAACTCAAGGGCATCGAAGTCCTCAAGCCAGAAGCAACCCTTCCAGACGGCATCGTCGACGAAGAAATCAAAAAAATCGCCATCAACGAAGGTGACCTCGACGAGCAAGACAAATCCGCGAAGGGCAACTACCTCACCGGTAAAGCCGTCATGGTCGATGCCGAAGGCACCGAGCACTACAACATCGACGGCGCTGTCATCCAAATCCCAGAAGAAGGCGACGAAGGCATGGTCCTCGGCGTCATCGTCCCAGACTTCACCAAGCAAGTCAAAACACCAAACGAAGGCGACACCGTCACCATCAAGGTCAAAGGACCTGAAAACCACGAAGTCGAAGCACTCCGCGGAAAAGACCTCACCGTCACCTTCGAAGTCACCAAAATCTACGCAATCGTCCCAGCACCAATGGCAGACATCGTCGCCAAATACGGCTTCGCTTCCGAAGACCAACTCCGAGAAATGGTCACCTCAAGACTTGAACAACGCGCCGCAGCACAGCAACAAGGCGTCATGCGTCAGCAGGTCCTCAAATACCTCAGCGAGAACATCGAGTTCGAACTCCCAGCAGGACTCACCGCACAACAAGCCGCCCGTTCACTCGAGCGTCAACGCATGGAACTCATGTACCGCGGCGTAGACCCAACCGAGATCGAACAAAACATGGCACAGCTCCGCAGCGCATCCGCCGCACGAGCAACCGCTGAACTCAAGCAGTTCTTCATCATGAACAAGATCGCCGAATCTCTCGAAGTCCAAATCGAGGAAGCCGAGATCAACGCCCAGATCGTCCAGATGGCAATGCAGCAAGGCAAACGCCCAGAACAACTCCGTGACGAACTCATCAAATCAGGACAAGCCCAAGCGCTCGTCCAGCAAGTCCGCGAGCACAAAACCGTCGACAAGATCCTCGAAGACGCGAAGATCGAAGAAGTCACCGCAGACGAGTTCAACAAGAAGTTCAAAGACGCTGATTAACCCAATCAGCACACGAAATCCCGCAGAACCCGGTCAAAAGGCCGGGTTCTTTTTTGTCCCGCGCCTAAGATCAAATCCCAAAGAATCTCAAACATGAGGAACCAAACAATGACCACCGCACCAACCCATGCCAAAGGCCTCGAAGGCGTCATCGCAGGCGAAACCGAAATCTGCAATGTCGAGCAAACCTCACTCATCTACCGCGGCTACGAAATCGCGGACCTCGCCGCCAACGCGACGTTCGAAGAAGTCGCCTACCTCCTCCTCGTCGGAGAAAAACCAACCGCCGACCAACTCGCATCCTTCAAGTCCGACCTCGTCGCCGAGCGATCACTCCCGCAAGCTGTCGTCGAGTTTCTCAAGACATCAGGCGACCTCGTCAACAACCAGTACGCCGTCCCGATGGACATCCTGCGTACCGCCGTCTCCATCCAAGCACATGTCGATGCGGACTGCCAAGACAACGCACCAGAAGCAAACCTCCGCAAAGCCAAGCGTCTCCTCGCCAAGATCCCGACCATCATCGGACACATGCAAAACAGCATCGAGGGCAAGGACTTCGTCGCTCCCCGCAATGACCTCTCGCATTCCGCCAACCTCCTCTACATGATGACCGGAGAAGAGCCAACCCCAGAAGCCGAGAAGGTCATGGATGTCTCCCTCGTCCTCTACGCTGAGCACGACTACAACGCCTCCACCTTCACCTCACGCGTCATCACCGGAACCCTCGCCGACATGCACGGCGGAGTCACCGGCGCCATCGCCGCACTCAAAGGCAAACTCCACGGCGGTGCAAACGAAGCTGCGATGGACATGCTCTCCGACATCCGCAACGACATCGGACCCGAAAACGACACCGCCAAAATCACAGACTGGATGCACAAAGCATTCGCCGAAAAACGCAAGCTCATGGGATTCGGTCACCGCGTCTACAAAAACGGCGACCACCGCGCCCCAATTCTCCACAACCTCGGACGTAAAGCCGCCGAAGCACGCGGACCAGAGTTCGTCAAGCTCTTCGACCTCGGCGAAACCGTCCAGAAGATCATGGAAGACGAGAAGACCATCTACCCAAATGTCGACTTCCCCTGCGGCATGACCTATTTCACCATGGGAATCCCAGTCCCGCAGTACACCCCGATCTTCGTCGCCTCCCGCATCACCGGATGGTGTGCCCACATCATGGAGCAGCACGCCAACAACCGTCTCATCCGACCACGCGTCGCCTACACCGGACCAGCACTCCGCAACTGGAACGACTAAAATCCCAATCAATGCCAACGTCAAAGAGCCCGTGCAACAGCGCGGGCTCTTTTCCGATAAAGTACTCCTAGCACACGCGATCCCGGAGCCATCATGATCCAGTTCAACTGCGACAAATGCGACATGCTCATCGAACTCGACGACGAACAAGCAGGCACCAAGCACGAGTGCCTCAACTGCGGCGACATCAACCGTGTCCCAAACCCGCACAACGCAGATGTCCAACAACCCGAGCCAAACGACCCCGTCGATTCCAAAAAAATCGACCGTGCCGCCAAAGCCGGATACCCCGCCGACTTTGGTCCTGAAACCAGAGTTTTGAAGGTCCGCCGCTGTTGGTTCAGATCACGAGCGATCCGCTTCTCACTCACCGCCCTCATCGTCGTCGCATCACTGGTCGGTCTCCTCTGGACCAAACTCGGAGATCACGGCATGATGTACTACATCCTCTTCGGACTCCTCACAGTGGGGGGGATCGCCCTGCTCATCTGGTGGTGGATCGACCGCTTGACTGCATCATTCGAAATCACCACCAAGCGCACCATCATGCACCGAGGATTCTTCTCCAAATCATCCTCCGAAGTCGTCCACGACAACATCCGCAACATCCAAGTCGACCAAACCTTCCTCCAACGCATGACCAATGTCGGACGAATCGGTATCTCCTCCTCCGGACAAGACGGCGTCGAAATCCAAGTCAATCACCTCCCTAACCCGGACAACCTCAAACAGATCATCGACCTCTACCGTCCGATCTAAAGAATCTCGAAAACTCCAACGCCAACACCAAACCAAGCCACCCAAAAGCAGATACAATCCACCCATGCTCTGGCTCCAAAAACTCCGTCTCCGCGTGTTCGCAGTTCTGGTCGCATTGACCCTCGCCGTCATCGGAGTCGTCGGTCTGTTTTCAGTCCCAGTACTCCCAGCAATCGGCGTCGCCCTCGTCGCCGCCTACTCAATGGTCAACTCAATGACCGCCAAACTCTCTGTGATCACCTGCGCCGGATGCGGTTCAGACCTTTCCAACGCCGCGACAAGCACCTACGGCATCACCTGCCAATCCTGCGGCACAACCACCCAGCCCTACAACCACGCAGACAACGCACCAGTCTTTGCCAGCTTCGACGAAGATTCAGATTCAGATATCGCCTGATCAAGATCGACCGAAAAGCCGATCAGAACTCCCAAGCCGTCCCCGGCTTGTACCCCACCAACGAATACAACTCCTCACGCGTCTGCATCCCCTCAAGCTGACCCGCCATCGTGCCATTCGCTTTCAGATCCGCAAGCCCTCGAGTAATCGCCCCCATCGCAATACGCAATGTGGACACCGGATAGATCACAAGGTCATACCCAAGCTCCCCAAAACGATCCAGCCCAATCATCGGCGTCTTTCCAAACTCCGTCATGTTCGCGAGCATGTAAGGCTTTTTCGCGCCAAGCGACCCCATCGCATCCACAAACGCCCCAAACTCTTCCTCGCTCGACAAGCCCTCAGGGAAGATCATCGTCGCCCCAGCATCAACATACGCCTTCGCCCGTTCAACCGCCGCATCAAACCCCTCAACCCCCTTCGCGTCGGTGCGTGCGCAGATCATGAATGATCCACCCGAACAATCCAGTGAAGCTTTCGCGGCCCACTCAATCTTCGAGCACGCCTGATCCACAGAAATCAGCGCCTTCCCATCCAGGTGCCCACACCGCTTCGGGAAGACCTGATCCTCAAGATGCAACCCCGCGCCTCCCGCATGGTTGTACTCGATCACCGTCCGCCGAACCATCTCCTCTTCCCCAAACCCGGTATCTGCATCCGCGATCACCGGAAGCCCAGACCCCCAAGAAACCTCACGCACTACTTTCGCAAAGTGGTCCAGCGTCAGCAACCCAACATCCGGAACCCCTGCAGCAACGGAAATCGCTCCTCCAGAGACATACGCCGCACCAAATCCAGCATCCGCAACCGCCCGCGCGACAAGTGCATTAAACGCACCAGGAGCAGAAACCACCCCCGAATCCATCAAAGCCCGCAATCGATCGCCCGGATGCCCGTTCTGTGTGTGAGTACTCATGACCAAGTCTAGGTCATGAGCATCCAAACACCAAGAGCAACACCCGCTCGCAATCCCGTATACTCAAACACATGAACCAAACCGCACAGAAACTCGCCATCGCTCTCATTCTCCCATTACTCGCTACTCCGCTGATCGCTCAAGGCACACCAAGCGAAACCCCAAGATTCAAGATCACAAACGCAACGATCACCCCGCAAATCCCAGAAGACCCCTTCGCAGACAACGCTCGTGATGGACGGGTTATCTTTGCTGGACAACCCACCGAAGAAGACCTCCGCGCCTTTGCCGCGAACGGCGGAAAGGTCGTCATCTGCTCCCGTTCAGAAAGCGAGATGGATCGTCTCAAGTTCGACGAAGCTGCCCTCTGCGAAGAACTCGGTCTCATATACGCCCACCTACCAGTATCGAGCTCCAAGCTCACCGCCGCCGAGCCGTTTGGATTAAACCTGATTCTCTCAGAGAACCAAGACAGCCAAGTCCTCATGCACTGCGGATCAGGTACACGCTCGCTTCTTCTCTACACGATGCAACTCGTCACCACCAATCAAATGAACAAAGACGAAGCAATCCAACACGCCAAAGAACTTGGTCTAAGCGACAGTTCAATCCCTTACCTCGAGAAAGCACTCATGGACACCCCCCAAAGAGCCATCGAAGCCGTAGACCCCGCACGACTCATCGACAATGTCCACATCCTCACCTCATTCGGCACCCGTCACACGCTTTCCGATACACAATCCGACACCCGAGGCATCGGCGCCGCCCGTCGATGGGTCAAGCAAGCATTTGAAGAAGCCATCGAAGGACACAACCGCCCAGACTCAACCGCACCATTCGTCACCTTCGATGCCCACACCGTTGAACCCGACGGCCGCCGAATCCCAGAGCAAGTCGAAATCGTCAATGTCCTCTGCACCATCCCAGGCACAAACACAGAATCCGCCAACCGCCTCTACTATGTCCTCGCTCACCTCGACTCCCGAGCATCAGGCGCACTCGACGCAACCTCAGAAGCCCCAGGCGCCAACGACGACGGCTCAGGAGTCGCCGCCCTCATCGAACTCGCGCGAGTCCTCAGTAAAGAATCCCTCGACGCCACCGTCGTCCTCATGGCAACCTCAGGAGAAGAGCAAGGCCTCTTCGGAGCCAAGCTCCACGCCCAAGACCTGCTCGACTCCGGCGCTGATGTCCGAGCTGTCCTCAACAACGATACCATCGGTGACCCCACCGGAGTCGGAGATCTCGATGGTTCTACAGAAGTCCGCATCTTCTCCGAGGGTCTCGGCCTCGACCTCGTCAATCTCGACGATCCCGATCAACTCAAATCTGCCCTCTTTAAACTCCGTTCAACTGGATCAGAGTCCGACTCCCCCTCCCGCCAACTCGCCCGATACATCAACTCAATCGGAAAGCTCCACGGCGAACTCCCCGTCAAACCCAAACTCATCTTCCGCCCAGACCGCTTCCTCCGAGGAGGTGACCACACCCCATTCAACCAACTCGGATTCCCCGCCGTCCGTTTCTGCGAGGTCTACGAAAACTACGACCACCAACACCAAGATGTCCGCATCGAAGACGGCGTCCAGTTCGGAGATCTCGCCGACTTCGTAGACGCACACTACCTCGCAGGTGTCACCAAACTCAACGCCGCCGTACTCGTCCACCTCGCCAACGCTCCGTCCTCACCATCCAACGCAAGAATCATCACCGCCGACCTCACAAACGACACCACCCTCCGCTGGGAAGCAAGCCCAGAATCCGACACCGCCGGATACGAAGTCCTCTGGAGAGCAACCACAGACTACGACTGGAAGAAAATCAAAGATGTCGGCAACACCACCGAAGCCACCATCGACCTGAGCAAAGACAACTGGATCTTCGCCATCCGCGCATACGACAAAGACGGCTACCGCTCTCCCGCAACATACCCAACCCCGTCTCGAGAGTAATCGGACCCAGCGCATTAGAAAAGCGTGAATCTCTCGTCCATCCAACACCTGAGTTTGGACATACTTTTCCATAGGTCTACCATCCACCATGATGCACCCATGGCACGATGTACGACCCGGTATCCAGTCCCTCTCCCTTCCCCAAAACTTCCGCGCGATCATCGAGATCCCGAAGAGCTCATCCAACAAATACGAGCTCGATAAATCAACCGGGATGCTCCGCCTCGACCGCGTCCTTTCCTCCGCCGTCTACTACCCCGCAAACTACGGATTCATTCCCCAGACCTACGCCGAAGACAACGACCCCCTCGATGTCCTCGTTTTCTGCACGGAAAAAGTCCCCCCGCTCTGCATCTGCGAAGCCCGAGCCATCGGCGTCATGACCATGATGGACGAGGGACAGCCAGACCACAAAATCATCTCCGTCCTCATCAACGACTCCGAGTTCGAGGACATGAAAACCATCCACGACTTCCCCAAGCACACCTTCAAAATGCTCAAACGCTTCTTCGAAGACTACAAAAACCTCGAAGGCAAAGCCGTGGAAGTCGATGAAATCCAACCCGTCGAACGCGCCCACGAGGTCATCGAAGAATCACTCCAGCGATACTCCGAAGCCCGCCGATCCGAGATGATCTAACCCAGCAATCCGAAGGTCTTAGGCGTAGAATCGCCCATGACCACCACAACCACCACACTCTCAACCGAACCCGGCCTCGCCCCCTTCTCCATCGCAGGCAAATCCTTCAACTCCCGCCTCCTCGTCGGGACAGGCAAATACCCCACCATGGAATCCATGGAAGCGTCCCTCGACGCGTCCGGAGCCGACATCATCACCGTCGCCGTCCGCCGCGAGCGTCTCTTCAACGATCAAGGCAAGTCCCTCCTCGAATACATCGACCTCGACCGCTACACCATCCTCCCAAACACCGCCGGCTGCTTCAGCGCCGAGGACGCGATCCGCGTCTCGCGTCTCGGACGCGACCTGCTCGAACAGCTCGACAACCCCGGCGCGAACTGGGTCAAACTCGAAGTACTCGGCGACAAAAAGACCCTCCTCCCAGATCCAGTCGGAACCATCGAAGCCGTCAAAGAACTCACTTCCGATGGATTCAATGTCCTCTGCTACTCAAGCGACGACCCCATCACCGCGCTACGCATCAAGGAAGCCGGCGCGACCGCCGTCATGCCCGCAGGTTCCCCGATCGGATCAGGACAAGGCGTCCTCAACCACAACAACATCGTCCTCTGCCTCGACCTCCTCAAAGAAAACGACCCAAGCTACCCTGTCATCGTCGACGCGGGAGTTGGCAGTGCAAGCGATGTCGCCGTCGCGATGGAACTGGGCGCCGACGCCGTCCTCCTCAACACCGCGATCGCTCACGCCCAAGACCCAATCATGATGGCCCACGCGATGCGCAAAGCCTGCGAAGCCGGGCACCAGTCCTACCAAGCGGGACGCATCCCCAAGAAACGCTACGCCACCGCCTCCTCCCCGATGGAAGGCGCCATCTCCTACATCCCAGGCGAATAAACGCATGGACACCACCAAACACACCCAGAAACACTGGGACAAACACGACCTCTACGAACTCTGCGTCCAGAACCCAGAAGCCTGCATCCCGCTCATCAACGCGATCCACGGCCGCTCCCCTCGCACCCTCGCCGAAGACTTCGCCGGGACCGCGATCCTCTCGCGACAGTGGGCCGAGCAATCCGATGACCACCGCGCCGTCGCGACCGACCTCGACCAAGAAGCCCTCAACAAACACCCCGACCACCCACGCGTCACCAAAGTCTGCGCCGATGTCAACCAATCAGCCGACCCTGCCGATGTCATCTTTGTCGGAAACTTCTCCATCGGATACCACCACACCCGCGCCGAGCTCGTCGCGTACCTCAAGCAAGCCCACGCCCGCCTCGCTGAGACCAACGGCACATTCCTCTGCGACACCTACGGCGGAGAAAACGCCTTCATCCCAGGAGGTGTCCACCGACCCACCCCCATGGGAGACGGCCGACTCTGCCGCTACACATGGGAACAACGCGACGCCGACCCCCTCACCGGCATGGTCCGCAACTACATCCACTTCCGCATCGAACACGCCGGCACAATCACCGACGAACACGACGAAGCCTTCGAATACCACTGGCGACTCTGGTCTGTCCCCGAACTCAGAGACGCGATGCTCGAAGCTGGTTTCAATTCCACCAACATCTACGCCAAACTCCCCGACGCCATCGACGACGAAGGCAACGCCTACATCAATCCGATCCAAGACCCCCAAGAGGAACTGGAAGAATCCTTCATCGTCCTGGTCGCAGGTACTGTTTGCGATTGAACATCGACTCAGGGACACCCAGCCGCAAACGAGCTCAGCAACGCACTCACATCCAAGAAGTTCAGATTCCCATCGCCGTTGATATCTGCAATGAGATCAGCCGAGCCGTATGCACTCAGGAATGCTGAAATATCCAAGAAGTTCAACACGCCGTCGTCGTTGATGTCAGCTGGGCACGCCGGAGACGCACACGCAGAAATATCGAATCGCGCAGTCCCCTTCCCACCAAGCTGGGACCCTGAAGTGAAGTCAATGTGTGTATCTGTGAAACTTGCAAGGTACCAGTTGGTTGATCGGTCTCCAAGATCAATCGAATAACTCTCGAATGAATCAAGCAAGTCAAGATGACTCACATCGAGTGTGTGCAGCAGAAATGGATCCTCGAATGGGTTGACATTCTCTCGCAAATACAAAATGTCATCCTTCTTACCTTGGAGGATCGCTGTTGACGGAAGACTATTCGCTCTGTAAGGAGTTGCGAAAGGGGCTGCAGGATTGCTGACATCCATGATCCGAAGTGAACGAGCTCCAGTTTTAAAGTACGCATAATCACCAGAGACGATAAAGTCAGTCGAAATATTCTGGTCATCATGATCCAGCGTGCCAATCAACTGCGGCACAAGCGGATCTTGAAGCCCGAAGATCCGAAAATCATGCGGATCACCAAAGCCAAATCTCTGTGAAACATACAGGAGGTTATTCGCGTAGACCATTTTGTGGGATTGGGTTACGCTCGGAATCGTCGTTGTAGAAACCGGAGCAAACTCGCCTGAGCTCTCAAGTGTGATCACATGAATCGCAGCAGTAAAGTTGTTCGGGTAAGAACCTTCAATAGCATAGATCTTGTCCCCGACAAGAATCGGGTCGTTGACACCACCACGCTGCGCAAACCAAACGCGCTCGGTAATCACCGGATTCAACGGGTCACTCACATCGACTGAATGCAGATACTGCTCCCATGGAGAAAACGCCTCAGACGAGATCGCCACCAACTGATCATTGATAACACCAATCAACCGAAGACTCGCCAAGCTAGCGGAACCACTCCCTTCAAGTTCCAAAGTCGAGACAGGCTGCAGCGTACGCAATGGGCCAGCTTCCGCGACGAGCAGTGTGCCGTGATGCGATCCATAAATATACCCATCGTGCTCGATTGGGCTTCCCCAAAAAACAGGTTCATAGACTGCTTGTGTTTGCAATGATGAAGCAAAATCAGTGTATAGGAAAAACTGCCCGCTCTGATAATCCTGAAAGAGCATCTGATTCCCAAGCATGGTAATACTCGTGCTCGCAGGTCCACGATTCTCGTTGACCACTTGCTCAATGTAAAGCAGACTCGGGGTCTGTGGCGTCTGCACATCCATGACAGTGATCTGCGGATAGTAAGCCATATCCTCATCAGACAGAATCGCGACCAGGTCCCCGATCAACGCGAGCCCCTCAATTGAACTAAACCCATTGTTGTGCCCATGACTGAAAGAGCCCAGTTCAACAGGCGCACTTGGATTTTGCAAATCGTACAAGCGAATCAAACCCCCATCAATGACCGCAAGTTCTGAGCCATAAAGAGATGGTAAAGTCCCAGAAACTTGAGCCGAGAGCGTGAGAGTGTTTGGGTCAGATAGATCAAAGACATAAACCGTTCCGCCGCCATTGGTTGACTTTGTGATCAGCACACTGTCACCAATCGCAAGTCCCTTCGCCTGAATATTGCTGTTCGCGGAAGCGACCTCAACGGGATTCTGTATATCCGCAAGTGAATACGCACGGACAAAGCCATTCCTGTTTGTGTAAAGGGTCGAGTTGTAAATGCCAAAGCTGCTGATCAAGCCAAACGGATTTGTCACGATGGCGCCCATTACCGGATTCGAAGGATCACTCAAGTCAACGAGCTGGATTGCGCCCTCCGAGATTTTCACGCCTGCAATATCTCCAGCAGACGCGATTTCAAGATCAATCGCTCCCAAAAAGGGAACTTGGGAAAGAAAGACAAAGTCATTCGGATCGGAAGCGTCAAAGACATCAATCCCAATCATGGGTCTGGTCATCAGCACAAGGTTTCCCGATACGCAGTATGTACCAACCCCAAAGCTGGCATCTTCAAACATTGGTTCACAATCCTGCGACCATGCGTTGGTTGTAAGCAGTGCTGATAGTACGAATGCCGCAATAATTTTGATGGATGCCATCGGTACAAACCTCCATAATTGATGGGAATCACTCACCCGAATAGTATCATGAGTTGTGGAATCGAAGGGTATAAAAAAATGACTGGATTGTCATAATGGGTATTTTTATCTTTGAGTTGGTGTATTTTTACCAGTGTAGTAGATTGTTAGTATTTGTATTTTCATGAGTGACAAGTCTCTTCAATCTGTGAATCAGATTGCGAATCAGAGAAGTATGCACAATAAACCCGTTCGCCAGCATCACAAACATCGCATAGAAGCCGAGTACAACGCTCGCTTCAACTCCATCAGATAAATCCAAAATAGTTCTCGGACAGTTTGGCCTTGTTCCCATTCAAGGCACAGGCGTAATCAAACCAATGCACATCCAGCAACACATCCCATCACTCACATGCCACGCCTGCGGCTACGACATGCACGACCGTAAGCAGGACGATCCGTGCCCAGAATGTTCAACCCAGTTCGACCCTCGTCCGGATGCCTACACAAAACAATGGAAGCTGGTGGTCCCACTGGTGCTTTCAACCATTGGGATTCTTGTGATGCCATTCACGGCAATATTCGCTTTTATCTTTGTGATCCCATCTTTCTTGATGGTCCATGCGCACAAACGAATTTCGCATGAATACCGAACACCGCTTTGGGCTATGAAGTCACTAAATCAAAATCAGATGCTCATCCGAATCGCTTTCGCAGAGTTCGTAGCAATGCTGGTCATCTCCAGCTTCTGGCCAAACGCATTCAACTGGTGGTAATAGCAATAAAGGGCATGGTTTTCAAATGTCGTCCGGGTGGTATGCAGGCGCCGTCCTCGGCTCCTGGATGACCAGGAATCACCCAAATTTCACTATCAATAACCACCCGTGCCCCCTATAATCCGATATGACCACCATGCCAACACAAACCGATACCAACACCCTCAACTCCTACAACCCATCAACAGGCGAAATCGTCGGATCCGTCCCGATCACGCCCGTCGCGCAGATCGACAAGATCATCGCCAAGGCACACGCCGCACTCCCAGCTTGGCAAGCACTCTCCGCACAAGAGCGTGCCGACATGCTCAAGCCCGCCGGGAAAATCCTCGAAGAACGAGCCGAAGAACTCGGTAAACTCCTCTCACTCGAGCAAGGCAAGCCCATCAGTGAAGGCATCGGCGAAGTCAAAGGCTGCGCCGCCCGCATGGACTGGGAATCGCAGGAGGTCGCCGACGCTGTTCAACCAGAAGTCCTCAAAAGCAACGGCATCGAATCCACGATCTACTACGACGGCTACGGCGTCTGCGCCACCATCACCCCCTGGAACTTCCCGATGCTCATGGCGCACTGGACCATCGTCCCCGCGCTTGTCGCAGGGAACACGGTCGTCTGCAAACCATCAGAGCAAACCCCGCTCATCGCTGACGAGTATGTCAAAATCCTCAACCAGTTCCTCCCCGAAGGCGTCCTCCAAATCGTCCACGGCGAAGACGACCAAGGCAAAGCACTCGTCGCCGGCGATGTCAACATGATCGCATTCACCGGCTCCAAAAACGCTGGCCAACACATCATGGCCTCCGCCGCCAAGGGACTCAAACGACTCGTCCTCGAACTCGGTTCCAAAGACCCGCTGGTCGTCCTCGAAGGCGCGGACCTCGACAAAGCCGCGGAGTACGGCGTCCGCAACGCGCTCCGCAACTGCGGACAAGTCTGTGTCTCCACCGAACGGATCTATGTCCAAGACTCCATCAAGGATCAGTTCATCGACAAACTCAAAGCACAAGTCGCCGAGTTCAAAGTCGCGGACTGTCACGACGAGTCCGCACGCATCGGACCGATGGTTATGCGCGAACAAAAAGAACATGTCCTCGGACAGATCAAAGACGCGATCGATAAGGGCGCGAAAGTCGTCATGGGTAACGAGCCGATGGAGGGCAACTTCGTCGCTCCAACACTCCTCGACAACTGCAACCACGATATGGACATCATGGTCGTCGAAACCTTCGGCCCGGTCGTCTGCGTGCAATCCGTCAGCAGCGCCGACGAAGCGGTGAAGCTTGCAAACGACACCGAGTACGGACTTGGTGCCGTGGTCTTTGGAGAAGAACAACTCGCCCGCAAGGTGGGTCGTCAACTGACCGCGGGCATGATCGGTGTCAACAAAGCGATCGGCGGCGCATCGGGAACCCCATGGGTCGGCGCTCGACACTCCGGATTCTCGTACCACTCCGGACCGATGGGCCACCGCCAGTTCTGCCAGGTCCGCGTGATCAGCACCAACGACGAGTAATCAAATCGGGTATGCTCCGCTATGCCCGCTGTGATGTCTGAATCATCCAACCGAACCCAACGCGCCAAGTCCTCGATTGAACGATTGGGGACGCTGTTGGTATCAGAGAACCCAAATCTAAGTGGGTGCGATGCAAGTCGACTCTATTTTGAGTTGCGAGTGGTACTCCAGCGGGTATTCATACTCGAACATGTGGGTTTGCTTGATGCGATCATGGGCGAGGAAGATCCGCTTGGATTTGTTCTGGGTATGGATCTGGAGTTGCAATTGTTCCCCGTGGAACAATTGAGCGGAGGTCGGATTTGGTCGTCGGAATGGGTGGGTCTTGTGCGGCGAGAGATTGGTTTGGCCGGCAGGAATGTATTCGCGGAGTTTGTTGCTGAGTGTCGTGGTCTTGCGCCGGAGATGGGGGCGGTGGATGAATGGTTGATGGGGTGGACACCATCGCTTGCGGGTGGCGAGTTTGTGCTCAGTTCGGAGGACGGATCGGATCGACAGTCGGCGGGGGTGTTCTACACACCTGCTTCCCTGGTTTCGTATGTCCTTGATCGTGCGCTTGATCCAGTACTCGATGGGTGTGGGGGTGATGTCGAGCAACTACTGCTGGTGCGGGTCTGCGATCCGGCGTGTGGGTGCGGGTATTTTTTGATCGAAGCGGCGAAGCGGATCGCTGATCGGATAAAGCAATATGGTGGTGGTGATCGGCGGAGTCTAGTGGCTCGATCGTGCATCTTTGGTGGTGATGTGAATCCGTTGACGGCGGAGATTTGTCGATGGATGGTGTGGCTTGAAGTTGGGGACCGATCGGATTCGGTTGAATCGTTGCGATCCGGTATTGTTCATGCGGATGGGTTGTTGGATCGGGAACCGCTCTCCGGCGGGTTTGATGTTGTGGTGGGGAATCCGCCGTTTTTGAATCAGCTTGGTTCCGGGACGGTTCGGTCGGGGGAGCGCGCGGCGCAACTGCGAGAGCAGGGGTTGGTCGGGGCGGCGACATATACGGATGAGGCGTCGGCGTTCTTCGTGCTTGGGTTGAAGCTTGCGAAGGACGGGGGGCGGGTGTGCATGGTTCAACCACAGTCAGTTATCGCGACGCGCGGCGGGGCGCACGCTCGAGAGTGTGCGATCGAGATGGGGTGGCTCGAGTCCTTGTGGGTGTCCAATGAGCATGTGTTCGGGGATGCGAGTGTGTATACCTGTGCCCCTTGTGTTGTTGTGGGTGGTTTGGGTGATTGGGTTGAGCGGTATTCAGGTGGAGCGTTTGTCGAGCATCCGGGCTTGGTGATTGGTGCTGAAGAGATGCGATCGCTGGAGACATGGTCTTCGATCGCGGCGGTGACGATGGGGATCCCGGAGGTTTCATTTGAATCTGATGGGGTCGTCGGCGATGTCGCTCGCGCAACGGCGGACTTTCGCGATGAGTACTACGGGCTTGCGGGCTGCATTGTTGATGATGCTGAGGGACGCGAAGGGATCAAGCTGCTGACGACGGGGCTGGTGGATCTGGCGCGGTGCTGGTGGGGGGAGAAATCGACGCGGATTCTGAAGCAGCGATGGGAATCGCCTCGTGTGGATGAGGGGCAGCTGCGCGGTGATGCTCGGCTTTCGAAATGGGTGGAGTCGCGCGGGGTGGAGAAGGTGGTGGTGGCGACGCAGACGAGAGTGGTCGAGGCGTTTGTCGATCCTCTCGGGGAGTTCGCGGCGGTGACTCCGATGATTTCGGTGATGAGTACTGACAACTTTGATGTCTGGAAGCTGGGGGCGGCGATTGGATCTCCAGTATGCAGCATGCACGCGATGCGGATGTTTGGAGGGGCGGCGATGCATGCGGATGCGCTTAAGATGAGCGCGAGGCAGGTGATGGAACTGCCGATGCCGATTGATGAGCGGGCGTGGGGTGAGGGGGCGGCAATGTTTGAGCAGCTGCACGATGCGAAGTGCGACGAGGCGTGTGCGGATGGGCTTCAGAGCTTTGGCGCGAAGATGTGCGACGCGTATCGGGTCGGGGAAAGAGAGCGAGACGAGTTGATGGGGTGGTGGCTGGGACGGCTGGGGCTGTTGTAAATTGCTTTAAGTCTTGGAAGTCAGTTCGAGGAGTGCTTTGTGGACCCCCGGCGTTGCGGCGATGATTGAGTTGGTGTGGACGGTATCTTTGCCGTTGAGGTCGGTGGAGATGCCTCCGGCTTCGCGGATGATGGGGGGGACGGAGGCGATATCCCAGAGAGAGACATTGGGTTCGATCACGGCGTCGACTCGTCCAGTGGCGAGAAGGACGAAGCCGTAGCAGTCAGGGAATCCGCGTGTGTGCTTTGATTCATGATCAATCTGGTCGTAGAGGGCACGGAGTTCTGGGGTGTTGAAGTAGGTGAGTGCGGTGGTGTTGACGAGGGCGTCGTCGAGTTGTTCGACCTGGCTAACTCTTGCGGGTTTGGGGTCGTCCTCGCAGACTTTGTGGAAGCATCCGAGTCCGTTTGCGGCGTAGGCGATTTCGTCGATGCATGGCATCGCGATCGCGCCGAGGACGGGGACTCCGTTGTAGAGGCATGCGAGCATGGTTCCGAAGAGGGGGATGCCTTGAACGAAGGAGATGGTACCGTCGATGGGGTCGATGACCCATTGGTAGCTGTTGGAGCCGTCTTTGTCTGGGAACTCTTCTCCGAGGATTCCGTCGTCGGGGAAGTCGTTTGCGATTCGGTTGCGGAGTTCTGTTTCGATGGATTGGTCGGCGATGGTGACGGGGGTGCCGTCGGATTTGTGGTCGGGTTTGAAGGTGTCTTTCCCGAACCAGTTGAGCGCGATTTTGGCGCAGGGCATGGTGTTGGCAGCGGCGAAGGCAAGGCGTTGTTGAAGTTCTTCGGTAGGTGGGGCGGTTGTCATGCGGGTTGTGCTTTCAGTGCGTGTGTGAGGGCTTGGTCGAGCTGGTCGATGTGTGCTTTGGTGTGCGACGCGTTGATTGAGAGGCGGAAGTAGGTGGGTGCTGGGCCATTGGGGTATTGCATGAGCGGGAGGATGATGTGTTCGTCTAGGAGTGCATGCTCGATGCGGTGCATGTCGGATTCGTCACCGAGCGTGAAGGCGAAGATGGGGGTTGGGTGGTTGTGTGTTTGGATGCCGTGGGAGCGGAGCATGGCGCGGGTGCTGTTGATGTTGTCGAGGAGCTGCGCGTGGATTCTTGGCTGGGTTTGGAGGAGGTTGAGGGCGGTGCTCGCGGCGGCGGCGAGTGCGGGGGATGCGGGGGTGGTGCAGATGTATGCGGTGGAGTGGTCGCGTGAGGCGGCGACGAGGTTTGGTGATCCGAGGACGACGCCACCTGCGGAGCCGAGCCCTTTGACGAGGGTGGTGGTCATCATGAGGTTGGGGTGGGAGAGGTTGAAATGGTTGGCGGTGCCTCGTCCTTGGTTTCCGAGGACGGTGAAGCCGTGGCAGTCGTCGATGAGGAGGATGTGCTGACCGATGTTTTCGAGGAGTTTTTGGAGGGGTGCGAGGTCGCCGTCGGTGGTGAAGACGGCGTCGGTGAGGACGACGGCGGGGGTGTCGAGGGTTGCGAGAATCTGGTGGGCGTGGGCTGGGTTGAGATGGTCGTAGGTGTGGATGGTCATCTGCGCGAGGTTCGCGGCGTCCTTGAGGGACGCATGGGCGCGGGCGTCGATGACGGCGTGGTTGATTCCCAGCGCCGCGAGTCCTTGGAGGGCGGCGAGGTTGGCGGTGTATCCGTCGGGGACGAGGAGGGCGTCGTCGAATCCGGTGAAGTTTGCGAGTGCGGATTCGAGGTCAGAGTGGGGCTGGGCGTTGCCTGTGGTTTGGCGCGAGGCGGAGGTGGAGAGTCCGAAGGTGGTCAGAGCGGCTTGGGCGGCGGCGATGACCTGGGGGTTGTGAGCGAGTCCGAGGTAGTTGCAACCTCCGAAGGTGAGGAATGGAAGACCATCTCGGGTGACATGGGTGGCGCTGGCTGATTCGGTGGGTGTGTTTGGCATATCTTTTGGAATTATCGTCAGGTTGGGGGTGAATGGCGCGGTTTTGGGTTGAGATTGGTGGGATTTGAGGTTGGGGGTGTTGTTCGCATAGGATGTGGACACTGATCAACGCTCGGCTGATGCCGGGTATGGACCATGGAGGATTTTGTATGCTGATTTCTAGGAAAGTCGTGGTGTTGGGTTTGGCAGCGATGTGTGCTCTTGGTGCTGGATCGGCTGTAGCGGCTGAAAAAGAAGATCTGAAGGTCATGCAGCTTCCGATCCGTACTGATGGTCCAAAGAGTTTGGATCCGGTTGAGGGATCGACGACCTACGACAACATGGCGTGTGCTCAGTTCTATGAGACACTGCTGACGAATCAGTATGCGAGTCCGATGGAAATGGAGCCTTTGCTGCTCTCGGAGATGCCTACAAGTCAGGATGGTGGGACGACTTGGCACTTTACACTCAAAGAGGGCGTGTATTTTCATGACAACAAGTGCTTCCCTGGTGGGAAAGGGCGCGCGATTACTCCTGAAGATGTGTTTTATTCGCTGAAGCGTTTGGCTGACGATGAACACAAACTTGAGAACTGGTGGTTGCTGGACGGGACGATTCTTGGGTTCAATGAGTACAAGGATGCTCAGAATGCTGCGGATGAGTTCGATTACGATGCGCCGGTCGAGGGATTCCGGAAAATCAACGATCGTGAGTTTGAGATTGTGCTGACCAAGCCGGTCTACCGGTTCTTGTACATCTTGGGGATGTTCCAGACTTCGGTTGTGCCTCATGAAGCGGTTGAGATGTATGGGAAGGATTTTTCGCGGAATCCTGTAGGGACGGGGCCGTTTATCTTGGACACTTGGGTTCCGAAGCAGTCGTTGACAGCGAATCGGAATCCGAACTACCACGAGGTGCTTTATCCGGGGCGTGATGAATGGTCGCGTGAGGATAAGCGTGCTCGCTTGCATCGCGCTGCGGGCAAGCAGGTGCCGTTTGTGGATCGGGTTGAGTTCACGATGTTTATTGAGGATCAGCCGATGTGGCTGGAGTTCAATGCGGGGAACCTCGGATACACGCAGGTTCCTGAGGACTACTTCCAGGAGGCGTTTGATCGTTCTTCCAAGGAGTTGAAGGAAGAGTTTCTTCGCAAGGAGATGCGTCCTCACTCGAACAAGCTGTTGGACTTCACTTTCCGTGGATTCAACATGGAGGACGAGTTGGTCGGTGGGTATACAGAGGAGAAGCGGGCGCTTCGTCGTGCGATCTCGTATGCGATTGATCTGGATGAGATTAATGAGACTTTCTACAGCGGGCGCCGGATTGTCTATGACGGGCCGATCCCTCCGGGTCTCGATGGTCACCCTGAGGGGGGGCGTTCGGATGCGGCGGCACGCGGGCGGAACATCGCGAAGGCACGCGAGATGCTTGCGGCTGCGGGATACCCAGACGGCAAGGGGCTGCCTGCGATTCGGTTCTATACCAGTCAGAATGCGCTCAATAACGCGGTCAGTGAGATGGTCAAGCGTCAGCTTGCTGAGGTGAATATCAAGTTTGACCCAGTGTTTTTGGATTTCTCGACGCTGATTGAATCGATCAATAAGAAGAAGGCGCCGTTCTTTGGGTTTGCTTGGTCGAGTGATTATCCGGATGGTGAGAACAATCTTGCGCTGTTCTATGGGCCGAACGAGTCGCCTGGATCAAATCACTACAACTACAAGCGTGCTGATTACGATGCGTTGTATGAGAAGGTGCTCACGATGGGGCCAAGCGATGAGCGGACAGCGATTTACGCGCAGATGCGGGACATGATTCTCGATGATTGCGCGTATGTTGGTGGTATGGCTCGCGAGCGGTTCTATCTGATGAGTCCGTGGTTGCTCAACTGCAAACCAACCGAGCGGTACTACGGCTGGTTCAAGTATCTGGATGTGGACGACTCCAAGCGGGAGTAAGGGCCGTATGATGGGCTCTTGGGTCTTGATTCATCGTTGGATCGGGGTCTGTGATTGATTCTTGGAGTGTGGACCTGTGTGGACCTATATCGTCCGGCGAACGCTGTACAACATCCCGGTGTTTCTTGCGATTGTGTTTGTGCTGATGCTTGCGTTGCGGGTGAACGATCCTGTTTCGGCGCAGCTTGGTAAGAATGCTGGGCCTGAACAGATCCGGTTGCTGACTGAAGAAATGGGGCTCGATGAGCCTTTCATTGTTCAGTACGGTGTGTTTTTGAAGAAGTTGGTGACGCTCGATTTTTCGGAACGGAGCTGGGACCAGGGATTTCCGGTTTCTGAGATGATTTTCAATGCGGTGCCTCCATCAATGGCGATCACAATTCCGACGCTCGCGATTACCGCGACGATCGCGATTTGTGTTGGTCTGGTTTCTGCGTTCAATCGTGGGAAAGCAGTTGATCGTTCGCTGATGTTCATCGCGGTGATTGGGATGAGTATCTCGGTGTTGGTGTACATCATTTTGGGGCAGTACTTTGGTGCGTATGTCCCGAGTGAATCGATTGATGGTTGGCCTTTTGAAGTTGCGGTTGATGCTTCGGCGGGGGAGAGTCAGTGGTTCTTCTTCAGTCCTTCGCACTGGGTGAGTTTTTGTATGCTCCCTGTGTTGATCAACTGTGTGGTGGCGCTCGGGTATGACACGCGGTTCTATCGCGCGGTCATGGTCGAGGAGTCGGCGAAGGACTACATCCGGACGGCGAAAGCGAAGGGGGCGAGCACTCGTCGTGTGATGTTCGTGCACATGCTCAAGAACGCGATGATCCCGATTATTACACGGATCATGATCTCGCTTCCTTTTGTGATTACGGGTTCGATTCTGATCGAGGTGTTCTTCGGGATTCCTGGGATGGGCCGGACGCTGATCAACGCGATCAACTCCAAGGACTTCCCTGTGATTCAGACCTTTACGGCGTTGTTTGCTGCGTTGTTTATTGCTTCCAATATTCTGACAGATGTGCTGTATGCACTTGTTGATCCACGGGTGAGGTTGTCATGAGCAAGATCCGTGATCGATTGAAAGAATCTCCAGCGATGCGGAAGCTGATGGGGAACCGAGGCGCGATGGTTGCTTCGGGGATCATTTCGCTGTACATGCTGTTGTTTGTTTGGATCCTCGCGATGCAGTTGGTGGCGTGGGTTGGGAAGACGACAGAGACCTTTGATTTGCGACAGCGTCCGATTATGGGGGCGCTGCTTCCGGAGCGGACGCTTGAACGCGTTGGCGCGAGCAATGAGCTTGGGTTTGGTGTCCACGCGGAACCGAGCAAGCGGATGGAGCAGGTTGGGTTCTATTTTGAGCACATTTCTAAGATGTTCGATGAGCTTGATCAATCTGGGAGCGGGACGGTTGAAGGACGCTCAGAAGAAGCGATCCGGAAATCGGTCGCGCTTGCTGAGCGGAAGATTGCGGACTTGCCGATTGATGAGTTGCGTGCTCGGTACGACGAAGCCGAGGAAGTGTTTGAGCGGCAGGGGCGGATGCGTTTGCTGCGTGATAAGCTTCCGCAAATCGGTATCGGGATCGAGAAGCTGACGGCGTTTCGAGAGGCGTACGAAGCGACTGAGGTAGACAGCGAGGCGTGGGAGATTGCTGGCGAAGAGGTCGCGCTGACACTTGATGAGATTTTGGTGCTGATCGAGGATTACTCGGCGCAGGCTCCAGAAGGTGATCCGGTCGCGGCGGTTGATGTTCAATCGCTGCAGGAATCGATGGATGCGGCGTTTGATTTGTCTCCAATGGATCCGATTTATGATGAGCAGTTGGTCGAGCGGCTTGCGGCTGCAGTGGTTGATGCTGGTCCGGGGATCGATGCGGCTGTGTACAAGTCCCTCGATGATTTGGAGCCAATCCTCACTGACATGTATCCGGTCCCAGAGGGGCTTGGAGGATTGGTGTATAAGTTCCGGATGATGCTCGGGACGGATCAGCAGGGGCGTTCGATTATGCTGCGTGCGCTGTATTCTGCGAAGGTTGCGATCCAGGTGGGGGTTGTGGTTTCGTTTGTCGCGGTGCTGTTCGGATCGTTGATCGGAGCGGCGGCGGGGTACTTTGGTGGGATTACGGATCATGCTGTCATCTGGTTGTACTCGACCTTCTCGTCGATTCCGTATCTGGTGCTGCTTGTTGTGCTCGCGTTTATGTTTACGGGGTCGATGTTTGAGGGAACGCTGATCCCGTTGTATGTGGCGTTTTCGTTGACATATTGGATTGGGCCTTGTCGTGTGACGCGTGGGGAGACGCTCAAGCTTCGCTCGCTGGACTATGTGCAGGCGGCGCAGGCGCTGGGGGCGAGCAAGTGGCGGATTCTGACTCGTCACATCATCCCGAATACTTCGCACTTGATGTTCATCAACATGTCGCTGTTGTTTATTGGCGCGATCAAGGGTGAGGTTGTGCTGACCTTCCTTGGGTTGGGGCTCAAGAACGGTGCGAGCTGGGGGATCATGATCTCGCAGAGCAAGCCTGAGGTGGTTGCGGGGTTCTTCTGGCAGATCGGCGCAGCGACATTCTTTATGTTCGTGCTGGTGCTGGCGTTTAATGTGCTGACCGATGCGCTGCAGGATGCGTTTGATCCGAAGCATGTTGGGTGAGATGAAAAGACTGAGTTGAAAAAAGGCCGCACCCCTTTGGTATTCCCAAAGGGGTGCGTTTGCGGCTGGATGCAGCTGGTAAGCCGAGTTTTGTCCGCGTTGTGGTTTCCGATCTTCCTTATGACGGGGGCTCGATCGGACCTTCTTCGCTGGGCGACTATTTCTCTGCTCGCACTGTTGCCAGTACGATGGGGAGCTGATGCTCCCAGCACCCTACCCGATTCTTCAGTCCCCGAACAAGGGATACGCGTGAGCGAGAGAATCTGCTTGGGCTTGCACGCGACGGGGTTTACCTTGCCTCGGCTGTCACCAGTCGAGCGGTGCGCTCTTACCGCACCCTTTCACCCTTCCCTGTGCTTAGCGAACTAAGCCATCGGGGGTTTGCTTTCTGTGGCACTTTCCCTCGTTCCCAGCCGCCAGAAACTTCCTTTCGAAAGTCAATGGTGTTGGAACGGGTGGGTGTTACCCACCGTCGTGTCCTGTCGTGCTCGGACTTTCCTCCCATGGATGTTGACCATTCATGAGCAGCCGCCTTGCTGCATCGTGTGATTATACGGCTGATTGGTGTGCAGGGTGCTAGTTTTTATGTATCATGGGGTTATGAGTACAAATCGGGCTTCTACGAGTGCGATGGTGTGGGCGGTTCCTGAGCAGGTTGAGATGCTTGCAGGTGTGCTGTCTGCGGGGGGGATCGAGGTTCTTGGTGCTGGATCACCGATCGCGGCGCAGTCTGGGGCGGTGGCGCAGGGGTTTGGGTGCGGTGTGCAGGATGATCTCAGGCACATGCTCAGTTCGGAGAGTCCGGATTTGGTCTTGCTTGCGTCGCCTGGCGGGTTTGGGACTTCGGATCTGGAGGGGGATTTGGGGGCGCTCCAGCAGGCGCACAGCAGGGATGTCGCGGTGGCAACGATGGAGCCGATCCCTGGGGAGGCGACGGTGATTTCTGGGACGGGATGGACGGATGCGATTCATACCGGCGCATTCGGGGAGTTTGTGCGAGTGGTGCCGATGGTTCGGCGGGGACGGCTGGTTGATGAGCTGATGGCGACGCTGGAGACCTTTGGGGTGATCCGGTCGATGTCGCTTTCGTTGTGCGCACCGAAAGCGTTTGGATCGCTTGGGGCGCGTGTTTTTGAGGCGATGGATCTGGTGCGGACGCTGGTGGGGGTGCCTGAGATAATTGATGCATCGTATCAGGGTGGGGCGAGCGCGAGTGTGAATGGTTTGCATCAGCTTCCGGGACAATCGCTGCGTGGATTGCATGGGATCATGGCGGCGCACCTGCGGATGACCGATGGACGCGGGGTGCTGGTGCAGGTTTCCGATCAGGTTGGGCGGTCGGGGTTGATGATGACGCTGCTGGGTGATGAGGGGGAGATCCGTGTGCGGGACGGCGGGTTCGTTCGGCTGGATCAATCGGGGGATGAGATTGATTCGTATTCGATGGAGATGCAAGCGGGGGCTGATCCGTCTTCGATGCGATTGACTGAGCAGTTGATTCAGTTGTGTTCTGGTGTGGGACCTGTGCGATCTCCTGTGGATCATGCGTCGGTGCTTGCGATGGGGCACACGGCTCTGCTGAGCGCTCGGACGGGGCAGGGGGAGACGCCGGAGACGATCCGTCGGTTGCTGATGGAGGTATGAATAAAGACCGGATCGGTGATGATCCGGTCTTTGTGTTTTGGGTGGTTGTTTTGTTTACTCGGTTTCGTAGAACTCGCGGATGACGGGTTGGAGGTCGTCCCAGCGTGGTTTGGATTTTTCGATGCCGTAGTTCTCGTCGTAGTTTTTCTTGAGCCGGAGTTTGGGAGTTGGTTTGCGGACGGACCATTTGGTGTAGCCCTTGGCGTAGTCTTTGTCTTCTGGGTAGAGCTTTTTGAACTTGCCCCAGAGGTTGTTCATTTCGGAGCGGTGCCAGGTCATGCGTTGGTTGTTTGCGAGTGACCATTCGATGTCGTCGGCGAACGCTTTGGTGTCATCGACCAGACGCATTGCTTTTTCTTTGGTCGCGTCGTCTACATCTTCGGAAGCATACATGAGCTCAGCGTATTCCTCGGCGCGGAACGCGAGGGCGTTGGCTTCGTTGAGGGTGAGGATGAGTCGTTTGTACGCGACGCCGCGGTGTGCGGTGTGTGGTCTGCGTTCAGTGCGGTCGATCTCTCGTGAGGATGAGCACGCGGTCAATCCGGTCAAACCAATCATGCCTGTCGCGACAACGGCGGTGGCGATGAGGAAGCGGGATGTCTTTGTTCTGCTGACGGTCATGCTGCTCTCCTGATGTCTGATCGTGCTCGTATCGGCTGATTCTAGGACGATACTGGATTAGAACGATGATTCGATGCCGCTGGTTCGGAGGATGGTGCGGAAGGAATCATTGAACACGAAGTTCTCTTTAGGATACTGCGTCCCTGCGGAGTTGCGATCCAGATGGGAGAAAATCAGGTCGATTTCTCCGATTCGTTCGGGTTGCGCGGGCTGATCGTCCAGATAACTTTGCTCTGGGTGGTAGAGATCGACGGTGCCTTTGGTGGATGCGCCGTTGTCTGTGAAGCGGTCGATGGTCGCGGTGTAGCGGAGGGTGCATCCTGGGGTGGGGTCTTTGGTGAGTGATGCTTTGGCGACTTTGGCGAGGACGACTTTCTCTTTGAAATCGTTTGCGTGACCGACGAGGATCCCTGCGGACTGCGCCATGCCTTCGACGATGAGGGACATGGGCATGACGGGGAGTTGTGGTCTGGTCGCGGTCGCGGGGAAGTGGTCGTGGAGATGTTCCTCTGCCATGGAGAGGTGCTTTATTGCGATGAGGCGTTCTTTGGGTTTGAGTTCGATGACCCGATCGATCCACATCCAGCGCATGGGTGTACCTCAGGAGTTTGTGGTCGATGCGAAGGTTTACGCGGCGGCTTGGAGCTTTTGTTCGCAGAAGTTGATGAGTGCTTCGACGGTGAAGATTTTGCGAACATTCTCGACGGACGGGTCGGCTTCGAGTGCGGCCATGTCGAAGTGTGGTCCTCGTTCTTTGAGCATTTCAAGTCCGCGGGCGGTGACTTTGCCGTCTTGGACATAGTCTGGATCTTGGGTGATGCCTTCGGGGAAGAGTTCGCCTTGTGCGATTTTGAAGCCGAACTCTTGTTCGAGTTTGAAGGTGATGTCGAGGATGTCGATGGACTCGGCACCGAGGTCTCCGATGAGTGTGGCGGAGGGGGTGACTTCGTCGTCGTCTACCGCGAGGGCGTCAACGAGGATTTCGCGGATGGTGTCGAGGATTTCATCTCTGGTCATGGCGGTTGATCCTAAGGGGACTTGAGGAATGGTCTGTATGGTAGTCTTCCCGGTTGGTGGATGCTAGGGAGTTGGGGGCGTTGATTGATGGGTATTCTCGTCGATCTGGGCTGGTGGTTTGGGGGTGGATTTGAGACCGAGGAGCACGACACCGGTGAGGATGAGGGCGACTGCGAAGAGTTTTCGTGGGGTGAGGGATTCGCCGAGGAATAGGGCTCCTAGGAGGACGGCGCTCGCGGGCGCGACGGAGAATGCGATGGGTTTCATTCTTGAGACTTCACCCAGCGAGATGGAGATGTAGAACGCGATCATCGCGAGGGCGCCTGCGAGGAGTCCTGAGCCGCCGAGGAGGAGGAGCCATTCTTTTGGTGTGAGTGCGCCGATGCTTTGTCCCGCTTTGGTTGGTGCAGCTTTATGGGCGATCCAGAACGCGATCCAGATAAGAGGGAGTGCGAGAGAGGTTCGGATTGCTACAGCGGCGAATGGGCCGATCTTGCCTGTGTGTAGGACGGCTTTGGCGCAGACTTCTCCGATTCCCCAGCAGAGTCCCGCGATGATGGCAAAGAGGACTGCGGGCATGGTCCGTTACTCCGTCTGTGTGTCCGTTGGGATATCGGATTCGCTTGTTGAAGGAGTTGCGGATTCGATGAGTGATTCAAGTGTGGCTCGTTGCGGATCGGAAAGGTTGAAATCGCGTGTGATTATTTGTTGTGCAATCTCGACTTTGGCGTGTTGATTTGGTTGTTGATTGATTGCTGAGATCCAGGTGTTCGCGTTGGTGTCGAGCGAGGCGGCTTGGTCGTACTCAGCAAGGAGGATGTGAGCCGTGACTTTGGTCGTGTTTGCTTGGAGCGAGCTGTCTGGATCGATTCCTGACTCTGGGAGCAGCGAGATGATCTCGAGGGCGCGGTCGGGGCGTTGGTTGTTGAGTTCAAGAGCTGCGAGCATGACGACACCTGGAACGGATCGGGCGGAGACGGTTTGGGCTCCGGCGACCAGGCGGCTCAAGAGTCGGATGGACAGGGTGTCGTCGATGGAGTTGTCCGAGCGTGACAAGCGGACAGCACTTGCGAGCTGGTCATGGTCGAGCTTATCGCACGCGCGGATGATGGATTCGGTACGGGCTTGGGGATCGGTCCATGGGAGGGCAGCAAGGCGGCGGATGCCTTCTGGATTGAGTCGATGGCTTTCAATCGCAGTTGCTGCCGTGGGTGAGAATGCGGGTTCCTTTGAAGCGATGCTGACAAGCGGATCAACGCCTCGAGGGGTGTGGACGAGTGCGGAGGTCGCGGATGTACGAGCGGGATTTTCAGGGTCGCGGGCGAGGTTGATGAGTCGTTGAATGTCCGTTGAGGTTCCGGTGGATGCGATGAGTTTGAGATCCGCATCAGTGAGCTCGGTATCTGGTAAGGACTGGTACACGCTCCTGAGAATGTGGGCGTCGTTCTCCCTGTTCCAAAGATTAAGATCCGCGAGTCCCCATGCAGCAGCGGCGGCGGCGGCTCGTACGGATCCTGAGGACTGGTACCAATGGAGGACATCGTCGCGTGCTTCAGGGTTTGGCCAACGTTGGAGACCTTGGAGGATTGATTCAGCGACGGTTGGGTTGTCTTCGGAAGTGAGGGCGTTTGTGAGTAAGGTCATCGCGTCGGGCAGCGCGAGGCGAGTGATGAGTCGTGCTGCACCAGTGCGGACACTTGGGAGTGGGGCGTTGAGGAGGTTGACTGCTGCGTTTGCGGCTTGAGCACTGAGCGTTGCGCCTGAAGACAGGTCGCGTGAGGCGAGGTCGAAGCCGAGGAGTTGGACACGCTCGCGGGGATCATTCAGGAGCTCAACGATGAGCTGGGACCGAGAGGTGGGTTCCATTTCGACATGTAGCCTGCGATAGAGCCGGACGATTTCGTCCACATCTGTTGTGCTTTGGGTGTCTGGTTGTGCGGTGTGTTCGATCGGTTCTGCAGGAACGGTCTTTGGTTCAGCCTGAGGCGGTTCTGTAGTCCGAGTTGGGAGTGATTCATTGGATTCAGTTGCTACTGAATCTGGATCGGTGTGGGAGTCTGGGGAGTGGAAGATTTCGGTATGATTGCTGTTTGAATCGTTCTGAGCGGTTTCTTGTTGGGTGGGTTCTTGAGTGTTGTTTTTGCCAAATCTGAACCAGTCGCTGTTGTTTTGTTTTGAGCAAGCTGCGAGGATGGCGCAGGTGCCGCTGATGGCGAGCAGCTTGGAGACTCGTCGGGATGTGTTCGGAATGGAGTCGTGCATTGGTCCCAGTATTATTGGTCGGCTTTCTGGAGGAATAATGGTCAGTTTTACGATCAAAACCCTGTCAGGGGATGCGGTGGTATTGAGTTTATGGGGGGGATCGGTTAGGATTCGGTCGTATTGAGGCGATCGTCCTCGGTATGGACTTGGAAAGGATGTTGGTTGGTCACTCATGAACGATTGGGTTGATGCAGAACATCATGTTGAACTCGCTCATGAGCATTACGATGCTGGGCGATGGGATGAGGCGGAAGTCGAGCTTCGGCAGGCGCTGTCGTTGAATCCATACCAAGCGGAATGGCAGTTCAATCTTGGTTTGACGCTCGAAGCAGCTGGTCGGTATGAGGCGGCGGCTGAGGCGTTTGTGCAATGTTCGAAGTTGAATATGGAGCATGCATCTCCGGATGCGAACTCGACCTTGCTTGCAGCGGTGAACATGATCCGATCGTCGAAAGCGGAGTTGGCGCTGACATGGCTGGATGCTGCTGAGAAAATCGAACCGATGAATGTTGCGATCGTGGTGCATCGAATTGAAGCACTCACTGATCTTGAGCGGTACGAAGAAGCTGAAGAAGCATTCTATGTTGGTCAGCAGATCGATCCAGAATATCCAGAGCTGTACGCGGTGATGGGGGAGACGCTGCAGCGGTCTGAGCATCATGAGCGTGCGGTGTGGTGTTTGCGCGAAGCGGCTCGGCTCGATCCGGGACTGCCTCGCGTTCGAGCGCATCTTGCGAGTGCGTATGCTCGGCTTGGCCGGCTTGAGCGTGCTCGTCAGCTGTACTTGCAAGAGCTTCGGGTAGATCCGGGTGATCCGGACACTTTGCTTGAGCTCGGAGAACTGTTGGTTGACATGCACCGGTACACGGAAGCGGGGGAGAAGTTCCGCCGAGTGCTTGAGTTGTTCCCGGACAATGCGGATGCTCATTTCTCGCTTGCGGAACTCGCGGAGGTTGAGGGGAGACTTCCCGACGCGTTGGTTCATTTTGATGTCGTGCTGCGTCTCGATAAAGAGTATGCGACGGCTCGGACTCGGCTGGCAAAGACGCTGCTGCAGCGTGGGCGTGAAGAAGATCAACCACGGATTCGTGATCTGCTAAATAAAGAGATCCGGTCCATCGAGTTTCCTGCTCAACAATCGTCAGGGTTTGTTGAGGTTTCCACTCGTCATGGTGTCAGTGGTCCTGCTCGTGAGGCGGTGGCTGAATCAAAGACTGAATCCAAACCTTTGTCGGATTCGTATGACGAGGAAGATCTCGAAGAGCTTGGTCGCACACTGATTGAAGCTGGGATGCTCCGTCAAGCGAAGCGGGTGTTCGAGATGCTTCTCGTAGTCGCTCCCGCTTCCCACAAGGCGTATCACGGATTGAGTGTTTCGGCGCTTGAAGGTTCGGAGTATGAAGCTGGGATCGAAGCGGCGAAAAAATCATTGGAGTATCGTCCGAGCTTTGTGCCTGCGATGCACAACCTTGTGCTCGCGTACTACAGGCAGGGGCAGTACATTCGCGCACGCTACTGGCTGACTCAGGCACTGCGTCATGATCCTGATGATGCACAGCTCCGTCGACTGCGGCTTCGACTTCGCATCCGGACGGTCTTTGGTGTCTTGACTTGGATTACCAGTCGGGTCGAGCGGATTACTCGTCCGGTCCGTTCGTTGGTTGCTCGTCCGGTGCGATGAGATTTGAATCTGTTATTTCAGTTTGTCTGCGAGGAGGCGTGAGGCTTCCTCGACATCTTTATCGCCTCGTCCTGAGAGGTTGATGATGAGATTGGTGTCTTTGGGCATGGTGGACGCGAGGACAACGCCGTGAGCGACGGCGTGTGATGATTCGAGTGCTGGGATGATGCCTTCATCTCGGCAGCACCAGAGGAATGCTTCGAGTGCTTGTTCGTCGGTGACGCTGGTGTATTGCACTCGGTTTTGATCTTTCCAGAAGCTGTGTTCGGGACCGACACCTGGGTAGTCGAGTCCAGCACTGCACGAGTGGACATCTTGAGTTTGGCCGTGCTGGTCTTGGAGGACATAGCTCATGGAGCCGTGGAGGACGCCGGGCTTTCCGTGACAGAGCGGAGCGGCGTGTTGTCCGTGTTCGCTTGATCGTCCTCCAGCTTCGACACCGACCATTTTGACTTCGTCTTCACCTACGAATGGATAGAAAATGCCTGCGGCGTTTGAGCCTCCTCCGACACATGCGACGATTGTGTCGGGCATTTGGCCGAAGTTGCGGAGTGATTGTGCTTTGGTTTCTCGTCCAATGATGGATTGGAAATCGCGGACGATCATGGGGAATGGGTGAGGGCCGACGACTGAGCCGAGGATGTAGTGGGTGGATTCTACTGAGCCCATCCAGTCTCGCATCGCTTCGTTGGTTGCGTCTTTGAGTGTCTTTGAACCTGAATCAACTGGGATGACATTGGCTCCGAGCATTTTCATACGGACAACATTGAGGTGTTGTCTCCGAACATCCTCCGATCCCATGTAGACATCGCATTTGAGTCCGAGATGTGCGCATGCTGTTGCGGTCGCGACGCCGTGTTGGCCGGCACCGGTTTCCGCGATCACACGGTTCTTTTTCATTTTTTTGGTGAGGAGTGCTTGGCCAAGGGTGTTGTTGATTTTGTGTGCGCCGGTGTGTGCGAGGTCTTCGCGTTTGAGCCAGATGGTTGCTCCGAGTTCGGGGTTCTTCTCCATTTGGCGTGCACGGCGGGAAAGTCCTGGGGCGCGGTACAGCGGTGTGGGGCGTCCGACATACAAACGGTTGAGGTCGTCGAGGCGTTCCCAGAATGCGCGATCGTCTTGGACTTTGTAGTAGATTTCGGAGAGCTGCGTTAATGCGGCGTGGAGTGTTTCAGGGACATAGACACCTCCGAAATCGCCGTAGCGTCCGTTCTCGTCGGGGTAAGCCCAGATCGGGCGTTGTTGTTCTGCTTTGTTGGTATCGATGGCACTCATGGCTGGATCATACGCGCGGTCGTGCTTGCTCGCCGATTTGCTTGTTTGGCGGCTCGGATTCCCTTGGGTACCGATACGGATGTGAGTAGGGCAAGTCCCGCGACAAAGAATGCGGTGAGCAGGGCAAGGGCTGGGGCGTCGCCGATCCATGCTTTGACTTGCCCGAAGGAGAGTACCCCGACCGCGCCGGCGAGTTTGTAGGTCATTCCCCAGAGTCCGAAGAACTCACCGACTCGATCGGATGGTGCGAAGAGTCCGACCATGGAGCGGCTGGAGGGGCCGATTCCACCGAGTCCGATTCCGATGCCGTTGCCGATGACCCAGAAGATCCATTGATTTGATCCACTCGCGGCTCCAGTGAGTTTGGCGAGAAGGAGTCCTCCTGTCGAGAGCATCCAGACAATGAGGAAGATGCTGATGGTTGGTTTGGCACCGATGCGGTCCTGGTATCGGGAGACAACGATCGCGGTGATGCCTGCGGTCAGCGCGATTTGTAGGGTGAAGACAAAGAGGCCCATTTCTCTGATTCCGAAGTCTGACGCGAGGATCGCGGCGAAGGCGATCATGGTTTGGACTCCAAGGCCGTAGATGAAGAATGCGATGAGGAACTTGGTGAGTTGGTTAAAGTGGGACGCTTCTTTGACTGTAGAGATGAGTCGTTGGATTGCGAGTTGAAAGCCGTTGGTGTTCGTTGAAGCTTTGTGATGTTTGGGTTCGTCGAGAATGAAACCGGCAGGGAGCATCCACACGAGGAACCACGCGCCAGCGAGGATGAAGAACCAGTTCCAGTTCTGGACTTGCTGCCAACCGAAGAGTTTGACGCCGCTGATGACGCAGATGAGGAGGATGAGTGATCCGAGGTATCCCATTGCCCAACCGATTGCGGAGACTCGTCCGATTGTTCTTGGTGTAGAGAGCGCGGGGAGGAAGCTTGCGAGGAGATTTTCTCCGATTTGGTAACAGATGTTTGCTGGGATAAAGAGTGCGAGGCCGAGCCACCATTGTCCTGGAGAGATGAACGCCATAGAGATGGTGAGCAATGAGCAGATGGTTCCTGTGATCATCAGCAGTTGCTTGCGTTTGGATCGGGCATCGGCGTAGGTGCCTACAAACGGAGAGAGCAGGACAACGGTGAGGAGTGCGGCGGAGACTCCGATGGACCAGAGCGAGTCGCCTTGTTGTTCGTCTCCGACAACGACGGATTTGAAGTAGATCGGGAAGAGGAGTGTGATAATGAGGAGAGTAAACGACTGGTTCGCGAGGTCGTAAAGCCCCCACGCGAAGACTTCCTTTGGCTTGTTGAGATTCTGGAAGAGCTTGGGCATCGTGTCACTGTACTCGGTTTGGAGGTGTCAGGACTGGATGTCGAAGAGTGATTTGAAGAACTCGAGTTGCTGGTCTTTGGCTTGGGTTGCGAACTTTCCGAAGCCGGCGTGTTCTTGGATTGCACCGGTGTCCTCGAACTCGATGAGTTGAACCATTTCTGGATCTGCTTTGTGCTCTGCGTAGTGCTTGCGAAGGGTGTTGATGAAGTTGGACTGGGTTTCGAAGGGGACTAGTTCGTCGCCTCGGTTGTGCATCGCGAGGACTGGGATTGGATTGAAGTGTTCGAGATGGGTGGGGGTGTCGATCGCTTCAACTTCGGCGCGGTCGTGGTGGACGCGCCAGATGCCACCCTCGGTTGGGTTGGTTGGGAAGTAGAGTTCGAGGAGGTCACCTGTTGTGCATTCGAGGGAGATGCCGAGAAATGGGTGGGGATCGCAACAGCGTCTTGCGGTGACCATACCGCCTGCGGACATGCCTCCCATTGCGGCTTTGGTCATGTCGAAGATTCCGAGCTTGGCGACGGATTCGAGGATGCCATCAATTTCGGAGATGCACTGGGTGAGGGTGTGGACGGTTTGGTCTGGGGAGTGTGCGCCTTGGGTGTAGCGTTCGCCGTGTCCTGGGAGGTCGATGGCGACCGCTCCGATTCCGGCGCGTGCCCAGCGGTTGTATCGTCCGGGGTCGAGTTCTTTGTAGACTGTTCGGCCATGGATCCAGAGGACCCAGGGGCAGGGGGATTGGGTCGGTTGGTCGAGCTGCGGATGGACGATGAGCGCGGGGACATCAGCTCCGAGCCGAGTGTGTTTGGACTTGGCTTGGAGGGATTTGGGGAGTGCTTTGAAGCGGTCGTCTACGGTTGGGTATTGGGTCACAGTTTGATGCTCGATCCCGCTTCAATTGCGTCGGGGAGGTCTTTGCCTTCGAGGTCTTCTGGGCAGAGTGCGGTGAGGGGTGAGAGTTCGATGGTTGCGTTGACGGTGCCGTCTGAGTTCATCGGGACTGATACTCCATTGGCGATCAACCAGTTTGCGGCACGCTGAGATTGGAGTAGTTTCGAGGTTTCGATGGAGTCTGAGCCGCTCGCATTTTTGACCGGTGCGAACTCTTCGACGCGGTCGGTTTCGACGACGATGGATCGATCCGCGAGTGCGATCGCGTCGAATACGAACTGTTCGAGCTTGATCGCGTTTGGGGATTCCGGGTTTACAGGCAGACCTGATGCGGGATCGAAGTTCGGGACTTTCTTGACGGCGCGGTGAAACGGAAGTGCATAGTCTGGATCGGTTGCGATCTTCTTGATGAAAGCGGTGGAGATGACATGGATCGCGATGGATCCTGCGTTGAACATCAGTTCGTCTTGCTCATTGGTCAACTGAGCGAGTTCTTGAGGGAGATCTGAATACTCGACAACGGAGAGGGTTTCTCCGACTCGGCAGAACACCCCGACTTTTTCGTCCCACGATGCTTTGGCGACCATCTTTGAGCTGAACTCTCCGGAGGATTCTGGGGACTCTGCATGGAGACCGATGAAGGTCGGATCGATGATCTTTGCGTTGGGATTGTCGACTTGGAAGTAGCTCAGTTGCTCGATGCCTCGGGTTTCCATGTCTTCGAGCGCGCCGGATTTGTTGAGCGCTTTGTAGGCGCCGCCATGTCCGTCAGGGTTTGTTGCGAGATGTGCGGGGTCGGCGAGAAGTAGATCGCCGGTGGTTGCGTCGAAGCTTGGCATGACACCTTGCTGGAAGAACTGGATGTTCTTAGGGTCAAGTCCGAAGTGATTGTGTTTGTTGAAGAACTCGATGGTTTGCTCGTGGTTGAGCGGGCTGGTCATGATGTACCAGGGGATGGTTGCTTTGTACTTGCGTTCGTTGGCATAGATCGTTTGCGCGAACATTTCAAAGAGTGATTTGTTGCTCACGCAGGAAGTTGGGTAGCAACCTTTGGGCCCTTCGTATCCGAGGCGTGATCCTTGTCCTCCCGCAACTGTGAAGCAGGCAACCTTTCCATCTGCGATGAGATCTTCCCCGATGCTTTGGTACTTCGCTCGGTTCCAGCTTGTATCGTTCATCGCGAAGTACGGTGCGGGAGCGATGGAGTCTTCTGGTGGGGATGGCGTGTAGTTTGGGCCGTAGGTTTTGATGTAGTTGGCAATCTCTTGGAGGTCGAACTGTTGGAGTTCGCTTACGAGGAGTTCAGCGCCGCTGCCTGTCGCTCCTGAGATGTATTTGGCGAGCTTGTGCTGTCCGATGGATTCGAGTTGTGCTGAGAGTGCGGTTGCGGTGAGCATTGGGGTCTCCTCCTCTGAACTTTGAACGATCCGACGAAAGTCTTGATTCAGACTCGGTATCCTACTGCGTGGATTGTCGCAAGGCACTAGAGTTGAGGATGAATGATCTTTTGACCACGAAACCTGCTCGGCCGATGATTGCTCCTTCAATTCTGGCTGCTGACTTCGCTCACCTAGCGGATGATGCTGCGGCGTCGCTCGAAGCGGGGGCGGACCTTCTGCATGTGGACATCATGGATGGGCACTTTGTCCCGAACCTGTCGATGGGACCAGCGTTGTGTGGATCGCTGCACAAGGCGCTTCCTGAGGCGTACTTGGATGTGCATCTGATGGTGTCTGATCCAGGGGCGTACTTCAAGCCGTTTGCGGAAGCTGGGGCGGATCTGCTGAGCTTTCATATTGAGGTTTGTGATTCTGAGCAGCATGCACGCGACTTGTGTGGTGTGATTGAGGATCTTGGGGTGAAGACGGGGATCGTGATCAATCCTCCAACGGATGTTGAGCGTGTGCTCCCAGTGGTGGATGCGTTTGATCTTGTGCTGGTGATGAGCGTGAATCCTGGGTTTGGTGGTCAGGCGTTTATTCCAGAGGTACTCGAAAAGGGGCGGCGGATTAAACCATTGCTTCAGGATCATCAGCGACTGGAGATTGATGGGGGGATTGGCCCTGAAACTGCACCTCTTGCGATTGATGCTGGGTTTGATGTGCTGGTTGCTGGGTCAGCGATTTATGGAAAGCCGCGGGATCAGTGGAAAGAGATCGTGCGTATCTTGCGTGGCTAATCGTTTGCAGGGCAATGAGTTGCGATTTGTTTGCGATGGATGGGGATGGCCGGATAGCATACGGGGTGCACGAATCACGCTTGAAGCGTCGATGAAGATATGCACTGGTCGAGTTTGTTGACCAGTTGAGGATTTGACCAGATGACCAAAGCGTCTCACTTTACAATCGTTCTGCTCCGTTCATGCTCTACAAGTTGGGACTCCGAATCTCGGCTTTGTGGTGCGACCGATTTGCCTGCTACGGATGAATCTATTGATGAACTCTCACGAATCTTGCATGAATCTTCGGATATTGCTCCGCTTCGAGCGATGATGGATTCGGTGTTGTGTGGTCCTTCGGATGTTTCAATGGAGAGCGCACGATTGCTCGTAGGAACAACTGAAACCAAGATCCGAACGATTGACGATCTTGCAGAAGTCAATCTGGGGTTGTGGGAAGGTGTTCGGCGCGAGGATCTTGAGGAGCGGTTCCCAAGTGTGTATTCGCAGTGGATTGAGCAGCCTGGGACTGTGGCGCCGCCTGACGGTGAATCGTTGGAGGAAGTGCAGGATCGGGTTTTGGGCGTGCTATTTTCTCGATTACTCAAGCTGAAATCGGAGCATCCTGTCGTGGGACTCGTTTTGAGGCCTTATGCGTGGTCTGTTCTGAAATGCTGGTTGGATCAGCGTCCATTATCGGAGGTGTGGGGATATCTCGAGGGTGGGGGTTCGGTGGAGTCATTTTCGTTGGATCGCGCGGTGATTGATGCAAATCGCACCCAGAAGCCGAAAATCGCCTAATGTACACACGGACCGCGGGTCATGATGGATCATGAAATGGTTTACCTCGGAACACAAAGGATACTTTGATGACTCAGATCGCTACACAAAGTGACCAACTGAAGACCAAACCAAAGAGCCGTCGTGGGGTACCTGAGGGGTTGTGGCTTCGGTGCCCATCATGCTCGACGATGATTTACCGTCGGCAGATGGAAGCGAACATGCACGTGTGTCCTGAGTGCAGCCATCACTACCGGATCTCAGCGAAACAGCGGATTGATCAGCTGGCGGATGCGGACACCTTTGTGCCGATGTTTACGGAACTGCGTGCGGGAGATCCGCTCAACTTCGTGGACCTAAAGAAGTACCCCGATCGGATCAAGGCAGAGCAAAAGAAAACAGGGCAGAACGAGGGATGTCAGGCAGGGACATGCTTCATCAAGGGGCGTCCTGCGATGCTCGCGTGTATGGATCTCACCTTCATGATGGGGTCGATGGGCTCGGTTGTCGGCGAGATGCTGACACGAACGATTGAACATGCAACTGCTGAGAAGCTTCCGTTGATAATCGTGTCATGCTCTGGTGGTGCTCGGATGCAAGAAGCGGGCTTGTCGTTGATGCAGATGGCGAAGACCTCCGCGGCTCTCGCTCGTCATGATGATGCGGGTGGTTTGTTTATCTCGGTGTTGACCGATCCGACGACAGGCGGGGTGACCGCATCGTTTGCGATGCTCGGAGACTTCCACATTGCAGAACCTGAAGCGTTGATCGGGTTTGCTGGCCCTCGTGTGATCCGTCAGACAATTCGTCAGGATCTTCCTGAGGGCTTCCAGCGATCAGAGTTCCTGCAGGATCGTGGCATGGTCGATCGGGTGGTTCATCGTCATGAACTGCGGAGCGAACTGGCTCGACTGATTGACTATGCCGGGATGTGATCGTCTGTGATCAAACTGCATGCTGATGTGATGGCGATTTTGAAATGGACGAGGCGGTATCCGCGCGTGCGTGCGATTTCTTGTGGGTTGTTCAGCGCACTCTTATTAATACTGTCATTTCCGTTCTTCGATGGGAACGGGATGTGGTGGTTTGCGTTGTTGACTCCGTTGCCATTGATGTTGGTCGCGGATGAGCCGGTGATCCGTCCGAGCCGGGCAGCGTTCTTTGCGGGGCTCGGGACGCTTCCGGCTTGGCTATGGACGCATCATTGGATGTGGGGGGTTTCAAAGGTTGGGATGCCGATCCTCATGGTGTACTTGGCGTTGTATCCAGGTCTGTTTGTCTGGGTGGGGCATCGGATGGTGCAGCGATTTGGTCGGCGATGGATTGTGCTCCCTGTTGTGTGGGTTGGGATTGAGTTTTTGCGTGGAACAGCTGCGTTTACAGGGTATCCCTGGTATCTGACAGCGCAGCCATTGATTGATTCGCCTGGGCAGGTTCTTGCAGGACCAGCGGCATTCGGCGGGACCTATATCGTGTGTTTGTTGAGTGCCGTGTTTGCGTGGCAGGTATGGGAGGTGCTTCGCGGCAGGGCGTTTCTCGGTGGGATGTTCCGTGTGGTGGGGGTACTTGGGGTGTGGATTGCTCTTGGTTTGGCAGGGCTTTCAGGTGAGAGGGATGGTCGCGAAGTTGTGGTGGGGATTGTGCAACCGAATGTGCCTCAAGATATTCGGATGGAGTGGACAGATCGGCAAAGGGTTGCGGATTGGTTTACGCTCCGAGCTTTGACAGAAGCGAGTGCGCTAGATCAGCTTCGTCCGGATTTGATTGTTTGGCCTGAGGGGTTTGTGCCTGGATGGACCTTTGATCCGGAGTCATTGCAGCACGAGCGTGAGGAGGAACTGACATGGAGTATGCGTCCTCGATTTGAGGGCGATGCGCCTGAGTTAGTGGGCATGCCTTCGCGAATCCCTGCAACCATGATTGTTGATCAGTTACTAGCGATGCAAAGGCGGATTGGAATCCCGATGGTGGTGGGGTCGGTTGCGTTTGAAAATCTGAAAATACGCAGGGATAGCGAAGACTGGGTGATGTACACCAACGACGGGATGTTTAACAGTGCATTTGTCGTTGATCAAGGGGAGATCGGTTCAGAGTGGTACAACAAGATGCACCTGACGCCGTTCGGCGAAGTCATGCCTGTGATTTCGAACTGGGAGTGGTTGGAGCAGCGGCTGCTTGCGCTGGGCGCTGAGGGGATGGAGTTCATTTTGACTGCAGGCGATTCACCTGTTGTTCTTGAAGTCCCGGATGGGGACGATGTAATTAGGGTTGGCACACCGATCTGCTTTGAGGCAACAGTAGCGGGGGTTTGTCGATCTCTGGTCTTTGGGAAGGGAAACCGTCGTGCTGACCTGCTCGTGAATATGACAAATGATGGATGGTTTGGCAAATGGGATCCATCTCGGCGGTCACATATGTTGATCGCTCGTTGGCGGAGTCTTGAGCTTGCGACCCCGATGATTCGAAGCGCGAATACCGGGGTGTCGTGTGTGATTGATGCTCGCGGGCGGGTTGTCGAGGAACGGCTTTCGAAGGTTGATCCGAACGATCCCAAGAGCGGGTATTTGAACGCGACGATTCGGCTGGGGAGCGGGTCGATGAGGGGTGGAGCGGCGACTGCGTTTCTCAGTTGGGGGTTCGGTTGGTTGATGCTTGGGGTGACCGGATTGGGGCTCTTTTTGACCTTTCTCCAAAAACGGAGCGAACCGACGCCTGAGGCCGATGAGTAGGAGATACTACTTTCGGTCATCATTCCATTCACACAGGAACAGTCCATGCGAATCCATCTCCAGTCTCCAGCAGCGATCCCTGTACTTCTCACGCTTTGTGGCGCACTTGGTGCATGCTCCGGTAGTGGGGGGCGTGTTGCCGATAGCCGAACATTTTCGTCGGCTCCTGCTGCAGTAACAAATCAGCGTTCGCAGTCCAATGGTGCGATCCAGACACGCTCGAATCGTGAACTCAAAGCAGTTGCGGTGGAAATGCTTCTTGAACTCTCTACTGATGTGAGTCCGGAAATTCGCGCCAATGCACTCGAAGCACTGCAAGGGCACACGGAGTCTTTGGAGTCGGTTGCTGCGTTGGGGCTTTCTGATCGGAACGAGGGGGTGCGGTCGGTTGCGGCGATGGTTGCCGGGAAACAGAACTTGAAGGCGTTGCGTCCGATGCTTGAGGTGATGACGACTGAGTCTTCGCCGTTTGTGCGAGCGTCTGCTTTGTTTGCGACATCAAAGATCAGTCGATCGCGTTCGGATGTGGATATCTCTCCATTGTCAGCGATGCTTCTGGACTCGGACGACATCCGTGTGAGTTCGCACGCTGCGTTTGTGCTTGGTGAGCTTGGGAATGAGTCTGCTGTTCCATTGCTGAAACAGGCGGGCTCTCGAACATGGGGGCAGACGGCTCCGATCCAGCGACAACTGTTCCGCTTGCAGATCGCAGAAGCGTTGATCAAGCTGGGGCAAACTGAGAGTATGGATTCGGTTCGGAGTGCTCTGTATCCGTCGCGTCCGGAAGAGCTTGAAGCAACAGCGCTTGCGGTCCAAATCATCGGCGAGGTTCGGGATCGCGGAGCGATTGACCAGTTGATCTATTTGGTGGATGAAGATACGAGCAGGCCGATGCCTGCGGAAGTTCGGCTCGGTGTCGCGGGGGCACTGGGCAAACTGGGACTTCGAGAGGGCGGGTTTATCGCTGACGAATATGCACAGAACTCGAGTCCAGTGATTCGAGCTCAAGCGGCGGTTGTGTATGGGCGGACAGGGCGACGGGAGCACCTACCGAAGCTGGAGATGATGCTTCTGGATGAATCTGCCCAGGTGCGTGCAGGGAGTGCGGGGGCAATTTTGGAGATTCTGGGGACTCGATAATCGGGATCGGAACCCATCGGGGGATTCTGTCGTATCGGGGCACTCGCACGATTGTGTGCGTGATTGACGGGCCTGGATGGATATGGGGCGGCTGAAGCCCCACACAGGCGTAAAAGGGGCTACACTAGCATTCCCACAGGAGCTTCGCGTTGGTTGCGGAGCGGTTTGAAACGATCCGAGTTTCTAGGAGTCGAGCGTGCATATTCTCACGAAGGTCTTTGTCTTGTTCGCCGCGGTCTTGAGCATCATGATGGCGGCTCTTGCAATCTCATTTTCAGTGAATGCAGATCGGATCCTTGCGGATTACGATTCTGCTCTGGAGAAGGCACAAGCGGCTGAAACCAGCTTGTCGGCATACAAGGCGATCGAAACACAAGCAAAGAACACGCTGACCGAGAATCTCGCTCGTTTGCAGGATGAGCTTGCATCACGCGATTCGAACTTGCGTCGTTTGGAAGCTGCGAACTCAGAGCTTCGTATCAGTCTCCGCCAAGCTGAGTCTGAGCGTGTGTCGATCACATCGAAGATCGCACAGCTCGGAGTGACCACTGAGACTCAAGCGAACATCATTTCTGACTACAAGGATGAGCTGAGCCGTCTTCGTCTTGATGAGCGAAACTATCGCGATGAGAAGATTGATCTTGAGAAGCAGCTTGGTGACCTTGAGAGCCAAGTGATTGTGTATGAACAGGTCAAGCGTGCTCTTCAAGAACAGCTCGAAGAAGTCCGTCGTCTTGTGGATAACCCAGGTGGCTCCGCAGCGACCGCGATGGGTGACAATCGTCCAAACGAGATCCCAGGTTCACCGATCAGCGGACGCGTCGATGAGGTTCGGACTGATCCGAATACCGGCGATCTCTTGGTCAAGATCAACCTTGGTACAAATGACCGCATCACCAACAATGCTCGCATGTATGTTCATCGTGGAAACACAACATACCTTGGAGAGCTCGTGGTGTTCCGTGTGGATATGAACCACGCGGTCGCTCGCGTTGCGTACATGGTTCCTGGGCAGGGCATCCGCGAGGGTGATCAGGTCTTGAGCAAGCTCGGCAGCTGAGTCTGTCTTTGAAAGCATTACGAAGGAGACAGCGATGAGCCAGTTTGGAATGCAAATGCCCGGCGGTGGGCAATCGAACAAAAGCACGCCTGATGTGTACACCGCGTTGATCTTTCTTGGAGTTGTTGCGATGGCCGTCGCCGTGGGCATGCTCTGGGTGAATGGGAGCAAGCTCGCTCCTCAGAAGGGCAACGCGCTGAGTGTGCAAGAAGAGGGCAAGATCAAAATCAATCAGTGATTTGGAGCTTTCGAGTTCTTGGAACTGGGTGGTCTGCTGAGTGTTTGTTTTTGCCGGTTATCAGGTCTAAAAGATCAGAAAATGACATCATTCTTCGAGATTGGAATCGATGTTTGCTTGACTCTTGGAGCTTACAGAATACGATGGGTGCTCAACGAAACGCACCCTATTCGGAGTGTGAATGAGTTGGGGCGGTAGCTCAATTGGTTAGAGCCCCGGACTGTCGATCCGGAGGTTGCGGGTTCGATTCCCGTCCGCCTCGTTCGCAAAAACAACCCAGCAATGCTGGGTTGTTTTTTTGTATACTTTGAGCACTCGATTGTCAGAATTTGCACGCGATCATTTCGGATTTGGTACAGTGTGCGGATGGTATGCGCAGATTCAATCTTGACGCTTGGTGCTGGTGGTGGGGCTGGTATTGGTACTGCATTGACCGCGGTGCTGCTGCTCGGGATCGGGGCACAATGGGTTGCTTGGCGGCTCAAAATTCCTTCGATTCTCTTGCTGTTGATCTTTGGGCTGCTCGCTGGTCCAGTCATGAGACAACTCACGGATGGTGGGTCATTCTCGATCAATCCAGACGAGATATTCGGATCCGATCTGCTGCTCGCGTTGGTGGGGATTTCAGTTGGGATGATCCTGTACGAGGGTGGTTTAACACTCAAGTTCAGCGAGGTTCGATCTTCATGGCGCAGTGTCGCGATGATGGTGACTGTGGGGGCGTTTGTCACATGGATGGTGGCGCTGCTGAGCGCGAAATGGATACTTGGTTTGAGTACGCCGATCGCGACGCTGCTTGGAGCGGTGCTGATTGTGACCGGTCCAACGGTCATCGGGCCGATGCTGTCGCATATTCGGCCTTCAGGGGCGAGTGGATTGATTCTCAAGTGGGAAGGGATTGTGATTGACCCCATCGGGGTTGCTGTTGCGGTGCTGGTCTTTGAAGCGATTGTCGCGCAGCCTGGGACGCACAGCTTGGATGTGACGATCAATGCAATCCTGACCACATTGGTTGCGGGGATTCTTCTGGGTGTTGCGTCTGCGTTGCTGCTGAAAGAAGTCTTGAATCGATATTTGGTTCCCGATTACCTGCAGAATCCTGTTTCGTTGATGCTGGTGATTGCGACCTTCACCGCGTCAAACATGATTTACCCTGAATCTGGATTGCTCGCGACAACGGTGATGGGCATCGTCTTGGTGAACCAGAAGAAAGTCGATATTCACCACATTCTCGAGTTCAAAGAGAACCTCCGGGTACTCCTGATTTCGGTCTTATTCATTGTGCTTGCGGCACGATTGCGGATCGAAGATTTGCAGCAGCTGGATTGGATAGAAGTTTTCGGATTTATTGGGGTGCTGATCGTTGTTGCTCGCCCGCTTGGTGTGTTCTTGTCCACGCTTGGAGCGGGTCTCCGCTGGCAAGAACGGATCTTTTTGTGTCTGATGGCTCCTCGTGGGATTGTCGCGGCTGCTGCGGCTTCCATCTTCGCGCTCGGACTTGAGAAAGCTGAGATTGAGGGATTCGAGACGATCGTGCCTTTGACATTCTCGGTGATCATCGGGACGGTCGCGTTTTACGGATTAACAGCGCCTTGGGCAGCTCGCAAACTGGGGGTGTCGGATCCGAATCCGCAAGGTGTGCTGTTTATTGGTGCGAGTGGTTGGGTGCGTGGATTGGCACTGGTTCTGCAAAAGCGCGGCATCCGAGTGCATCTCATTGACACGAATCGTTCGAATATTCGTCATGCAGTGATGAACGGGCTCCCTGCGACCTATGGCAATGTGCTGACCATGGGCGATCTCACCGATATTGATCTTCGTGGGATCGGACGCGTGTTTGCAAACACTCCCAATGATGAGGTGAATACGCTTGTCCTCCAAAGCTTCAAAGGCTATTTCGACTCGTCGAGTATGTATCGTTTGACCCGCAAGGTGACAAAGTCTTCTGAAGCGGGCAAAGCTGAGGGTATGGGGAGAATCCTCTTTGATGAGGATCTCGGATACTCCGATCTTGAGGACCATCTCCATGATGGTTGGGTGATCAAAGCGACCAATATCTCCAATGAGTTCAGCTTTGAAGATTACAAAACGCTCTATGGATCGTCGGCTGTGGCACTGTGCACAATGAGGGATGGGGTGATGTCTGTATGCACTGTCGACTCGCCTGCGGCTCCGGTAGCAGGTGACACAATCATCTCGCTGGTGAACCCTGACGAGTTGTTCATGCTTCGTGCGATGAACGAGAACGATCCGACTCTTTAGTATGTAACTAGCTCGCAACTACGGTGTCGGTATGTCCGAAACCAAAGCTGTTTTTGATCAAGTTTGCGAGTGTCGCGGGACCTACTTTGTTGGTGCCCGTGCCGTTGTGATGAAGCATCAGCATGGTGTGGTCATCATCGGCATGTGAAAATCCACGATTGGTGAGTTCTTCGAGCAGTAGGTGTGGTATCTGAGTCGTTGATTCATGAGCGATACTGTTCAGTAGGTTGGCGAGGCCATCAGTCCCGAGGAGCGATCCATTTGCACTTTGTGCTTCTGTGTAGGCATCGGTGTAGGCGCAGATGAGATCGCCTGGTTCGAACTTGATTGCGATTTGTTCATACTCCGTCGAGTGGATGACACCGAGCGGTAGATTTTTGATTCCTATTTTCAGATCGTTTGTCGGAATCCTGAGCACGCCTTGGGTGTTTTGATCGAGCGGAATCCATTGCGTGGTGTTCGCCCTTTTGAGTAATGGGGGTGGGTGACCTGCGTTGACGAAGATGAGGTGCCCCGATGGTGCGAAGTAGGTCATTAGCAGTGCGGTTGCGAACTGTGAGCCACTTGAGATGGTGTCGAACGATTTGTTGAGTGTTCGCGCGAGTTTGGATTGGTCCACGGTATTGATGGATTTGTGCATCGCTTTGCGGAGCTGGTGAGCAAGGTCGCTGACGGCGTTGCCGTGACCGGAGACATCGGCGAGTAGGATTCGGGAGATCCAGCCGCTGGAGCATGATGAGATGAGGTAGATATCGCCACCAGCTTCGGATCCTACGAGTGGTCGTGAGGAGACACTGATGTCGAGACCAGGGACTGAGGCAGCGTGGTTTGCGTTGCTTGATCCGCCCCAAACTTCAAGACATTTGAGTGCGTGGGGCTCAGTCGATGGTTGTGCTGGTGTAGACATGAAGTGGGCAATGTGTTGAGCGAAGTCTTTTATTCCTTGCTTGCGGGTGCTTTTGCCCAGTACATTTTGCGGACGAGTGTGTTCCAGTAGCTCACAGTGGGATCAATCACAAACTTGACAGGTGATTGGTGGTTTGTGATGACGATGTGGTCGCCTGTCGCGATGATCGGTCCGAGATGGCCGTCAATCAGCAATCGGGTCCCGTCGCAGTCCTCAGAGTTTGTCTGGCGTGCAACGAGCCGTATTTCGGATTCGCTTGGGACCACAATTGGTCGGAAGCTCAATGAATGAGCTGCGTTGGGTGTGATGATTGTCGCGTTGACCCCTGGAGCGACGATTGGCCCACCTGATGAAACGTTGTACGCCGTTGAGCCGAGTGGTGTAGAAACGATGATCCCGTCGCCTGCGACCGTTGGGCCAGGGTTGTTGTCGATGCTGATATCGATTTTAATGATTCTGTATGGAGGTCCAGCGGTGATGACGAACTCGTTGAGTGCAAGTCTTGGTGACGACTCGTTGCCATCTTTGTCGATGTGTTGGGCACGAATTGGATGGACCAACCGGGTTGTGAGCGTTGACGAATCGTCAAGAATTGAAGGTGCGTCACGGAGGAACGAATCGAACTCGTATCCTGCCATGAACCCAACATTCCCGGTGTTGACTCCTAGCAATGGGCAGTTCATCGCGAGACAGTGATGGGCGGCTTTGAGAATTGTGCCGTCGCCTCCGAGAGCGATTGCCAGATCGACTTGTGTGGGGTCTGGGAGTGACTCGGGTTCGATTGCATCAACGATGTCGATGAGCTCTGCGTGTTCTTTGACCGCATTTGCGACCGAATCAAGCGAAGCAACGGCTTCTGCTTTGAGCCGATTGACCAGGATGAGTACGCGGCGTGGCATGGATTCGTGTTAAGTCGCTGGATTGGTTGATTGGACGGTCATCGGTTTTGGAGTGATGACTTGGTGTGAAGTGGTTAGTTTGGGGGAGAATGGTTCGTTGGATTCTGGGTCTGCGGCGTGGCGGATCATCCGAGCAATCCCGGTTGTGTCTAGCCCGACTTCTGCGAGTTGGTCGTTGCGTGAATCTTGGTGGACCCATTGATCTGGGATGCCATGTCGGACGACGCGGGAAGCGTCGAGCTTGTATTCCTGGGCGCACTCGAGGACGCTGGTTCCGAAACCACCGATGATGGTGTGGTCTTCGAGGGTGAGAATCGGGATATTGCGAGTGAGCAGATCGCGGATCAGCTGCGAATCAACAGGCTTTGCAAAGCGGGCGTCGTAGTGGGCGATGTTGTACTCACTGCCAAGCGATTCGATCGCATTGTGTGCGTTGACTGCTGGGGTTCCGAAGCTCAGCACCGCAACATCTGGGCGGTTTGAGTCGAGGTTCTCGTGCTGAGGTGTGAGCAGGCGGGCTTTCCCGAGTTCGAACGGTGGGGCATCTCCGAATATTTCGGAGACTGAATCGCGAGGGTAGCGGACGCTGGTGAGGGATGCGTCCCATGTCCGCATGAACTCGAGGCACTGGATCAGGCTGGGTTCGTCGATGACTGCCATCAGGACAGAATCTGGGAGGGTGCGGAGGATGGCAACATCGCAGAAGCCGTGGTGGACGGCACCGTCGCCTCCGACGAGTCCGGCACGATCGAGGCACAGGCGGAGTCCAAGACCTTGGAGAGCGACTTCTTGGAAGGTCTGGTCGAACGCTCGTTGGAGAAAGGTGGAATAGACAGCGAGGAACGGGCGGAGTCCGGTCTTTGCCATCCCAGCGAGCATGTCGGTTGCGTGGGATTCGCAGATTCCTGCATCGAAGGTGCGTGTTGGGAAGCGTTCGAGAGGTTGCGTGATTCCGGTGCCGTCGGACATGGCTGCGGTCGCGGCGACTGTTCTTTCGTCGCGTTGCATGACATCGGTGATCGCGTCTGAGAATGCGGCGGTAAATGAGCGACCTGAGGAAGGCATGCGGACTTTGCAGCCGAGGGTTTCGTCGTGTTCGACGGTGAATGCTTTGGGGGAGTGGAACTTGGTCGCGTCTTTTTCTGCGATTTCCAGACCTTTGCCTTTGATCGTTTTGACATGGAGGATCATGGGGCGGTCGAGGTCGCGTGCTTCAGCGAGGAACTCGATAAGTGTGGGGAGGTCGTGGCCGTCGATTGGACCAACGGTGAGGAGTCCGAATTTCTCGAACCAAGAATCCTCGTTGATCGCGGCTTTGGTCATCTCACCCATGCGGTGGTACGCTTCGCGGAGGAGTGATCCGCCTGGGACTGCTTTGAGGAGTTCTCGTGCGCCCTTTTTGAAATCGGTGTAGGTATGGGAGACACGGACGCGGTCGAAGTACTGCGCCATGGCGCCTTGTGGTTTGGAGATGCTCATCCCGTTGTCGTTGAGGACGATGAGCATTTGTCGGTTCAGGAGACCGGCGTGGTTGAGGCCTTCCATTGCGACGCCGTTGACGATTGATGCGTCACCGATGAGCGTGACGACGCGGCGGCCATCTGGGTTGGTGTCGGGGTGATAGGACTCGTTGTTGATCTGATCGCCGCGCGCCATACCGACGGCGGTGGAGATCCCTGTCCCGGCGTGACCGACTCGGAAGAGATCGTAGTGCGACTCAGAAGGCTCAGGGAATCCGGACATCCCTTTCCGGGTTCGGAGATTTGCAAGCTTGTCCAAGCGTCCGGTGAGGAGCTTGTGGGGGTAGCACTGGTGGCCGACATCGAAGAGGAGGCGGTCGTGTCCGAAATCAAAGACGCGGTGCATCGCGATGGTGAGTTCGACAACTCCGAGGTTGGGTGCGAGGTGTCCGCCGGTTCTGGAGACCTGGTCGATGATCGCTGTGCGGATCTCGGTTGCCAACTGCTCAAGCTGCGGGATGGTCATCTCGCGGAGTTGGGCTGGGGTTGTGTTGGATCCGAGCAGGGTCATTTGCGGGTATTCCTCGATCTTTCCTCGGTCTGGACGATTCACAAAGTATAGATGGGATCGGGGCTCAATGCATTGCTTACGGGCGATGCTGAGCGATGTTCGTGAGAAGAACGAGTGTTTCCATACTCAGTGGGAGCGATTGGTCATCAGATCGAGCAGGACGCGTAATCCGTTTGATTCTGGGCCGATTTGTTCGAGTCTGGATCGAGCGGACTGGTCGAGTGTTCCGATAATCTTGTTGGAGTGTTCGATGCCGAGGACGGCTGGGTAGGTGAGCTTGTTTGCATCCTCGTCTTTTCGGAGTGTCTTTCCGACGAGTTTGGGATCGCCTTGTACATCGAGGAGGTCGTCGATGATCTGGAACTGAAGCCCAAGGTCGGAGGCGAAACCGGAGATGTGGTCCAATGTTTGTTGATCTGCACCTGCGGCTGTGGCTCCCATAACACAGGATGCGTGGATGAGTGCTCCGGTTTTATTGGTGTGGATGAGTTCGATCTTTGCTTCGTCTGAGAGTGAATCATCGAAACCGGCGAGGGTGTCATAGACCTGGCCGACGATCATGGCGCGGGTGCCTTGGCAGAGTTGTGCGATGAGTGTGGAGTGGACTGTTGTGGATGGGATGGGCTTTACTGTTGAGAGCGCTTCGAACGCGAGGGCAAGCATCGCGTCTCCAGCAAGGATTGCAGCGGCTTCCCCGGCATGCTTGTGGAGGGTTGGGCGACCACGACGAAGATCGTCGTTGTCGAGAGCTGGGAGATCATCATGAACCAGACTGAACGCATGGATGAGTTCAACTGCAACTGCAACTGGGACTGACTCATTGCCTGAGCCGCCTGCCGCTTGGGCGCTGGCCCATGCGAGGAGCGGACGGATGCGTTTGCCAGGGGCGAGCAGCGCGTACCGGATCGGATCATCGAGTTTGCTTGGCAGATTAAGCGTATCGAGAAAGCCAACCATCGCGGTGTCGATTTGGGTGCGGATTTGATCGATGTCGAACGGGATGGAATCGGTGGTCTGCATTGATGGACAATGGTAGCCCTGTTTGGCGCGATCCCGGTCTACAGTACGGCATGATTGATCGGGCGATTCAGTTCTTTAATGCGGGCGGCTGGGTGATGTACCCGCTGTTGCTGCTGAGTGTGGTTGGGTTGGGGATTGTCATAGAGCGGTCGCTCTTCTGGATCCGCAACTCGACTCGGAGAGAGCTGGGGGCGTTCCGCAAGTATGCGGATCTTATGGAGGGGAATGATCGCGAAACACTCGCGGCTGTGTCATCAAAGGATGGCTCACCGATCGGAAAGCTTGCGTATTGGGGCGCATCAAAGAAGCAAGTTTCTGAGGAAGCGGTACTGGCAACGATCGAGCTTATCCGACCGAGCTTGGATGCACGCAATGGATTCTTGAGTGTGATTGTGGGTGCGGCTCCGCTGTTGGGGATTCTTGGTACCGTTGTCGGCATTATCGAAAGCTTTGATTTGCTTGGACAAGCGGCAGGGGTTTCAGATCCGACAATCGTTGCGGGGGGGATTGCAGAAGCGCTCTACACCACAGCGGCTGGGCTGACGATCGCGCTGCTTGCGTTGTTCCCTGCGTCGTATTTCAAAGCGCGTGCGAATGCATGCCTTAGCAGGCTTGAAACGCTTGGGGCGATGCTCGCTGAATCAGATTGAGTGGGATTTAGCCGCCTTGAGAGACCAGCAGGTCGTAGATGTCTTTGGCGTTGTCGGCTTTGTAGATTTCGTCGCGGAACGACGGGTTGTTCATGATGCGCGAGACCGAAGCGAGGGCTTCGATATGTTCGCGTGTGCTCGCGGTTGGGCTTGCGAGAAGGACGATGAGTTCGACGGGTTGGGAGTCCATGGACTCGAACTCCATCGGGGTGGAAGGGCGACCGATCGCGAGGGTAGGGGAGGTGATGCTGTCGCACTTGCCGTGCGGGATTGCGAGCCCGTGACCGATTCCTGTGGTGCGAGTCTGCTCGCGTGACCAGACGGCGTCCTTGAGGGACTCGGGGTTCTTGATCATGTCGTTCTGGGCGAGCAGGTCGACAAGCTCGTTGATCGCGTTCTGCTTATCAGTCGCGTTCAAAGGTGCTTGGATGCAATCTACTGTGAGGATATCGGAGAGATTCATTCATTCCTTCCGTGGATCGTGCTTGTTGATCCGCATTGACAATCGTAGATCGTACTTTCAAGATTGTCCCAGCTCAAGGGGGGTAGCGATCATTTCAGTTTTTTAAAGATGCTCGCGTAGGAACCATCGGTATACATCGAGGCGGGGTCGCTCGGTGTTGCGGAGGGGAGGACTTGATGATCTTCGATCAGTTCGAAGATCGGGTCCTCCTTGATCCAATCCCGTTGGTCCTGGTTCTCCTCGGGTTCGATGCTGCAGGTGGAATACACCAGTGTGCCTCCCGGATTCAGATAGGGTATGACGGTCGAGAGGATGTCCTGTTGAATTTTCGCAATCCGGCTGACCTGGATGGTCATTGGTCGGTAGCGGGCTTCCATCCTTCGTGCGAGGACGCCTGAGTTTGAACAGGGGACATCGGTGAGGATGAGATCGGCTCCGTTGGGGACGGAATCGGGGAGTTCGTCAACATGGCGGACAAGGACATTCCGGTTGTCGTCAAAGACATCCATGAGCGTGTCGAGTCTGCGAGAATCGATCTCCATCGCGATGATGGTTGCGTTTGGAAATCGCTCTGCGAGTTGTCGGGTTTTGGTGCCTTGGCCGGCACAGTAGTCGATGATCGTGTTGTAGTTCCCGTCTGGGATCGATTGAACAACAGAACTGCTCGCGGGATCTTGGACGCGGAGGGATGGGTTCGCATCGAGGAGGCGTGTGAGATGTGTGCGTGATCCGGTGTAGACGCGGTGAGTTAGTGAATCGTGCGGCGCGAGGTCTTCCTGGTCTGGTACTTCGGTCCAGTGCTGTGTATAGACCAGGGTAGGAGGATGGATGAGTGTGTGGGATACCAGTTGGTTTACGCGATCTGGATAGAGATTGGTCCAGCGTTTGATTGTTGCTTTGGGGAGTGAATACGCGGTAGAAGTGTGCGCGAGCGGGTCTTGGGGAAGGTTCAAGTTGTTGAGGACGAGCGCTGAGCCGTTGGCGAGGGGGATGGTGTTGGTTTGGTTTGAATATGACTCGATGACATCGCCTCGGGTTCGGGCGACTTTGCGGAGGATGGCGTTGGTCATGCCTCCTGCTTTGGGACGGATGTATTGCTTTGCCCATTCGACGGATTCATTGATAACCGCATGTGGAGGGAGGCGATCGAGGAGCAGCAGTTGGGCGGCGGCTCCGATGAGCACGCCTTGCATTCTTGGTTCGATGGTTTCGAATCCTCGTCCAGCAAGTTCAGAAACGATATAGCGGAGAGTGATCCATCTTGTGACAGATTCACGGATGATCGCGTGGCATAGAGCACGGTCTCGCGGCTCCAGATGCTGGATTTGTGGCTCGACGGGCATCAGGTCAGGGAAAGTCTTCGCGTGGGCGCTGAGCACGCGATATGCGGCGTCCCTCGCGTCTGCTGGTGGTGGTGCTTGGTTGGCGTGGGGAGGGTGTGGATCGGATGGAGAAGGTGCTCGCGTCATACGGATGAGAGTAGGCATTGAGCGTTGGGTTTGATACAGTCTGTGTATGGGATCATTGAAGACATCCAAGTATCGACGCTCTGCTGTGCGAAAGCGGGCTCGCGGGGTGTTCTCGGGACTCAAGATCCGCAAGAAGTTGATCGTGCTTCACACCACCTTTTCGCTCGTACTCGGCGTGCTGCTTCTCGTGGCACTCGCACCAGCGATGGGCAAGATGGTGGACGGAGCAGAGCAGGATCAAGCTGAGTTGATCTATCAGCAGATCGCTGAAAGGTCTGGAGTGCATGATTTTGATACCAGTCTGGTTCAGGTTCAGATCGGTGACTCAGCGGCTCTTGGGTTCAGTCAAATCGAAGCGGCTCAGATTCTGGAGAGTGGATCGCCGCATGTTTTGCTTCGAGGCGATTCGTTCGGGGCGGGGATTGTCACTTTCAACAATGCGACGGGGCAGTTTTGTGAGGTCCGGACACGATCGTTGCGTGCGCGGACGACTGTGAAGCTGATCTATGGATTGGTGATCGTCACGCTCTTTGCAGGGTACACATTGGTCGCTGTCGCGCTTGAAGTGTTGGTGCTTCCTCAGCATGTGTACGGGCCGATTCGCGCGATGCTTGATGCGGATGATGCTGTTCAATCGAAGGATACAGAGAATGAGCAGATCCCGGATGAGCTGATCTCCGCTGACGAGCTTGGTGAGATTATGCGATCAAGGAATGAGACGGTTGGTCGACTCCGATCCCATGAACGAGAGCTGGCGGAAGCGTTGGCGCGATTGGAAGTGGTTGCGATCGATCTTCATAAGAAAAACCGTTTGCTTGAGACAGCGCGTAAGAACTTGGAGGGTGCGGATCGGCTTGCTTCGCTGGGCATGATGTCCGCTGGAATTGCGCACGAACTCAATACGCCGTTGTCTGTGGTTAAGGGATTGGTGGAGCAGCTCAATACTCGAGGGGCGCTGAGTGACTCTGAGATCCAGTTGTTGGTTCGAGTTGTGGGGCGACTCGAAACCTTATCGGAAGGATTGCTTGACTTTGCTCGCGTTCGGACGCCGAGGTTGGTGGAGACGGCAATCCGTGATGTGATCGAGGATGCTTGGGTGTTGATCAAGCTGGATCGTCAGAGCGTGCTTCCGGGCCAACGGATTGAGTTTGTCGATGAAGTTGATCCAAAGCTCCTCATCGCGTGCGATCCGGGTCGGCTGGTTCAGGTCTTTGTGAATCTGATTCGGAATGCTGTCCATGCTCTACGAACCATGGAAGACCATCATGGTCGGATCTGTGTTTCGGCTGTTCGGGAGACACGAGAAGATGGGGAGTGGGTGGTGATTTCGATTCTGGACAATGGACCTGGGATTGAGCCGGGGATGATTGACACGATGTTTGATCCGTTCGTATCGACTCGGCTTGATTCTCAAGGGACGGGTTTGGGGCTCGCGGTGGCAGATGGAATTGTTCGAGAGCATGGAGGAATCGTGGTGCCTTCGAATGTGGACCATGATGAATCGGATGGATCAGTCATGGGAGGGGCGAAGTTTGAGATTCATTTACCGATCACTGGGATAGAAGCTCAAATTTCGGATTGATTACTGAATATTCTAGCTTTGTCTTGTTCAACCGGATCAATCAGGATAGCATTGTCTGAAATGGAACTGCATTCATGAGTGAACATGTACCTTTGACAATCTATGCGTTGGATGACGATCCTGACTTTCGGGAGTACCTGCAGGGGCTCTTGAAAGCTGATGGGCACTCGGCTCGTCTGCTGTCGAGTCCGAAGGAGTTGTTTGATGCATGCGAGCAGCATCAGCCGGATGTGATTTTGCTTGATGTCAAGATGGGGGAGCACTCAGGGACAGCGGTGTTAGAAGAGATCCGAGATCGTTGGCCTCGCCAGTGTGTGATTATGGTGACGGGATTCCCGACACTTGATTCGATGCGTGAGACATTCCGGAAGGATGTATTTGATTACATTCCAAAGCCGTTCTCGGTGGATGATCTGCGGAAATCGCTTGATCAAGCGGTTTCAACTCTTGGGCTCGGACAGAAACCGCTTGATCGATTACGGGCGACGCTCGGGCGACAAATCCGATTGGCTCGAACAGAGCGTGGGTGGACCTTACGGAACCTGTCTGAGATTTCGGGAGTGTCTGTGAGCCAACTCAGTTCGATTGAACGCGGGACACATTTGCCTAGCGTGGAATCATTGACGAGCATTGCTGAGGCATTGGGCGTTGCTCCGAGTGAATGGTTCGCGGCGGCTGGTTTTTGATCACTCATTCTCGCTTGCATTGAATCAGGGGTGCGTTGTTGGGCCTACTGTTTGATGTGAGCGGCACCAGTACTCAACCCACGATTTTGTTTACCGCGTTTGAACCCAGCGGGGATGATCATGCGTCGATTGTGATTCGGGAACTCAAATCCCGATATCCGGATTTGCGTGTTTGTGGATGGGGCGGGCGCAAGATGCAAGCGGCGGGTGCTGAGATCATTGAACTTACCGGTGATGCTGCGGTTATGGGGATGCCTGGTCTTGAAAAGATCCGAGAGCATCGGAAGATGAATACTCGGATTGCTGAATGGGTCAAAGAGAACAATGTCGTTGTGCATGTTCCTGTGGATTCCCCAGCGGCGAACTTTCCTGTCTGCGCGATTATGAAGTCCAACGGGGTCAAAGTCATCCATATGGTCGCGCCACAGTTGTGGGCGTGGGCGCCTTGGCGTATCCGGAAACTTCGGAGGCTGACGGACCATGTGATGTGTGTGCTGCCGTTTGAGGAAGACTGGTTTCGATCGCGAGGTGTGGACGCGACATTCATCGGACATCCGCTTTTCGCGGAACCGATTGATGAATCGGCGCTTGATCAACAGGTCAGTGGTTGGAAGCAAGGTGCACAGCGGATTGCGGTGCTACCTGGATCGCGTCCTGCTGAGATTAAGAAAAACTTCCCACTCTTGCTCGGCGCATACTGCAAGCTCAAAAGTGAGCATGCGGACATGGTTGGCATGGTGGCGGTCACTCGTCCGGAGATTGAGCCGGTGCTCCGTCAGATCGCAAAGGATCATGGGTTAGATTGGCCTGAGTCTCTTGGTCTGACTTATGCGAACACGGATGCGGTTGTGCGTTGGTGCTCGCTCGCATTGGTGGTGTCGGGAACGGTGACGCTTCAAATTGCTCGTCAGCATCGCCCGATGGTGATTGTCTATAAGCTTGGGCGTATCGGTTGGTCGTTGTTGGCTCGATGGTTGATTCAGACCCCATATATCACGCTTCCAAACATCCTCGCAGGGCGTGAAGTTGTTCCCGAGTTGGTGCCTCACTTTGTTGGGGCTGAGCCGATCGCTGAGCGTGCGACAGAACTGCTTGAGGATTCGTCCGCGTACGAGACGCAGATTCGTGAACTCCAGAGTGTTTCTGATCGATTTGCTGGTAAGAACGCGGCAATAGGTGCGGCGGATATCATCGCTCGGTATGCCGGGCTAGGCAAGCCGAGCATGCATTGTTCAGATCGCGACGGCGAAGATTCCAACGCTGACGCAGCTGTTTCCGGCACGCTCGGTAATTGATTCGCAACTCACAATTGGCGATCGCACAGGTAATCCTTGATCGATGCAGATGCTTGCGGCTTGGTTGAGATCATGTTTGGCAATCTCTTCACTTTCGGTGAACAGGATTGCAAGGACGCAGCCGTGCCATATCTCTGGATCAGCGGCGAGCTTACAGAGGTCGGTTTGGAGGCCGTTGACGAGTTCTAATCCGTAGCGTTGGTTGGGTGATGGGATCCCATCACGATACGCATGCTGGGCGGCTGCTTTGACTTCAACCCAACACGCGTCCGAAGGGGGGCAGGTTGAGGCAGGGTCCCGCTCTGGAATAGTGACTCCAGCGAACAAGGTGTCCTGAGCGAGTGCAAGTTCTTTGAGTTCGAGGGCTGGATCGATCAGCTTCATAGTGGGGTTTGGGGTCAGCACGAAATCGCATCGCTGACGGTGTGTGGGTTTGGTGTAGGCATCTCCATCGGAAGGATAATGGGCTTCACGATGGACGCCAAAGCTCGACTCAGTGAACGCATCATCAATCAGGGCATGGAGTTGCAGTTCGGTGAGCGAGTCAATCCCTCGGACGGCTTGCTCGTGGTCGAGCTCTTTGGCACGCTTGGCGAGCGATGTGATCACGGCACAAAGAATGTCGTCGTAACTCAGTGGCATACAGAAGCGTACACCGGAGCGGGGTTGCTTGCAATTCTGACTCCAATATGCGACTATGGGACTTCAATCACCGCTCGGGGCACATTTGTACCAGCTTCGACCCTCAACTCCACCAATTTCGGGGACCGCATGGCACTCAACGACATTATCAACTCGATCAACGGGATCCTGTTTTCACCTTGGACTGTGTATGCATTGCTCTTGACCGGGCTTGTATTCACCGCATGGTCAATCTTCGGACAATACAGGGCACTGACGCACGGCGTGGCGATTGTCCGCGGCAAGTACGATGATCATGATGATCCAGGGGCGATCAACCACTTCCAAGCATTGTCCGCGGCGTTGTCCGCAACGGTCGGACTTGGAAACATCGCGGGTGTTGCGATCGCAGTAGCGCTTGGTGGTCCAGGAGCGATTTTCTGGATGTGGGTGATCGGTATTCTTGGGATGGCGATCAAGATGACCGAGGTGACTCAGTCGATGCTGTTCAGGAATACGGATGATCCGGAGAACCCGCACGGTGGTCCGATGTTTGTTGTGAAAGAGGGGTTCAAGCAGTGGGGGATGGCGCCCATTGGTGCGATCATTGGTGCGATCTTCGTGGTTACGCTAATCATCTCAGCGATCACAGGCGGGAACATGTTCCAAGCATGGAATGTCGCTGATATCACATTTACATACTTTGGCATTCCACAGGTGGTGACTGGTATTGTGCTCACGCTGATTGTGGGCATGGTGATCATCGGTGGTATCAAGCGCATTGGTGCGGTTGCAGGAAAGATTGTGCCGTTTATGTGCGCGATGTATGTCATCGCTGCTTTGGTGGTCTTGTTCGCGAACTTCAGCGAGATCCCTGCGATGTTCATGCTCATTGTCAAATCTGGGCTTGGGATTGATTCCCCTGATCCATACGGCGCGTTCCTTGGTGGAACTTTTATCTATGCAGCAATGTGGGGCGTGAAGCGGGCGTTGTTCTCATCGGAAGCTGGCCAGGGTTCCTCACCAATTGCTCACTCCGCGGCGAAGACTGATGAGCCTGTACGAGAGGGCATCGTTGCGGGGCTCGAACCGTTTATTGACACGATCGTGGTCTGTACGCTGACCGCTCTTGTGATCCTTTCAACGGGTGCTTATAACCGCAGTGCGGAGTCGGACTTTGCTGGAATCGAGAGTGTCCAGATTGTGCAATCAGTGGACTCAGTAACGGGTGAGCTGATTGACAACTCGTGGACACTTGAAACACAACCGCTTCCACAGATGAGTAAAGAATCGAAAGTGATTCGTCAGACTCCTGAGCATGGGTCGGGTTGGCGAGAAGGCGAGACTGTTTTCTTCATTGTTGCGGCAGATGTTGATCCGAATACTGGGCGCGATCTCCGCAAGATCAGCGGTACCGTGAATACGAACGAAAATGATGAGTGGATTGTTTCATGGAACTCTCTTGAGTCTGTCATGGAGCCTCATTTCCGTATGCACGACGATGGAACGGTGGACCTTGGTGTCTACGGCGATTACTCCGGTGCGTCGATGACGGCGTACGCGTTTGATCGGCAGTTCCCAGGGCTTGGTAAGTGGCTCGTGTCGATCGCTGCGTGGTTGTTTGCGATTTCGACCATGATCTCATGGTCATACTACGGTGAGCAAGGGATCTACTACTTCGGGACCATGTTTGGTGGCGGGAACGGGCCGAAGACGAAGTCTGCGGTGTTTATCTACAAGATCATTTACTCATTGTTGATTCTGATCACAACCATTCTTGCGATGCCATTGTTCGGTCCTGACAAGAAAGCATTTATTGCAACTGACCACGAGCTCGACATGTGGACGACGCTCGGGCTGGGTGTGATGCTTGTTGCGAATATCCCCATCATGTGGCTCTTTGGTGCCAAGGCGATGAAGGCGTATCACGAGTACAACAAACGCCTCAAGAATGGCGAGTTGGATTCACACAGTGCGCCTCCGATTGTTGATGTGGTTGAAGGCAAGGATGTCGAGTAAGCTTGGAATTAATGCGACATCTGCATCGCGATTGCGATCGTGAGTGCCCAAATTGAAAGACCGACCAGGACCCGGGGTTGCACCCGGGTCTTTTTATGGTTGAAATCTGATTCCATTCCGAAGAGCAACCTGGCATGTGCTGAAGTGAATGGAGAATCCAAATCTGATTCGTGCATGATTTCGATGATCTGTTCGATTATTGATTCAGAGAGTCCTAGCTGTTGTCCTATTTGGATCAGCTCTTTGTGATCTCGCTTGATTAAGCCACAAGGTCGGCATTGTCGCCGAGTTTGGACCATGACCGCAATGATGTGTGCCGGATTGCTTGGGTCTGCGGCATGGGATTTTGAAGGACTGCCAGCGTCCGAGAATTGTTTCGGGTTGTTGAATGCGGACAACATCGTCGATGATTCGTCGATTTGAGACATCACGTCAGGCACGCTGAAGGTGGATTGGTCATCAGATCTTCGCATATGCATACAGGTGCATATTGGGTGCCAACGGAGTGCGTATTGTTGATTCTTTGGTCGTGATACTCCGATACTGGGTGTATTGATTGTCATGCGAAATTTGGTATTGAAGCTTTGGAGATTGATTTGAGTGCTGAAGAACAACAGATGTCATTGCCCAGTATTCAAACCGGCAAAGGGGCTGATGCGGTCTTTGAGTCTTTGCTGAAACTCTCGAAGCAGGGGAAACTGGCTGGATATGCGCACGAGACCGGTGCGAAACATGCTGTAGTTGATGCGCATGGGAATCCATTCGATTCGGATTTGGTGATTGAGTACGCGGATGGTGAAATCCGGTTGAATTTGATGATGCGGAAGAAGATGCCTGCAATCTTTATGGCTTTACTGCTGATTACCGTTTGGCCGGGTCTGCCGTTAACGGATTCGTTTCTGTATAGCTTTGGTTGGTACGAACGGTTGATGGGTGAATCGATTCAGACTTGGATGTGGTATCTGCCTTTGACGATTTTGCCGATTCCGTTTGTGTGGAAGTCTTCGATCAAGAAGTCGCGTGTTTCAGCGCGTGAACATGCTATGGAAACAGTTGACAAGATCAAAGCCGTGACAACTTAAGACTTGCGTATCCATTCTTCTTCAAGCTCGTCAAGCTCAGCTCTGCATTCATCTCGATCGGTCGTGACCTTGTTGGCGTGTTCGATGTCTTTCCAGATGTCCGCGTCGTTGAGTTGGGCGTCGAGGTTTTTGAGTTTGATTTCTAGATCGGTCATGCGTTCTTCAATTTGATTGATCGGCATCCATGAGAACTTTGATTTTTTGATTGTTGGTTGTTGCTTTGGGCTTTCGATTCGTGTTTCAATCGTCGGCTCTTTCGTCTGCGACGGCTTTGGTTGCTGTTGAGATGATTGTTGTGGTTTGGCCTGGGCTTGATTCTGGATTTGCCACTCGGAGTAGGTTCCTGCGAAGACTTCTGTGTTGCCCTTCCCATCGAGGATGATGAGGTGATCGCAGACGGCGTCGATGAGTGCTCGGTCGTGAGAAATGAGGATGGCGGTGCCTTCATATGCGCCGCTGGTTGTTTTGCCAGTCTTTGGATCGTGAGATGTGCGTGCAAAGGTTGCTTCGAGGCGTTCGGCGGAAGGGATATCGAGGTGGTTTGTAGGTTCGTCGAGGACGAGCAGGTTCTTTGCGCTAGCTAGGAGTCCAGCGAGGACTGCTCGAGCTTTCTCGCCTCCGGACATGGACTGGAGTTCGCGTTGTTGGTCTTCTCCAGAGAATAAGAACGCGCCGGCAATCGTGCGAGCTTCGAGTTCCGTTAGTGTCACGGCTTCTTCGGTGTTCTTCTTGACAGTGTCTTGGATGTGTCTGAAGACGGTTTTGGACATATCCACATTGTCGTGTGTTTGGGTGAAGTGGCCAATGTCGAGGTTGGTGCCAAGTTTGATCGTGCCGGAATCTACATCTTGTTCGCTGAGCAGGCATCGGATGAGTGTAGATTTTCCAGCGCCGTTTGGTCCGATGACTCCCCAGCGTTGTCCGCGTTCAACGCGGATATTGAGATCATGGAAGAGCTTCTTGTCTGTGCCGTCATCGTTCTTGTATTTCTTGGAGAGCGATCGGGCGGCAATGATGATGTCGCCTGCTCTTCTGGATTTCGGTAGCGATAGTCGGAGCGAATCGAGTTCGAGTGGTCGTTCGATTGTTTGCGTTTTGGCGCGATTCAAGCGTGACTCACGCCCCTTCGCTTGCTTTGCACGCTGTCCGGCTTTGAAGTGGGCGATGAACGCCTCTTCGCGTTTGAACTCGGCCTTCTGTTTTTCGTATGCACGCATTTGGACCATGCGTCGCTCGGTTCGTTGCTTGCGGAACGCGGCGTAGTTTCCGGGGTACTCGATCAATCTTGCCTGTTCGACTTCGATGATGCGATGGACCACACGATCGAGCATGTAACGGTCGTGACTGATGAGAATGACAGCACCCTTAAACTCATCGCGAAGGAACACTTCGAGCCATTCTCTGCCTTGGATGTCGAGGTGGTTGGTGGGTTCGTCGAGGAGCAGCACTGATGGGTTCTGGAGTAAGAGTTTGCCGAGTGCGACGCGTGCTTTTTGACCGCCTGACAGGTTTGGGACTTTGATTTCGAACTGTGCGTCTGTGAATCCTAAGCCGTGGAGGATTTGATCAACTTTGTGGTCGTTGACGAGTCCGCCGCTCGCTTCGATTTCGTGCTCGATTCGGGTTTGTTCTCTGAGCAGGCGATCGAGTTCATCTTGATCAGCATTCGCCATTTTGTCGAATATTTCGTGGAGCTTTGCATCCAGCTCTTTGATGTGGTCAAAGGCGCTCGCAACCGCTTGTCGTAGCGTGTGGTTTGGATTGAGTTCTGGGTTTTGGTGGAGGTACCCGATCGTGGCTTTGTTTGCGGAGATTGAGCCGTCGGTTGGATTGAGCACACCTGCAAGAATTTTGATCAGCGTGGACTTGCCGCAACCGTTTCGACCGACAATTCCAATGCGTTCGCCCGGCTCTACGGTGAGCGAGACGCTGTCGAGGATGATGTCATCGCCGAACTGGAGAGATATGTTGGTGGCACTCAGGATGGGCATGGACTGGGAGTGTACTAGCTCAGACCGAAAAAACGACGATGATGGGCGAGAATTTCGTTTGCGATGAGTTCATCCGGCGTGTCATCCCAGACACCTTCGTCGAAGCACCCACCCAGCACCAGTGCGTCTTCACGAGGGAACATGTACTTGTATCCATCGTGGATGATGTATCCCAAGTCCTGCGGCTCCATATGGACGAGAATACCCCGCGCGGGATACAGCGATTTATCGTCAAAGAGCGATCTTGATCCGAGCGCTAGACAGTTGACGATCGTTGGTTCTTGGAGATGCTCAAGTTCTTGTCGGTCTGTAAATGATCTGGACTGGATTTCGACTCCTGCGTTTGCAAGGTCTTCGATGAGCGTGTTGAGGAACCTGTGGGTATGGATGAAGGTTGCGTTGAAGGTCCGGCCAGATCTTGGAGGTCCTGGGATTGGGAGCAGATCGAGATCGGTGGGCGGGGCGATGGTGCCGTTGGTAAAGAGGAACTCAGAATCAGCTGCGAATGCGGGTTCGTAAACGGGCAAATCTTGAATTCCAAAGCGTGCTTGATCGAGCTGATTCAATGCGTGCTTGGAGTCGATGAGGATATTGAGGAATCGTTCTTGTCCAATATCGGGGTGCTCGGTTTCGATTCCTACTGGAAGAAAGAGTGCGCCAGCGAGGGCGCTGAGGGTCTCTGTGCCCGATTTTTCGGAGTATATGGTGACCTTGCGGCCTCGGAGCGTGAGCTCGCGAGCGGTCGTGAGTCCGACCACGCCTGCTCCCAGAATCGCGATCGGGGCATCTGATTCGCTGCATTGGTCGAGGAGGTCTGCTGCAGCGATCGCGGTTCCCATGGAAAGGGTGATGCCACAGCCACCGTGGCCGTAGTTGTGGATGAGGGTTTTGGAGCCGAGTTGTTCGGTTTCGAGGCGGAGTCCACCGTGTCTGCAGGGGCGGATGCCTGCGACGATCCTGAGGATGCGTTCATCGCTGAGATCGGGGGCTTCAAACTGCGTTGACTGGGCCATTGCGTACCTCGTCGTGTAGTTTAGCGCTTTGGAGTTGTTTGGCCATAGAATCCTGCATGAGTCTCTCACCACAGAATGCAGCGAATGCCTCCGAACCGATATTGACTGAGCCGGTCACGCTCAAGACCCTCAAAGGGATGACGCATCGGAAAGAAGCGTTCGCGTGTCTCGCGTGTTATGACGCGACCACCGCTCGCTGGCTTTCAAGAGCAGGGGTGCCGGTGTTGCTTGCTGGAGATTCTGCGGCTCAGGTGATGTTGGGATTCGAGCGGACGATTGATATGCCGCTGGACTTTGCGATCCAGATTACCGCTGCGGTGAAGCGCGGCGCGCCAAGATCACTTGTGATGGCTGACATGCCGTTCATGAGTTATCATCGATCCATCGATGAAGCGATGGGGAACGCCGGACGGTTTATGACCGAGGGCATGGCGGATGTGGTGAAGCTGGAAGCGGACGAAACGCAAGCCGGGATTGTTGATCGGCTTACTCGTGCTGGGGTGCCAGTATGTGCGCATGTGGGATGCAAGCCGCAGACAAGTTCCGTGACTGGGGGGCCTGTCGCTGCTGGTCGGACAGCGAATGAACTCGATCAAGTCGTGCGGGATGCGATTGCGCTTCAGGATGCTGGAGCGGTACTTTTGCTGATTGAAGCGGTGCCGGACGAAGTGACGAAACAAGTCATGGAAGTTGCACAAGTCCCGGTCATTGGAATCGGAGCGGGCACAGCGTGTGATGGTCAGATACTTGTGGTGAATGATCTCATTGGATTGACCGACTTCCCACCTCGCTTTGCTGAGCCTGTTGCGACGGTCGGAGATGAGCTCCTTCGCGCTGGAAAGCAATGGGTTCAGAATGTCAGAGACCGCTCGATCGGCGGAAAGCGGTATTCGATGCGGATGGGCGAATCAGAGAAGGTCGGGAGAAATGCCGAGAACGATTCTGGGCGCGTGTCAAATCAATCTTGAAAGTTGTTTCTACTTGGGTCTTGGAGTACTGAGCTATGCGAAAGTTTGTGACTATTGCGCCAGCTTTGATCGTTCTCATGGTTGTCGCGGTGATGCTCTTTGTCGTTCCGCAGTTGATGGATCGGTATGCTGTCGCTCAGCAAGGGGCTCGAATATCTGTTGCTCGCAATGTACTTGCAGAGGACGACATCCTGCGCCGGATGGATCGCGCGATTTCCGCGATTGGTGACGCGATCGAACCGACGGTGGTTCATATTGAAACGCAACCGGTCAATGGGGCCAGTGGGTTGTATTCGAGTGGGGCAGGGTGGATTTATGACAACAAGGGACACCTCATTACCAATGCGCATGTGGTCAAATCCGCTGAGGAGGTGTCTGTTGAGTTTTACAACGGCGGGATTGCTCGCGGAAGAGTGATCGGTTCGGATATTTATACCGATATTGCTGTGATTGCTGTAGACTCATCGCATACGAATTTCCCTGCGATGCGTGCAGCAGAGCGACTACCCCGCGTTGGCGAGCGTGTCTATGCGTTTGGCTCACCGTTTGGCTTCAAGTTTTCGATGTCTGAGGGGATTGTTTCTGGTCTGGGGCGTCAAGCGCAAGGGGGACGATTGGTTGGTGGGTATACAAACTACATCCAAACCGATGCGGCGGTCAATCCCGGAAACTCCGGGGGGCCGTTGGTGAACACTGATGGTCATGTCATAGGAATGAATGTTGCGATCGCGACAGCCGCGAGTACTGTTGGATCAAACCCCGAAGATTCGGGTGGAGATTCTGCTGGGATCTCGTTTGCGATTCCGCTTGGTACGATCGAGCCGATTGTTTCACAAATCATCGAGCATGGATCTGTTTCTCGTGGTTATATGGGGATCAGCTACGATGGATCTGCACAAGGTCGAATCGGTGTCGAGACATCATCAGGGGAAACCGTTTATGGGATTTTGATCAATGGTGTTGAGGAGGGTGGTCCATCAGATCGAGCTGGGGTCGTTGCTTCAGATGTCATTCTCAAGGTTCAGGGTTCTCCGGTGACCAATGCTGAGGCGTTGTCGTCTTTGATCAGTTCTCAGCGTGCTGGTGAGCCGATTACTTTGGAGTTGTTTCGTGATGGGGATGTCATTGAGCTGGAGGTGACACTGGACAAAATGCGTCCAGAGGTGCTCGCACGCAGGCTTGCTGAACCTATCCAGTTGCAGATGGGGGCGTTGTTCAGTGAATCGCAAAACGGAGTACTTGTGTTCCGAATTTGGCGCGGATTTCCTGCGTCGATGTCAGGGCTTGTCGAGGGCGATGTGATTACCTTGGTCAAAGGGCAACGGTTTTCTGAGATCAGCCAGTTCTTTGTACTTCTCGCGGATTCAGGATTCTTGGCAGGTGACGCTGTCCCAGTCACCGTGCGTCGGGCTGACGGTTCAGTGGTCGATTTGGAGATCCAGGTTCGGTAATCGATGATTGCTGGTACTGTGTACTTATGAGTGAATGGGCTGGTCAGTCTGTGTATGTCATGGGGCTCGGCCGATTCGGTGGCGGAGTTGGTGTGAGCCGATTTCTTGCATCACAAGGGGCAATTGTGCTTATCGGTGATCGTGGAGATCCTGATGGGTTGGCGGATTCGATCGGTCAGATTCAAGACCTGATTGATGCAGGTGATGTTCGCCTAGCTCTGCGAGAGCACTCGCTGGACGACCTGAATGGGATTGACACGCTGGTGGTCAATCCCGCTGTTCCCAAGCCTTGGGAGAACAGCTTCATCTGCGAGGCCCGCTCGCGTGGTCTTTCAATCACGACCGAAATTGAGATTGCTTGGAAACGAATCAAATGTACAAATGTGATTGCAGTCACCGGTTCTGCAGGAAAGAGCACGACCAGTGGAATGATTCATCATGCGTTGCGCGAGCTCGACATTGAGACTGTGCTTGGTGGGAATATCGGCGGGTCGCTTCTAACAGTCATCGATCGTATTTCTGATGATTCCATCGTTGTAATTGAGCTGTCGAGCGCGATGCTGTACTGGCTTGGTGAATCTGGCGCATTTGAGATTGCTCCGCCGCGTGTTGGTTGTGTGACCAACTGCAATCCGAATCATCTCGATTGGCACGGTACTCCGGAGCATTATGAGCAGTCTAAGCGAGTGCTTGCGAAGTATGCGAAGCATCTTGTCGTTGGGCCTGAGCTTGTTGATTGGAGACTTGATGCATGTGCTGTAGGCAATGACGATGCGGTACAAGGGTGTTTTGTTCCTGGTCAGCACAATGGGTTGAATGCCGCGATGGCTGTTCGTGCGGTTTGCGTTCATCAAGGAGTTGATGAATCCCGCGTGACTGATGTTGTTCGTGGGTACAAGGGGTTGCCTCATCGTTTGGAGCTTGTACATGAAGCGGACGGTGTGCGGTTTTTCAATGATTCGAAATGTACTGTGCCAGGTGCGACGATTCTTGCTGTTGAGGCAATTGAGAAGCTGGTTGACCGATCCAGGATTCATCTCATCGTTGGTGGGTACGACAAAGGGAGTGATTTGTCGCCCATTTCTATGCTCAGCGAGCACATCGCTGGACTGTATGGCATCGGTAACACGGGCGAAGGCGTTGTTTCTGGATCAACGGGTTTTGCAATGAACTGTGGGAATCTTGATGTAGCAATGAAAGCGATCAGTGAACGGGTGCAACATGGGGAGGTTGTCCTGCTTTCGCCGGGGTGTGCGTCATGGGATCAGTTTACGAACTATGAGGAGCGAGGCAATCGGTTTGCGGAGCTTGCGCGAATCATCTGGAGTCAAAGAGTATGAGCGTGTTGTTGATCATGATGCTCGCATTTCGTGTTGGTGATCCGGTTGAAATGCTTCCTGGTATTTGGGTGAGCGAGTCTGTCGTAGAAATTGATGCTTCTGTCGCGATGGATTGTCATCACCCTGAAACACCTGATGTGTATCTTGAAATGATGATTACTGGACCAGATACGCGCGAGCATGAATCGCTTTTGGTCAGTGATATAACTCCTGCAAACCTGCATGCAGGATTGCTCGCGGCGGGCTTTGTGCCTGGAGCGCCAATCCGCTTTGAAGACCAACATCGGGTCCCGGCTACTGGGGACCGGATTCTTGTTGAAACAAGATTGGGCGATACTGATGAATGGATTGAGCTTGCGTTGTGGGTCGCTCATGTTGAGAACGGATCATCCGTCACGCTTGATGCTGGATGGGGCGGTCTTGTCTTTGCGGGTTCATCGGTGAATGAGGCAGGTGTGTATGCAGCAGATCGCGAAGGAGCATTGGTTTCGTTGACGCCTTGGGGTTTTGAAACCGTTTCGCCTGTTTGGGTGGTTTCTCCAGATGCTTCGATTGACGAACCGGTTTGGATTGCGAACCGAGAATTGGTCCCTGAAAAAGGTGAAGAGGTTCGGGTTCGTTTCCGGAGGGTGGAAGAAGACGACATTCGGGAGCTCCCCAATCCCTCAACTCAAGTGGAGTGATTACATCAACCAGATCGGATCCATATCGATGATGGTGGATGCATCGGATTTGAGCAAGCCTTGTTCTCGTAACGCGGCGATTGGCTTTTGAATAAACATTGAGTTTGGCGCGACAATCTCTATTCCCCAGCGACATTGATTCGAGATCCGAGCGATGGTGCATTCCATCGGACCTTCGATGGTGACGCTAGAGTGAGCGAGCTCAACAAGTGAATCCGCTATTTGTGTCGCTCTTTCCTTTGCCTTCGCTTGTTCTGGGTCCCGGCAGATGATTCTTGCCATACGCGTAGCGGGAGGGAGATCGCATGATTTTCTTGTTTGAAGCTCTTGGTCTGCGAACTTCGGGTAGTTGTGTTCCGATGCGAGGATGATCGCGGCGTTGCGAGGGGTCATTGTTTGGACCACAACCCGGCCTGGTGTGTGAGAACGGCCTGCACGCCCAGCGACCTGTGCGATGAGTTGAAATGTTCGTTCTTCTGCACGGAAGTCTGGAATCGAGAGCGAGGTGTCCGCGTTGAGAATGCCAACGAGCGTGACATTCGGGAAGTCGAGGCCTTTGGCAATCATCTGCGTGCCGAGCATGAGTTTGATATCGCCTCGTGAAAAGCGGTCGAGGATCTCGAAATAGTCAGATGGTCTGGTCATGGTGTCAGAATCAACACGAACGAAGTTCTCTCCGAGCGTGAGATTTTGATGATCGCCCAGACGCATGATGATCTCATCCTCGGCGCGCTGAGTCCCAACGCCGATCTGAACGATGCCTTTGCCGGTCATCGGGCACACGGTCGGGATGAGTTGCTCGCTCAAGCAGTGGTGGCAGCGGACAAAGCGTTTGCCTCCGCTGGTGCGGACTCTGGATTTATGGACAACCATGGTCGCGTCGCATTGGTCGCATTCAAGCTTCCAGTCACAGGTCGGGTCAGCACTTGCGACTACCGAAGCGTACCCGCGGCGGTTGAGTAGGAGAATTGCTTGTTCGCCTCGATCAAGCGTTTCGTTGATGCAGCGTTCAAGAGTCGAGCCGATGATTGGGAATGCAAGGGACTTTCCAGATTGTGCGCGGATGGTGTTGGATTGATCCTTCGCAAGATCAACGATCTGAACCTTTGGGAGCGATCCTACTCCCGCTCTGTGTGTGATCGACCAGAGTGAATAGCGACCGTTTCGTGCATTGGACCAGCTTTCGAGTGATGGGGTTGCTGAGCCGAGGATGACGGGGCATTTTGCGTAAGCACCCAGCACGATTGCGCTGTCGCGTGCGTGGTAGCGTGGGGCGCGGTCTTGTTTGTAGGAACTGTCGTGTTCTTCGTCGACGATCACGACTCCGAGGTCTTTGATTGGTGCGAAAATTGCTGAGCGAGGGCCGATGACAACTCGGGCTTCATTGTGTTCGACGAGTGACCATTGCGCATTGCGTGCACCAGCGCTGAGACCTGAGTGAAGCAGGGCAACCCCGGCATCTTTGAATCTTGCGACAAAGCGTCCCGCGGTTTGAGGTGTGAGTGCAATTTCAGGGACCAGTACCAACGCGGTCTTTTCAGATGCGATGACTTGCTCGATGATCCGCATGTAGACTTCAGTCTTCCCGGACCCAGTAATGCCATGAATGAGATGAGTGCCGGATTGGTTGAGCGTGTTTGAGATTCCGTCGACAACGAGTTGTTGTTGTGGATTTAAGCTGGGGGCGTGGTGATCGCTTGGATTCTCGAGAAGATTGAAGACCGATGGTGTGCGGATGACTTCCTGTGATGATTCGACCAGTATCCCGGCATCTCGGAGTTTGTGAATTGGCGCAATAGATCGGGCGTGAATCGACTCCTTCAGCGTGACTTTCTCCATTGGAAAGCGTGCAGCATCTAGCTTCCTGATCGCCTCAAGTGCATCGCGAGCGGTGGGGGGGAGTTTGGGGATCGGATCCGGGAGAGGATCTACGAGGTTGAGAGTTTGTATTGTCCGCTTGCCGGTCTGTTGTTTCACTGCTTTCGGGATCGCGGCGACGAGGACCATGCCCAAAGGACATGCGTAGTACTTTGCGATCCATTTGCAGAGCTTGAGTTGGAGGGGGGCGATTGAGACTGGAGTGGTTGAGAGCACGGCTTTGACTTTGGAGACTTGGAAATCAGCCGCGAGGTTTTCATTGCCTATTTCTACGACGAATCCATCGGTCGGGGTGTTTGTGCGTCCGACTGGGACGATGACCCTCTGACCGAGATTGACATCTTTATCGGTTCGGTAGGTCAGCCCCTCGTTTCGATCGAGTCCACGCTCGATGACCACGCGGACAAAGGTCTTTCCGGTGTAGGTTTGAGCCTGGGGCGACGAAGAATGTTCGTCGTTGATGTCTGGATGGAAGGGCAGCATGGACATTCGATTCCTACACTGTATTCACCATGACCCACTCCGCAGAACCCAAAAGAGTCCGACTGGCGTTGTCTACTGGTGAAATTTTCGAGGGGTACAGTTTCGGGGCTCCAAACGGGGGCGAAGGGGAAGTCGTTTTTAATACTGCGATGAGCGGTTACCAAGAGTCGCTCAGCGACCCCTCCTATACAGGACAGATTCTGGTTCAAACAGCTCCGATGATCGGCAATACTGGAATGAATGCTCGGGACATGGAATCCTGCAAAATCCAGGTCGCTGGCATGGTCGTCCATGAGTATGTCGATGATTTCTCGAACTATCGCAGCGGTGACACACTCGGATCGCGACTCAATGAATCTGGAATCCCAGGTATCTACGGCGTTGATACTCGAGCCATTGCGACGATTCTGAGATCCGAAGGGGCCGTCCAAGGGGTAATCTCGTGTGATGACTCCCTATCTGACAATGATCTGGTGCAACAAGCACGATCAGCCAAATCAATGTCGGGGACAGATTACGCGTCTGGTGCAGGTTCAAGCGAGGTTCGCGATTGGGATGCGTCCAGTGGACCATGGGGCCATCTAGACACTGATTCTAACGGCAATCAAGCGATCTCAATAGGACTCATTGATTGCGGCACAAAGGACAATATTCTTCGATGCCTTGTCGATGTCGGTTGTAAACCGATTGTTCTACCGATAACCACTACTGCAGATGAGATTCGAACATTGCTGATGGAGGGCAAGATCAGTGGCGTGTTCTTGTCAAACGGGCCTGGTGATCCTGCTGCACTCACGGATCTTATCTCATGCGTCCGAGAACTCGTTACAGATGATCGTTTGGCTCGCTTCCCGATTTTTGGGATCTGTCTCGGACACCAGATTCTTGCTCTAGCGCATGGGGCATCTACTTATAAGCTGAAGTTCGGGCATCGTGGCGTCAATCATCCGATCGTGGAACTGTCAACTGGTCGAGTGGGGATCACGAGCCAAAACCATGGCTTCGCTGTCGATCCCGCGTCATGCGTGGAAGTTGGGTTGAGAGTGACTCATCAACACTTGAACGACGACACAGTTGCGGGGCTGTCACGTGATGATCGTCCGATTGCAGGCATGCAGTACCATCCGGAGGCGTCTCCCGGTCCTCACGATGCGAGTGATTTCTTCAACCGGTTTGCTGAGGCGGTCCAAGGGGTGGGGGCGACTGTTTCGTGATAACGAAACGAGAAAACGGGCTTTCTAGGCGGGAAATGGCGTGTGGATATCGGGGCTATTTCGCACAATTCTGATGAAATTCAGGTCTTGACCTCTTGCATTCTGCGCTAGACCCTGTATATTCGGATATGTACCACTCTGTTTGGGGTACATGTATGTATTAGCCGTACGATCTCCGTTGTATGCGGAGGTACCGCGCATAAGGTCAATCTGTCAGGCACCGTCGTGGGGTCTGTCTAGAGCCTGGGTAGAGAGAGAACCCGATTGCGGTCACGATGTGTTCGGCCTGCAGTATGACTCGCGTCATTCTGCACGAATTTGTTCGACTCTATGTACCCGTTCTGGTACATGGTTACGAGTTGTGGTCCACATTTAACTTGATAGAGGAGCTTTCCATGAAGGCGAAAAATGCACTTAGCTTGGCTCTCGCTGCTGGTATTGCCAGCACCGCAGTTGCTAACAACACACCAACGAAGCTTGATCCAACCGCTGGCAACATCCGCCACGCTGGTCACATCTACTTCAACATCGCAACCGGCGAAAAGATCACCACCCTGATCAACGTCGGCGATACCCAATCACCAGTCGTTGGCGAACCTGGTTCCGAAATCTGGATCGCTGACACCGGCAACCAGTGTGCAGACACCGGTTACTCAACCAGCTACTTCTTCGGTCTTGACGACCCAACCGGTACCACTTCGCTGGCACTCAACGCAGTCAACTTTGACTGGGGTGACATCGCATTCAACTCAGTTGTTGACTGTGTACAGGTTCACTGGCTCGCAAACCACGAAGACACTGACACCAACAGCGACAGCGTTGCTGACGGTGTTGTTGGTCTCGCAGCGACCTGGACTTACTGGGACGGCATGAACGGCCGCTCACCACAGCTCGATTCGATCGCTATGCCAGTCATCGCTTTCGGATTCTTCAGCCTTCCAGGCGAGTTCCCAGTTGACACCGCAACAGTTCCACTGTGGACTGCTGACGTCGACCTCGGTGGCTCGTTCGGCACTTCGCTGACCTTCGAGCTCGGTGACAACGACTCAGACCTCCAAGGTGCTGCAGTCCACAACGCTCGTATGGACTTGAACGACCTTGACTCTGACTCGGTCCCCGATATCGATCCAGACGGCGACGGTCTTGCTGACTGGGGCTGGTCAATCCAGTTCAACCAGCCAGGTACTGTTGACGTTGATAACGCTGACAGCGACTCAGACAGCCAAACTGGTATCGATGGTGACATCGGTGCAGTGAACACTGCTGGTATCGTCTTCGGTTCACCAACTCCAGGTCACGCAGAGTTCGACTCGATCGCTGCGTCATGGAGCTGGGTCTCCGACGGTCCTACCGCTGGTGCAACTGAGGACGCATTCGCTCTCGGTACTTCATCGCTCCCAGCTGGCGGCGACATCACTATCGCTGGTACCTTCTGGTTCGGCGGCATGGACTGTACTGCAGGTTCAACCACTGGTTACAACCCAGCGGCTCACTTCCAGACTGTCCTTTACGGTCCAGCACCTGTGAACCCATGTCCTGCTGACCTCGCTGGTAACCCAGACGGCTCACCAGACGGTTCATACAACTTCCTTGACGTGTCGGCATTCCTCACCCTCTTCGGTGCAGGCGACCTCGCAGTTGACTTCGCTGGTAACCCAGACGGTACACCAGACGGCGCACTCAACTTCCTCGATGTGTCCGCATTCCTTACCATCTTCGGTATGGGCTGCCCATAATCGGGTGATCTGAAGAGTTACTCTTCTACAAATCAGAGCCCCCGGCACTTCGGTGTCGGGGGCTTCTTTTTTTGGTTCGAACACATCAAACTGACATCCAGATACTTCCGAGATAACGCTCGACTTCCTGAAATAGGGGCAGCTTGAACCGGCTAGCAGGTAGTGGGGGAGTGATCTGTGATTGGTCTTTAAACCTTGGCTTTGAGCCAGCCGCCTTGGAAGAACCGGAGTGCAAAGATGATGCCTCTGAGTACCATCTCGCTGCACAAACCGATCCATAGAGCGACCAGCCCCGACTCGATACCGAATGTGGTGTGGAGAAGGTCAGGGTTCTTGAGGATCCCTCCGCCGAGGAACTCTGGGATCGGGATGTCCACGCCTGAGAGGATGTATGCGATTGGTAGGCGGAGTGCGTAGGTTGCTGTCCAAGTCAGCGCCATCACGACCTTGACATCCCCAGCTCCACGCATTGCTGATCGGAAAACGATTGAGATGGCAAAGGGAATCTGTACGATGCCGCAGATGATGAGGAGTTGTGGCACGAGTTCTTGGTGAATCGGTTGGTCAGAGAGTAGGGCGGTGATCTGGTGCGGGATCAGGATAAACGCTGCGCCGATGAGCCCCATAATCGATGTCGCGATCATTGTGCAGCGGAAAACCGCTTGCTTTGCGAGATCGGGGCGTTTCATGCCAAGATACTGACCAGCGAGCGTGGCGGCCGCAATCCCCATTCCGAAACCTGGCATGAAACTAAACGCTTCGATGCGGATCCCGATGATGTGCGCGCCGAGTAATCCGTCAGTTTTGAGCTGTACTGTCAAGAAACCGACAAAGAGGATGATGAAGAAGTTGCCGATCCAGAGGCCGAAAGTTTCGAGGAAGTTCGGGATTCCCAAGCGGATGAGTCTCCAGATTGTGATCCTATGAAGTCTCATCCGTGACGGTTTGAGCTTGATTGACCACTTTCCAGAGCGTGCCATGTGGACGATGTATGCGGCACCAACGATGTCTCCTGCGACGGTACCGATTGCGATGCCGGTGATTCCGAGATTGAGTTGGAGTGGGGAAGTTATGCCGTAGATTGTGATACCTGAGAGTCCCCAGCTTGCGATGATGTTGACGATGTTTCGAGCGATCATCGCTTTGAGAGGAGAAATCGAGTCTCCTGCACCTCTTGAGCATGCGATCATTCCGAACAGAACTGATGCCATCGGAACGCCGAGGGCGATGATTGTCATGTACGAGATAAAGAATTCGGACGCTTGTTCTGACATGTTGAGCATGTTGGCGACCGCTGGGACAATCAGCCAAATACCAGCCCCAACGAATACACCGAGGATTGCGGCGAGGGTCATTGTTTGGCCCAATACGGTGTTGGCGACGCCTATCCGCCCTTTTCCGATAGACCTACTGATGAGTGCGGTTGCGCCAACTCCGAGTGCCATGATGATGAGGCCGATGAACCACATGATGTAACTGGCGCCGCCGATCGCGTCTGTTGCGGCTTCGCCTTCGGACAAACTGGCGGAAAGTTTGGTGTCGACGAGTCCCACGAAGGAGTTCAAGAAACTCTCAGTGACGACCGGCCAAGCGAGAATCCAGATCGCTTGGTTCATGTTGAGTCCAGCAAGCCGGCCCTTTCTGAATCGGCCGTCATCCGAGATTGGGGGTTGTGACACAACGCCGACATTCACTGTTGGAATGACAACCATTTCCTCCTGATCTGGATCGATGCAAGGATTGCGGTCGTTCGCGTCTTCGTGTTGTTGGTTGCTGGTCATGTGGCGGATTCTCTCAACGCCAACGAATAGCGAGGATCAACACTGTAGTCATTCTAGAGTAGCGAGCATACGCTCCGGTGAGCCATATTCTCTGGCCCAATTTAACAGAACATATATTATCGGGCCTTATGGGGATTCTGGAATCCTGGATTTATGGCTTGCAGTTTGGGGTGAGAGCTTGGACTTGAAGTTCACCTGCCTTGACTGTAATCGACTCCCCTTCTTGGAGTATTCCATTGGGCATCCTTGGAGTGATTGCGATCTCACCATCAAACTGGACGACGGTTGGTTTGTACGCGTGGATGTCGAATCCTTGAGATTGATATCGTTGTGAATGTGGGATTGGGAGTCTGAGCCGAGAGAGATTTGTTTGGAATGACCAGTTGAGGGTTGAAGAGCATGGGACACTGAGAATGTCGAGCTTGCCATCGGTTGGATCTGCGTTGGGGCAAGGGTTGATCGAAAGCGCGTACGAGTGCATATTCGCGATGGTTATGTTCGCTGCTGATGAACTGAACTCTTGTGGGTTGTCGTGGAACTGAACACGAATGCTCGCAGGTCTGGGGTTGAAGAACTCTTTCGTGACAGGGATGATGTAGTTTCTGAAGCCGCCTGATTTGGTTCTGGACTGTTCGAATCGATGGATGACGCCTGCATCCATTCCGAAGTTACACATGATGAGGAAGGGGACTCCATCAAGGGTTGGAACATCCAAGTTCATCTCCCCCCCCTGCTCGATCCATTTCACTGCGACGGCTGGTTTTTGAGGCATTCCCAGTTCTTTTGAGATGAGATTGGATGTGCCTGTGCCGAGGTGGTAGAAGGGTATCTGGTGTTTGATGAGCTTTGGGAGTGCGTGGTGGACAGTGCCATCGCCTCCGATGATGATGAGCCGATCGGATTCCCAGATTTCATCTGATATGCTGAGTTGTGCTGTATCAGCGGTCAGTACTTTGTACGAATGATCTGTGAGCAAACTCTGGCATCGTTGAGCAAGAGTTTGGGCCTTATTTCGGCCGGATTTTGGATTGACGATGATGCCGATCTGCATGGGTGTGGCTTCATGATACCCCGTTTTTTTCGATACCTCCCCCGCTCCTTGACCTATGATCGGTTCATATGCAAGCAACAGTACAAACTACACAAGATCATCAGGCGGCGTATGTCGCAGCACAAAAAGTTGTCGAAACCCATCATGCTCTTGCGGACTTTCTCGCAGAAGGGCAGACCCTTGCTCAGATTGACCGGTTTGTCGGGGAAACAATCAGCAGATTGGGCGGGACATCGTGCTTTTTCAAGTACCGACCTGGACGGATGCCGCCGTTCCCGTCGCAGTCATGCTTGAGTGTCAATGACTGTGTGGTGCATGGGACGGCAGGGTACCTGACTCGCCCATTGGTCGCTGGCGATGTATTAAGTGTTGATATTGGAATCAAGTATCGAGGGTGGTTTGGGGATGCCGCATGGACTTATGTCTTTGGTGAGATGACTGATGAGATCAAGCGGTTAACCGATTCGGGGAAAGAATCACTCGCGGAGGGTATCAAAGAGCTACGGCCAGGGAACACATACATGGCGTGGGCGAAGCGTGTACAAGGGATTGTCGAGGGGGAGTATGGCTTTCATTTAATCCGAGGGTTGGGCGGGCACGGGTGTGGCCGGAAGTTACATTCACCGCCATGGATTTCAAATGTTGTCCCGAGCTATCCAGGCGAATGGCCCGACGGCAACTTGCCCTGCAAGCCTGGCACGATTGTCGCTGTTGAGCCGATGATCGGGGTTGGAACTGGGATGATTGAGCAAGCCGACAAAGACTGGCCGATCTATACCGCGGACCATTCGATGTCGGTTCACTATGAGCACGATGTTCTGATTACTGATGACGGGCAAGAAGTGTTGACTGCCGGTCTTGAACAAGTCGCGGATGTGATTACACGATGAACCGAATCAATCAGATCTTCAAGAAAGCAAAGGATTCGAATCATCCGGTCCTGCTGCCGTTTGTGTGTGCTGGGTCCCCCGCTCTTGATTCACTCCCTGAACTGCTCGTCGCGTTGCAGTCCGGCGGTGCATCGGTCGTGGAGATCGGGTTTCCGTACTCGGATCCCGTCGCGGACGGCCCGACGATCGCCGCGGCGATGCATGACGCGATTGTGGCGGGAATGACCCCGGACCTGATCTTCGAGCAGGTCGCGTCGGTCCGCGATGATCTTGAGATCGGTTTGGTCGCGATGGTCTCGACAAGCATCGTGATTGCACTGGGTGGTCCAGATACATTCTGCAAGCGAGCGAAGGATGCGGGGTTTGATGGATGCATCTTCCCTGATCTGGTGTTTGAGGAGTCTGGGCCGTATGTTCAAGCGTGCAAGAGTCACGGGCTCACCAACTCGCTGCTGATCTCGCCCTCGACAGCGATCGAGCGTGCGGGGGAAATCTCCAAGGCATCGAGCGGGTTTGTCTACATGCTCGCGCGAGCGGGGATCACAGGCGAGCGGAGCGAGATTCCCGACATCGGGGATCGTGTGCGTGATCTTCGGATCAAGTCCCCCACTTCCATCGCGTGCGGGTTCGGGATCTCTACACCAGAACAAGTGCGAGCGGTGACGCAGCACGCGGACGGCGCGATCGTGGGTAGCGCTCTCGTGCGTCGATTGATTGACGCGAAGGCCGCTGGTAAGAACCCCGCTCAGGAGGCTGAGGCGTTCTTGATGGAGCTGTCCACAGGATCGTTCTCGATGGATGACCTGATGGGCTGAGCGATCAGCTGCACGCTGCAGAGCAGTTCTTGAGGGCGGCGCTGATTGCTTGATCCAGATCCGCGATCAGATCGTCTGCATCTTCGATACCTACAGAGAGACGGACGAGGTTGTCGTCGATCCCGAGTTTGGCGCGCTGGTCTGCAGGGACCGATGCGTGGGTCATGATGCCAGGATGCTCGATAAGCGATTCGACACCACCGAGCGATTCAGCGCACGCGAAGAGCTTCGTGTTTTCGAGCATGATGCGTGATTCATCGATGCCGCCTCGGAGGTACATGGTGATCATGCCTCCGAATCCGGGCATTTGCTTCTTTGCGAGTTCGTGCTGAGGGTGGGATTCGAGACCTGGGTAGATCACACGCTCGACGCCTTCGTGGTTGTCGAGGAACTGGGCGACCTTCGCGGCGTTCTCGCAGTGTCGCTGCATGCGGACATGGAGGGTCTTGGTCGAACGCAGAAGCAGGAAGCATTCCATGATCCCTGGGACAGCACCCTCGGAGAGTTGGATGAATTTGAGCTTCTGGTGGAGCTCGTCGGAGTTGGTCAGCAACGCGCCGCCGATCGAGTCGGAGTGTCCGCCGATGTATTTGGTCGTCGAATGGCAGACGATGTCGGCGCCGAGTGAGAGCGGATTCTGGAGGTATGGGGTCGCGAAGGTGTTATCCACGGCGAGGATGATGTTGTTGCTCTTGGCGATCTTGGACACCGCTTCGATATCCGTGATTTTGAGTGTTGGGTTGGTCGGGGTTTCGAGCCAGATGAGTTTGACGCGGTCGTCGATCGCGTTCTTGATCGCGTCGTGATCGGTCATGTCTACGAGGACGGTTTCGATCCCGAGCTGAGCGAACACGCGATGGAAGAGGCGGTTGGTGCCGCCGTAGACGTCGTCTCCGAGGAGGACTTTGTCTCCGCTGCTGAGCAGGTGGAGCACGACTCCGGTCGCGGCGACTCCAGATGAGAAGCACAAACCGTGCTTGGCGCCCTCGAGGTTCGCGAGGTTTGCTTCGAGTGCGGCTCGCGTTGGGTTGGCGGCACGGGAGTAGTCGTACTCGCCGACGATTGAGCCGGGGGATTTCTGGACATAGGTAGAGGTCTGGTAGATCGGGGTCATGATCGCGCCAGTCGATGGATCGGGGGTTTGTCCTGCATGGATGGCGCGTGTGGCGAACTTGTGGGAATCGTTGATATGCATATTTGATACTCCTCCCAGTCAAACACCGGGCGTGAATGGATTATTCGTGTTTACTTTGAGTGTTTGCTGAGGTGTTCGATGAGATCGATCTGTGAGATCACGCCGAGGATGGTGTTGGACTCGAAGACGAGCGCGACCTGGTCTGCACCGAACACGCCGTAGAGTTCTTCGACGCGTGCTTTGGGGTGCAGGAGTCCTCCAAGCTCGTTGGCGATACTCGAAGCTGGAGAAGCGGTGCTTGTCGTCGCGGCTTGCATTGCTCGGAGGATATCGACCTCGTGGATGATCCCGGTTGGTTTCCCGCTCGCGTCGGTCAGCGGGACCTGTGAAATGCCGTTGGTTCTGAGCGATTCGATGACCTGCCCCACTGTTGCTGTATCTGGGAGCGAGATGACTTCGCGCGAGCGGTCGATGAGGTCTTCGATGATCCCGAGTCCCTTGTCGGGCTCGAGGAAGCCGTGCATCTTCATCCATTCGTCGGAGAGGTATTTGGTGACATAGCGGGTGCCTGAGTCGGGGCAGATCGCGATGACCTTCTTGTCTGGTCCCATTTGCTTTGCGATCTCGCACGCGATGTGGACCATGCCTCCGGATGAACCGCCGCAGAAGAGGCCTTCCTCGCGGACGAGTCGGCGTGCCATCGTGAAGCACTCGTAGTCGTTGACCTGGTACATGTCGTCGATTACGGAAGGGTCGAACGCGCGGCAGACGATGTCCTCTCCGAGTCCTTCGACTTTGTAGACATAGGGGGTACTCGGTTTGCCGGTGTGGAAGATCGAGTAGTGGACTGATCCGAGTGGGTCGACACCGATGATCTTTGCATCTGATCCCATTTTTTTGAAGTAGCGTCCGATGCCCGATGCGGTCCCTCCGGTTCCCGTGCCGATGACGATTGCGTCGACTTTGCCGCCGTCGGTTTGTTCGTAGAGCTCGCGTCCTGTGGAGAGTTCGTGTGCCTCGATGTTCCACTGCGAGTGGTACTGGTCCATGTAGAACGAGTTCGGTGTTTCTTCTGCGACGCGTTTGGCGACGTTGACATAGTGGTCTGGGGAGTCGCCCGGGACATCGGTTGGGGTGATGATGACCTGAGCGCCGTATGCACGGAGGCCGTCGATCTTCTCTTGGCTCATCTTGTCGGGCATCGTGAAGACGGCTTTGTACCCCTTGGCGGCTGCGGTCATCGCGGCACCCATGCCGGTGTTGCCTGATGTGTTCTCGACGATGGTCCCGCCAGGCTTGAGGAGCCCTTCTTTCTCGGCCATCTCGATGATGTAGCGTGCCATGCGGTCTTTGATTGAGCCGGCGGGGTTCATGAACTCACACTTTGCATACACACTGGCGTGACTCTGGTCGGACACCTTATTGAGGCGGACCAAAGGCGTATTGCCAATAGCGTCAAGGATTGAGTTGTAGGAGGGGGCGATGCGTGTTTGGGTAGTCGGATCTTGGGTCATGGTCATGACGGATTGTAGGGGAATGGAGTGGCTAGAACCAACTCAGGACATCATGGGATGCTGGTGCTAGGATGGCTGGATCGGCCCCGTAGCTCAGCGGTTAGAGCCCGCGACTCATAATCGCTTGGTCCCCGGTTCGAATCCGGGCGGGGCTATTTCGTAAAGTGTCGTGCTGTTTCACTTTACATCCTGCATCCCGCACCCCTTCATTTCGTGTTGTTTCTTCCGATTGCCACTCATTGCGTCCATGAGTGCTGCGCCGCGATGCTTCCGTAAAGTATTCATCACGCATCGTCAGATAGTGTGCCTGTGCAACTTCAACAGAGTGTCCAGTCCACGCAGCAACAACATGCGCGGGGAACCGTTCACACATGATTGTTTCAAACGATTGCCGAAGTGTCTGGAATGTACGCTCCCACGGTTCAACACCAGCTCGCCGAGCAGCATTGGCAATGGTGCGGGCGTGGTTGTATTCTGAGACGCGGAGGACTGGTCCCGTAAGGTCATCTGTCAGCGCCGCGGCTTCTTCGAGGATATCCATAAGCTGCGGTAGGATGGGTGCTTGACGGATCGGTTTAGTTCTCTGGGTCTTCTGTGCATAAACGCGTATTTTGCTGAGTTGAAAATCAATATCCTCCCATACGATAATGGTTGATTCACTCGGCGAACGAAGGCCACCAAACCGTGCTAGAGCAAACATCAGCTTGTAATCAGTCGATGGCAACTCGGCCAGCACTCGTTCGGCTTCCTCATCCGTGATGATCCGGCCGCGCTCGGCTGCGATGGATGCCGACTCAATCCGATCGAATGGATTCGTGAGGAGGATGTCTCGCCGAATGGCAGCGTTGAAGCATGCTTTGAGATGGCGGATATTCCTTCGGACGCTGGCGATTGATATCCCACTAGCGATCAATGAATCATTCCAGCATTCAGCATTGTCGCGGGTGATAGCAGCGAGCGATACATCTTCGCCGATGAACTCGATGAACATGTTCGCAGACTGCTCGTAGAGATCACGGGTACGCACGGCGCATTTCACTGACACGCTCTTTAGCCATTGCTCCACCCAATCAGAAAGCAAGAGCATTCGGGATGGGATACTGGTGCGATCAAGTAGCCCCGTTCGATGGATGCGGTCGAACTGTTCTGGTGGGAGATTTCGAAGCCATTTTTCATCCTGCCGACGAACTGGCGATCCGAGTCGAATGGCATCTTCGATATTCTGGATGCTTGTACAAAACTGATCGGCATTCCGTTTGGTGACCGTACCCAAGCGGATTCGCTTTCTGCCGATGCCAGGTACAACAACATCCACAGCAAATGCTGGTTTGCCTGACCGCTGTGTGAGTTTGGTGAGACTGGCCATCGCTACCCTTCGTGGTCTCCATTGATGAGTCTGATTAGTTGTGATTCTGGCATTCCGTATTGGCCTGAATCCCCGAACAACTTCCGCAGTTTAATCTTGCCTTCTCTCCCCCACTTCCGAACACAAGTTGCTCCGACCCCACCCATGCGTTCTCCAATTTCCTTTACGAATACGAACCTATCAGGTGATGAAACTGGATCGTGTTGTTCCTGCTCCTGGTGTTGCACTGGTAGCGATGAAGCTTTCGGCTTAGATTTCTTGCTTCGATTCTTCCGGCGCTTCTTATTTGACATCTTCAATCTCCCAGCCATCTATGGTCGCCCGTGTAGCACGGAAATCGAGGAGAAAACTGATTTGCCCCGGTCCATTCACATCAATGGGTTTCCCATTTCGATCAAGTACGAATCCATCATTTCCAAACCAGATCACTTGGGACACGGGTTCTGAATCGATGGTTGGTTGATCAGGTTTCGGTTTTGGGATACCTGGGTGGGCATTGGCTCCTGCCCATGCGAGTATTCCCTCAACAAGTTGGTTGAGACTGAGATCGCATGTGCTGGCCAAGGCTTTGAGGCGTTCATGGACAATTGGTTCAAGTCGGAGTTGGCATCTAGCTTTTTCTTTCATGGCATCGTTTTAGCGGTCATTTATGGCGCCATGTGTGACGTCGAATATTTTATGCCATTCTGGAGGAGGATAAGCGATTCTCGCCTTCAGGATCTGTTTATGGACACCCAGCCGCATATGCCGCCAAGAACGCCGACACATCTAAGAAGTTGTAGCTCCCATCAGGCTCAAAATCTGCGAGTGGATCCTGAGCCTTAAACGCAGCAAGGAACGCCGACACATCCAAGAAGTTCAGGCTGTCGTCTTCATTGAGATCGGCCGGGCATGATGTTGAATCAAAGATGTCGTTGAACACATATGCTGATCCGGCTCCATTTCCTGCGTCGTTGTCACCTTTTGCCCCGACGAAGGCAGTGGATCCGGAGATAGCTACAGAGAAGCCGAACGATTGACTATATACTGGGTCTGACGCGGCGAGTTTGTAGAGTTCCAAGCCAGTGGCCGTGTCAAATATATAAGCAGAGCCTGAATTGGCAAAAACACCTGAGTCACCAATTGCTCCAATGATGGCTGTGGTCCCCGAGACGGCCACGGAACTGCCGAATTTTGTATCAGCCACGGCATCGGGTACGGTGAGTTTGAAGAGTTCTTTGCCGCTGGTTGTGTTGAAAATGTAAGCTGACCCCGAGTCGTTGCCCCCATCGTTGTTACCATATGCTCCGACAATGGCAGTGGTGCCATAGATGGCTACTGAGCTACCGAAACGGTCTCCAGCCGCTGCGTCGGACGCGGTGAGTTTAAAGAGCTCTTGCCCGGTTACAGTGTCGAAAATGTAAACCGATCCAGAAGCGTTGCCATCGTCGTCATTCAAAGGAGCACCTACAACGGCAGTGGTTCCGAAGATAGCGACTGACCAGCCGAATCGGTCATTCGCATTTGCGTCCGAGGCAGTGAACTTGTAGAACTGCTGTCCATTGGTCGTGTTGAAAATATAAGCTGCTCCGGAGTCGCTGCCCCAATCATTGTTCCCAAAAGCCCCGACAATGAGTGTCGTTTCGGAGATGGCTACTGAAGTGCCAAATGCTGCACCTGAAGCCGCATCGGATGCAGTGATTTTGGAGAGTTCTTGGCCGGTTGTTGTGTTGAATATGTAGACAGAGCCGGAGCCAAAACCCGCGTCGGAGTCGCCAATAGCTGCGACAATCCCGGTAGTGCCTGAGATTGCCACGGAGTAGCCGAACTTGTCAAACTCCGCGATGTCGGATGAGTTGAGCTTGAAGAGTTCTTGGCCTGTTACCGTATCGAAGATGTAGGCCGAGCCTGAGCTAAGTAAGCCTCCGTCGTAATCATGGTCTGCCCCGACGATTGCGGTGGTTCCGGAGATGGCTACGGAGGTGCCGAAATGCTCAGCTCCCATGGCGTCGGATGCAATCAGCTTGAGACTCTCGTTAATCGTTTGTACTGACGCGGGCAAGGCGGCAACAGTGCACAGGGGTATGGCGGCCAGGAAATGGAAACAGCGAACGAATTGCAACATGAAAACGATTCCTCAATCAGTATGTTTGATTCAAGATCCTCCAAACGGAGGTAGACAATATGATAGAATATTTTCATCGTTTCCACTAGTGAAATCTACGGATTGATCGAGTTATAGGGTGCGAAGGCGGGAAGGGGCGGGCTCATCACACTTTCCAAGCAAGCCGTATAATCGTGATTGTCGAGTTGGCCATCGCCGGTCTTCTCCACATAATAAGAGTAACCAATTATCCATAACGGTCCCAGCTTGAGTTGACAGATCCGCCAGCAATCGAAAAATTCCTAAATTTGCACCCTCTCACACATCGCGGCACAAGGGGTTTACTGTCACCACTGCTCAGTAGCCAACCGGCAATATAAAGGGTCGATTTGAGTTGTATGGCATTTTGCCCCCCGTAATACTGTACAGGGGGCAACGATTCAGCCGGCAAAATAGAAGCGCCACGATACAAGACGAAACGAAATCTAGACACAGTGTCTATGCAGCGACCGACGCGTGAACGCTGCCGGCCCCCGCATTTATCCACACTCGCCATAGACCTCTGAACCTCTTGGCTCGGGCTGAGAGGGCGAGTCCCCCTCAACCCACACCCGCTCCGCGTCGGCCCTGATACTGCGTAGGCCGACGCTCCGACGTGTGAGGGCTGAGAGGGACTCATTGGGCATCTATTGGTGATTGGAAGAGAAGTCATCCAGATACCTCTCTTTTGTCTTGCGCCAAGCGTTCAGCATGGTCGATCAGGCGATCGAGATCACCGGAATTGAGTTCCGGCCATATATTTTGAAGATTGGATCGGAGTGCCTCAACTACGGATGTTTCGTGCTATTTCTTGGTGTATGCTGCGCTTTGTGCTGCGCCGTCTTGCAAAGCCCTCGGTTTCTCCCGGGAGATATGGTCATTTGCCGTATGACTCATAATCGCTTGGTCCCCGGTTCGAATCCGGGCGGGGCTATTTGCTGAAGCAGTGCCAAACCGCGAACTGAAGAACGCATCACAATCTATAGCTTGCCGCTATTCTGCGCTTTGGCTATTTTACTTCACAAAGTCCTGAATCAACGATATTAGCCAGAAGAACAGTTAAGGCCAGTGTTTTGCATCTGTACATTTGCAAATGCGGGCGGCTTCGACTGCTTTTCTTAATCTGATATTTGTCAAATTGCAACCGGAATGAGTTCAAAACTTAGCTGTGGCATCAGTATCGAATGCACCTTTGGCTGGCAGCTTCTCCGTTCTTGTTAGTTACATAACAGATCCGACCGGCTTGAACGATAGCAGTTGAACTCGTGCCTTGCATAATTTTAAGAATCGCAGATGCTCGCTAACCTATATCGAGAGGGTGGGCATAGGTTTACTTCCACAAAGTCCATTTTAATACAAAATGGTGCATTTTGCCTATATGAATATTTATATTCATAGATTTCTTGTGACTTTGAATGTCAGAAATCTGTCAATTGTGTCGCGACATAGACAATTAGGTAATTTTGAGTATTAATTAGTTGTGAGAAATTAGATAAATTAGGCGCCTTTTACTTCGCTCGTCTTGTAGTCGAGCGTTATTTATTTTGGAGGTGCCTAATGCGTTATTTGCTATTCGTGATTCGAAATGTTGTCGCAGTGCAGTTGCTCGTGTGCTTTCTTGTCTTTGGGAAGTCGTTCGGAAATGAGGTGTTGGAGGATTCTGGCATTTACAATGATTATCTTTCTGCCGAAATCGAGACTTCTATGTTGAATCCGACTGAATTCCGGTGCGTTGTCGTGGGAGATTCTCAGACCACGACACCTGATCCCAAACGAATTCGAACCCAGTTCCATCGATGGGATGTTCCATTTGCTGGTGAGCAATTGAGCGCCGGGGCGTCCTCAGCGGGTTACTTGGTGAACAATATAAGCATAAACAATTTGCAATACACTGTTGTGAATCCAAATACTGGATGGAATGATGGTGGTTCTGAGGACTTTTTTGCCCCTTCTGCAGCTCAATGGACTTGTTCCGGTGATGTCCAATCACCCGGCGCAAGATTCGGGAGATATCGGATTGGGTTTGGTGATTGGAATGTAGACGCTCCATATTCCACCCCATGGGGTGTCGGAGTGGATTTGGTAGCAAAGATCGCTGTGCGAACAGGCCTTGGGAGTGTCGCAGCGGTGATGACTCGTGGCGAGCGGGGTGACCTGAGCGATGTCCCGGGTCAACAAGTGCATCTTCTCGATCAGTTTGACGGCATTCAGATTATTGAGCAGTTCATCCCCGCTTCGATTGATCCGCAAGCAGTTCGTGTCGGGGTTGGGCTCTTTCTTCCGTCTGGATATGTTGAACAAGCCGGGCAGACTCTACAAGTGCTCGGTGTTTCGTTTGTGGTTGCAGAGCATGAAACTGGCACCACGAATGGATTTATGGCGGCTTACCAAGGACGAGGTGGTTGGAATGTCCAAGATCATTTGAATCGAACTTCAAATCTGAGCCGAAGAGCTCTGATACAAATGTCAGACGCATCTCATGTGATGGTGATGCTTGGGCATAACGCTGAGCCTGAGGGGATATCAGTGTTTGAGTCGAGGATCATCGAACTTGTAGCTCAATGGGAGCTTGCGTTTACAGCTGAGAATCGTGAGCGACCTACCTTCGTATTCGTTTCACCATGGCCACTTGAAGGGGCATCAATTGGACCGTATTTGGTAGAGGTTAATGAAATTTTGGCAAGAGTTGCCAAACAAAACCCTCAGGACAAGTTCGTGAGCTATTTCAATTTCTTCGATGGAACTCCGCCGAATTTATATGATCCAGTTCGATACACACTAGACGCAGGTCAAGTGCATCCTGATGATATTCAAACTGCAGTTCATCTTGCTGAAGATCTCTTTGAGATGTTGTTTGAGAGTTGTGTCGTGGATATGAATCGCGATCACGCTCTCAATTTTCTGGATCTCAGTGCATTTTTGCAAGCTTTTCAAGAAGGAAACTTGCTGGCTGATTTTGCAGAGGATGGGAATCTTAATTTTCTCGATGTTTCACTGTTCATCTCCACTTTCGCCAAAGGCTGCCAATGAGACGAGTCATGCAGGCGATGCGTAAAAATCCGTGCATTTTGGTACAAGAACGAACGAGTTGATATCGAAACCATGAATCTTGAGTAATCACAAGAGTCATTAAGCTATGGCGTGAGATACTTCAAATTTGGATGCAGATTTATTTCACTTCCCACGATTCGTTCCCAGTGACCAACGCCTGAAGGTCAAGCTGTTTGGAGTTCGCCTTTGATTTGGCCTCGTCGAGCTGATTCTGCAGTAGCTCGTTGTAGGTCGGCTTGGATGGATCCGCATGGAGCACACCGATGGGTTCGGGGAACTCTGGATGCGCCATCTGGGAGTACATATTCGCAAGGAACATGTTGGTTTCATCATGAATGATGAGATCTGATTCGGTGATGCCGTTCTCGCCAATGATGACGATTTCTGGTTTCCCATTGTTGAAACGGATGCCTTTTTTGCGTTCGGAACCAAAGATCAACGGCTTGCCGTGTTCGACCTTGATGGTGTTCTCCGGCATGGTGTCCTTCTGGGACGCGTAGAACCATGCCTTGTGGTTGAAGATGTTGCAGTCCTGGTAGACCTCGATAAACGAAGTCCCCTTGTGCCCGATGCCTCGCTTGTAGATCTCGTCCATGCCTTTCATGTCGACATCGATGCTGCGTGCAATGAAGGTGCATCCGGACGCGACCGCGATCGCGATCGGGTTGACCGGGAAGTCGATCGATCCCGCTGGGGAGGTCGGGGAGATCTTGCCCTGCTCGCTCGTCGGGGAGTACTGCCCCTTGGTGAGGCCGTAGATCTTGTTGTTGAGGAGCATGATGGTGAGGTCAACATTACGGCGCATCGTGTGGATGGTGTGGTTGCCTCCGATAGAGAGCAGGTCGCCGTCGCCTGAAACCACGCAGACTTCGAGATCAGGGTTGGCGCACTTGACACCGGTAGCGACCGCGAGGGCGCGGCCGTGGATCGAGTGCATGCCGTATGTGTCGACGTAGTACGGGAAGCGAGCGGCACAACCGATGCCTGAGACAAACACGAAGTTCTCTTTGCGTGTATTGACATCGGGAAGTGCTTTGCGGACCGCGGCGAGTGCTGCGTAGTCGCCGCATCCGGGACACCAGCGGACATCCTGGTCGGTCGTGAAGTCCTTCGCGGTGTAGATCGGGAGCGTGGTGTCTTTGGATTCAATGGTGCTCATGACTCGATCACCTCCTCGATGCGATCGGCGAGTGTTTCGACTTTGAAAGGTTGGCCCTTGACGATGTTGATGCCATGGGTTTCGATGAGGAACTTCGCGCGGATCAGGAAGCTGAGCTGTCCAAGGTTGATCTCAGGGACAATGACTTTCTTGAACGACCTGAGGACTTCTTCGGTGTTCGATGGGAACGGGTTGAGGTACTGGAGGTGCGCCGAGCTGACCTTGTGTCCCTTCGCGCGGAGCTGATGCACGGCGGTCGTGATCGATCCGAAAGTACCACCCCATCCAAGGACGAGGGTGTCACCCGATGGGTCACCGTCGATTTCTAAGAGCGGGATGGAATCTGCGGCTCGCGCGACCTTCTCCGCTCGCAATCGGACCATCTTGTCGTGGTTGTCTGGGTCGTAGGAGACATTCCCGGTCTCGTCTTCTTTTTCCAGACTCCCGACGCGGTGCTCAAGTCCCGGCGTTCCGGGGATCGCCCATCTGCGAGCGAGCGTTTGCGGATCACGCTCGTATGGACGGAAGCCGTCCTCTCCGATGTCACTTTGTGTCGGATGCGTGATCGAGATCTCTGGGATCTGTCCCACATCCGGCACTTTCCAGGGCTCCGCGCCGTTGGCGATGTATCCATCTGAGAGGTAGATCACGGGGCACATGTATTTGACAGACAGACGCACCGCTTCGATCGCCATGTTGAAACAGTCCGAGGGGCTGCGCGGCGCGACGATGATGAGCGGGCTCTCGCAGTGACGTCCGAACATCGCTTGGAGCAGGTCCGCTTGCTCGGTTTTCGTCGGAAGACCAGTCGCTGGTCCAGCTCGCTGGACATCGACAATGACGAGCGGGAGTTCGAGCATGAGTGCGAGCCCCATCGCTTCGCCCTTGAGTGCTAGTCCAGGGCCGGAGGTTCCGGTGACGCCGATGTCACCAGCAAAGCTCGCGCCGATCGCGGTACAGATCGCGGCGATCTCGTCTTCGGACTGGATGGTTTTGATGCCGAATCGCTTGAGGTTTGACAAGCCTTGGATCACATTTGAAGCTGGGGTGATCGGGTAGCTGGCGTAGACGATCGGTTTGCTTGCTTTCTGAGAAGCGGTCACCAATCCAAGGACGGTTGCTTCATTTCCGCTGATTTGCCTGTAGATTCCTGGTTCTTGTTTCGCAGGAGGAACGCGGTAGCGAGATGGAAAGAGTTCAGAGGTTTCTCCAAAGTAATATCCTGCTTTGAGGGCTTGGATATTGATCTCTGCGACCTCTGGGAGATTCTTCTTTGTCGCAAACTTATTGTTGAGGTACTTGATGGTTTGGTCAATGGGACGCTCATAGAGCCAATAGACAATGCCGAGTGCGAACATGTTTCGGCATCTGTTGATGTCTTTTGCACCCATCCCTGAATCTGCAAGGGAGTCCTTTGTCAGTCTGGACATCGGTACCTTGACGAGGGTGTATTTGGCATTGATTATTTCATCGTCGAGCGGGTTATAGCCAGCGGGGTAGCCGCATTTCGATAGATTGCCTTTGGTGAACTCGTCTTCGTTGACGATGATGATTCCACCCGGTTCTACATCATCTATATTGACTTTCAGTCCTGCTGGGTTCATCGCGATCATTGCGTTTACACGATCGCCAGGGGTAAAGATGTCTTCGCTTGAGAACTGGAGTTGGAAACCTGAAACCCCAAAGGTCGTGCCTTTCGGGGCTCGGATCTCAGCGGGGAAGTCTGGGAAAGTTGCGAAATCGTTTCCAAAGATCGCGGAGGTCTCGGTAAACTGGCCACCGGTGAGCTGCATGCCGTCGCCTGAATCGCCGCAGAATCGGATCACGACGGAGTCGAGAACAGCTGAGGTTTTTTCGATTGGTTGATGGGTTGTCATATATGCCTTAACCCGCTTGGGATTGAGCGTTGAAAGTCTGGATCGGCTAAGCCGAGCGATTGGGCATTTTAGGCGTACGAAGTCTACCCAGACGGTATGGTCGGTGATCGGGGTGTCGATACTGGAGGAAACATCCGACCTTGATTCTGGCATTCTGGTATAGTGGGGCAAGACCAGAACCAATCAGCGAGAACTGCATATGCGGATCGGAATACCCAAAGAAATTCACCCCGGCGAACGAAGAGTTGCGGGAACTCCCCGAACGGTTAAAGACTTGATCCAGATGGGATTTACAGTCGTTGTCGAACAGGGGGCAGGAAACGCGGCTGAGCACTATGACGAGATGTATGCTGAGGCGGGGGCCGTCATTACGAGCGATGTCCGATCGCTGTGGGCGGATTCGGACATTGTCCTCAAAGTCCATTCTCCACAATATCACGAGGATTTAGACGCGCATGAGGCGGATCTGATTCAACAGGGTGGATGTCTGATCGGATTTATTTGGCCTGCTCAGCACCAAAGTCTTTTGGACAAACTCAATGCTCGTGGCGCGTCGGTGCTTGCGATGGATTGTGTTCCTCGGATTACCAGGGCGCAGAAGGTTGACGCGTTGAGCGCGATGGCGAACGCCGCAGGATACCGAGCGGTTATCGAAGCGGTGAATGTGTACCCTCGATTTCTGACTGGTCAGAGCACGGCTGCGGGAGCGATCAAACCCGCAAAGGTTCTTGTGATCGGGGCAGGTGTGGCTGGGCTCGCTGCGATTGGAACAGCGAGGTCACTGGGAGCGATTGTTCGTGCCTTTGACACTCGGCTGGAAGTTGGCGATCAGGTTCGCTCGATGGGGGCGGAGTTTTTGGAACTCGACTTCGACGAGGAAGGTGCGGGACAAGGCGGATACGCGAAAGTCATGTCCAAAGAGTTTCTCGATGCTGAGATGAAGCTGTTTGCTCAGCAAGCGATGGATGTGGACATCATCATCTCGACAGCACTCATCCCAGGGAAACCCGCCCCACTGCTCATCACGGCGGGGATGGTTGAATCCATGCGTGAAGGGGGAGTCATTGTGGATATGGCAGCACAGCAAGGCGGGAACTGTGCGCTGACTGAGCCGGGCGAACTTAAGATTCACAAAGGAGTCCGAATAGTTGGCTACACAGATCTACCAAGTCGAATGGCCATTCAGACCAGTTGGCTTTATGCGTCAACATTGGTGAACATGATTGATGAGATGGGTGGGGTTGAAAACTTCTCAATTGATCTGGAAAATGAAATCATCCGTGGCGCCTTGGTGTGTCACAAAGGGGAGACGACCTGGCCTCCCCCACAGGTTACGCCGCCGGTGATCGCAACTTCTCCAGATCAACCACGGGCAGCAACCCCCGAAGCGACAAAGGTTGAAGTCAAAAAACCTGCTCCTTGGGTACAGTATCTTGTGCTCATCATTGCGGCTCTTGCACTCTTTGGGCTTGGTGTTTCAGCTCCAGAATCGTTCCTGAGTCACTTTACCGTCTTCGTACTCGCATGCTTTGTGGGATGGCAGGTGGTTTGGAATGTCGCTCCGGCTTTGCATACCCCTTTGATGAGCGTGACCAATGCGATTAGCGGGATTATCTTAATCGGTGGCATGATGCATCTATCGGGTGCTCCCACACACACAGTCACGATTCTCAGTGCAGTTGCGGTTTTCATTGCCGCGATCAATATCTCCGGCGGGTTCTTGGTCACTCGCAGAATGCTTTCGATGTTTCATCGGTAGATTTGTTTTCGTCACTTTGTTGAACACCATTTTCATAGGTCCATGATGCCCAATACCCTTTCTACTGTTGCTTACACCGTTGCTGCTGCGTTGTTTATTCTCAGTTTGTCGGGGTTGGGAAACCCTGAAACCGCCCGCCGTGGGAACTTCTTTGGTATTGCAGGCATGCTGATCGCATTGGTTGCAACTGCTGCTAATCAGGAATTCAGTGGCTACGGAATGCTGGCACTCGCATTGATTCCTGCAGCACTCATTGGTTGGGTTCTTGCGAGCCGTGTACAGATGACTGAGATGCCTCAGTTGGTCGCGCTGCTCCATAGCTTTGTAGGTGCCGCGGCTGTTCTGGTAGGGTTTGCAACTTTGCTTGAACCCGATCACACCATGATTGGTGCAGAAGCGGCAATACATACCATCGAGATTTACATAGGTGTCTGTATAGGTTCAGTGACCTTTACTGGCTCGGTGATTGCGTTTGCAAAGCTTCACGGCATCATTGGCGGAAAGCCTTTGATTCTGCCTGCTCGTCACTTGGCAAACATCATTGTGCTCTTGGTCACTCTTTGGGTCGGATCCGAGTTCGTTCACGCTGTTGAGACAGAACAGGTTGCGCGATCATTGTGGCTGCTCGGCGCAGCAACAGCAATCACCGCGTTGCTCGGAATCCATATGGTCATGGCGATCGGTGGCGCGGATATGCCGGTGGTTGTGTCAATGCTCAACAGCTATTCTGGCTGGGCTGCTGCAGCTGCTGGATTCATGCTTTCAAATGATTTGTTGATCATCACCGGAGCGCTTGTTGGATCGAGCGGCGCAATCCTGAGCTACATCATGTGTAAAGGAATGAATCGCTCGTTTATCAGTGTTATTCTTGGTGGGTTTGGTGCAGCGGAAGGAACTGCTGTTGAAGTAGAGGGTGAACATCGAGAGATACAGGTTGATCAGACCGTGTCATTGATCCGGAACGCGAAGCGAATCGTCATCGTACCTGGGTATGGCATGGCCGTCGCTCAAGCTCAGCACACACTCTCTGAACTGACGAAAGATCTCCAGTCGAATGGCGTCATGGTACAGTTCGCGATTCACCCGATCGCGGGGCGGCTCCCAGGGCACATGAATGTTTTGCTCGCCGAGGCGAATGTGTCTTATGACATCGTTCTCGAAATGGATGAGATTAATCATGAATTCCCAGAGACCGATCTGGTCTTGGTGATTGGAGCCAACGACATCGTTAACCCAAGTGCGATAGATGACCCTGCAAGTTCTATTGCAGGCATGCCAGTGCTCGAAGTATGGAAAGCAAAGGATGTCATCGTCATGAAACGAAGCATGGCGAGTGGCTATGCGGGGATTGCCAATCCGCTCTTCTTTAAGCCCAACACGCAGATGCTCTTTGGTGATGCCAAAAAGAACGTGGACGCCATACTCACCGCGTACCGTAGCGGTTGACTTGATCAGGCAAGCACCTGTTGGGCGTTAGGAACCCAGAATACCCTACTCCATGGTTTCCGTTAGGATACAGGTCAACTCAACAGTCTCCGGGTCACTTGTAGTTCCTATTGCGAGTACATCGTGCTATCCTCATGACTCGGTTTGTATCCCGAGCATTGTCTGGTATTGAATGTCACCATCTAAGTAGATCAACATGCAAAGCCTTCTCTCTGCACGGAATTTGACGAAAGCTTTCCCGTCTAACACCCTCTTTGAAGGTGTTTCGCTCAATGTGAACGAGGGGGAGCGAATCGGGCTGATCGGTCCAAATGGAAGCGGGAAAACAACACTCCTCAAAATACTTGCAGGCTTAGAGCACCATGACGATGGGGAACTCACCAGAAAGCAATCGCTCAGAGCCGTCTATGTCCAGCAAGATGATCGTTTTGCGGACGGATCTACCCCACTATCCGTCGTGCGAGATGATCTCGGAATCGACCTCGACTCTGGCATGGATCCAACAACGAGAGCAGAAATCACGCTCACTAAACTTGGGTTTACCAACCTTGAACAGCCAGTCGCATCGCTTTCTGGTGGATGGCGCAAGAGGTTGTCGCTCGCTCGAGCGATCGCTCATGATCCTGAACTGCTTATGCTTGATGAGCCAACCAACCACCTCGACCTTGAGGGTGTCCTTTGGTTGGAGCGGTTTGTCAAGCAAGTTTCCATTTCGATCGTGTTCGTCACGCACGATCGTAGATTCCTTGAGAATACTGCAACGCGTATTATTGAACTCTCGAAGGCATATCCCGGAGGCGCTTTTGAGTCTGCTGGGAACTATTCGGAGTTTGTGAAGCGTAAAGAGGCCTTTCTGGAAGCACAGCTCGCTGCACAGACAAGTATCGCATCGAAGGTCCGAAGGGATACCGCTTGGCTCAACCAAGGAATCCAAGGACGGCAAACTCGCAATAAGACACAGGTTCATGCAGCCTCTGTTCGACGAGAAGTACTCAAAGCGACTTCTGATCGAAATCAGGCCACCTCGAAAACGGCTTCGTTCTCCTTCCAATCTACGGGGCGAAAAACAAACAAACTGCTCGTCCTTGAATGCGTTTCGAAGAAACTTGGAAACAAGCAACTTTTCGAAGGTCTCAGCCTCACACTATCACCAGGCCAAAGGGTTGGACTGCTTGGTGTCAACGGATCTGGGAAGACAACATTGATGCGATTGATGTCTGGTGATCTGAAGCAAGATTCTGGTTCGATCATCTCCGCCGAAAATCTCAATGTTGTTACTTTCAGCCAGCATCGGGAAGCACTGGATCAGAACCAGACTCTCCAAGAAGCGTTGTGCCCCTACGGCGAGACAGTCAACTACAACGGGCAGTCCATTCATGTCACAGGGTGGGCAAGAAAGTTCTTGTTCAGCCCGGATCAGCTCTCAACGAGACTGAAAAACCTCTCTGGTGGTGAACAAGCACGAGTCTTGATTGCGAACTTGACATTGCTTCCTGCTGATATATTGCTTCTTGATGAACCCACAAATGATCTTGACATCCCATCGCTCGAGGTACTCGAAGAATCGCTGATGGCATTCTCGGGAGCGATTGTGCTTGTCACCCACGATCGGTTCTTGCTCGAACGCATCTCTACAGAATATCTTGCACTGGATAATCAGGGGGGTGGGAAGTGGTTTGCTTCTATTGAGCAATGGCAGGCGTCAAACAAAGTGCTCCAGTCAGTAGCAGAAACTCCCAAAGCCAAAGAACCAGTTCAAAAAGCAAAAGGCACATCAAGGACAGGAAAGCTCTCCTACAAGTACCAACTTGAATACGACGCCATGGAAGAAGCTATCCTCAAAGCTGAATCAGATCTGGAACAACTCGAGGAAGCAGCTGCCGATCCCGCTTTGAAATCTGATCACAAACGAGCCGCTGAAGCATACTCGAAACTCGAAGCGGGGCAAGCCCGTGTCGCAGAGCTCTACGCTCGATGGAGTGAACTCGAAGAGATGTTCTAACGGGACGAACTGTTTGTATCTGCATGAGCATTGACTCTATTGGCTCATCGAACATGATCAAGACAAGCCCCCAGCCAAACGACTGGGGGCGGGAATAAATAGAATATAGAATAATCATCAGCGACGGCGGCGAGATGCGATTGCCCCACCGACACTTAGTAGCACGAGAGCGCCAGGTGCTGGTACGGTATTGCCCTCGATTGCAAACTTGAACACCTTTCCGCCATAGGTAGCTGTGTAGTCTTGCCAGCTTGCACCGTTATTGCTTGATCGATATGTTGCTTCATCATCGATCGTCCATCCGGCTGTAGAGGATTCTGCGTCGGATCCGGTTGCTTCCCATCCCATGTATGTACCTGTTGTGTTCCGGACTCCGAACCAATATGCGGTATTGGCATCGAGCGCGATGCCCGCGACTGATGCGAAGCTTACGGTTTGAGTCCCGCCGCCATCGAAAATGGTCGGGGTTGAATCAAAGGATGCAACAAGTGAGTCTGGCCCCATCCCAGAGTCCGTGTATATATACGCTTCGTATGTTGCATCCCCAAAACCGGATGCGTTTCTAAGGCGTGCGGTTGCACTGAATACTTCAGACAGATCCGTGCCGGTAACGAACTGGCTTGAATAAATAATGCTGTTTGTGAGTAAACCGGTACTCGAAGGTGTAAAGGTGCTGCTCTGATTCAAGTTGCTGACCAGAACATCCGCGGACACTGCTGATGTCGCTGATACACAAAGAATACCTGCGATGATCTTTCGTTCGATAAGTTTCATGATTTTCACTTCCTCTTTCTTGTAGGTGATTGAGGCTGAAAGTACAGCCCACAACTACACTGCGAAAGTTGAAGCATGCGCGCTCCAAGAAAACGGAAATAAAATAAAAAAATGCCGAAAGGATCGCTACAGCCATGTCTATGGCTCGCCGGCTTCCCATTGGTCTGCAAGATCATCCATCCCTCGAGAGCGGTAATGCGTAGCCAGCAATTCTGCCGCACGCTGCGTTAATGGGTGGGAGTCCCCCAACTGATCACGAAAGACTGTCACTGCACCTAAGAACAATGGTTCAGCGTCCTCGTGTTTGCCTAGCGTGTCATATACAGCAGCCAGTTCTAGTTCGAGACGAGTCACCACAGAATGCCCTGTCGGCATTGATGAACGGGCCCTTTGGACTGCCTCTTCCAGTATGTTTTCAGCTTGTTGTGCGTCGCCCATATCCGTAAGGACAGCACCGAGGGCACTCATTGTCATGAGTGTTCCTGGGTGTGATTCGCCGCGGACGATCTTGCTTGCTTCGAGGACCTCGGTGAGTAAGCCGTGTGCTCGCTCGTACTTATGCTGCGAACGCAGTGTCAGCGAAAGGTCCTGCATTGCGAGGAGTGTAGCAGGATTCTTGATTCCGACCTTTGATCGCAATCGCTCATAAGCGTATTCGAAGATTGGCTGAGCTTTCTCCATATCCCCTGCTGAGAGATAGAGCACTCCAAGTCCGCGAGCTCGCTCTAGAGTTCGTTCATGATCAGGCCCAAAGACGCGTTTAGATCGTTCAAGCACATCAACGAAAAGTCTCTCGACTTCTTCATATCGTCCTTGTTCGCCGATTGCGATTGCCAGGGCGTACTGGGATTCGAGTGTGTCAGGATGATCGATTCCCAGACTCGTCTTTCGCCCTTCATATGCATCACGAAGTAAACTCTCGGATTCGGAATACTGCTCTGTCAGGGTCGCAAGCTGGCCCAGTTCGTGAGATGCCTCGAGTGTGCGTGGATCGGTGGGACCATATTCAGCCAATGCAAGCGATTGAGAACGGGTTAACTGAGTCTCCGCTTTGTCATACACTGCCAATCGAGCGTAAGTCCTGCCGATTGTCATACGAACTGCCGCTTCAACCTCGGGAAGTTCATCGAAGCGCGAATCAACCCGTTCAGCTGCGACATCTAGCACATCGCGGACGCGTATATCGCTACCTCTTTCCTCTGGCGCCGCTGCTGCAAGTAGATCGTCAATCAGAAAGGTATTGACTTCTGTAGCGATTTTCGCTTCCGTGCGAGCGCGTGACTCCGCTTCAAGCGATCGCAGTAAACCAGCCGTTGTTCCTACGAGAGCAAGCACGATCAATGCAACAGCTCCCAATGCCACTTTGTTTCTGCGCGTGAATTTATCTAACCTGTAGAGCGTACTTGGGGCACGCGCTGAGACTGGTTCGTGATGTAAGAACCGTAACACATCATCGCTCAGTTCTTTGACAGTACCATAACGCCGTTCTCGTTTTTTTTCTAATGCCTTCACGACAATCCAGTCCAGATCGCCTGACAGGGTTGCTACATGTTGTGAAGGCCGCAACGGCTCAACATCACGAATTTGCTTGATGATATCTGCATGACTCGACTGCTTGAGAGATTCCGAATCAATCGTCGCTTTCCCGGTAAGCATCTCGTAGAGCAAAGTTCCGAGCGAGTAGATATCTGTCCTTGTATCGATGTCACGCTCACCAGCGGCTTGTTCCGGACTCATATAGCCCAATGTACCAATGGGCTGGCCTTGCTCTGTGATTGTGAATGCGTCATGGTTGGCGTATTCTTCATTGCCAGCGTCTGTAAATGCACGCGCGATGCCGAAATCAATCACTTTTGGCACTGAACTTCCATCCAGTTCGGCAACAAGGACATTGCTCGGCTTGAGATCACGATGGATTATGCCTTTCTGATGCGCGTGCTGAACAGCATTGCAGACTTGCATAAACAGTTCTAAACGCTCCCGAATACTGAGATCCTTACTTTGGCAATAGTCTGTGATCCGAAGCCCATCGACGAACTCCATCACAAAGAATGGCCTGCCAGAGGGAAGCATCCCGGCGTCGAAAAGTTTCGCGATTCCGGGATGTTCCATGAGTGCCAAAGTTTGACGTTCTGTTTGAAAGCGGGCGAGAACTCGTTTCGAATCCATTCCAAGCTTGACAACTTTCAATGCGACTGTTCGATGGACAGGCAGAATCTGTTCTGCACGGAATACGGATCCGAAACCGCCTTCACCTACAACAGAATGAATCCGGAATCGTCCCTCCGATTCAATCTCATCGATCGATTGGCGATCTTGCTTGCACGCATTACCCACATGAAAGCTCGAACCAAGAATGGGTGATTCGAGTTGAGATCCGGATGCATCATGTTCAAGCATGGACTCGATTTTTTGGACCATCTCGTCATTTTCACAACGGGATCGCACATAATCAGCTCGCTCATCCTCAGGGAGCTGTAATGCGTGATCAAATATCTCGGTGAGTTTGGCAAATTGTTCTGGATTCACTCGTCTACCTTCAACTATGAGAGTTCGCTTGCAAGCCAGGGGCGTGCTGCCCGCCAAATCCTTGACGCTTGTGTGCGAGATATATTGAGTGTCTCAGCTGTTTCTTGCTCTGTAAGACCACCAAAGTATCGCAACTCGACAAGCTGAGCCATCTTAGAATTCATTGCTTCTAGCTTCAACAAGGCATCTTCGAGTGCCAGCAAATCTACTCCTGGTGTTTGGTCAGCGAGCATCCCCCCATCGAGCGTAATCCGATGATTGTTGCCACCTCTTTTGATTGCATTGCGCGAGCGTGCATGATCAATGAGCACCTGGCGCATGACCTTGGAAGCAAGACGGAAGAAATGAATACGCCCTTGAATCCTGTCCGCTGGTGTGTTGGCAAGTCGAACATATGCCTCGTTCACGAGTGCTGTTGGCTGGAGCGTGTGCCCAGGGTTGTAGTCTTGCAAATGTGTTCTTGCAAGCTTCCGAAGTTCCTCGTAGACTCTTGGCATCAATGCCCGCATTGCCGAATCGTCGCTATGCCCCAGCTCAGCCAGTATCTGTGTGATGGTGTGCTCTTCCATTGCGTTGAAACTCTCACATCAGGTGCACTTCTGATTCGTTCAATCAACCATATTGAATCAAATCGCAGCCATCCAAATACCTTATCGTCTACCTGCCGCATAAATCAAAAATAGTTCTATAGCTGGACACCTACTCAGGAGTGAATGGAGCCGATTAAACTTCTGGGATTCTGTGTTGTGGGATTCTAAATCATCATTCAGTTGCACATACGGACATACGCTGCCAATCCATCGGATGGGGCTAGATGAGAGTACTCACTTTGTGCATGGAAAACCATGTAAACAAAGAGCGCGTTAAAGAATGCTAACGCAGATTGCCAAACTCTGAAATCAACTGTGTTGTACTGGGGAAATCCCCATCAACTCACGGGCACCCAACAGCAAAAGCATCAAGGAATGCCGATACATCGAGGAAGTTAAAGCTTCCGTCTTCAGTGAAGTCAGCAACTGGATCTTGCATGCTGAATGCGGAAAGGAATGCGGACACATCAAGGAAGTTGAGATCCCCTTCGCCAGTCAAATCGGCTAGGCATCCTGAGGCACAAGAGACCCCGAAGATGTGTACATCGTCGATGCCCGCCTCAACCACTGAGCCCTCGCCGAGATCACTTGCTACGAACTTGATTCGCATAGTCGAAGTCAGATTCACAAAGTCTCCGACATTGAACCCTGTTTCAATCCACCCGCCAGATGTCCCATCTCCACTTGGACCGACAGTCTCAACAAGGGTGTACGAATTGCCATCATCGTTTGAGACAAACACCTCGAACACATCAGCGTTTGGAGCTGCGCCGGTACTATTTGAATACCAGCGTGCATATGAGATCATGGCAGATTCGGTATTGCTCAGGTCGATCTGGTTGCTCACCAGCGAGGTTGTTCCACCGTCAATGTCATTCTCGCCGAGCGAGCCACCTGGACTGCCTTGCCCGGTCACCCATGCGACAGTACCGATCGCTGTGTTGTCATTTTCTGGCTGTGCAGCTGTGCCATTGGGATCCACACGAACCCAAACTCCTGTTGTTGCGTTGTCACCAGGAGCTCCTGCGGAGAAGCCAACAGGAGACTCAAAGTCATAGAGATTGTTCAAATCTACTTGGTCTGCTGCCAATGTGCTAAATGCACCTGAAGCTCCAGCGGCAGGTGCGGTCACCGTTGTTCCAGATTGAAGATCAAACGAGATGAAGTACTCTACATTTGTTGGGCAATCGCTTGGGGCAGGGAAGGTTGCTGAGAATGAAGTGGTTGAGTTGGTGGTAAGAGGAAACTGCTGGAACCCTGATCCTGTATCAACATGGAATGTGCCGCTGCCCTGGACAATGGGGTCTGCCAACGAAGGAACAATCTCAATGTTGAGCGTGTCGCCGCCGGAGGAAGAAAGGAGTTCGGGCAAGCCATCAGGCAACAAGATTTCGAGCCCAGTGACGAACTCGCCACCCGCGTTTTCGATCTCGTCGCGGTAAATCGCTGTCCCGGTCCACCAAGAAATATCGCCATACACACTTGTGCTCGTCGTACCGCCTGAGAGGACACCCGCGATGACCCATTCGTCACCAAACTGAACAAGAACTGGACCACCACTATCGCCTGGTGCGGTTGTGGCTTCAAACTCGAGCGGAGTCGAACTGCTACTAGGGATGGTGTTTGCACCGCTGGTGCCGTTATCGAAGTCGGTCGAGATGATGTTGCTTCCGCTTGAGTTCGAAGGGCTGCCGTAGGCATCGATGATATTCTCACCGCCCCAGCGTCGACCATCTGCAGAGAATCCGTGGCCTGCACTACCGAGGCCGTTGTACCCATAGCCGAGGGTCGCAGCGAGCATCCCTTCGAGATCATTCGTCTCATCGATCAGACGCATTGGCTCAGCGATATTGGCCGGAACCGAAGAGTTCAGAATATGGATAGACACATCACCTCCATCCAGGAGCGATCCGCTACCGGCGGGAAGAATTGATGATTGAACCGTGACGGTAAAGTCTGGGCTGTTTGAGTTATCGCCGAATCGTATAAGGGCACCAGAACCGATACCACAGTGACGCGCACTGATGACGACATTGGGAGCGATCAGCGTCCCGGTGCATCCTACCGATACACTAATAACAGCATCAAAGGGGGCGGCATAATCTCGTGATCCTTGAGCACCGATGGTGTTGTTTATCACAATACGCGGGAAGACGCCGTCATCGACTTCAGGCGAACCTGGTGCGTAAGTTTTGGTGTCAATCTGCCGTGCGGACAACACATCGCCAGTGACAGCATCGATCACCATTTCGAAGTGTGTTGGACTGGCTGGCAATCCTCGATCAATGAGCGAGGTTGTCACTTCCCACGCAAGAACTGCTTCGTCGCCAGTTCTGAACCAGACCTGTTCGGCTACTGAATCCAACGCATCGGGAAGGAGTGCTTGGGCTAAGACAACTGCAGCGCCTTCTTCTATATTCAACGCGTCTTGCCGGAGTACCAGATCTTGAGTTGAATCGTCATAGACTTGATCTATCTTGCCGTCTGCATTCTCGATCACATAGACTCGGGCACCGTGAAGTGGAAGATCATTGATGTATTTCTTGAAGACCATCGCATCTGCAGGATCGTTTTTCCCTGTTTCAATCAACTCGATTCGGGTGTCTGCTTGTTGTAGGTAGGAGGTTGATTCGGTGCTCGCCAAATCAGCACGAACGCTCGCTTCATCCGCAATGCAAAATCCGCTCATCCACGAGATGATTGTTAGTGAAACCATTGTCTTGTTCAAAGTGATCATTCTCAAAGTCTCCATCCATAAAACACTGCGTGAAAGGCGATGGCTTTAAGGAAGAAAATCCCGTACACACCCATCTACAACTCCACTACACGCTGGGCCGAGTATACAGCATTCTCGGGCAATCCTGAAGGAATTCCCTGAACGAAGGCGAGTTTGAAGTCATAAAAGCAGCTTTACGACCATCAAAAATTGATTCCCTCATGAAATTGATGATGAAAAAGATGATTCGTTACGATCACATCCGTTTCATTCAATGCTTTGTCCATGATGAGACGAGGTTCGAATCTACTACTACCCAAAATGAAAAAAGCTTCAATCAGCAGATGCTGAATGAAGCCTTGATATTTAATAGCGGGGGAAGCGATCGATTTGACTCACTCAACTAGGGTAGATGAACTCCGCTATAGATAAATGCCTTTGGCCTGATCATTTACGGATCAATGATTGGGGACTAGTCGGACATTCTTTGCGTCAAAGCTGTACTCGTGCAGCTTGTTTTGCTTAATCAGTTCGATAGATTCGTGAATTACGGAAAGAGGCACTAAGAACCATTCACGGGGCTTCACATCATGCCCGAATCGGTCTTTCATTGCGATATCTAGTCTCGCATCTTTGAAGAACCCCTGGATGAGACGCTCAAGTTTAACCCGATTGATATTGGCTAATTTGTATGTTGCCACAATCTCGACCCCAGCCAACAGGTAGGTTGGATCTTTTTTCGCGTTGGCGATGCGTTTTTCGACTGTGCCACCTGTGACACCGATTTTATGGATTGTGTCCCGGAACTCTTTCACGGCATCAATATTCGAATTGCTCCGAAGCACATAGATGTACCCCACTTCGATGTCTTCTGCATCAATATCATCGTCAAAGATTGTTGGCAGTTTCTTTATCCGCCTGCTGTTGTCTGTCTTGTAGAGCGCTCGCTGGAATGACCGGAGGAGCATACTAGATTCAGTCCCGTTCGCAAAAATCAAGCGCATTCGGGCATCTTCACGGTTGAACCCGGTTATCTTCATCTCCCCGATGCTTTCTACATAGACGACGATACCGCCCAAGACAAAGAAATCTCCCTCGGTTACCGAGCCTTCATCATGCCTCTTGTCCTGCGAGAACTCTTCGGTCTTCATCGCGCCCGATGCCAGGTCAGCTTGAACCTGCTCGAATAGCGGCTTGTACTTCTCAAAGTTAGTGCATGGTTCTCGACGAGCTACTTCATCAGCCGCCTTTCGATCCACTTGAGAGCGGACATGCTTGAGCTTGCTAATGTCGCTCTGTTCTTGCGTGTCGACGCCGAGGGCCGCGAGCAGTTCCTCATCAGAATCCATTTGCTGGTCTTCCTTACCAGTTTCATCCGACTGAAGCAGCCCATCTGCATCAAACTGCGCAAGCAGCGCCATGCACTCCTCGGACTCGCGGATTCGATCGAGACGGATCGCGTAGAGACGCTCAAAGATGTCGAGGTCCACCCCATGGCGTGGTAGTCGCCCATGCTCCTCGACAAAACGCTGGACATCCTCGAAGCCCGCGATAACCCGCTCCTCGCGGGGCGTGAACTTGACCTGCTTCTCAGGCTCTAACTCAACGCCGAGCGAAGCGATCAGATCCGCGTCATCCTGTGTGGTTTGCTTGGCCATCATTGCCCATTCTCCTTGCTCACTTGCCGTGCTAGGAAAGCTACACCTTCGGCCATTCGCTTTTCCCATGGATCATGTGCCGTCAAAGAGGGCAACCGTCCGTGCTCGGTCTTGAATCTCATGGCACGCTTTGCAAGTTCGCGTGCCTCATCCAATGTGAGGCTCGTTTTTTTCGTACCAATGATCGCCTCGATTTCTCGTAGTCGTTTCTCATCCATCGTCTTGGATAGGATCGCATATGCCTCGCCGAACGGGTTAATACGATCGATCAGGTCGATTTCAAGCTCCTTGACACTCAACGCAAACTTACGGATGCCGTCGATCAGTGATGTGTTCTTAGACTCTGAATCTGACTCGGACAGGGCCTTCTTCCCCTGCTGGACGAAGTTCATCGCCGCAACAGCTCGCTGGCGGATCGCCTCAACATCTTCGTCCTCTAAGCTCGGGTACAATTCTTGGACGATTTTGCCCATCTTGGAAACGGTCAGCTCCTCCGGGATCAGTTCTTTGTTGAAGATACCTTGTTCAACGGCTTCCTTCTGCTGTACAAAGCTGGTCACGACTTCGTTGATGTCTTCTTGGCAGATTCGCTTGGCCTCGTCGCTCTTGGGTTCGGCAAGCCCCTTGATCTCGATCTGGCAAGTGCCGGTCTCTTCGTTAATGCCGACATTGCATTCCCCGGCTTCGTACCCACCCTCACCATAGTCAAAGCCCTCCTGAGCACCCGTTGCGGGGTTCTTGGGCCTGAACTCGAACTTGGGCGCCAGGACCTGCTCCATGAGCAAGCTCGCCGCGATCGCCTTGAGGGTGTCGTTCACAGCCTCGGTTACGGCCTGCTCGGAGGCATCGGGTTCGGCGATGAGGTTCGTGAAGCGGGCCTTGGTCTTGCCGGGGGCATCGCGGGTGGAGCGTCCGATGATCTGGACGATCTCGGTGAGACTGGAGCGATACCCAATGGTCAGGGCGTGCTCGCACCAGATCCAGTCGAAGCCCTCTTTAGCCATGCCTAGGGCGATGATGATGTCGACATGGTCGCGGTTGTTCTTCTGGACTGGGTCTTTGAGCGCCGCGGCAACCTTATCGCGTTTGGCTGGGTCGTCATCGACCAAGTCGGCGATCCGCAGCATCTTCCCATCGGGAGTCTTGACGAGTTGGAACCCGGTCTTTGGGTCTGCACCCTCCCACTCGCCGAGTTCCTCAAGAATGTGCTCGACCTCTTTGATCTTGTCCTTCGTGCTCTCGCGCGAGTTTACATTCGGAATGTGCACGATCGTCTTCTCGTTGGGATCGAGCACCTTGAGGATCTCGTCGGCGTACTGCCCGCTGTAGAAGTAGTACCCGATGTCGAGTTCTTTGAGGTAGGTGTACCCATTGATCTGCTCGTAATAGGTGTAGGTCACCGTGTCGAACTTCGACTCATCCTCGGGCATGAGCACGGCCTCAGTGTCGCCGCGGAAGTACGAGCCCGTCATCGCTACAAGGTGCGCCTTGTCCCGCTCGATGAGACGCCGGACATGCTCGCCCAGACGGTTATCAGAGTTGGCAGAGACATGGTGGAACTCGTCAACGGCGATCAATCGATCATCGAACGCATCGGTCCCGAATCGGTCTAGTGCAAAACGGAAAGTCGCATGAGTGCAGATCAGAATTTTATCATCACTATCGAGAAACTTCTTGACAGCATCGATTTTTCCACCGCCATCATCCGAGCCGGGCGCGTTGCACAGGTTCCACTTTGGCGCCACTTTCCAGTCGGCCCAGAACCCGAACTCGCAAAGCGGTTCATTGTTGAAACTCGCGCCGATGCTCTTCTCGGGGACAACCACGATCGCCTGCTTGATGCCCTGATTCTCCAGCTTGTCGAGGGCGACGAACATCAATGCACGGCTCTTGCCCGATGCGGGGGGCGACTTGATGAGCAGGTACTGCTCGCCGCGTTTCTGGTAGACGCGCTCCTGCATCGGACGCATGCCCAGCTCGTTGGACTTGGTGGAGTTGCCGCCCTGCTTGTACTTGACCGAGATGGTGGGGATGGGCTTGGTCTCGCTCATGATGTCGCCTTCTTCTTGCGTGAGGCGGGCTTCTTCGTGTCGCCCTCCTTCTCGATCATCTTGGTGTACATCTCGAACAGCTTTTCGAGGCGTTCGGTGTCGTTCTTGAATCGTCGCCCGATGTAGATGCGTTCGAGGACCTCGTCGTTGCGTTCGTGGGCCGCGCGGAGCTCGGGGAACTCGGTATCCATGCGTTTGGGGTCGTACATGTCCGCGATCGTCGCGGGCCAGTAGCGCTCGCGGGAGAGGAGGATCTCCTCGGCGCAGTGGGTGAGGTCGGCCTTGTTCTGCTCGGTGAGGGGCGGGACGGGGAAGGTGTTCCAGCCGAGGGTGTTGGAGTAAGAATACCTCATTTCGAGGCGCACACAAACAGCGGATATCCAAATAATGTGCATTCTGGATGCAATCAGAGATAGCGACCAAATTGGCTGATCCAATAAAGCAAATGTCTTGTTGCTAACAATATATCCAGCTGGAAGAATTCCACAAGGAAGAAACTCTCGACCCTCTGAACTTACACCCGGAACTACTATAATACATTCGCTGCCAGTCTGCCTGACCTCCGCAAAGCGATAGGGGGTATCCGCCAATTTTTGAGTTGTGGGACGTGGCGATTCTGACCGACTCTCCGCTACCCTCGCAAATCTGCTATTCAGCCATGAATTTTCTCTTGCAGATGAATGGCTTCCTTCACTAACCCAAAGGCAACGAGCTTGTTTGCCACGAATAAACTCGCTTGAACCCACAAATGGTCTTACATATCGCTCATCAACACCATAGCTCTTAACTGCATCTCGAGCCTCTGAACTACTTAGCAACAATGCCCCCCCATCATTTGGCATGTTGCCGAATGTCATTTCCGGCAAGCCATTCAACGGCTTACTCATCGGTCTCACAATGATACTCTTTCCTGGCGAAAGATAAGGATTTATATTCTCTACCACCCTCACTTCAGACTCTCCAAGCGGACCAAGCGTGAATATACGCCTTGGAGTACCATTGTCAGAAGTCATCCCAACGACAACTACGCTAACTCCAGCATTATGACTCGCCAAATTCGACCACTTAAAGCTAGTATGAGCAAAGTGAATTACGCACCCTCTATCAAATACTACAGGCCACAGAGATTGCACTTGCCTTCCTTGGCAGATCGAATTCGTTGTCACTATAGCTGCCGATGTGTGCCTCACAGTAGATATATAATCTGATGCTCTAGCTAGCCACCCACTGACATAATCTAGTGATTTCCAGTTTTTAGATCTTCCTTTGAATACGCGGCCAAGGTCTTCCTTTTGCTCACTTGTCTGCCATTGGCTTCCCTTATAGGGCGGATTTCCACATATGAATGTCTCACCTCCCTCATTCTCAAAGTCCATCTCAACCTGATCCAGCGGTGTCTGATATAAATCATCAGCGAATAACTTCACACGCTCACCAGTTGGCGGGCAAATGCTCAGCCAATCGATTCGTAGCGCGTTGCCGCATGTAATCCAGTTCGCCTTCTCCAGCGGCAGGAACACCAGACGCGCCTGCTTCTCGCCCAGGTACTCCACATCGCACTGGAACTCCGCGATGACGAGCGCGAGGCGGGCGATCTCGGCGGCGAAGTGGCGGATCTCGATGCCGCGGAAGTTGGTGAGGGGGATTGCGCTCAGGTTCTCCTCTTCCCCGCGTCGTGTGTTGATCTCGAACTCGATCTTGCGCATCTCCTTATACGCGATGACGAGGAAGTTGCCCGAGCCGCACGCGGGGTCGTAGACGCGGATGCGGGCGATGCGGTTTCGCAGGTTCAGGAGCTTGCGCTTGCTGCCCTGGGTTGATCCGTCCCCGGCCTCTTCGAGTTTCTCGCGCAGGTCGTCGAGGAAGAGCGGGTTGAGGACCTTGAGGATGTTGGGGACGCTCGTGTAGTGCATGCCCAGCTCGCCGCGTTCATCGTCGTCGGCGACGGCCTGGATCATGGATCCGAAGATGTCGGGGTTGATCTGCTTCCAATCGAGGTGCCCGATGTGGATCAAGTACGAGCGGGCGAGCTTGGAGAATCGTGGGACCTCAACGCTATCCGAGAAGAGCCCACCGTTCACATAAGGAAACTGCCCAGCCCACGGGCGGAAGTCATCCTTTTCGCGCTCTTTAAGCGGCGTATCCATGGAGCGGAACAGCTCGGAGACCACCTCATGGGTGTTGGCGCCGCTGCTTTCAGTCATCTGCTCGATCGTGGCGGTAAACAAATCGTCATGAAAGATATTCGTATCCTCAGCGAAGAAGCAGAAGATCAATCGGGCAAAGAAATGGTTGAGGTCCTCGCGGCGCTCGGGAGTCCCCCAGTCCGGATTCTCACTGAGTAGCTCGATGTAGAGCTTGTTGAGGCGGCTTGTTGCCTTGATGTCAAAGGCGTTCTCTCGGATCTGCTTGACGCTGGTGATGCCCGCTAGTTCGAGGAAATACCCAAAGCGATCGCTGACCTTGGCGTAGTCACTGATCAGCGGCGGCTCGGCATCGTCGAGCAGGTTCTCGGCGTGGAGTGTCTGGCCATCGGTCGCGAGGATAAATTTGGCCTTCTGGCTCGTCGTCGCGGGGCTCTCTCGTAGCGCGGGCATTGTGGCATCGACCAGTCCCGGATCGCAGATAGCGATATGGATGTTGTTTCGCTGGAGCACCCCCCCAGCGACATCGCTCTTGTTGGTCGTGCCCTTGCGAAGCTTTTTGATGGTCGTGGATTTGTTGCCGAACGCTTCGAGGAACTGGTAGGGGAACTCCTCGGGGTCGAAAGGTTGCTCGAAGAGATCGGATACGGCTTGTTCGATTTCAACGGCGTTCAATTCAATGCTCTCCCGAATGAGTACTTGGCGGTCATTGTATGCTAACGAAAGTAGCTATACACGACTTGACTAATGGCCGTCGATTCAAACGAATGCGCCTATCAGAATGGAACTCGTGATTCACTAGGAGAATACGAACCACCTATAATGTTTCATGGAGCCATTGACTACTGAATCTGCCCTCAAAAAGCTTCGAGGAAATGGTAAGCCTTTGGGGTTTGTAATCGTAGCAGTTCTCATCGCAGATTCATCTGACATGCTGTTTGAACTCGTCAGCATTGGAATCGGCAAAATTAAACCTGCTCGTCGGTTGCCCCCATTGCCACACATCGATGCATGGATGAGAATGTATCGGAGCCATCGATTTTTTACCAATCAGATTGCCAGCTCAATCGGACTGCCTGCAGAACTCTTTGCAACAGAGATACTGGATGAAATGAGGGCGTTATCCAGAGCGTCTGAATCTGAAATAGCTGATCTCACAAATGAGCTTTCAGAGCAAGAAATAGCTCAATTTCTTCGCCCACTTCTAGGGGTTCCATTTCCACCAGAAACTCAGATGCTTAAGAAAATGCTCTTAGATCACAACACAAAAACTGAAGATGATTCTGAGATAGTCGACGAACTCTATGAGTCTGTATCAGTTCAGTTCTTTATTCGCGTATGGATGCCCTGCTGGGTACTCTATAGGGAACTGCCAGGCATTCTCATACGAAAATCACGCCTCGGCGACCACGATTCACTTGACAAACTTCTTCGGCTCGATAAATCGGTTGTGCATGATCCACGCATTGCTCAAATCTGGCATGACATCATGCATAACGGTTCTAAAAGTGATCGTAAACGATTCAAGAATGCAATGGCAGATGGTCCCAAAGTCAAGCTCACCGCACGATCGCTTAAACTTGGACTCGCAGGATTGATATCACAGCTGGCGATACAATCCAGATCTCCCGTGACTTCTATCGAAATCAGAAAACTATTTGATTCCATCTCAAAGATTCGCTCAGGTGGGATCGATACCTCTATGCCTGAGTCACCTGATGCCATGAGGAAGGATCTACAGAGGCAAAGGAACTGGCCTCCTATTTCTACTCCCTGATGGCATCGCCGGGACAAAAGATCATCAGCTAAATGTCCCGGAAATATCGAGTCATTTTCATATCTTCGCGATATGGATCAAGGGCATGAACAACAAGGAACGGCAAGAACGGCGGGAAGGCCGGTGGGCGATTCGCCCACGCCGACCGCCGTTGCTCCCGTGTCGAATCAATCCAGTTGGCAGTTTGAACTTGTATCGGTTGCACCAGCATCACATACCGCTGATTCAACGATCCGTCTGCTCGCGTCGCTCATCGCCCGTCGGATCATCTCTGAGGACACCGGCTCTTCGTCTTGCTCTTCACACCGTTCAACCGGCCATGGGGGAGGCACGGCGGCGGCTACGCGAAACCCCGACGCAAGTCACCGGGGGTTTCGCGTAGCCGCTGGCGGGCCGCCAGATGCCCTCCGATCCTCCAAAGGGGGGGCGAATGACTAACAGCCCCCCCTCTAAAGTGAAACTTGAACACAATGAACACGCTCGGGTACTCGCCAGTGGGATTGATTCTCTAGTCCTGGCACTGAGTGTGAGCTGGTCAGACAGGAGCACTTTCCGCAAACTTGCAGCACTCAAAACCATTGCAAAGCAGGAAAAAGAGGACGAACCCGCCGAACTAATCATTGCTAACGAAACCTCACCTTGGAGGTTCGTCGTCAAGCCGCATGGAGCGGGTGGATTTGAATGGTTGATCACAAGCCAAGAACTCGGAATGAAGATCGGCAACTGGCTTGAGCCGCAACAACGCCCCAGCGTCATGGTAGATATCCGGAGCGAAACACTTTGGGCACATGGGCCTGAGGGAGTTGTAAATCGAATACTCGCCCTCATTGAAGGGCTTGGCGGGGAAGTTGTCGAAGTGAAAGTGAGTCGGTTGGACCTCTGCGTTGACACACTAATTCGGTCTGAAAATTGGACAAAGGGACTAATCGATTCATTTGTGTCCCGCGCTCGAAAAATGCATACACATTACCAGAGCCGTGAACTATCAGGATTTTCAATCGGTAAGGGAAAGTTACGTGCTCGCCTGTACGACAAACCAATGGAAATCAAAGCCAAGTCCAAGAAGACATGGATGTACGATATTTGGGGAATCGAAACCGTCGGTGATGAAAATCGAGTTGTCAGAACTGAGTTTCAGTTGCGGCGCGAGGCACTTCTTGAACTCGGAATGGGTGAATGGAAAACAGTGCTTAATTTTCACCACATGATTTGGGGATACTGCGCGACCATGTGGCTCAAACTGGTTGACGATGCGTCACTCCATCACACCCAGCAACAACTTTTGCCATGGTGGAATGTTGTGGAATCAGGATTCCATGGAATCCAAAATGCCGAGCCGCTAGTGAGGGATCGATCTGTCCACTTGGACAAGAGGCAGCTTGCCGCACAAGCGATTGGGAGTCTCTCATCGTTACTCAGTATCGATCTAAGTCCTACGGAGTTGGAATCGGGTGACAAACTCGACCGAGAATCCCATCTGCTGCTCGCGTTAAAAGAAGCACTTAACAATATCAACTATGGCGACGAGGAGTTCACCCGTCGGATGCGAAGAAAGCAGGCCAAGCACCATCGGAGCGGCCCAGATTTTCATGAACCAGCTTTCGATACTGATTGATGATACAATTTCGGTGACTCACAGAAAGGTGCAGCATGACGCAAGCCATCGGATACATACGACGCTCGACGGACCGCCAAGAAGAATCGCTCGATCAGCAACGCGCCCAGCTCGAAGCGTTTGCCGACAAGAACGGCTGGACACTCAAAGCGGTCTACTGCGACGATGCGATCAGTGGAAGCAATCTGGATCGACCTGGCCTTCAACAACTGCTGAGTGCATCAGAATCATCCGATGTTGATGTGGTCATGGCATGGGACCGGAACCGGATCGCTCGCCCAAAAGATGCACTCGATGGCCTGCTCCTCGAACGCAAGCTCCAAGAGTCCGGAAAGCGTGTTGTCTACGCATCAACAGGGCAAGAAGCGGATCGATCATTCGCCTCGGGCTTGATCTCGTATGTGGAGCATTATCAGAATGGCGATTACCTCCGCAAGCTCAGCCGCGACACCATGCGGGGAACCGTCGACCGTGCCAAGCGTGGTCTGTGGACTGGTGGTCCCCCACCGTTCGGATTTGACCGCTTGATACTTGATGGTGATACACCCAAACGAATCGTGCGGGCCACCAATGATGGAGGCCAAGTCATGCTCGATGCTGACTCTGGCGCTGAGATAGACCAACTCCCCAAGGGGAAGCCCCACAAGAAGCAGGATCACGAGGTTTCGACACTCATCCCTTCGGAACCGTCAAGAGTGCGAGCGGTCCAACGGATGTTTGATGACTACGCATCTGGAGCTCCGACCCGCAAACTCCGTGACGATCTCAACGATGCTGGATTCAGAACTTCTCGCGGGAGCAAGTTCACCGTGCAAACTCTTCTCCCCATGCTGGAGAATCCCGCATACCGAGGCCGATGCGTCTACAACCGTCGAACACTGAGCAAGTGGCACCGATACCAAGAGGGTTCGAGTGTTGAACGCAAGGACGAGGGCATCGAGCATCGCATGGAAGCCGATTGGATTGTCTGTGAGGATGCTTGGCCCGCATTGGTTGACCAAGCGACCTTCGACCGTGTCCAGCAGCTGAGAGCTGATTCCAAGACCAAGCACGCCCACCATCGCGGCAATGCCATGAAGAGCAACTACCTTCTGACCGGTCGGATCGTCTGCGGCGTTTGTGGTGGCCGACTCACAGGGGCGACCCGAACTAGTGGGAAGGGCTACAAGACTCGCTACTACACCTGTTGCACCCACCAAGCTGGCCATAAGGATCGTTGTCCCAAACGCTACTCGGTGCCTGCTGACCTTGTGGAAGAACACATCCTCAACCTCATCCAGTCCGATCTACTGCGTCTGAGGGACGATGACCAACTCCATGCGTATGTCGCCGAGGAACTCCGTCGGCTCTCTGGCACAAAGCATGACACACGCGAACAACTCCAGAAGCGGCTTGTGGAAATGGATCAGAAGATCGCTCGGCTCCGGGATCACCTCGGGTCGATGTCTCCCCAAACAGCCGAATCACTCGGCTTCTACCAGCAGGCGGATGACCTCGTCGCTGAACGGGCTGAGATCGAGCATGAGCTTGAATCGGTCACGGCCAATGTCAACCTCCCTCCTGTCGGTGATCTCCGCAAACGGATTGCAGCTGAGTTTGAGAGCATCCAAGCATTGCTCGAATCTGGATCGCTCGAAGAACGCCGGAGCATGATCGGAAATTATGTAGACGAAATAAAAGCCGATCCAAACGAGCAAGTCGTCCATATCGGCCTGTATCCAACTCTGTTGAGTCAAAGAATAGAGGTCCCGCCACCCTATTCGAAAAATCAACAGAGACACTATTCTGAGTCTGCCTCAAAGTCTGTGGTGGGTTGCAAACTCTAACCCGTCGAATATGTGTTTTCGATTCCTTATGTGAGGGTCCAGCAGTTTGTGTAACAGCGGGGACACGATACAGTGGCCAGGAGATACTCAGATCCCTGCCCAAACCCCAAGGCCTTGACATTGCAAAACACGGCGTTTGTCGCCTGATTCGCGGACTTTGTGGCACCTGATTTATTCCATAACGATCGCCATGGCTCAACGATACGGGCTTGCGCGTACTCGTGCATTGTCCCATGTCGCTCCTATGCGAGAATGTTGGGACAGCGAAATCGTCTCTATTCAGAGTCCGCCTTGCTTGAGCGGGAAGTGGCAATATTCCGGGTTCAACTGATGGCGATAGCACTCCGTATAAGGCCTCAGTTCGATCCTGGCAGCGGGCTGAGATCTTGCAGCTTTCGTTCCTCAGGGGGTGGAGTTTGAAGCAACCCGCACTTCGATTCGGGTTACTGACCTGCCCCCAAAACCTAGTCTATTCTGTATGCGAGCGATCTCGCAGAATTGGCGAATTTGGAAGATAGTTCCAATCTTCAAATGGCGTAGTATGCCTTAATGGTAAGAGAGAAACCCTTAATACAGCAGTATCAAATATCCGTTTTCCAGCGTTTCGCTAGGCTTGGACCACAACTGCTACGCCGAAATCCTTTCCATGGCGATATCATCCCAAATCGTGTACCGTTGTTTTCCTTTGCTTCGAACCGACCAACACTTCCATTCCCACATCCCTGGAACTACCAAAAACCAATTCAGATCCTCGACACATATTTTTGGGACGCTGAGAGCAATCATCTATCAGGTCGCCACAATCGCTTTCTCGATGTGCCCTGGTTTTCGCCTGTTCTAGTCACGCGTGATCCGAGCGTAATCCGCGCGATCTCCACCGCGACCGGAGACCGCCCTGGGCAGTTTGATCGCGACACCCTCCCGTCGAGAGGCATCGCTCGCGCAACCGGTGAAGACTCCTTACTCTACGCAAACGGGCCAAGCTGGAAACGCCAGAAGAAAATAGCCAACCCTGCATTCGCAAGAACGACACTGTTCCAGCCAGAACGGTTCGGCGAATTTGCCGACTCATTCCGCCAGACGGTTGTGCAGCGGATAGATGCACTTGAGCGATTGATTGAACACCCAAGCAAGCCCGTTCGCGTTGAGCTAGAGCCTGAGATCAAAGCGGTCATGCTCGAGTTGTTAGTGAATAATTTTTTTGGAGCATCAATCCCATACAACCAAATCAGGGAACGATATGTGCCAGGGCTTGATTGTGTCATTGAACACATCGTCCGAGATAGCGTAGTCAATGTTGCCGGCTGTCCCCTCCATCGAATCCCAAGCTTCTCCAATCGTATCAAGAAAGCAAAAGAAGCCAGCGCCATCTTTGAGGAACTCACTGATCTCGCATTAGCCGGACGCAAAGAAGGACGAGGACTGTGGGCACAATTCAAGTCCGAAGCTCCAGATTCTGACTTGAGAAGCAACATCAGAGTTTTTCTTGCTGGCGCACTCGAAGCAACCACTTCATATACAAGCTGGGCAATCGCGCATCTTGCTCGGCATCCCGAAGTGCAAGAACGAGTCTTCCTAGAAGTTCATAATATCGTTAAATACACTCCTGAGACCCTTGGGAATGCAACATACCTCCGCCATGTGCTTGATGAAACTCTCCGCCTAACACCCTCGCTGTACTTCCATCCACGCCGAGCAACTATGGACACTTGGATCGAGACTTCTTCTGGGCAACGGATGCGTATCCCTGCTGGGACTCATATTCTTATGGATGTATGGCATGCGAATCGACATGAGGATCATTGGGGTGTACAAGCAACAGGATATCCAGCGATAGACTTCGTGCCCGAACGCTGGGAACGACTTGGGCGGCAGGGAAAGGATAACGGTGACTTTCTACATTTCGGATTCGGGCACGGCCCTCGATTCTGTCCGGGCAAGAGCCTGGGGCAGATGGAGGTTGCCTTAGTTGTCGGAACTTTTGTGAAGCTATTTAGATTTAATGCGGTCAACGTTGAGAATCCAGAACGAGCAAGCGTATCTACGAAGCCACAAGACGGAGTGATGGTTGATCTGGCACTCCGTTCGTAAGCGTACATGCGGCAGCTATCCAGAGTCCTACTGACCTCGCCCCCGAGAAGATGGGGTTCAATAGAGCTGTTGGGGGCCAGGCTTTTGTGATGATCCCAAATCATCGACTCTTGACGAAAAACAGCCATAGCATCCAGGATATACAGTCTCCGAACACGAAGCATGTGGCACCTGGTTGATTCGATTGCAGCAGCCTTGTCCCAATCGTATGGCATCGCGAGAGCACGTGTGCTGACCGATCCACACGATTAGGTCCGGCTGACTGCCCAGCGGGATCATCTGTATACCGAGTCTGCTTTGCTCGAACGGGAGCTGGAGATCTTTCGATCCAGCAGGTTGGCCAAGCCGCCCAGAGAGCGCCCCCACTTCACCCCGGAGCAACGTGCGCAGATCATGCAGCTGCCTGCCCTGAGACAGTGGAGCACGAAGCAAACAGCCAACCGATTCGGACTGCATGCAAACACCATCAACTCGTGGAAGAAGGCGTTGCTCGATAAGAATCGTACGGATCAGTTGCTGGGATCCCCGCCCTGGAATCGGCTGCATGAAGGTGTACGAAAGACTGTTCATGAGATCCGCAAGCTCTGCCCCGAGAAGGATTTTGGTACTCGATTCACCGCGAGACAGATGGTACGGGCGGGTATCCAGATCAGCAGGGCATCAGTCCGCCAGATACTCGAAGAGGAGTTTGTAGAGCCGGGGCGGGGGAATATGCCTGCCTCCACGCCACCCTCGCACCGGGCCGAGCATCTCCTTAAGCCCAGCCGCCCAATCCATGTCTGGCATACCGATATCACCGAGGTCCGTGTGCTCTGGAAGCGGTTCGAGATCGCGGCCGTGCTCGATGGGTATTTTCGCAAGCTGCTGGCGATCAGAGCCTTTGCTCGACGGCCCAATACGAATGACATGAACCTGCTGATCAAAGAAGCGGTGCGAAAATCGGGCGCTTCTCCAATGTTTCTGATCAGCGACAACGGGTCGCAGTTTCGTAGGCGTTTCATGGAGGCTTGCAAGCGTCAAGGAATCAAACATGTACGAGTCTGGCAGCTCAACGCGAAGATCGAGCGATTCTTCAGAACAATGAAGGGCTGGATGCGGTCCACTTGGATGATCCCATCAACCGACGGCATGCAAAGAAGGCTCAACGAGTATCAGATCTGGTACAATGAGCACCGGGTGCATGCGGCTCATGAAGCGCATACGCCGGAGGAGAGAATCATAGGTACTGAGCCGATTCATATCCTTCATACGATGAACGGAGGCATCGAACCAGAGATCAGAATAGCCCGACTATCCGCACGCGGTGATCCGAAGCTCTTCCAGCTTGAGTTCAAAGTCTGAGAGCGAAAGAAGGCCATGCGAAACTCCGCTCAAACACCAAAAAAAAGAAGGCCACGAAATCACTGGGCCACTACTCGCCCAGAAAACTCGCCGACTTTTAAAGTATCCTATTAATACATAGGCACATAATAATGTCATGCACAGTATACTACTGTACGCTTGATCTATATGCATAGCACATTAACCGATCCCAATATTCTGAGTTAACACCAAACTTCTCAATCGAAAGATGAGCGACACTAATTGCTTTTGCAAAGGGCAGTACGCGTCGAGCGGAATCTGTGTCATTCCGACATTCATCGGAAACTAATCCGAATGCCGCCATACTGAGTGCGCAGTTTTCAAACACTCTGTACTCATCAACATCTCCGGAACATTGAAGTAAATCCGTCAGACTACATGCCAAGATAAAATCGCAATAGTTTATCACCCCAGGGGCGGAGCTAGCCAAGCTAGAGCTTAACATTTCTAAGAGTTTTTCAGAATGAAGACAGCCAACACCCCCTTCCCAGAATGACATCATGCGATCTATAAAATATTGCACATCTAGCTCAACCCCAATGTCGCATTTGTGATAATAATCAATTATTCCAAGTATTGTGTCGGCCACACTAATCTCCACTGCATGCACCAGTTAACTTGTTACAATTCGCAAGCGCTTCAAATTTATTATCTAATTGCTCTTGGTGACCTTTTTCTGATTGTTTAATTCCACGATTGAAACTTCCTTTGAGTACTAAATCGCACCCAGAAGCAATATACGCGCTTCTTAATGCGATCTCGGCAACGAAACAAGCTTTTTTGGCGGCTAACACTTCTGCAGAATCAGAACCTTTGCAAGCAGGACAATCGAGAGCGTCGTACGCTTCCCACAACCCCTTGCACTTTCCAACTTGTGCAGCTAAAGATCTAGCAGCCTGCTTTGCCAACTCCTTCTTTATATAATGAGCCTCGATTTTGCTTACAGTGGTAGAAATAGTTTGCCCAGCAATACGGCGTGCTTCAGCTACGCACCCTGGTGTAACTATGCATCCTGCGACTGATACCCCTGTAGCTGCTGCGGCCAGTTCCAACGCTGTAACACTAATCACGACTCCTCCAACAAGTAGTGGTATTGCTTCTCCTGTAGGATCGTTATATACCCACGGGCTAGATGCGACATATGCATAGTAATTCATCGAATCGATGTAACCCAACGGATCGCGCTGTACAAACCTGCCATTAACGCTATCCTGAACACGGTAGCGATAGTCATAAAAATCGGTTCCAGGCAACATCAATCGACCTGTGTACATATGGCCTGCATCATACTGTGGTGTTGATTGCGCCACACCCGAAACGTCGAGTACCTTGAGCTTTCCGTAGTCACCGTACTCGTACCGTTCAAGCACAATCCCTGTGCCATCCGTGATACTGGTAAGCGAGTTCAGATCATCACGGTGCGACCAGATGTTCTGATCAGCCGTCGCGTTTGGGCGCTGATAGTGCACCTCATCGTCAATCCCCAGCCCAAACACATGTGTGCTCAGCACTTCGTCATTATTGAGCAGGTCGATCTGCTCGATAACTTCCCAAAGCGAAACGCCGCCGTAAACCATCTGTTTTATACCATCAGTGATCTGGTCACCATCGAGATCAATCTCTTCAACCACACGCCGAGCAAGCGGGTCGTAGGTATTGGTAATCACAGAGATGACTCCCACCCCAGCTTCCAAAGAAACTTCGATCAATTGATTCCGATAGTCGTAGGTGTAGTGATGGTGCTCAAGAAATAGAGGTCCCACCACCCTATTCGAAAAATCAACAGAGACACTTTTCTGAGTCTGCCTCAAAGTCTGTGGTGGGTT